>Ga0137368_10001386_pt1 | contig 25587 bp, 23 predicted proteins | sample SagtaG_13_FD_104917 | JGI IMG/M metagenome (GOLD analysis project Ga0137368, IMG submission 104917) | Vadose zone soil microbial communities from Sagehorn Ranch, Mendocino, California, USA - Sage1_L_100_16 metaG | ecosystem: Environmental > Terrestrial > Soil > Vadose zone | place: USA...
CCGAGCGGCGATTGCAGGTAGTCGTAGACGACCTTGCCGTCGCCTTCTTCGGGAAGCGCGAGCAGCGCCTTTTCCTTTTCCGCCTTCGCGCGCCGGATTTGCGCGAGCGACTGCGATTCGACGACGAGCGGCAGGCCGAACGCGCGCTCGCGCGCGAACGCCTCGCGGCTGTCGCGCCACACCTGTCCGCCATGCGTCTCGAAGAACTCGGCCGTGCGCTTCCGCTCCTCCTCGCTCATCATGCGCATGCTCTTGTCGTTGATCACGAGGCGGACGCGATCGCGATTGGCCGCGAGCCACTGCGCCGATTCGGGCCGCAACGCATCGGCGAGCGCCTGCCGCGCCGCAGGCCAGGCCGGATGCGACTCGTTCCACGCGCCGCGCGGCGCGACGAGGTAGAGGCCCTCGGTCAGCACCTCCTCCCAACGCTTGCGATAGACCATGCGGCCCAGCTCCACCGCAATCGTCTCGCCATGCATGCTGTCGACGAAACGGCGCAGCTTCGGGTCCGCGGCGTAGCGATCGTCGACCGCCGCAGCGTTCGCCCCGGATGCAGCGCAGACGAGAACGGCCGCCACGACAAGCGAGATTCGCGCAGCGAGCGCGCGATCTTGCATCGCTCAGATCCCGAAAATGCGCCGCGCGTTGAAGCCGCGCACCTTGTGCCGCGTCACCGTGGACAGCGCGTTCACGCGCGCGAGACAGCCGGGCATGTCGCCGATCGTGTGCGGATAGTCGGAGCCATAGAGCACGTGGTCGGGACCCATCACCTCGACGCAGAATGCGAGCGCTTCGGGCGAGAACAGCACGGCGTCGACGTAGAAGCGCTCGAGGTATTCGGTCGGCCGGCGGGCGATCTTCTCGCGCGCCGCCGGGATGTGATTGAAGCACTGGTCCATTCGTGCGATCACATACGGCAGATAGCCGCCGCCGTGCGCGCCGATGATCGCGAGCTTCGTGTAGCGATCGAAGAAGCCGTCGTAGATCATCCGCGCGAGCGCGAGCGTCGTGTCGACGGTGAATCCGATCGACGCCGTGAGCTGGAAGCGCGCCATGTCGAGCGCGCCCACACCAGGCGGCGCCGTCGGATGGACGAGCACCGGAAACGCAGCGTCGTCGATCGCCTGCCAGACCGGCGCGAACTTCGCGTCGGTGAGCGACGCGCCGTCGATGTTCGCGAGCACCATCACGCCCGAGCATCCGGCGCTGCGCGCGCGTGCGAGCTCGGCGGTCGCGAGCTCCGGGTATTGCCACGGCAGCGACGCGAGCCACCGGATTCGATCCGGATACGCGACGTGCGCCTCGCGCATGTCGTCGTTCATGATCCTCGCGGCTTTCAGGCTGACTTCGGCGCCGCCCCAGAACACGTTCGGACAGGTGAGCGAGACGATGCTCAAGTCGACGCCGTGCTCGTCCATCGTCCTGATGCGAAGATCGTAGTCGAACATCGCGGGCACGGGCGTCATGAACGGCGCGCCGTCGAGATGGATTGCGCGCATGCCGCCGGGCACTTCCTTCACGGTGTAGCGCGGCGCGCCGTGCTGCTTCAAAAGCGCGAACCACGCTTCGGTGAGAACGTGCGTATGGACGTCGATGACGGGGCTTTCAAGCGGGCTCATGAACGGTGCGATTCGTGGCGAAGGGGTTGTAACGTGCCGCGCTCTTGCGGCGGGCGGCTCGAAAAGCGATGCCGCCGTGCGCGGCGTCACGGCGGCGTCAGTCTAAACCGGTCGGCTGCGCTTAGGAACCGCTCACTCGACTTTCAGAGTGCCGGTCATCGTCGGATGCAGCGTGCAGAAGTACCGGAAGTCGCCGGCGTGGCGCGCGACGTATCGCCACGACTTGCCGGCGGCGATGGTCTTCGAATCGAACGCGCCGCCTCGTGCGGTGACCGTGTGCGGGAAGGGATCCTTGTTGATCCAGCTCACCGTGTCACCGCGCTTGACCGTCAACAAGGCGGGCACGTACGCCGTGCCATCGATCGCAATCGTATGGGTGACGCCCTTCACGCGGGCGGACGGCACGGCCGCCGCGTCGTCGGCCGCGTGCGCCCCTGCGCACGCAAGCAATGCGACGATCGCCGCCGACCACCGCCGTGGGCCGGAGCTCACTTGCCGAGCGAAGCCTGCATCTGCTTCGCATGCTCGAGGTGCGCGACGAACGCCGGACGCACCTTCGTCAGCAGGCCCTTCAACTCGTCGTTCTTTGCGTTGGGGATCAACGTCTTGTCCATCGCGTCGATCACGGCCTGGTGGTACGTGACCTCGTTGTCGACGTACGCCTTGTCGAACGCATTGCCGGTCAATCCCTTGAGTTTGGCGAGATTCGCGTCGCCGCCCTGCTTCAGGCTCTGGCTCGTCGCGTTGTCCTCGGGCTTGACGTTGAGCTTCTTCACGAGGTCCTGCGCCTGCTTGTTGACGCCGGTATGATCGGTGACCATCTGCTTGCCGAACGCTTTCACGTCCTTGTGCGACGCCTTCGACTCGGCCAGCTTGCCGGCGTCGATGTCGACCTGGTTGGCAGTGACGACGATGTGCGCGATCTGGGCGTCGGTCGGTCCGCCCTGGGCGAGCGCGCCGCCGGCGGCGAGAAGCGTGCTTGCGAACAGCAGGGATGCCATCTTCATCTTGATCTCCGTGGTGAGGTTGTTCGGAGACCGTTAGATGAAACGGCCGCGCCGCGCGTTTCCGGCGGCATGAGATCAGTCGACGGTCGCGCCCGACGCCTTCACGGCTTCCGCCCACCGCGGAACATCCGCCTTGATGGTCGCCGCGAACTGCTCGGCCGAATGGGGCGACGCGCCGTCCATGCCGAACTTGACGAGCTGCTCCTTGAACTCGGGTGACGCCTGGATCGCCTGCAGCGCGGCATTCAGCTTGTCGACGACGGGCTTCGGCGTGCCCGCGGTCGTCACGATCCCCTGCCACGCCTGCCAGTCGAAGCCGGGTATCACGCTCGCGATCGGCGGGATATCGGGAATGAGCGGGCTCGGCCGCGCGGAGGTCGCGCCGAACGCGCGTACCTTGCCGCCTTGAGCGGCCGGAACGGCAGCGGTGAAATCGGCGAACATGATCTGCACCTTGCCGGTGAACAGATCGGGCAGCGCCTGCGGCGTCCCCTTGTACGGCACGTGCTGGATGTCGAGGCCGAGCTTCGACTTGAGCGACTCCATGAACAGATGATGCGGGCTGCCGTTGCCCACCGACGCATAGAAATACTTGCCCGGATTGCGCTTGATTTCGGCGACGAGATCGGGAAGCGTTCTCGCGGGGAAGTCGACGTTGCCGATCAGGATGAAGTTGACGGCGCCCACCTGCGACACCGGCGCGAAGTCACGAACCGGATCGATCGGCGACTTCGCGTACAGCGCCGGGCTGATGCCGAGCGTCGTCGACGTCGCCATCAGCAGCGTATAGCCGTCGGGCGGCGCCCTCGCGACGAATTCCGCGCCGACCAGCGTTCCGGCGCCGGGCTTGTTCTCGACGACGACCGGTTGCTTCAACGAATCGGACAGCCGCTGCGCGAGCGCACGCGCAAGCAGGTCGGTCAGCGCGCCGGGCGGATACGGCACGACGAGCTTCAGTGGCTTCGCGGGGTAGTTCGCTGCATCCTGCGCGTACGACAGCGGCGCGACCGATGCGACGAGCGCGATGAGCGCGACTGCAAGCATGCCGAGCGTAATCGTGCGAATGGACATCGACGTCTCCCTCGGGTCAACCGGTCCTCGTGCGCGAAACGTCATTCCCGCGAAGGCGGGAATCCAGTGACTTTGCACGAACGACGCTGGATTCCCGCCTTCGCGGGAACGACAACCTCATGGAATCGGCCGACGTTACCGGCGCGCCGTTGTTCGTGTCAAGCGACGCGGTGTATCGTGCGCGCGTGACCGCGATCCTCGTCGCCGGCGCCAATCCGTTCTTCGATCGCGTTCTCTCCGCGATCGCCGAGCGCGAGCCCGGCATCGTCTTCCATCGCGACATCGGGAGCGCGCCGCCCGCCGATCTCGAGGCGTTCATATGCATCCGCGCACCCGAAGCGGCATTGCCGCCGCTGCCGCGATTGCGCTTCGGGTTCTCGCCCGGCGCCGGCATCGACGGGTTGCTCGCGTGCAAAGGGCTGCCTCGAGGGCTGCCGCTCGTGCGTGTCGTCGACCCGCAGCAGGCACGACGGATGGCGCAATACGTCGCCACGATGGTGCTTGCGCAATGGCGAGCGCTCGACGCGTTGCGCGAGCGCCAGCGCGCACGGCAATGGATCCGCGATCTGCCCGCCGACGAGTCGAGCGCGCCGGTCGGCGTGCTCGGGTACGGTCCGCTCGGACGTGCCACCGCGAAAGCGCTCGCCGCGCTCGGATTCTGCGTAACGGCGTGGACGCGCTCGCCGCGTGCCGCGCTCGATGGCGACGTGGCGATCGCAAGCGGCGTCGACGCGCTCGCCGGCGTGCTCGCGACGAGCCGCTTCCTCGTCGTGCTGCTGCCGCTCACCGACGATACGCGCCGGCTTCTCGGCGCGTCGCGGATCGCGCAATTGCCCCGCGGCGCTTATGTGATCAACGCTTCGCGCGCGGCACTGATCGACGAAGGCGCGCTGCTCGACGCGTTGCGCGCCGGGCATCTCGGCGGCGCCGCGCTCGACGTGTTCGCGACCGAGCCGCTGCCGGCCGACAGCGCGTGGTGGACGATGCGCAACGTGACCGTGACTCCGCACATCTCCGCGTTCCCGCGGCCCGAATTCGTCGCGCAGGCGTTCGTCGACACACTTCGTCGCGCCCAGGCGGGCGAGCCGCTCGACAATCTGGCGGGCTTCGCGGGTTAGCGGGGCCGCGCGTCGGTTCGATCGGTCCCGCCATCGGCGAGCGCGCCGAGATAGGCGGCAACCTGCGGGTCGCGCGCAAGCGCCGCGAAATCCAAGGCGTGCGTGAGCCGTCCTCGCTCCACGAACACGAAGCGCTCGCACGTTTCGCGCAGGATGTCGAGCTGCCAGCGCTCGTTCGGGTGCAGGCACAGCAACACGAGCCTGCCCTCATTGCGCAGCTTGCGAAAGAAATCGAGCATGAACCCGATGTAGCCGTCCTGCGTGTTGAACTGCGGCTCGTCGAACAGATGAACATGCGGATAATCGCTGCGGCCGCGCTCGAGCAGGAACGACGGACGCACGCCCTTGAACGAGCGCACCTGGTAGGACTGGTGATAGTGGATCGCGAGCCGGTCGCGCTCGTCGTAGCGGATGCGATGGATGTCGCGGCCGCGAACCAGCACGCGTCCCGCGGTTGGCCGGTTGCTGCCGGTGATGAGCTCGAACAGCGTCGTCTTGCCCGAGCCGTTCGGGCCCATCACACCCACGATCGCAGCCTCGTCAAGCGTGAAATCGGTCTCCAGCGAAAACGTCACGTCACGGCGCAGCAGGCCGCGCGTGTAGCGCTTGACGAGCGACTCGACAGCGAGTAGCGGTGGCATCGCTTCAGATCCCGAGCAGGCGCTTGCGCTGCTGCGTGTCGTCGATCAAATCGCGTGCCGGACCCTCGTGAACGATCCGTCCGAGGTTCATGACATAAACGCGGTCGGCGACGCCAAGCGCGTTCTGCACGTTCTGCTCGACCAGAAGAACGGCCACACCTTCGCGTCGAAGCCGCTCGATCGTGCGCATGACGTCCTGCGCGACCTTCGGGGCGAGGCCCTGGCTCGGCTCGTCGAACAGCACGAGTCCCGGCGCGCCCATCAGCGCGCGCGAGATCGCGACCATCTGCAACTCGCCGCCGGAAAGGTTCTCGCAGTCGCGGTGCATCAGGTACTGCAGCGCGGTGAAGATCTCGCAGCATTCGCGCTCGCTCCAGGCGCGGAATCGCGTCTTCTTGCGCGCGATCGACAGGTTGCGCGAAACCGTCAGCGTAGGGAAGACGCGCCGGTCGTCGGGCACCCATCCGATGCCGGCGCACGCGATCGAATGCGTCGGTGCACGCGTCACGTCGCGGCCGTCGAACACGATCGTGCCGCGGCGCGCGGGCGTAAGTCCCAGGATCGAGCGCAACGTCGTCGTCTTGCCCGCGCCGTTGGGCCCGAGCAGCGCGACGACTTCACCGGCGGCCACGACGAGCGAGACGCCGAACAGCACCTGCGTCTCGCCGTAGCAGGTTTCGATGGCCTCCAGGCGAAGCATCAGGCGAGCGCTCCGAGGTTCGACCGCTGGACCCACGCGTTGGCACGCAATTCGGCCGGCGTGCCTTGCGCGATCACCTGTCCCCAGTGGATCACCGAAATGCGGTCGGCCAATCCGAACAGGAAGCGCATGTCGTGCTCGATCACGACGAGCGTGAGCGCTCGGCGCAGCGATTGGATGAGCTCGGCGAGATGCGCGGTGCCTTCGGCGCCGAGTCCGGCCGGCGGCTCGTCGAGGAACAGGATCCGCGGCTCGGCCGCGAGCGCGACGCCGATCTCGAGCGCGCGGCGCTCGCCGTACGAAAGACGGCGCGCCGGCACGAGCTCCTTGCCGCGCAGGCCGACGCGCGCGAGCACGGCCGCCGCCTTGTCCTGCGCCTCGCTGTCGGCGCCGAGGTCGCGCCAGAGGTCGAACCCGCGACGGCGTACGCGCGGCAGCGCGACGAGAACATTGTCGAGCGCCGCGTATTCGTCGAACAGGTTCATGATCTGGAACGAGCGGGAAACGCCGCGCTGCGCGATCGCCTGCGGCGCGAGCCCGGTGATCGCTTCACCGGCGAACGTCACATCCCCGCGATCGGGCCGGTAGCGTCCGGTCAGCACGTTGAAACATGTCGTCTTGCCGGCGCCGTTTGGACCCATGATCCCGTACAGGCCGCCTTCGACAAAAGCAAGCGAGACATCCTCGAGCACGACCTGGTGCCCGAAGCGCTTGTGCAGATGACGTGCTTCGAACAGCGGCATCGTCACGACGCGCGCGCGGAAACGGTCGCCACCGGCGCGCTCACCGCACGGCCGCGCACGCGTCGCCAAAGTCCCGCCAGGCCCTCGGGCTGGAACAGCACCATCGCCATGAACAGCAGCCCGTACCAAAGCAGCCAGGTTTCGGTGTACGCGCCGAGCAGATCGCGCGCGAGAATGAAGAACAACGCGCCGAGCACCGGGCCCCAGAAGCTCACCAGGCCTCCGCCGACCAGCACCATCATCACGACGAAGCCGGATGCGTTCAGGCTCATCACGTTCGGGTACGCGGACTGTTGCGCCATCGCGAACAGCGCGCCGGCAAGCCCGGCGACCGCCGACGAGATCACGAACGCGAGCCACTTGTAGCGCCAGACGTCATACCCGATGAACGCGGCGCGCGCCTCGTTCTGCCGGATCGCGGAAAGCACGCGACCGAAGCGCGAATGCACGAGCCGCCACAGCACGAAGACGACGATGGCGAACACGGCGAGCGCGAAATAGAACAACGCCTGGTTGCTGTTGAGGTCGATCGCCGCGAAGCCGAAATCGGCAGGCAGCCGGTGAATGTTGAGCAACCCGTCCTCTCCGCCGGTGACCGAGTGCCACTTGATCGCGACGAACCAGAATACCTGCCCGAACGCGATGGTGAGCAGCGCGTAATAGATGCCGCGCCGGTGTGAAATGAACGCCGCAACGAGCGCGCCGAAAGCCGCGGCGACGAGCACGGAGCCCGCAAGATCGAACCACAGATTGGGCCATGCCCTGAGCTGCAGCAGGCCGAACGCGTATGCGCCGATGCCGAAGAACCCTCCATGGCCGAACGACGGAAGGCCTCCATAGCCCAGCAGCAGGTTGTAGCCGAGCGCGAAGAGCATCCAGATCATGATCTCCAGCGCCAGGTACTGATAGAGGCCCACTTTGCCGAGCCACAGCGGCGTGGTCGCGAGCAACGCCAGCAGCGCGACCATGGGCGGCGGCAACAGCCTTGCGCGACGATCGGCGAGCGGCATGGCGGGAGCGGGCTGGCGCCCGGCAGGCGGGCCCGAAGAAAATGTACGTTTTAACGTTGTGGCGCGCAACAACCTTTGCTCTAATGCTTCGGACATCGGCGCGCCGGTCGTCCAAACGGCGCTCGAATGCCATCGGCGGGGCGCGCATCATCGCGATCACGAACAGCCCGCTCGCCGCCGGTACGGTCACCACGTCGCCGACGGCGCAGCGAAACGTCGTTCGCTGAAAGTCGTCTGACGCGCTCCCGAGGAGGATGCACGATGAACGAAATCGATGATGCAGCCGAACGCGAACAACCGAACGTCCAGCGCCGTCGCGTGCTGAAGGCTTCGGCGCTCGCCGTGGCCACGGCCGGCGCCTACGCAGTCGCGCCTTTTTACGGGCCGTGGCGTCACAACCACGTGTGGTCGCAGACGGCGCAGAAGAAGCCGCTCGTCATCGGCCTCACGATGGATGCCAGCGGACAGTATGCGGCGAGCGGCATGGACGAGCGGCTCGGCGCGATGCTCGCGATCAAGGAGATGAACGCGAAGGGCGGCGTGCTCGGCCGCACGATCGAGGCGATCCACATCGACACCGAGACGACGCCGGCGACCGGCTCGCGCGTCGCGGAGCGGCTCATCACGCGCAACGAAGCGGCGTTCCTGATCGGCGCGCTGCATTCGGGTGTGGCCAACGCGATCTCGCAGGTCGCGCAGAAGTACGGCGTCATCTATCTCAACAGCAATTCCAGCTCGCCGACCGAATCGGGCAAGGATTGCCACCGCGTGAAGTTCGTCTGGGACGGCAACGGCACCAATTTCGCGCTCGCGATCGTCAAGAATGCGATGACGGTCAACGGCAAGAACTGGGTGATGCTGACCAACGACTACGTGTGGGGCCACAACACGGCGAAGGCGATGCGCACGATCGTCGAGGCGAACGGCGGCAAGATCGTCGAGGAGATGCTCGTTCCGCAGAACACGCGCGACTTCTCGTCGTATCTGCTGAAGATCCAGCAGCTGAAGCCGAACGTCGTTGCCGCCGCCGTGGGCGGCGACGACATCAAGGCGCTGCGCCAGCAGGTCGTCCAGCTCAAGATGAACAAGAGCCCGGCGTGGATCAACAACCAGCAGGACTGGCCGGACGTTTACGGGCTGGGCCCGGAAGCGATCTTCGGCGTCTTCGGCACCAACTGGTATTACCGGCTCGACCTGCCCGGCGTCAAAGAGTTCGTCGCTGCGTACCAGAGCACGTATCCAGGGGTGCAGATCCGGGTGCCGGGCAACACGTACTACAACGGCTACATGGCCACGCGTGAGCTGCTGCGCGCCGTCGAGCGCGCGGGCACGACGAACAACATCCGCGTGATCAAGGAGCTCGAGAACCTCAAGGTGCCGGCGCGCGAACGAATGCAGGACTTCGACGCGTACATGAACCCGGCGACGCACCAGATGCAGCAGACGATCTACATGGCGACGTACAACGACACGCCGGCCGAGAAGGACGACATCTTCAAGATCCTCTCGAAGCTGCCGCCGAAGGAGGTCGAGGACCCCGAGGCGCCGGCGGCGTGCAAGCTCGAGTCGTACGAGTCGACGCCGACGTACGAGATGTAGCAACGCGCGGCGCGCCAGGCGCGTGGATTTCGTCGTCAATCTGCTGCCGCACCTCGCGAACGGCGTGTCGCTGGGGCTGCTGTTCGCGCTGATCGCGCTCGGCTTCATGCTGATCGTCGGCGTGATGGAGACGATCAATCTCGCGCACGGCTCGCTGTTCGCGCTCGGCATGTACGTCGCGCTGTTCGTCATGGCGCCGAAGCTCGCGCTGTTTCCGGCAGTCGAGGCGTGGTACGCGTCGCTGCCGCTTGCGGGGCGTTACGCGGTCGCGCTCGCGCTCGCACCGGTATTCGTCGGCGCATTCGGCATGCTGCTCGAGCTTTGCATGCGGCGCACGTACGGCCGCGATCCGCTGTACGGGCTGTTGCTGACGTTCGGCGCGGCGCTGGTGATCGAGGAGCTGATCCGGCTCGTCTGGGGCAGCGGCGAAAGGCAGCTCGCGCTGCCGGAGTCGATTTCCGGCGCGTTCGCGATCGGCGATCTCGTCTACGCACGCTATCGACTGTTCGCATCCGGCTTCGCCCTCGCCATGATCGTGCTGCTGTGGCTATTCCTCGAGAAGACGCCCTATGGCGCGATCATCAAGGCGGGCGCGCACGATAGCGAGATGGTGCGCGCGCTCGGGATCAACCTGTCGCGGCTGAGGCTGTTCGTGTTCGCGCTCGGTGTCGCGCTCGCCGCGATCGCGGGCGTCGTCATGGCCCCGATCTGGGGCATCCGGCCGCATGTAGGCGTCGACGCGGTCGTGCCGGCGTTCCTCATCATCGTGCTCGGCGGCGTCGGCAGCCTGTGGGGCGCGGTCATCGCCGGACTGATGGTCGGCATGGTCGTGGGGCTCACCGGCGCCTACGCGTCCGAATGGTCGCTGTTGTCGATGTACCTGCTGTTCATCGCGATCGTGACCTGGCGCGCGCGCGGGCTGTTCGGCAAGAAGAGCGTGCTCGATGCCTGACGACGACGCGCACTCGATATTCGATTTGAGCGGCAAGATCGCGTTCGTCGCCGGAGGCTACGGTGGCATCGGATCGGCGATCGCGTGGGGCTTCGCGCGCCACGGTGCGAGCGTCGTCATCGCAGGCCGCGACGCCGGCAAGGCGCAAGCGCTCGCCGCGCGCCTCGTCGACGCCGGCTTCGGCGCGGCCGGAATCGCGATGGACGCGCATTCGGTCGCGAGCATCGAAGCCGCAGTGTCGAGCGTCGCCGAGCGCTTCGGCGGTATCGACGTGCTGATGAACTGCATCGGCATCCAGCGCGAGCAAGCGTTGCTCGACGTGACCGAGGATGCGTACGACGACGTCTACCGCGTGAACCTGAAGGCGGCGATGTTCATCGCGCAGGCGGTGGCGCGGCGTCAGATCGCCGCGGCCCACGGCGGACGCCAGATTCACTTGCTGTCGGTGCGCGCGCAACTCGGCCTGCGCGACCGCGGTTATTCCGCCTACTGCAGCACCAAAGGCGGCGTCGTGATGCTGGTCAAGCAGCACGCAATGGAGCTCGCCCGGCACGGCATCACGGTGAACGGCATTGCGCCGACGGTCGTGCGCACCGAGATGGCGCGCCATTGGCTCGACAATCCGGACACGCACGCGCAGATCGTCGCGCGTATTCCGCTGGGGCGGGTCGGCGAGCCGCATGACGTGGTCGGCGCAGCACTATTCTTCGCCGCGCCGGCGTCGAGCTTCGTCACTGGCCAGATTCTCTACGTCGACGGCGGCATTACCGCAAGCCAGTAGCAGCCTTCGCGATCCGCCGCGCGCGCCGCCGCAGTGGTCGCTTCGCGCGGTACGTCCTTACAGCACGCGCGATCTTTTTTGAGCGTCGCGGCACATGTAAGTAACGGCGTCCCGAGTCGACCAACCGGCGGTGGACGATGTGGCGGTGAAGCTCGAAATGCCGCTTGCACGCGTCGCACGCACCCCATCCCCGACCGATCCTCCGGACCACAGATCCCGACGATTGCGCGGAAACTCACCGACAGGAGATGCAGATCATGAACCACGCTTCCACGCTTCAACCGAATTGGCGACGCGTCGCCGTTGTCTCGGCCATCGCGAGCGCGCTGTCGATCGCCGCAACGGCTGCGTACGCTGGCGAATGTCCCGCCGACAAGCGTGTCGCCGACGGTCAGGGCCAGAAGATGAGCACCGCGGCCGCCAAAGGCGTGACCGACGTCGTGCGCTCGACGACCGATCTTTCCAAGGAGCCCGCCGGCATCAAGGGGCGCCTGTTCCGCCTGCGCCAACTCGACATCCAGCCGGGCGGCATCGTTCCGTGGCACAGCCACGACAACCGGCCGGCGATGATCTACATGGTGTCCGGTGAGGTCGTCGAATACGCGAGCAACTGCGCGGTTCCGATCGTGCACAAGGCCGGCGATGTCGCGCCGGAAAAGAACGGCATCTCGCACTGGTGGCAGAACACCGGCACGGCGCCCGCCGTGCTGATCTCGGTCGACCTGTTCCCCACCGAGAAGAAGATGGACGATCATATGATGTAACGGCGTGCTCGCGCCTGAAAACGTCCGGACGGCGCCCGTTGGAGCGGGCGCCGATTCGAAAGCCAGCGGGGATTCCAAACTCCCATTGACCATGATGAGCGCCCCTCACGAGCCCGTTACGGGCACGATGCCCGCCACCGCGCGATCGAGCGGCACGCTGCTGCGATCGACGATCATCGGGTTGACCGCGTTCCTGACGGTCGTCGATCTGTTCGCCACACAGGCAATCCTTCCGTCGCTTGCGAGCGCGTATCACGTGACGCCGGCGGCAATGGGCTTCGCGGTGAACGCGAGCACGATGGGCATGGCGGTCAGCGGCCTCGCCGTCGCGTTCTTCAGCCGCCGCATCGACCGAAGGCTCGGCATTCTCGCAAGCCTGCTGCTGCTCGCGATCCCGACCGCTCTGCTCGCCGTCGCGCCGGACCTCGCGACGTTCACCGCGCTGCGCGTCACTCAGGGCGTCTTCATGTCGGCCGCATTCGCGCTGATGCTGTCGTATCTCGGCGAAGCCTGCACCGCGCACGAAGCGGCCGGCGCGTTCGCCGCCTACATCACCGGCAACGTCGCGAGCAATCTGTTCGGACGCTTGATGTCGGCCGCTCTCGTCGATCACCTGGGACTCGCGGCGAATTTCTACGTCTTCTCCGCGCTCAACGTCGCGGGCGCCGTGCTCGTCTATTTCTATCTCGGCCGCACGCCGTCGCTCGGCGCGCCCGCCGGCAGCCGCTCGCCGCTTTCGATCTGGGCCGAGCATCTGCGCAATCCGTCGCTGCGCGCGGCCTTCGCAATCGGGTTCTGCATCCTGTTCGCCTTTATCGGCACGTTCACGTACGTCAACTTCGTGCTCGTGCGCGAGCCGCTGTCGCTTTCACGGATGGGACTGGGCTTCGTGTATTTCGTGTTCCTGCCGTCGATCGTGACGACGCCGCTCGCCGGCCACGCCGTAAGCCGCTTCGGCACGCGACGCACGCTCTGGGGCGCGCTCGCCGTCGCGGCTGCCGGTTTGCCGTTGCTGGTGTTGCCCCACCTCGTCGCGGTTCTCGTCGGTCTGGCGCTCGTCGGCGCCGGAACGTTTTTCGCACAGGCGACGGCGACGGCGTTCGTCGGCCACGTCGCAACCACCGATCGCGGGTCGGCGAGCGGCATCTACCTCGCGTGCTACTTCTTCGGCGGCCTCGTCGGCAGCGCCGTGCTGGGACGTCTGTTCGACAGCTTCGGCTGGGGCGCGTGCGTCGCAGGTGTGGGCGTGTCGCTGCTCGCGGCCGCCGGGCTCGCTATCCGTCTGAAGCCACCGGCGCCGTCCGCCGCGTGAGCTTTGTGTCGTCAATCTCGATCAACCACGTGCAGCAGGACGACAACGGCGACGTGTGGGCGATCTACACGGATTTCGGCTGGATCGCGCACCGGCACGGCATCACCGATCGCGACCGAGCAGTTCCGCACGGCGACCGGCGTGGTGGCATCGATCACGTCGACGATCAAAGCGAAGCGCTGACGATTGCGCCGAAGCGCACGCGGCCGTGCGCTACGGGCGTCCGAGAAACAGATATCCGCTCTGATTGCCGTCGGCTGCGCGGCCGTAGCCCAGGTATAGCGGCCCGATCGGCGTGTCGGCGCCAATGAACAGCGCCGTGGATTTGAGGAGCCCGGTGAGCTGACCGGGCACCAGAGGCCCCTCCATGCGGCCGGCCTCGAGCGACACGCCGGCGTACATGCCTTCGAGCAGCTCCTGGTTGATGAGCTTGTACGTGTAGACGAGCCGTCCGAACGTCAGGCGCTCACCGGCGATCGCGCCGGTCGCGTAGCCCGATTGCTGCAGGAATCCGCCCCACGAAAACAGGTCGTACACCGGCAGGCTGCCGTTGCCGATGGTGCCCCCGGCCTTCAATGCGACCTGCAGCGAATGGCGGCCGATCGAGTGCACACCGAGCAGATCGACATCCCATTTGGTGTAGTCGTCGTCGGCTCCGAGCGCACCGCGCGACGCGAACAGGTTGGCGGAGCCGGCGAAGCCGAAACGCGGAAAGTTCGCGCTGTCGAGCTGATCCACGACAGCGCGCACGGTGAGCGCACCCTGCGTGATTCGCCCCGGCGGCGGCGCCAGGCTCTCCGGCCCCGTGTCGAGGCTCGCGTGGATCGCGCCGGTCAGGATCCCGGCGCGCAGCTCGCCGTACTTGGTGAGATCGGTTCCGACATCGAGCTCCGCCTGCGTTGTGCGCAGATCGAAGCGCGCGATGCGGGTGGCGCCCTGGAACAGATCGACGGTGCGTCGCTCGATCTGCGCGCGCGGCGCAACAAACAGGAAGCGCTGCGTCTCCAGCGGCTGATAGAGCTCGGTGAACAGGCGGCTCGTGCGGCCGATCTGTGCGTCGGTCCGCCATTCGGCGCCGAGCCTGTTGATCCACGTGCGCCGATAGCTTGCGGCGATGTTGAAGAAACTGTCTCCCTGCAGATCGGACCCGAGCCCCAGACCGAAGCGCAGGTAGCTCGGGCCCCAGCTCTTCTCGACGGCGTCGACATCGAGCACGCGGCGGCCGGCCTCTTCGAGGATCCGATAGTTGATGTGCTCGAAATCTCCCGTGCCGTACAAGCGCCGCAAATCGCCGTCGATCGTTTGCTGGTCCAGCGGTTGCCCCGGCCGCGTCTCCATCTGCCCCTTCATCGTTTCCGGGTCGACACGCGCCAGTTTGTGAAAGCGGACCTCGTCGACCGGACGCAAATCCGCCGGTGCGACTGCGAGCCGGTGCTGTTGCCGCTGCGCGAATTCCTGCGCCGAGACGCTCAGCGCCGCGAGCTTTGCGGCGGCCTCACGCGCGGCCGCTTCGCCGATCGGTACGGTATCGGGCAAGTGATCGAAGTCGGAAGCGGGGAATTCGCCGAGCTTCGGCTCGATCAGGATATCTGTCGGCTTGAGCAGCGCGAGTGAGGCCTGGACGTTCTGCTCGGTCAGGATGTTGATCATCTGACCGGTCACGCCGACGATCGACGTCAGCTCTTCGCGCTTCATCAGCGGCGTGCCCAGATTGACGGCGATGACGACCTCGGCGCCCATCGCGCGCGCGACATCGACCGGCAGATTGTCGGTCAAGCCGCCGTCGACGAGGATTTTGCCGTCGAGCTCCGCCGGCGCGATCGCCGCCGGCACCGACATGCTCGCTCGCATCACGTTGGCGAGCTCGCCCTCGCTGAATACGACCGCCTTGCCGGTGACCAAATCGGTGGCGACGGCGCGATAGGCGACCGGCAGTTCGTCGAACCGGCGATAGCCGTGCGCCTTGGTCAATCGGCGTAGCACGGTTTCGAGCTGCACGCCGCTCACCACGCCTTTCGGCAGCAGCAGCTCGCCGTCGCGCAATCCGACTTCGATGCCGAACAGGATCGAGCGGTCGTCGAGCTTGCGCCGTATCGCCTGATCCTGCCGCGGCGGCCTTTCCTTGAACAGCGCCTCGGTCGAGAGGGTGTTGATCAGCGCCTCCATCTCGACGACCGTCATGCCGCTCGCGTACGCACCGCCGACCAGCGAGCCCATGCTGGTGCCGGCGACGCAATCGACGGGCACGCGCATTTCCTCGAGCACCTTGATCACGCCGATGTGCGCGGCGCCGCGCGCGCCGCCGCCCGACAGGACCAGACAGACTTTTGGCCGCGCATCGGCGACGCTCATGTGCAACGACAGCAACGCCACAAGCGCACAACGGGCGAGCGGCGCTAATCGGACATCCATGTCGAGCGATGCAAGGCGAAGCAGGCAGGTTCGCGAAGCGGCAGTGTATCGCACGCGCAACGCTGCCCTAAGCTGTCGCGCGCGCCTTGCGTCACAACTGCGAATCGAGCAGCGCCGCGGTGCGCCCATATACGCGCTGCCACCACGGCGTCGCACGCCACGCCTCGTAGCTCACGCGCTGCGATTGGGCGAGATCGCGCTCGAACACGTCGACCTGCGCCCGCGCGAACGCGCCATCGTAGACGTTGAGGTTCGCCTCGTCGTTCAACCGGAACGAGCGATTGTCGAAGTTCGTCGAGCCGACCGACACCATCAGGCCGTCGACGACGAGCACCTTGCAGTGGTACAGCGTCGGCTGGTACTCGAAGAACTGCGCGCCGGCGGCGAGCAGCGCGCCCCAGTTGGCGCGCGACGCGTAGCGTACCCATTCGGTGTCGGTGACCGGCCCCTGCACGATGATGCGCACGCGCACGCCGCGGTTGAGCGCATCGATCATCGCCGAGACCGTGACGTCGTCGGGCACGAAGTAAGGCGTGGCGAGATCGATCGAGCGCGTCGCCGCGGTTACGGTCAGCAGATACATCAAGTGCATGCTTTCGGCGCCGCCGTGCGGCGAGCTCATGAACAACTGCGCCGTCGAATCGCCCGCCGGCGCGAGCAGCGGAAAATAGTCGGGGCCGTGCAGCACGGCGCCGGTGACACGCGTCCAGTTGTCGAGGAATGTCGACTGCATCTGCGCGACCACCGGTCCTTCGGCGCGGAAATGCGCATCACGCCAGTGCTCGGCGTCCTGTGCATGCCCGAGCCACTTGTCGCCGATTCCCACACCACCGGTAAAACCCACGCGACCATCGACGATCAGCAGCTTGCGGTGCGTGCGATTGTTGAGCCGCGCGAGCTGATACCACGCGAGCGGGTGGTACAGCTCGACTTCGACACCGGCGCGCTTCATCTCGTCGATGTGGCGGTTGTCGATCTTCGCCGAGCCGACCCAGTCGAGCAGCACGTGCACGCGCACGCCGTTTCGCGCGCGCTCGGAAAGCGCGTCGGCGAATGCCTGCCCGATCTCGCCGGACCAATAGATATAAGTCTCGAACGTGATCGTCTTCTTCGCCGCGCGAATCGCCGCGAGCATCGCCGGGAAGATCTCGTCGCCGTTCTGAAGCGCATCGACGCGGTTTCCCGCCACGAGCGGAGGCCCGAGCAGCGTCCCCATTTCGCGGCGAAACTCCTCGCTGTCGGCCGAATACAGTCGCTCGACGCGCTGGTCGATCTGCCGCTCGGCCGGCATGAGGTTCAACACGACGAGCGTCGCGACGAGCGTCGCGGCGATGGCCGCGATCGCCCACTGCGTCCTCTTCTTCATTTACGAGGTGGCGATTCGTTGACCGCGCTGAGCGTGCGTGAAGCGGCACGGCATGGCGAGCGGCAATCGCCGCCTCCGCGCGTAGGGAATGGACTACAAACGAACAAAAGGCCGGCGCCCGGCCGGCCCTTCGCTTTCGTCGTGAACGCCGCTATTTCTTCGGCGCTTCTGCGGGCACGGGCGCGGGCGCAGCCGGCGCGACCGTGGTCGCGGGCGCAGCCGGCGCTGCTGTCGTCGCGGGCGCCGTGATTGCCGCAGGCGCCGGCGCCGCGACCATCTTCGTCGAGTAGAGGTTGCCGAGCAACGGCACGATCATCAGCGCGACGATGTTGATGATCTTGATCAGCGGATTGACCGCCGGGCCCGCCGTGTCCTTGTACGGATCGCCGACGGTGTCACCGGTGACGGCCGCCTTGTGCGCGTCGGATCCCTTGCCGCCGAACTGACCGTCCTCGATGTACTTCTTCGCGTTATCCCACGCGCCGCCGCCGGTCGTCATCGAGATCGCGACGAACAGACCCGTGATGATCGTGCCCATCAGCAGGCCGCCGAGCGCTTGCGGCCCGAGCAGCATCCCGACCACCACCGGCACGAGCACCGGAAGCAGCGACGGAATGATCATTTCCTTGATCGCCGCCTTGGTCAACATGTCGACCGCGACGCCGTATTCGGGCTTCGCCGTGCCTTCCATGATGCCCTTGATCTCGCGGAACTGGCGCCGCACTTCGACGACGACTGCACCGGCCGCACGGCCGACCGCCTCCATCGCCATCGCACCGAACAGATACGGGATGAGGCCGCCCAGGAACAACCCGACGATCACCTTGTAATTCGACAGGTCGAACGACACGCCGATGTGCTCGGTTTCGAGCGCGTGCGTGTAGTCGGCGAAGAGCACGAGCGCGGCGAGACCCGCCGACCCGATCGCATAGCCCTTCGTCACCGCCTTCGTCGTGTTGCCGACCGCGTCGAGCGGATCGGTGATCGCGCGCACCGAGTCGGGCAGCTTCGCCATCTCGGCGATGCCGCCGGCGTTGTCGGTGATCGGACCGTACGCGTCGAGCGCGACGATGATGCCCGCCATCGACAGCATCGACGTCGCCGCGATCGCGATGCCGTAGAGCCCTGCGAGCAGATACGACGCCCAGATCGCGACGCACACCGAAATCACCGGCAGCGCCGTCGACTTCATCGACACGCCGATGCCGGCGATGATGTTGGTCGCATGCCCGGTCGTCGACGCCTGCGCGACATGACGAACCGGCGCGTATTCGGTCGCCGTGTAGTACTCGGTGATGACGACCATCGCCGCGGTGAGCGCAAGGCCGATCAGCGACGCGCCGAAAAGCCGCGGCGGCGTGATTTCCGGATACGCGGCCGCAATGCCGCTCATCATGTAAGTGGTGATGAACCAGAACGCGATCGCCGAGATCACCGCGGCGACGATCAGGCCGCGATACAGCGCATTCATGATCTTGCCGCCGGATCTCGCCTTGACGAAGAAGCAGCCGATGATCGACGCGACGATCGATGCGCCGCCGAGCACCAGCGGATACACGACGGCGCGCTCGGCCATCGACGGCATCAGCAGCGCGCCGAGCAACATCGTCGCGACGATCGTCACTGCGTACGTCTCGAACAGGTCCGCCGCCATGCCGGCGCAGTCGCCGACGTTGTCGCCGACGTTGTCCGCGATCACCGCCGGATTGCGCGGGTCGTCTTCCGGGATGCCCGCCTCGACCTTGCCGACGAGATCGGCGCCGACGTCAGCGCCCTTGGTGAAGATGCCGCCGCCCAGACGCGCGAAGATCGAGATCAGCGAGCCGCCGAACGCAAGCCCGACGAGCGGCTCGATCGCATGGTGCAGCCCTTCCTGCATCAGATTCGGCGCGTGCTCGGCGGCGCCGATCAGGAACCAGTAGAAGCCCGCGACACCGAGCAAGCCGAGGCCGACGACCAGCATGCCGGTGATCGCGCCGCCGCGGAATGCGAGGGAAAGCGCCTCGTTCAATCCCGTGCGCGCCGCCTCGGCGGTGCGCACGTTCGAACGCACGGAAACGTTCATCCCGATGTAGCCGGCGAGGCCCGACAGCACGGCTCCGATCAGGAATCCGCCCGCGGTCTTGCCGCCCAGCGCCCACCATATGATCACGAACAGCACGATGCCCACGATGCCGATCGTCATGTATTGGCGGTTGAGATACGCCTGCGCGCCCGACTGTATGGCGGCGGCGATTTCGCGCATCCGCTCGTTGCCTGCCGGCTTCGCGAGGATCCAGCCGATGGACCATCCGCCGTAGACGATCGCGAGGATCGCGCAGGCGAGCGCGAAGATGAGTGCTGTGGACATTTGGGACTCTCCCTAACCCGAGTGGCTCGAAATGGATGAGGCGGCGCGGCCTTGGCCTTGAGAGCGGCCTTCGTGCCGGGAAGCGTGCTTCGCGGCGCCTCTGGCAGGATCCGTCCGGCGGTCCGGGCGCGTCCTGGCAAACACGCTATTTTGCCAGTGCGCGGTCCAAAAAGTCGAGCCGGCAGGTCGTCATCCCCGCGCAGGCGGGAATGACGAGCGCCCGCTCAGAGCTTGAATTCGGTCGTGAGCTTCTTCGGGACCGCCATGTTCTTCAACCGCACGTACTGCGGCAGCCCGTCCTTGTACGGCGGCGGCGCCTCGCCCTTGATCAACGGCGCAAGATACGCGCGCGCTTTCGCGGTGATGCCGTAGCCGTCGTCGCTGATGAAATCGTGCGGCAGCTTCTTCTCGACGTTCGCGACCTTGTCGAGCGGCGCCTCGGTGATCTTCCAGCGGTACGGCTTGTCCGAGACGCGCGTGATCGCCGGCATCACGGCGTTGCGGCCCGCGAGCGCCATCTCGACCGCCGCCCTGCCGACCGCGTAGCTGTGCTGCAGATCGGTCTTCGACGCGAGGTGGCGCGCCGAGCGCTGCAGATAATCGGCAACCGCCCAGTGATACTTGTACTTGAGCTTGTCCTTGACGAGCGCCGCGATCATCGGTCCGACGCCGCCGAGCTGCGCGTGGCCGAACGCGTCGCGCGTGCCCACTTCGGCGAGCAGCTTGCCGTCCGCGTTCGACAGACCTTCCGATACGCCGACGCAGCAGTAGCCGAACTGCTTCGTCTTCACGTCCACGGTTGCAAGGAACGCCGCCTCGTCGAACGCAATCTCGGGGAACAGCAGCACCATCGGGATCGGCGTGTCGGCGTCTTCCGCCATGCCGACCGCCGCCGTGATCCAGCCGGCGTGACGGCCCATCACCTCGAGCACGAACACTTTGGTCGACGTCTTCGCCATCGACGCGACATCGAACGCAGCCTCGCGCATCGACGTCGCGACGTATTTCGCGACCGAGCCGAAACCCGGACAGTTGTCGGTGATCGGCAGATCGTTGTCGACGGTCTTCGGCACGTGCACGGCGATCAGCGGGTAGCCGATCCGGTCCGCCATCTGCGACACCTTGAGACAGGTGTCGGCGGAGTCGTTGCCGCCGTTGTAGAAGAAGTAGCCAATGTCGTGCGCTCGGAACACTTCGACGAGCCGCTCGTACTGCGCGCGATCCTCGTCGAGCCCCTTGAGCTTGTAGCGGCACGAGCCGAACGCGCCGGCGGGCGTGTGCTTGAGCGCGGCGATCGCGCGCAGCGGCTCCTTGCTCGTGTCGATCAGGTCTTCGGTCAGCGCGCCGATGATGCCGTTGCGGCCCGCGTAGACCTTGCCGATGCGCGACCGGTTGCGGCGCGCGGTATCGATGACGCCGGCGGCGCTTGCGTTGATGACGGCGGTGACGCCGCCGGACTGGGCGTAGAACGCGTTGCGCGGAGGAGTTTTTTTCATGACGAGGATGAAGGTTCGGAAAGGCGCTTCGTCGCTACGCGGCGATCATCTTGTCGACGCTCGCGACGAATCGGGCGAGGGTTTCCGGGCGGCAGAGCCGCGCGAGCTCGGCCGGATCGGCGATCAGGTCGTGATCGAGCGGGACGTTGGTGACGGGCATCCTGCGGTGCGCGAGCGGCGCGGCAAGCCTTCCGGCGAACTTGCGTTCGAAGCGCAGCCGCTGCTCGTCCCATTTCGCGTCGTACGCACCTTGCGAATAGTGGACGAGCACGATATCGCGGCGGACGGCGAGGCGATGGCCGGCAAGGAAGGCGCGAAAGCTGAAGTCAAGATCGTACAGGTGAAAGTCGTCGAACGTCGCGTCGTCGAAACGCAGCGCTCTCGCAACGTCGGCGCGCGCGGCCATGAAGACGCCATCGATCGTCTGCGCACCCGCGACGACGAGCAAGCCGCCGCCGCCGCCGATGATCATCACCGGCTTGCCGCTGTCCGGATGCGGCGCCACGTAGAGCATGAAGTCGAACGGATGGCCGCCAAAATACCAGGCGCCGCCGACGAGCCGTGTAGTGCCGGCGATGCCGATCAGGTCGTACGTTTCAAGATGAGCCTTGACACGCTCGGCGAAGTCCGGCGACAGGATCTCGACGTCGTCGTGAGAAAAGATCAGCACGTCGCCGCGGGCGCGATCGATGCCGCGGTTGTAGCCCTCGGCGAGCGAGCGCGCGTCGTGAATGCCGACGATCTCGTGCGCTACCGCGGCAAGGGCGCGATCGTAGCTCGCGCTCGCCTGCGCGAATTTGCGGGCATCGATGCTGCAGATGATGACGGAGACGACCGCCATGTCATGCGCGCTCGACGCGCTCATTGCGCAAGCTTCGCGAGCCATTGCACGGCCCCGCCGTGGCCCGGCGACAGCGCGAGCACCCGCTCGAATGCCGTACGCGCGTCGCCGGTGGCGCCGTCGGCCGCGCACGCGAGCCCATAGTTGAACCAAAGCCGCGGGTCGGAGTCTCGCCCGCGCAATGCCCGGGCGACGAGCGCACGCGCAACGCCGAGCTGCTGCTTGCGGTAAGCGATCATCGCCATCGTGTTGAGCAGGTCCGGATCGTCCTCGGCGTCGGCCAAGGCATCGGCCAGGCGCCGCTCGGCCTCGTCGAGCACACCGCCCTGCGCGGCGGCCATCCCGCGCTCGATGTTCGCGTTATAGCGCTCGACGTGGCGCTGGAACACCGCCGCCCATTTGTCGCGAACGTAATTGCGCTGCGTCGTGTACTTGACCGGATTGAAGTTGCCGACACCGCCGCCGCCGGAGGTTCCGATGTCGGAGTGCCAGCGGAACGTCGTCTGATCGACGAACAGGAAGCGCGTCTTCTCGGAGAGCTGCAGAACGAAGTCCCAGTCGTCGTGGATATCGAGCGCCGTGTCATAGCGAACGCCGGTTGCGAGCAGCTCGCGCCTGAACAGCAACGCCGAGTGGTGGATGTACGACTTCTCGTGCAGCGCGAGCCGGTTGAACGGCTGGCCGACCGTCACGTAGGGCTTGCCTGCCTCGAGCACTTCGAAGCGGCAATAGGCCGCACCGCAATCGGGGCGGGTGGCGAGCGCGCCGGCGAGCCCGGACAAATGGCCGGGCAGGAATTCGTCGTCGTGGTCGAGGAACGTGATCAGCGCGCCACGGCTCGCGTCGAGACCGGCATTCGCGGCGCGCGGCCGCGGCAGCGGCACGTCCGATTCGACGAACGTCAGCCGGAAGGGATAGCGCGACGCGTCGACCGGGCCATGCGACGGACCGCATGCCGCGACGAGCACGACCTCGATCGCCGGATAATCCTGCAGCGCGACCGAGTCGAGCGCGCGCGCCAGCGTGGGCGGGTCCATGCTGCGCACGATCACGCTCGCAATCGGTGGCAATGCGCCGACCATCGCGCTTCCCAGCCGTTTTCGCGCTACGAGCGCAGCGCGGCGAGCGCGGCGTCGCGAATTTTCTCGACGCTGCCCATGCCGTCGATGCGCCGGTATTTCGGCGCGCGCGGATCGCCGGTCTTCGCCCAGTTCGCGTAGTACGCGACGAGCGGCTCAGTCTGCGCATGGTAGACCGCGAGGCGCTTCTTCACCGTCTCCTCGCGATCGTCGTCGCGCTGGATCAGATCTTCGCCGGTGATGTCGTCCTTGCCGGCGACCTTCGGCGGATTGAACTTGACGTGGTACGTGCGGCCCGACGGCAGGTGCACGCGCCGCCCGCTCATCCGCTCGACGATGGCGGCGTCGGGCACGTCGATCTCGAGCACGTAATCGATCGCCACACCGGCGTCCTTCATCGCCTCGGCTTGCGGAATCGTGCGCGGGAAGCCGTCGAACAGATAACCGTGCGCGCAATCCGGCGCTTTCAGCCGTTCCTTGACGAGGCCGATGATGATCTCGTCGGACACGAGCTGGCCGCTATCCATCACTTTCTTCGCGGCGAGGCCCAGCGGCGTGCCGGCCTTGACCGCGGCGCGCAGCATGTCGCCGGTCGAGATCTGCGGAATGCCGAACGCCTGCGTGATGAAGCCCGCTTGCGTGCCTTTGCCGGCGCCCGGCGGGCCGAGCAGGATCAGTCGCATCGTGTGGCCTTCGAGAAGTGGAGGACGTACCCGGAGACTGCGTCGCGCGGCGGCGGCCGCCGCCGCAGCCGGTCGATTGTGTCGGGAACGCGAAGGGAGGTCAAATGCGCCGAAACCTAGCGCGCGGCATGGAGCGCCTGCACGCGCGCGAGGTCCTCCGGCGTGTCCACACCCGGTGCGGGCGTGCCTCGTGTGACGAGCACGACGATGCGCGCGCCATGCCACAGCGCGCGCAGCTGCTCGAGCGCCTCGAAACGCTCGATCGGCGCCGGCGCGAGCGTCGGATACATCCGCAGGAACGCGACGCGATACGCGTAGAGGCCGTAGTGACGGTACAGCGGCAGCCCGGGCGGGACCTCGTCGCGCGACGCCGCGAACGCGTCGCGCGCCCACGGAATCGTTGCGCGGCTGAAATAGAGCGCATAGCCGTCGTGGTCGATGACGACCTTGACGACGTTCGGATTGAACGCCTCCGCCGGATCGGTGATCGGATGGCACGCGGTCGCAATCGCGGCCGCCGGGTGCGAGGCGAGAAGCGCTGCCATGTCCCGGATCAGCGATGGCTCGAGCAGCGGCTCGTCGCCCTGCACGTTGACGACGATCGCATCGTCGGCGAGACCCAGCTGTTGCGCGGCCTCGGCGAGACGATCGGTGCCGGTCGGATGGTCGGCGCGCGTCATGCACACGTCGATGCCGTGCGCGGCGACGGCGTTCCTCACGCGCTCGTCGTCAGTGGCAACCGCGACGCGCTCGGCGCCCGACGCGAGCGCGCGTTCGGCGACCCGCACGATCATCGGCTTGCCGCCGATGTCGGCGAGCGGCTTGCCCGGAAGCCGCGTCGAGGCGTAGCGCGCGGGAATGAGGACGGTGAAGGCCATTCGCGTGGGAGAAGCAGATCCCTCGGCGCCTTCGGGCATCGGGATGACGCGGCTGTTTCCGATCGCTGCGACGCTTCGCGTCTTGCTCTCGGACATCCGCGTCAGTCCTTCATCGCCTCGATCTCTTCAGGCGAGACCTTGCGCGCCTCGTCCTCGAGCATCACGGGAATGCCGTCGCGAATCGGATAGGCGAGCCGCGCCGACTTCGAGATGAGCTCCTGCTTTTCCTTGTCGTAGACGAGCGGACCCTTGGTGACCGGGCAGACGAGGATTTCAAGCAGCTTGTGATCCACGCAGTTTCTCCACGACGCGCGCGACGAGCGCCGGCTCGACCGTCGCCTCGACCGGCAGGTACCAGCACCGCTCGTCGGCGAAGGCTTCGCATTTTACCGCATCCTTTTCGGTCATCACGACGGGCGCCGTATCGCCGAACGAAAGATCGGAGGCGACGAACGCGTGATGATCCGCGAATGGATGCGCAACGACGTGGAGTCCAAGCGCTGCGAGCTGCGCGAAAAAGCGATCCGGATGACCAATCGCGGCGACCGCGTGAACGCGCTTGCCCGCGAGCTCGGCAATGGGCCGCTCGATCGCCGGCGCGTTGACGCGGCGAAGCGGCTTCGGCTCGAGCGTCATCGCGTACGTCGCGGGTCCGAAGTCGAGCGCGCGCGTCCCGTCGAGCACGACGACGGCGTCGACGGACGCGAGCCGCGAGCGCGGCTCGCGCAGCGGTCCCGCCGGCAGCAGCCAGCCGTTGCCCAATCCGCGCGTGCCGTCGACGACGGCGATCTCGACATCGCGCGCGAGGCGATAGTGCTGCAGGCCGTCGTCGCAGATCACGACGTTGCAGCTCGGATGCGCAGCGAGCAGTGCGCGCGCCGCGGCGGCGCGGTCAGCAGCCACGGCAACCGGCGATCCGGCGCGGGCGAGCAGCAACGGCTCGTCACCGACAAGTTCGGCGTCGCTCGTCGACGTCACGATCAGCGGCTGCGCTCGACGCTCGCTGCGCCGGCCGTAGCCGCGGCTCACGACACCCGGCGCAAAGCCGTGCTCGCGAAGCGCGCGCGCGAGCGCCGCGACGAGCGGCGTCTTGCCGCTGCCGCCGGCGCTGATGTTGCCGACGACGACGACGGGAACGGGCAGACGCGCAGCCGGAAGGATTCGC
>Ga0137368_10001394_pt1 | contig 25497 bp, 21 predicted proteins | sample SagtaG_13_FD_104917 | JGI IMG/M metagenome (GOLD analysis project Ga0137368, IMG submission 104917) | Vadose zone soil microbial communities from Sagehorn Ranch, Mendocino, California, USA - Sage1_L_100_16 metaG | ecosystem: Environmental > Terrestrial > Soil > Vadose zone | place: USA...
CTGGACGCGCAGGATGCCGGCCGCGCGGCACGCCGCGTCCACCGCCGCGTCGCCGCTGGCGAGCGCACCGGTGTGCGAGCGGGCCGCCAGGCTCCCCGCCCGGCCGGAGCCGCCTGCGAGCAGCAGGACGGGCTTGCCGGCGTCGGCGGCGGCCGCTACGAAGGCCTCTCCATTCCGGAAGTCCTCGCAGTACAGTGCGATCAGCCTCGTCGGCCGATGCGCGGCGAGCGTCCCCACGAGCTCGGCGACCTCGACATCCGCCTGGTTCCCGAGCGACACGAAGCGGGAGAATCCGAGGCCGGAGTCGGCGGCGAGCCGGCCAAGCTCCAGCGCCAGGTTCCCGCTCTGCGAGACGAGGCCGATCGACCCGCCCGGGAGCTCGTTCGAGACGAGCCGCAGCGCGCTGCCGGCGTCGAAGATGCCGAGACAGTTCGGCCCGACGAGCACCGCTCCGGCCGCGCGCACGCGCTCGACGACGGCGCGCTCGCGCTCAGCCCCGTCTCCGCCCAGCTCGCCGAGGCCTGCCGTGATCGCGACGAGGGCCCTCGCCCCGACGGCCAGCGAGGCGCCGACGGACTCCTCGAACGAGGCGGCGGGCACGACGAGCGCGACGAGCTCGGGTGCGTCGGGCAGCTCGTCGAGCGAGCGGTAGGCGCGGTGCCCGAGGATCTCGCCGCCGTTGCGATTCACGAGGAAGACGGCCCGGCGATCGGCGCCTGCGAGAGCGCCCCTCGCCAGCCAGTGGCCCCACTTCGCGGGATTGGCGGAGGCTCCGATGACCGCGACCGAGCGGGGGTCGAACAGGGGTCGCAGGTCTCGCATCAGCCGGATGGCGCCGGCTCGGCCGTAGCCTCCGTCACCTCGCGACCGGCAAGGAGCCAGAGCCCCGTCGCGCCCGAGAGAACAGCGAGCCCGGCGAACGCCCAGCGCTCGCTCCACGCCTGTGCGACCGCGCCCGCGGCGACGGGCGCGATCGAGCCGGCCGCTCCCCAGAGGAGGTTCAGCAGCCCCATCACCGCGCCGCGGCCGACGTCCGCCCGGTCCGCGCCGAGCCCGCCGAGCGGGTAGGCGAGCGTCGACAGCGCCGACCAGAACGGCGAGCGGATGAGCAGGAAGGCGATCAGCGCCGCGCTCGACGCGGCGCCGACCGGGATGAGCGTGGCGCCCGCGTAGAGGAGCGCGGCGAGCCCCGCCAGTTGCAGCGTCACCGCGCGCGCGCCGAGTCGCGCGACGAACGCGCTGCCGAGCACGAAGATGGCGGAGGAGGCGGAGAGCACGATCCCCGTCGCACCCGAAGAGAAGCCGTCGCTGCGCAGCTCGAGCGGCACGAGCAGGTTGACGGCGCCGCTCATCGCCCCGACGAGCACGATCACCGCGACCGCTGCGAGGACGACGCGGTCGTGGCGAGCAGCGCGCAGCGTCTCGCGGAGCGGCTGGTGGCGGTACGGCGTGTCGGGTTCGCCGCCCCGGAGGAGGGCGACGGTCACGACTGCGGCCGCGGCGGCCAGCACGAGGAAGGGAGCACGGACGCCGAACCACCCGGCGAGCAGGCCCGCGAACGCCGGGCCGCTCATGATCCCGAAGCCTGCCACCGTGACGGGAATGCCGAGCGCGGCCGGACCGCGTGAGCTCGCCTCGGCGCTCCAGGCGAGACCGGCGGTCCAGATCGTGCCGAGCGCGACGCCGAACGCGGCCCGCGTGACGAGCAGCGACCAGAAGTCCCCAGCGAGGCCCTGCCCGAGCGCCGAGACCGCGACCAGCGCGGACGATCCGATCGTCAGCGCCCGCGTGCCGACCCGATCGGCGAGGAGGCCGATCGGCAGCGAGATCAGCAGCGTCGCGGTCCCCGCCGCCGCGAGCACGGTGCCCGTCTCGACCTTCGACAGCGACAGCTTCTCCGCGTAGATCGGCGCCACGGGCACGATCGCCATCCAGACCACCTCGGTCAGAAAGATCAACGCGTAGAAGGGGAGCGCGGCTCGGCGCAACCCCGCGAGCCTACCTCCGCGCGCCCGAGCGACCTCAGGCGATGGCCGCCTCGACGGTCGGCGTGTCGGCGAGCAGCTCTTGCGTGTACGGAACCTGGGGCTCGTCCAGCACCGAGCGGACCGGTCCGTGCTCGACGATCCGGCCATGGCTCATGACCGCGACGCGGTCTGCGATCGTGCTGATGAGCGCCAGGTTGTGCGTGACGAAGAGGAGCCCGAGCCCGAGCTCGCGGCGCAGCTCCTCGATTAGCTCCACGATCGCCGCCTGCACGGACACGTCGAGCGCCGACGTGATCTCGTCGCAGATGAGAACTGACGGCTGAGCGGCGATTGCGCGCGCGATCGCGACCCGCTGGCGCTCGCCGCCCGACAGCTGGTCGGGGTAGCGATCGAGCACCGACGACCCCAGCGCGACCCGGTCGAGCGCCTTGACCACGCGCTGCTCGGCCGCGCGGCCGCGCAGCCCCTCGAAGATGCGGAGCGGCGCCCCGATGATCTGGCCGATCGTCTTGCGCGGGTTCAGCGACCCGTAGGGGCTCTGGAAGATGTACTGGATCTCGCGTCGCGTCTCGCGATCGCGGGCGCGGGCGCCCGGCGGGAGCGATCGGCCCCGCAGGAGCATCTCGCCGTCGAGCCTGCGGTGCAGGCCGCCGATGCACCGCGCGAGCGTCGTCTTGCCCGACCCGGACTCGCCGACGAGGGCGAAGCACTCACCCGGCTCCACCCGCAGGTCGACGTCGAACAGCACCTTGCGATCGCCGTAGAACGCGTCGAGGCCGCGCACCTCGATCAGCGCCGCCTCGGCCTTCTGGCGCACCCGCTCGCCGATGCGCTCCCGCTCGCGCCGCGTGTCCGCGAGCACGTCATCCCAGCGGTAGCAGCGCACCTCGTGATCCGCGTCGACAGCCTCACGTGGCGGAAACTCCGTCGTGCATTGCGCCACGGCATAGGGACAGCGGGGTGCGTAGAAGCAGCCGGGCGGACGGCTGCCCGGCCGCGGCGCGCTGCCCGGGATGCCGACGAGCACGTGCTCGCCGCTGATCTCGGGGATCGCCTCGATCAGGCCGCGTGCGTACGGATGCGCCGAGCCTGCGAAGAAGGTCCGGTTCGGGCCGATCTCCACGATGCGGCCGGCGTACATCAGCGCGACGCGGTGGGCGAGGTTGGCGACGACGGCGAGGTCGTGGCTGACATACAGCGCCGCGACGCCGTGCGCGGCACAGAGCTCGCGCACGGTCCGCAGCACGTGCGCTTGCGTGGTGACGTCGAGGCCCGTCGTCGGCTCGTCGAGCACGATCACGCGCGGCCGGCACGCGAACGCCATCGCGAGGCCGACGCGTTGCTGCTGGCCGCCCGAGAGCTGGTGCGGGTAGCGCCGCACGAAGGCGGGGTCGGTCGGGAGCACGACCTCGGCCAGCATCTCGGCGATCCGCCCGCGCCGCTCCTCGTCGGACGTGCCGAAGCGGTGGGCGACGAGCACCTCCTCCAGCTGGCGGCCGATCCGCAGGTTCGGGTTGAGCGCGGCGGACGGGTCTTGCGGCACGTACGAGATGACGCCCCCGCGGAGCGCGCGCAGCTCGGGCGGGGAGAGCGCGAACACGTCCCTGCCGGCGATGTGGACGCTGCCGCGCGCGACGCGGACGCCGCGGCGCGTGTGCCCGAGCAGCGCGAGCCCGACCGTCGTCTTGCCGGACCCCGACTCGCCGACGAGTCCGAGCACCTGACCCGGGTGGATCGTGAACGAGATCTCGTCGACGACGTCCTCGCCCGTCGAGACCAGCTCGACGCGCAGGTCGGAGACGGCGACGGCCGGCTCGGTCAATCCTCGGTCCCCCGGTCGATGCCGGCGATCGCGCGCGAGAGACCGTCGCCGATCAGGCTCGTGGCGACGGTCAGCATCGCGATCGCGATCACCGGCAGCGCGACGCCCCACGGCGACGGGATGATCCCGAGCCGGTTCTCGTTGATCATCAGGCCCCAGTCCGCCTGCGGCGGCTGCAGGCCGAAACCGAGGAAGGAGAGGCCGCTGATCAGCGCGATCGTGTACGTGTAGCGCAACGACGCCTCGACGAGCAACGGGCTCGTCACGTTGGGCAGCACGTCGCCGACGAGGATGCGCGTCCGCGACTCGCCCGAGGCCTCCGCCGCGCGGATGAAATCGCGCTCGACGATCTCGAGCGCCGCGCCCCGTACGACTCGCGCGACGCGCGGCATCGTCGTGATCGCAACGGTCGCGACGACGAGCCAGAGCTTCGGCCCCACGGTCGCGATGGCGACGAGCGAGAGGATGATCTGCGGGAACGAGAGGATGACGTCCATCGACCGCATGAGGATGTCGTCGAGGAGGTTGCGCGCGTAGGCGGCGACGAGGCCGACCGCGATCCCGAACCCGAGCCCCAGGCCGGTGGCGATGGTCGTCAGCGCGAACACGGTTCGCCCGCCCCAGAGGAAGCGCGAGAGGACGTCGCGCCCGAGATTGTCCGTGCCGAACGGCGACGCCGACGAGCTGGAGAACGGTGTGCCGCTGAACTCGGTCGGCGAGACCGGTGCGAAGTACGGTCCGATCAGGGCGACGCCGAGCAGCAGCAGGAAGAGGGCGAGCCCGACCTGCGTGCGGTGCAGCCGGATCGCCTGGGAGAGCACGCGGGCCACAGGCCCGCGGGAGATGCGCGGCGCGGTTCTCGCCCGTGCGGCGACGGCGGACACGCTAGAGCGACGTCCTCACTCGCGGGCTGACGAGGATCGTGGCGATGTCGGCCAGGAGGTTGACGCCGACGTAGATCGCCGCGATCAGCAGCGCCACGGTCTGCGACACCGGCATGTCGCGGTTCGCGACGGCGCCGACGAGCTTCGCGCCGATCCCCGGATAGCTGAAGACGAACTCGACGGCGACGATGCCTCCCGCCAGGTAGACGAGCGTGAGGGCGATCGCCTGGATGCTCGGCACGATCGCGTTCGGGAGCGCGTGGCGGAAGACGACCTCGCGCTCAGGCAGGCCCTTGAGCCGCGCCATCTCGACGTAGTCGCTCTCGAGCACCTCGATCAGCGACGCACGCATGAAGCGCGCGATGTACGGGACGACGGCGATCGCGAGCGTCGCGATCGGGAGCACGAGCTCGTTCATGTAATGCCACGGCCGGACGCCCGGCGCGATCAACGCGGCTGGAGGGAACCACTGGAAGACCACCGTGCCGAACAGGAGCACGAGCGCGATGCCGGCCACGAACTCGGGCAGCGCGGCCAGCAGGAGCAGCCCGAGCGACGAGCCCGTATCGAACCAGCGGTCGCGCCGCACCGCCGCCAGGATCCCGAGCCCGAGCGCGAGCGGGATCGAGATGATCGCCGAGCAGAGGACGAGGAACGCCGAGTTGACGAGCGCGTCCGAGATCACCTTCGAGACGGGCTCGCCGGAGGCGATCGACGTGCCCGGGTTCAGCGTGACCATTCCCTTGACCCAGCTCCCGTACTGGTCGATCACGGGCCGGTCGAGGTGCAGCTGCTCGCGCAGCGCCTTCAGGCTGTCCGGCGTGGCCGTTCGTCCGAGCAGCGCCTTCGCCGGGTCGCTCGGGAGGGCCTGCGTCGCCGCGAAGATGATGACGGAGACGAGCGCGAGCGTCAGCGCCCCGAGCAGGACGCGGCGGATGACGAAGCCGGTGATTCCCTGGAAGAAAAGACGGCCTGAAGCGTGCCGAAGACGCTTCAGGCCGCCGGCTTCCTCACTTGAAGGAGACGGTGCGGAAGTTGTTGCCATAACCGCCCAGAGGCAGCGTGCCCTTGCTCGGCTTGATCCCCACGACCTTCGGGCTGTAGGCGTCGACCAGGTTGTAGAACCCCCAGACGATGTAGCCGCCGTTGTCGTACTCCATCTTCTGCATCTCGTGGACGATGGCGCAGCGCTTCCTCGGGTTGACCGTCTTGAGCGCCTGGTTGTAGAGCGAGACGAACTTCGGGTTGTTCCAGTGCGTCTCGTTGTACGGAGCAACGCTGAGGCTTCCCGCCGCGACCTGGTTCAGGTAGTTGCGCGTGCCCCAGTAGTCCGTCGAGAAGGCGTACTTCAGGTACTGGTTCCCGTAGAACGTCGTCGCGTCGAGGTTCTTCACGTTGACGTTGACGCCGGCCTTCTTCGCCTGCTGCGCGAAGACCTGTGCGCACTCCACCTGGCCGGCGCGCCCGTTCGTCGTGTAGAGGTCGACGCTCAAGCCCGACTTCCCGGCTGCCTTGAGCAGCGACTTCGCCTTGGCGATGTCCTGCGTGCGCTGAGGCAGCGCCGAGTCGTAGCAGGCGTCGAGCGGCGAGTAGATGTCGTTGCCGACGTGGCCGTGGCCCGAGAAGGCGAGCTGGACCAGCTGCTTCCGGTCGGCGATCAGCCGGAATGCCCGACGGACCCGCACGTCTTTGAACGGCGCCTGGTCGACGGCCATGCAAATGGGCACCCAGCCGCCTCCCTGGCTGTCGAGGATCTTGAAGCCTCTCGACTTCGCCGACGCGATCTGGGCGAACGGCATCGCGCTGATCGCGTCGACCTGGCCGCCGAGGAGCGAGTTCACGCGCGCGACGTCGTCGTTGATGTCGATGATGACGACGCGGTCGAAGAACGGCTGGCCGTGCCGCCAGTAGTTCGGATTCCGGCTGAACTCGGACCGGTTGCCGGGAGTGAAGCTGACGAACTTGTACGGACCGGAGCCGATCTGCTTGCCGCCTTCCTTCGTGCTCTTGTAGCCGACCGGGACGATGCCCATGAAGTACTGGCCGAAGGCGTCGGGCAGCACCGAGTTGGGCTTGTCCAGGGTGAGCCGGACCGTCCACTTGTCGACCTTGCGCACCTTTTCCGGCCGGAGGCCCGCGAGCTGTGCCGTCGCGTACAGGCTCAGCTTCTTGTCGAGCATGCGCCTGATCGACCAGGCGACGTCGTCCGCCGTCATCGTCTTGCCGTTGTGGAACTCGACGCCCTTGCGCAGGCGGATCGTCCACGTCTTCGCGTCCTTGCTCGAGAACGAGGTCGCGAGGCCCGGCCGGAGCTTGTAGTTGTTGTCGTAGTAGACGAGGGTCTCGAACAGTGCGGCCAGCCGCGCCGCGTCGGGGTCGAGGACCGAGCTCTGAGCGTCGATGAACTCCTTGTCGGATCCTCCCTGCACGCCGATCCTGAACGTCCCGCCCCGCTTCAGCGTCTCTGTCTGAATCGCGGCCAAGGCGTCCGCGGCCGGCAGGTAGCCGAGCGCGCCGAGACCGATCCCGCCGGCGATGCCGCGACGCAGTAGCTCCTCGCGGGTCAAACGCCCTTCGTCCTGCATCTGGAGCCTCCTCCGATGAACGCCGGGTAAGGATTTTGGAGACTAGTACCAGGGATTTTCGACTTCAAGGTCCGGTGGATCAGGTGAGGTCGCGCGCGATCGTCGCCGTGAAGCGGCGCTCGGCCACCTGGGTGCCGCCCTCGAACGCGCGCACCACGTCCTCGAGGTGGAACGCCTCGGCGTCCGCGCGCATCGAGCTCTCGGCGACGACACGCGTGTGCCAGGCGGCGCGCTCGATGCGGATCTCCCACCGCGAGCGCGCCTCCGCCGACAGCGGATCGCCCTCGACCACGGAGAAGGTGTCGCGACCTCGCTCGGCGTACTCGAGCCCGTCGGGAAGGCGGAAGGCCCCGAAGTTGCTCGTCTCGGTCTCGCTCTCGAGCCTGCCGGAGGCGACGTCTCGCCTGACGCTTCGCTGCGAATCCACCGGCGCGAGCTGGTCGTGCGCGGGCGGCGGCTCGGGCTCGGGCGGCGGGAGCGGCGGCAGCTGCTCGTCCTGCGGCTGCGGCTCGCGCTCGGGCAGCGCGAGCACCGCGTCGCCGACGCGCACACGCAGCCGCAGGCCCTCCGGCGCCGGCCAGGCCCACGGCCAGTAGCAGGGCGCCAGCGCGATGCGCAACCGGTGTCCGGCCGGGAACGCGTGCGCGATCGCCGTCAGCGGCACGCGCACGCGAACCGCCTCGCCGGGGACGAGGGGTCGCGGCTCGGCGTGGCTCTCCCGGTGGCACAGGTTCAGAAGCCCGAAGGTGACGAGCGTGGACGCTCCGTCCGGCGCCACGTCGCAGAGCCGCGCCGCAAGCTGGGCCGTCGGCGTCTCCGGCACCACGTCGACCTCGACGAACGGCTCGCCGAGGATCTCGGAGGGCCGCGCGAGCGGCGCCGAGTCGAAGACGAGCGAGCGGCCGTCCTCGGCGCGCTGGTCGGAGGCGAAGTCCGTGGGCGCGCCCCAGGGCAGCCACGCCGGTCCGTCGCTGCCGTGCTCGAGCAGCCCGGCGTGGACGAGCTCGCGCTCGGCGCCCGGTTGTTCGCGCAGCCCGTGCGCCGTGAGGAAGAGCCGCCGCGGCTCCCGCCGGGGCGGCCATCGCAGCTCGGCAACCCACCGCCCCGGGCGCTCGGCGTAGCCCGGCCGCGGCGGCACCGCGTCCTGCATCCAGGCCCGCAGCCGCGGCTCGGCGTCCAGCCCCGCCCCTTGGTCACGCAGGTGTCGCGCGAACAGGCGCCGGCACAGGCCGAGGAAGTCGATCGCCGGACCGGGCGCGCCCTGGTGCGGGTAGACGTGCGCCCACGGGCCGATCAGGCCGCGGACCCGGTCAGGTGCGGCCGCGAGCAGCCGCAGCACAGCGCCGCGGTACGGGTCGGCCCAGCCGCCGACCATGTACACCGGACACCGGATCGCGGCGGGGTCCTCGCAGACCGAGCCGTGACGCCAGAACGCGTTGCGGCGCTGGTGCGCGAGCCAGTCGTGGCCGAACGGCCGGATCGCCTCGAGCCGCTCGTTCCAGAGCTCGCGCCAACGGTCGCCGACGACCGCCGGATCGGGCGGCCGCGCCGTGTAGGCGAGCATCGTCGTCGACCACGAGAGGGCGGCCTGCGCGAACACGCAGCCGCCGGTGTAGTGGACGTCGTCGCGGTAGCGGTCGTCGGTCGAGCACACGCTGACGACGCAGCCGAGCGCGGGCGGTGCGAGCGCCGCGATCTGCAGGCCGTTGAACCCGCCCCAGGACTTGCCGATCATGCCGACGCGGCCGTTGCACCAGGGCTGTGCCGCGAGCCACGCGATCACGTCGACGCCGTCCTCGAGCTCCTGCGCGAGGTACTCGCCCTCGAGGACGCCCTCCGAGTCGCCGGACCCGCGCAGGTCGACGCGCACGCAGGCGAAGCCGTGCTGTGCGAGCCGTCCGTGCAGGGCTTCGTCGCGCGGCGCGGTCGCGTCGTCCTTGCGGTACGGGATGTACTCGAGGATCGCCGGCACCGGCTCCGGGGCCTCGGGCAGCCAGATCCGCGCGGAGAGGCTCGTGCCGTCGCGCGTCGGGATCCAGGTGTCCGTGCGTCTCACCGACGGGCGGGCATGCCGATGCTGCGGCCGGCGCGATCGGGACGAGGCAGGCCCGCGTGCGCCTCCGCGACCGCGCCGACGCGTTCGAGCAGGTCCTCTCGCGCCGGGCCCGCGCGCCCGGTCTGCGCATCGACGTGGAGGAGCATCTGCTCGGCCGTAGCTAGCAGCTCGTCGTCACTCGAGCGGTAGTGCGAGTGGAAGACGTGCAGACGCTTCTCGTCGAAGCCGAGCAGCTGCGTCGTCACGTGCAGCGGATCCTCCGCGACGGCTTGGCCGAGGTGCGACAGGTGCGTCTCGACGGTGAAGTAGCTGCCGCCGTTCGCGAGGTACGCCGCGTCGACGCCGACGAAGCGCAGGAGGGCGTCGGTCGAGTCGCCGAACACCTGCAGGTAGCGGCTCTCGTGCGCGTGGCCGTTGTAGTCGATCCACTCCGGAAGCACGCGCGCGGTGTGCAGGCGCAGCGGGTGCGAGACGTCGTGTTCTGCCTCTGGCGTTCGGTCGAGCAGCGACTTCTCCCAGGCGTCCAGCACGGCCCCGGCGCCGTGGCGATGGGTTCGCAGGCCCTGGATGACCGAGACGAGGCAGTCGTCGCGCAGCTGCTCCAGCTCGCGTACCGAGCGGCCGCCCGCCTGGGCGTCCGACTGCGCGACGAGCCGGTCGAGCAGCTCGTCGGTCAGCTCGGGCACGTCGGTCAGCTTCGACCACGGCCACTTGAGGGCGGGCCCGAACTGCGCCAGGAAATGCCGCATCCCCGCCTCGCCGCCGCCGATCCGGTAGGTGAGGAAGGTGCCCATGGCAGCCCAGCGCAGCCCCGCGCCGAAACGGATCGCGTCGTCGATCTCCTCCGCCGTCGCAACGTCGTCGTGCACGAGCCAGAGCGCCTCGCGCCAGAGGGCCTCCAGCAGCCGGTCGGCGACGAAGCCGTCGATCTCCCGGCGCAGGAGGAGCGGCTGCATCCCGAGCGAGCGGTAGACGGCGGCGGCGCGTGCAGTGGTCTCGGGCGCCGTCCGCTCGCCGCCGCACACCTCCACGAGCGGGAGCAGGTAGACGGGATTGAACGGATGGCCGACGGTGAGCCGCTCCGGATGACGCATGTCGGCCTGGAGGCGCGACGGCAGCAGGCCGGAGGTGGACGACGCGACGACGACGTCAGGTCCGGCAGCGCGACTCGCCGCAGCGAGCAGGCCGCATTTCACGTCCGCGCGCTCGGGCGCGCTCTCCTGGACGAAGTCCGCCTCCGCCGCCGCCTCCTCGGGCGTCGGCACGAACGTGAGCGTTCCCTCGGTGGAGAGCGGTGCGAGCGTCAGCTTGCGGAAGGCCCGGCGCGCGTTCTCGAGCACCTCCTCGACCTTGCGCGGCGCGTCCGGGTCGGGATCGAAGAGCCGCACGTCGACGCCGTTGAGGACGAAGCGCGCCGCCCAACCCCCACCGATCACGCCCCCTCCGAGGAGGCCGGCGGTCTGCGGTCGATCAGCCACGACGCCTGAGCCGCAGCTTCTCGCGCACCTCGTGGGGCCCGAGCACCCTGACGTTCATGCTCTCGAGGATCGTGACCGCGCGCTCGACGAGCTGGCCGTTCGTCGCGGGAACCCCGCGCGAGAGGTAGATGTTGTCCTCCAGGCCGACGCGCACGTTGCCGCCCGCCATCGCTGCCATCGCGACGTACGGCAGCTGCATGCGCCCGATCGAGAACGCCGAGAAGATCGCGTTCTGCGGCAGCTGGTGGACGAGCGCGAGCAGCGTCGACGGGTCGTCGGGCGCGCCGTAGGGGATGCCCATGCAGAGCTGGATCAGCGGCGGGTCGTCGATCAGCCCCTCCGCGATCAGCTCCTTCACCAGCACGAGGTGGCCGGTGTCGAAGACCTCGAGCTCGGGGCGCACGCCGAGCGCCTGGACCCGGCGGGCCATCGCGCGCAGCACGCCTGGGGTGTTGACGAGCACGTAGTCGCCGCCGGCGGCGAAGTTCATGCTGCCGCAGTCGAGCGTGCAGATCTCGGGCAGCAGCTCCTCGACGTGCGCCAGCCGCTCCGTTGCGCCCGCCATGTCCGTGCCCTCGGCGTCGAGCGGCAGCGGCGTCTCGTCTCCGCCGAGCACGAGGTCGCCTCCCATCCCCGCGGTCAGGTTGAGGACGACGTCGACGTCCGAGGACCGGATGCGCTCGACGACCTCGCGGTAGAGCCTCGGGCCGCGCGCGCCTTTGCCGGTCTCTGGATCGCGCACGTGGACGTGGACGATCGCGGCGCCGGCCTTCGCCGCCTCGATCCCGGCGTCGGCGATCTGCTGCGGCGTGATCGGGATCTTGTCGCTCCGCCCGATCGCGTCGCCGACGCCGGTGACTGGGCAGGTGATGAAGACTTCCCAGTTCATGACGTGGCAGCGATGCTAAAGGCGCCGCTTGCGGTGCCGTCGTCAGGACGCGCGGGCTCTGCCCGGGCGTCCGTCTGAAATGACCGGTCGACACAATCGAGCTCATTCCGAACCATCTCTGAGCCGCCGCTCGCACGGCCCGTGACCGATTGGCCTGACGTCGTCGTCCGGAACGGACGAGTAATCGACGGCAGCGGCCGTCCGCCTCGGCGCGCCGACGTCGCGATCCGGGACGGCAGGGTCGTCCACGTCGGCGACCTGTCTTCGGTGCGTGCCGCGGAGACGATCGACGCCGAAGGGCTGGCGGTGGCGCCCGGCTTCATCGACGCCCACGTGCACTCCGAGGCGAAGCTCGAGGACGAAGCGGTTCAACGCGCGAGCCTCGCGCAGGGAGTGACGACGCACGTCGTCGGACAGGACGGCTTCGGCTTCGCGCCCACGAGCCCTGCGTCGTTCGACTTCATGGCCGCGTACACGAGCGGCATCAACGGCAGCGACCCGCCGTTCGGGCCCATGAGCGTCGGCGAGCTCCTCGGCTGGTTCGACGGCCGCTCGCCGCTCAACGTCGCGACACTCGTCCCGAACGGGTGCCTGCGGCTCCAGGCCGCGGAGCTCGAGGCGATGACGGCCCTGTGCGCCCGCAGCGTCGACGAGGGGGCGGTCGGACTCTCGTCGGGGCTCGACTACGTTCCCTCGTGCTTCGCGACGACCGCCGAGCTCGCGGCGCTCGCAGAGCCCGCCGGTCTCTACGTCTCGCACGTCCGCTACGAGCTCGGCCTCCGTGCGGCGCTCGAGGAGGCGTTCGCAGTGGGCCACGCCGCGGGCGTCCCGGTACACGTCAGCCACCTACGTCCCGACCGCGCGCTCGAGCTCTCCGCGGACGAGATCGTCGGCTACGTCGAGGCCGGAGGCGACGTGACGTACGACCTCTACCCGTACACGTTCTCCTCGACGCTCCTGCCGTTCCTGCTGCCGCACTGGGTCTTCGACGGCGACCTCGACGAGATCTTCGCGCGCCTGGCTCGGGCGGAGACACGCGACGCGATCCGCCGCGCAAGAGCGGAGTCGCGCTGGGGGTGGAACGACGCGACGATCGCCGGCGCGCCGTCGGCGCCGTACGCGGAGCTCGTCGGGCTCGGGCTGGAGGACGCGGCCGCGCGGCTCGGCGCCGATCCCGCCGACTTCGCCTGCGACTTCCTGCTGGCCGAGCGGCTCGCGTGCCTGCTCGTCTGGCGCGACCACGAGACCGAGCGCGACCGACGGGAGCTGGCCGCGATGTTGCGCCCTCCTGCGGCGATGGTCGGGAGCGACGGGATCTACTCGGGGGGGCGCGCCCGCGCGGCTACGGCGCGTTCGCGCGCTTCCTCGGCGAGTTCGTGCGCGACGAGGGCGTGCTGTCGCTCGAGGAGGCCGTGCACCGCGTGACCTTCCTGCCCGCGGGACGGTTCGGCCTCGCGGACCGCGGCCGCCTCGAACCGGGCTACGCGGCGGACGTCGTCGTCTTCGACCCTGACGCGATCGCCGCGCCGCGTGACGGAGGCTTCGCGACGGGCGTCCGCGACGTGCTCGTCAACGGCGTCGGCGTCCTCCGCGACTCCTCGCTCACGGGCGCGAGGCCCGGTCGCGGCCTGCGGAGCTGACGGCTCGGGCGAGCGCGGCCAGGAGCCGCCGCCCGCGCTCGTCGCCGTCCTCGGCGCGGAGCTCGTTCATCGCGTACGAGAAGCCGACGCGCTGCTCCGGCCACGCGCCGTGCCGGGAGCCGCCGGCCCCGGTGTGGCCGAACGCGGCCGCGGGCGGGCCGAGCGCGCCCAGCTCCGTCTGGAGCTCGAACCCCACGCCGAAGGCGTATGGCCGCCCGGTGAGGGCGCAGCGGTCCCGGGCGAGCGCGGTCCGGCCGAGATGCAGCGTCTCCGGCGCGAGGAGCCGGTCGAGGGAGCCGTAGAGCCGCGCGATCGAGCGTGCGGTACCGATCGCGTTCGCGCCCGGGATCTCGGCGGCACGGAATGCGGGGTCGTTCCACGGAAACTCCTCGCCGGTCAGGAACGCCGGGTTCTCGTAGACGGTCTCGACGAGCGGATCGGCCTCGTCGCCCCAGCTCGGCCGGTAGTCCGGAGCGCGGCGGAGCCGCGCGACGCGAGGCTCGACCTCGTCCGGAAGCCCGAGCCAGAGCTCGAGGCCGAGCGGACCGGCGACCTCCCCGGCGAAGAACGTGCCCACAGTCCGGCCGTCGATCCGGCGGACGAGCTCGCCGCAGAGCCAGCCGAACGTGAGTGCGTGGTACGCGAGCCGCGTGCCCGGCTCCCAGTAGGGCTCCTCAGCCTCGAGGAGGCTCGTCATGCGCTCGTAGTCGAGGAGATCCAGGAGCGCGACCGGCGCACGGATCCCCGGCAGCCCGGCGGTGTGCGAGACCGCGTGGCGCACGAGCACGCGCTCGTTCCCGAACTGGGGCCAGTACCGCGAGAGGGGCGCGTCGAGCTCGAGCTTTCCGCGCTCGATCAGGAGCAGCAGGCACGTCGCCACGAGCCCCTTGGCGCCCGAGAAGACGGGGCAGACCGTGTCCTCGCGCCACGGCGCGCCCCTCGTCTGGTCGGCGGTGCCGCCCCAGAGGTCGACGACGAGCTCGCCGTCGGCGACGGCTGCGAACGCGGCTCCGTGCTCGCCGCGCTCGCCGAAGTTGCGCTCGAACTCCTCGGCGACGAGCTCGAAACCGGGCTCGACTCGCGTCATGGACGCAGGCGCGCGCGACCGAACGGGCGCCAGAAATCGGCGCCGCGGACGTAGCGGTCGCGCGAGTCGTCCGCCGGCGCGAAGTCCCACGAGACCGGCTCGCCGTTCGCGAGAGCGCCCGTGACGAAGAGCCGGCGCCGCTGGCTCGCGACGATCCGGTCGTGCAGCTCGTCGAGGTCCCAGCGCTCGCCGACCTCGGCCCTGAACGCCTCGAGCTCCGTGTGCTCGGCCAGGTTGTCGAGCTCGAGCGGATCATGCGCGAGGTCGTAGAGCTGGTCCACATCGCCGGGACAGTGGACGTACTTGAGCTGCCCGCGCCGGAGCATCACGCACGGCGCATGCGTTCCCTCCGCGAGGTACTCGCCGCTCACGGCATGGGACGGGCGTTCCGCGCTTCCCTCGAGGAGCGGCCGCAGGCTCCGCCCGTCGAGCGGATCCGCGGCCTCGAACGGCCCGCCCGCCAGCTCGACGAGCGTCGGCAGCAGGTCGACCAGCGAGACGTTCTGCGCAACACGCTGCGACGCGAAGCGCTCGGGCGCGTGGAACACGAGCGGCACGCGCGCCGAGTCCTCGAAGAACGTCATCTTGTACCAGAGCCCGCGCTCGCCCAGCGCCTCGCCGTGGTCGGAGCAGAAGAGCAGGATCGTCCCCTCGCGCAACCCCGTGAGCTCGAGCGCGCGCAGCAGCTCGCCCACCTTGTCGTCCACGTAGCTGACGGCGCCGTAGTACGCGTGCCGCGCGCGGCGGATCGCCTCCTCGTCGAGCTCGGTCGCATCCGTGCCGCACATGACGCGGACGCGACGGCTGTGCGGATCGACCTCGTCCGGCGACAGCGCGCCGACGCGCGGCAGGTCCCCCTCGTCGTAGCGGTCCCAGTACGCCTGCGGGATCTCGAAGGGGTCGTGCGGGTGTGAGAAGGAGACGAGCAGGAAGAACGGTCGGCCGTCGTCGCTGCGCGCGAGGTCGTAGAGCTTGCGCACGGAGCGGAACGCGACCTCCTCGTCGTAGTCGAGCTGCAGCGTGGCTTCGCTGACGCCCGCCTCGAGCACGCCGCGCATGTCGTGGTACCAGGGCAGCCGCTCCTCGAGCGGCCGGCTCCAGTCGGGGATCCAGTCGCTTCCGGCCGGATAGACGTCGGTCGTCAGCCGCTCCTCGAAGCCGTGCAGCTGGTCGGGGCCGATGAAGTGCATCTTGCCGGCCAGGCACGTGAAGTAGCCACGCGCGCGGAGGTAGTGCGCGAGCGTCGGCACCGACGAGGCGAGCTCGGCGCCGTTGTCGTAGGCGCCGATGCGCGAGGGCAGGCGCCCCGACAGAAGCGACGCACGCGACGGCGCGCACAGCGGCGAGTTGCAGTAGGCGCTCTCGAAGACGACGCCCTCTCCGGCCAGGGCGTCGAGGCTCGGCGTCCGCGCCACCCCGTTCCCGTACGCGGGCAGCGCGCGGGCGGCCAGCTGGTCGGCCATGACGAAGAGGATGTTCGGGCGCCCTCCGCTCAGCAGAGTGCAATGCTAGTGGCTCGATGCACGACGACGACCTCCGCCGGCCGCTTTCCCGCGAGGCGTTTCTCCAGGAGGAGACCTATCGGCGGACGCGGCTGCCCGTCTCGCTCGCGACGACGCTCATCCCCGACGCATACACGTCGCCCGAGTTCCACGAGCTCGAGCGCGACCGCATCTTCGCGACGAGCTGGGTGGCCGCCGGCCCGACGTCGGAGCTCGCGGAGCCGGGCGACACGCTCGTGGTCGACGTGGGCGGCAGCTCGGTGATCGTCGTCCGCGGCGCCGACGGCGAGGTGCGCGCGTTCCACAACGTCTGCCGGCATCGCGGCACGCAGCTGCTCGACGAGGGCAGGACGCACGTGCAGCGCTTCTTCCGCTGCCCGTACCACAGCTGGGCGTACGGCCTGGACGGCACGTGCCTCGGGACGCCGCTGTTCGAAGGCTCCGAGATCCCCGAGAGCGACCGGCGGATCTTCGACGTGACGGACGCGAAGGAGTTCGACCGCCGCGACTACGGGCTCCTGCCCGTCCGCGCCGAGACGTGGGGCTGCCTGGTCTTCGTGAACCTCGACGACGACGCGCCGTCGCTCCACGAGGAGCTCGGCGACCTGCCCGACCGGCTCGCCGCGCACCGCCTCGACGAGTGGCAGGTCGTCCGTGCCAAGACGTACGAGATCGAGGCGAACTACAAGCTCGTCGGCGAGAACTTCATGGAGTACTACCACCTGCCCTGGGTGCACCCGCGGCTCGTCAAGGTCTCGCCGGTCAAGTCGCACTACCGCTGGCAGGGGCGCGGGATGTACACCGGCATGACGACGACGCCAATCGCCGCGGCCGACGACGGCGGCTGGCTGGGGCTGCCGCCGATCGACGGACTCGCCGAGTCCGAGCGCGTGAGCGCGCGCTTCGTGTGGCTCTTCCCGAACCTCGCCGTCAACGTCCTGCCGAATCACGTGTTCCTGATGCTCGCGCGGCCCGTCTCGCCGGCCCACACCACGGAGACGACGTACCTGCTCGCCCACCCGAAGTCGATGAGCACCGGCGGCGCGGAGGAGGAGATCGAGCAGCTCGCGTCGTTCTGGGACGAGGTCAACCGCGAGGACATCGCGATCGTCGAGCGCGTCCAGCGCGGCCTCGGGAACCGCGCGTACCGGGGCGGGCGCATGTGCTACCGCTTCGAGGAGCCGCTGCACCGCTTCCAGAACATGGTCATCGACCGGATGCTCGGCATCCGCCGCGTGCCCGGGGGCGACGCGGTCGAGCAGGCGCCGATGTTCGACTGACGTTTCGGTCCGCGCCGATGCGTCGCGGGGCTAGAGTCGTGCGATGGGGACGAACGTGGACGTCGCAGCCGTCGGCCGGCTGCTCGCCGCGCCGGCGCGGGCTGCGATGCTCGATGCGCTCTTCGACGGCGACGGCTGGTCCGTCGGCGAGCTGGCCCATGCGGCGCGGGTCGCGCCGTCGACGGCGAGCGAGCATCTGGAGTTGCTCCGCGCAGTCGGCCTCGTCGTCGTCGCTCGCGACGGTCGCCACCGCCGCTACCGCCTCGCCGGCCCGGAGGTCGCACACGCGCTCGAATGCCTGGGGGCGCTCGCTCCCCCGCTCCGTGCGCGCGGGCTGACGGACGCCTCGCGCAACGACGCGCTCCGCCTCGGGCGGACGTGCTACGACCATCTCGCCGGCCGGCTCGGCGTCGCGATCGCCGACGGACTGGTCGAGCGGGGCTACGTGCTCGCCGCGCACGAGAGCTTCGCCCCGACCCCCGCGGGGATCCAGGCCTTCGCCGCGGTCCGGATCGACGTGGAGGGGCTCCGCGGCGCGCGCCGGCCGGTGGCGCGGTCGTGCCTCGACTGGAGCGAGCGGAAGCCGCACCTCGCTGGCGCGCTCGGCGCGGCGCTGCTCGCGCGGCTGGAGTCCGTGCGCGGCCTCGAGCGTCTGTCCGGCGGGCGTGCGGTCAGGCTCCGCCCGCGCGGGCGCTCCATGCTGGCGCGGCTGGACCTCGCCGTCGACCTGGACGACCGCCGATAGCCACGCTGTCTCGCGGCCGGAGCGCGGACAGGCCGGTCGGCGTCGTCCTCGTCGCGTGCGCGGCGGCCGCGTGGAGCACGGCCGGGTTCTTCACGCGCCTGATCCCGGTCGGCCTCTGGACGATGCTCGTCTGGCGAAACGTCTTCGGCGGCCTCTTCATGGTGCTCTACCTGGGCGCCACGAGGCGGCGTGACCTGCTCGCGGACTTCGCCCGGCTCGGCCGGGTCGGCTGGCTCGCCGCGGCGATCAACGGGTTGAGCATGGTCTGCTACCTGGGCGCCCTCCGCCACACCTCGGTTACGAACGTCGTCGTCATCTACGCGGCGGCGCCGTTCGTGGCCGCCGCCATCGCCTGGCTCGCGTTCCGCGACGCGGCGTCCGGCAAGACGCTGCTCGCCGGGCTCCTGGCGCTCGTCGGCGTCGCGATCACCGTGGGCGGGACGCCAAGTGCCACCGGCATGTTCGGCAACCTACTCGCGCTCCTGATGACGATCGGGCTCGCCACCTTCACGGTCCTCCTGCGGCACCATCGCGACGTGCCGATGCTGTCGGCGGCGGCCGCGTCGGCGTGGATCGGTGCCCTGATCGCGCTGCCGTTCGCCTCCTTGCCCGCGGTCTCGGCGCACCAGCTCCTGAACCTCGCCCTCTTCGGCGTCACCAGCTTCGGGCTCGGGCTCGTGCTCTACACGATCGGCGCCAGGTACCTCCACCCGGCGCGGTCGGCGCTGATCAGCGCGCTCGACACGCCGCTCGCTCCGATCTGGGTGTGGATCGCGTTCGAGGAGAGGCCCGCGGTCGCCTCGGTCGCCGGGGGCGTGATCGTGATGGCCGCCGTCGTGTGGAATATCGTCGCCGAGCGGCCCCCGGTGCCGGCCGCCGTCTAAACCTGGAGCTGCATGCACCGCTTCGTGAACGACCCAGGGTTCTATTCTTCGGCGCTTGGCTCCGCATCGCCGCGAGGTCGTCGTCGTTGGCGCCGGCATCGCCGGCCTCGCCGCCGCCTGGGCGCTGCGCGACCGGGACGTCCTCGTCCTCGAGGCGACCGACAGGGTCGGCGGGCGGATCAAGTCGGAGCGGCGCGGCCGCTACTGGCTCAACTTCGGCGCGCACGTCTTCGGTCGCGAGGATTCGGCCACCGGCCGGCTGCTGCACGAGACGGGCACGGAAGCGGTCGAGGTGCCCGGCGTCCTCACTGCCGTCTCGCTGCACGACCGCGTGCTCGCCGGCCGACGCGTCGAGACGTATCCGTTCCGGCTGCCCCTCGCGCGCACCGACCGCCTCGCGCTCATGCGCTTCGGACTCCGCCTCCGGCTCGACGTCGCCCGCTACGGTCGGATCGCGCGCACCGGCGATCAGCAACACGTGCTCGAGTATCTCGGCAACCGGACGTTCGCCGAGTACACCGGCCGGCTGCCGCCGGATGTCGACGCGATCATCCGCCCGACGATCCAACGCTCGTCAGGCGAGCCGGAGGAGCTCGCCGCAGGCTACGGCGTCGGCTACTTCCACCTCGTCTGGGACCGGAGCGGCGGGCTCGCGCGAAACATCCTCGGGGGCTCGAGCACGCTGCCGGAGGCGATCGCGGCGGCGCTCGGAGACCGCATCTCGACCGGCTGCGGCGTCGAGGAAGTGGCCGCGTCGGAGGACGGCGTCCGCGTCCGCTACGTCGCGGAGGGGCAGCCGCACGAGGTGTCCGCGGACTACGCGGTCGTCGCGACTCCGGCGCACGTCACCCGGACGATCGTCACGACCCTCCCGGCCGCGACGCGTGACGCGCTCGGCGAGATCGTCTACGGGCCTTACGTCGTCGCGGCCTTTCTCACCGGCGAGACCTCGGCGATGCCCTGGGACGAGATCTACGCCCTCGCCGCAGCGCGACGGTCGTTCAACATGCTGTTCAACACGGCGAACGTGCTCCGGCACGGGCGACGCGAGCCGGGTGGCGCGCTGATGGTGTACTCGGGCGCGAGCCTCGGCCGCCGGCTCTGGGAGGTCGACGACGAGCGCGTCGTCACCACCTACCTGGACGACCTCTGCGCGATCTTCCCCGAGGCGCGCGGAAAGGTGCAGGAGGCGATCGTCCACCGCTGGGAGCACGGTCTGCCTTACGTGCGGCCGGGCCGCCATCTCATCCAGCCTGCGCTCGAGCGTCCGCTCGGCAGGGTGTTCCTCGCCGGCGACTACCTCGGCACCCGCTACACGGACACCGCGATCGCGTCGGCGACCGCAGCGGCGGAGTCGATCAAGCGGGCGGCGGGAATCGAACCCGCATAACTAGCTTGACGCGCCAGCCAAACGACGGCGCGACGAGGTCGCGGACGGCATCGAAATAGGCCCGCTGCGCGCGCCGGCCGCCGATGTGCGGGAAGTAGGAACTCCGGGTCTGCGGGTCCGATTCGCTGCTGGATCCGGCCGCGCTCGCGTCCGGCGGCGTCGATCGCTGCATCGGCGTTCGTCACCAGCTCGGGGATGATCTGCGAGAGGTCGATCCCGGCCTGCGCGAAGTTCTCGCGAAAGTAGCGCCCGCGGACCCGACCGTGGCGCAGCTTCGATGCGTCGATCGCCACGGGTAGAGGATAAGCCTGTCGGCCGGAATCCACTCGACGGTGACCTCTCGGCTTCGTCCCTTCGCCGGTTCGATAAGCAGCCTTCTCAAATGAGTCGACTCCTTATCAACCGCGTAGCGATCGATTCGCGCTTTCTCCTCCAGTGGCGAGAAAACGGGAGTCGATGACAACGAGAGCGGCCGAGAGCGAATCGGCCGAGGAACCTACCTGCGACGTAGCCTTCCACGCACGTAGGTTGGCTTGTTGGGCTCAAGCCACGAGGGTTGGTGACATCGGACGTCGGTGACGTTTGATGTCACCAGAGCGAAGCGTTACCGCTCCTCGAGCGCCTCGGAGCCAACGCGCTGCTGGCGCAGCGGCTCGTCAGTCGCCGATCTCGCCGAGGCGCGTCGGGTCGGCAGCCGGCCCCGGTTCGGCTACCCCACGTTCGGGATGCGGTGCTCGACGTTCGAGCGCGGCCTGAACGAGGTCGGGGAACTCCGGGTTCCGCTCTCTGCGCTCGTCGATGATTTCGTCGAGGAAGTCCCGTCGGTCAGCCGACATGGTCACCAGCGGAGTTCGCACCTGCTCCGAGCGTACCCGCATGCGCGTCTCAGCGTGTCGGCCGTGGAGTGCGCGCCGTCGGCCCTAGCTGGCGCTCGAATCGATCGAGCAGGTCAAAGAGACCCACGCACTCCCACGCGCGGTTTCGCCGCCCGACGGCTGCCTGCCGAAGGACTCCTGCCCGCTCGAGGCGGAGGACCGCCTGACGTGCACGTTCCTCGGTACCTCCAAGCAACTGCGCAGCAGTCTTCACGTTGATGATCGGCTGCGACGGCAGGAGCTCGATCAGGCGCAGCGGACCTGAGTTGCGCCGTGGGCTCCCGGCCTGTTCGATCCACCGACCCTGCAGCTCGACGACTTCACCCGCAAACGCGCGAGCACCCATCGCGGCCCGGTGGACGGCGTCGACGAAGACCGTGTACCAGTCTTCCTCGTCGCCGTTGCGCCAACTCGTCAGGCCGGCGACGTACCGGTCGGCTTCGCCGGCAAGAGCAAGGCTCACGGGCGGCAAGTACCTCTGCGCGATCCCACGTCGGCGGAAGATTGCGAGGATCAGGGCCCTTCCGACGCGCCCGTTGCCGTCGAGGAACGGGTGGATCGTCTCGAACTGGACGTGTGCATTCGCCGCCTGGATGACGGCCGGGACGTCCTGGCGGTTGCAGAAGCCACAGAGGTCATCGAGGAGCTCGGGAACCAGCTCGTGCGGCGGAGGGATGAACTCGGCGTTGTGGGGGTTCGACGCGGCTCCTCCGATCCAGTTCTGCTCTCCGCGGAGCAGCCCACCGAGGTGCTCGTCGCGAGTGCCAGCGAAGAGGACGCGGTGGACATCGAGCAAGTGGTCGCGCGTGAGCTCCTCGACATCGCCGGCGAGAGCGACAGCACGCTCGAGTGCTGCGATGTTTGCGAGCACCCCTTGGGCGGTCAGATCGCGTGCGTTGTCCGAGAAGGCTGCTTTCGCAAGGCGCCGGTGCGAGAGGACGAGGCCCTCGATGCGCGACGAGGCGACCGACTCGGCGCGGAGCAGTTGGCGAGCGAGCGCCTCGTGGTTGACCAGCGCGGGCGGATCCTCGTTCAGGTCTCGGCACGCCGTCTCCGCGTTCGCGGCGGCAGCGGCGACGTGTGAGCCGAGCAGGAAGTCGTCGTCTGTGATCGCTTCCGGCACGTAGGCGTAGTAGGTGAAGCCGCGTCTCGCGCTGCGGCCACCAAGGGCTCCGGGCTGCGCGTCCCAGTGGCGCTCGACCAGACGGCCTCGATGTGACTGTTCCCTAAGTTTGGTTGCCATCGCTCATACCCAAACTTAGCAGATTAAGTTTGCGTATGAGCGATCAAGGCCAACTTTGGGTTCCCTGCCCGTTACCCAATGTTAGTGATGCAACTTTGCGTCTCAGGAGCCGACTCAGCAGAGCCGCTTGATCGGACCTCTCTCCTGCGCGTTCACTCGGTGTAGTGCTGAGAGCGCTCCCGCCGCCCGGACTCGGTGAGGGATCTGCCTCCGATGCACTATGAATGCGACCGTACAACGATGAGCTCAGTGGAGACAGATGCCGTTCAGCTCGTGACCTTCGTCGTGCCCGGCTCGTCGGCCGAGCCGATGGAGGTTAAAGTCGCCCACTCCGGACTGCGGATGGTCTTGGTCAGTCGCGAGTCGATCGGCCTCCTCGATGAGAGCTGGCGCGTGCTCGGCATCTACTTCCTGCTCGGCGGCGCCGATGATCCGGATCGGTATCGGGCTTACGTGGGCGAGGTCGGTAGGTCGACGCTCGTTCAGCGCGTCAAGCAGCACGAGGCTGACAAGGACTGGTGGAGTCGAGCCCTTCTGATTGCGAGCTCGAGTGGGGGGTTCCACTCGGCCGAGATCGGCTGGCTCGAGGGCCGACTCTACGACGTGCTCAATAACGCCGTCGCCTGGTGACGTCATGAACGGTAACCGCCCCGGCGACGAGAGCCTCTCGCTGCGCGAGCGAGGCGTGCTCGAGCGCTACGTCGAGCCGATAATGGCTGCCCTCCGGGCCTGCGGCGCGCCGCCCGACACAGCTGACCAGAAGCCGACGAAGAAGGGCAGGCGCGGGCGCGCGCACTACTCGGAGACGGTCGCTGACCTGATTGCCGCCCGGCTGCTCAAGCCCGAGACGAAGCTCCATCCTCTCAAGAAGGGGCTAACGGAGACAGCGACTGTTCTCCCCGACGGCCGCCTTCAGGTAGGTGCCGTGATCCACCAGACGCTCTCCGGCGCGGCGAAAGCCGTCGCAGGCACGGGTTCTGAAGCAGGCTGGGACTTCTGGGGCGCTCCGTCGGGCGCTGGTGGCTTCGTTCCCTTGACGACGCTCCGCGAGAGGCTGCGCGAGAACGGCGCGGCCAAGCCCGCGGCAAGAGCGGCGGAACCACCGGCGAAGGCGGAGCCGACCGGAAACAGGACGCCTCCTCCGGCGGCGTCTGAGGCGTCCGGGCTCACGGCCATCGCCCAGGCCCGCCCCGAGCTCTTCCCGCTCAAGATCCAGGCCAACTACCGCGGGGCGACGGTCGAAGCAACGATCAACGCCGCCGGCGAGATCGAGTACAACGCGAAGACTTACAAGAGCCCCTCAGCGGCGGCGAACCACGCCCGGCTCGACCACGGCTTCGGGGGTGCTGCACGTGTCAGAACCAACGGTTGGACATGGTGGCGATTCACCGACACCGACGGCGCGGTGAAGGTGCTCGATCTGCTGCGGCACGGGACCGCCGCACGCGCTTAGAGACCGTTCTTCAAGGTCTCGGTGGGTCACGCCGGCGCGGCGCCGGGGTTACGCGCTCACGCCTTCGATCCTGCCTCGCGCGGCGGACGCTCGCCGACCCAGCGAAGCCGTTTGATGGCGCCACGCAGCTCGTGCGCGTTCACGCGCGTGTAGCGCTGGGTCGAGTCGAGGTGCTTGTGGCCGAGCAGCTCCTGGATCTGACGCAGGTTCGCGCCGGCGTGGAGGAGCTCCGAGGCGAAGACGTGCCGGAGCGTATGCGGCGTAACGCTCTTGCGCTCGGTGACGCCGCTCGCGTCGACGTAGTGGCGGAACACCTGGCCAAGCTGCGTGTAGTGGAGTCGGCTGCCTTGCACGCCGGCGAAGACGGCCTGCTCGGTGAGCGGGACTCGGGTGGCGTAGTACTCGGCAAAGAGCGGTGCGAGCGCGGGGTGGATCGGGATCGTCCGCTGCCGACCGCCCTTCGCCTTCCGGATTCGCAGCAATCGGCGCGAGAGGTCGACGTCGTCCCAGTTGAGCCCGACCAGCTCGCCCCGCCGCAGCCCGCCGTAGGCCATCAGCGCGAGCAGGAGCCGGTCGCGCTCCGGCTTGCCGGGGAAGTGGCGCTCCCAGAGCTCGTCGCGGCCGGGCTGGGCGAGCAGCCGCTCAAGCTCGCCCATCGTCAGCGTGTCCGGCAGCGCCTCCCGCTTCTTCGGCGTCCGCAGCGGCAACGCCGGGTCGCGGACCAGGCGCTCCTCCTCGACGAGGAAGCGAAAGAAGCACTTGAGCGCCGCCGTCGTCCGGGCCTGGCTGGAGACGGCCGGCCGCCGCCTCTGCTCCTCCGCGAGGAAGGCGCGCAGGTGCGTGACCTTCACCTCAGCGAGGTCCTCGATTCCCTCACCCTGCAAGTAATCCAGGCACACCGAAACGTCACGCTCGTAAGCCGAGCATGTCATCGGTGCTAAGCGCCGCTCCGACGCGCAAAAGCGCAGGAAATCGGCCAGTTCCTCTCTCGTGCCTTCCCTCATCGCTCCTCCTTTTGGGCAGCCTTCCGGCCCCCGCTGGAGCGACCCTGAGGACTATCCGGCTATCGAGGTAAATAGCGCCGCAGACGCAACGGCGACTCGACGAGCATCTACGGCGGTCGTACGGGCACGGATATGTGCTCAGGGTAAGGCGCATTCGCAACGCGCCGTTCCGGCTCGAGATGGCGTTCTGCGGAGCGGCTCGCGGCGGGTGGCGAGTTATTGGCGAGTGATTGGCAAGGTCGCCACCGCAGCATGTGAGCGTGGCAATGCGAGCGAACCGACCTTCCACGGGCGCCGATGCAGCCGGCCAGCTCGAGCTCTTCGACGGAGCACTTGCCGAGCTGGGGCGCGCCCGGGACGAGCCGGCCGTCGCGAGGGACGGGCCGCGACGCCCGAACGCCAACCTGGAAGCCGTCCCGATCGACTCGGCAGAGCCCAGCGAACCCGCGGGTGGGGGACCGCACGCTGGCGCCGATCGCGCCACGCTCGCCGCGCTCGAGGCAGCGCTCGCGGACGCCCGCTCCGCAGCGGACGACAGGCCGGCCCTCGTCGTCCTCGCCTCCCGCCTCGGCGAACTCGGCACCCCGCCCGTTCGGCCGCCGGCAGGCGGTTTCTCGCTTCGGCAGGCGCGCGACGACTGGCTGCGTCGGCTCGAGGCCCAGCAGAAGAGCGAGAGTGCGATCGTCGCGTAC
>Ga0137368_10001399_pt1 | contig 25452 bp, 24 predicted proteins | sample SagtaG_13_FD_104917 | JGI IMG/M metagenome (GOLD analysis project Ga0137368, IMG submission 104917) | Vadose zone soil microbial communities from Sagehorn Ranch, Mendocino, California, USA - Sage1_L_100_16 metaG | ecosystem: Environmental > Terrestrial > Soil > Vadose zone | place: USA...
CGCGTTACGGTGAACCTTCATCCGGGTCCCTCCTCGAGGAGTGAGTCGTGGCAGACCCACAGCCTCGAAGGAGGCCCGGATGTCCCTTCAGCCGTTCACAACCTGTGTGGGCGCGTCAACTAGGCGGCGCCGCAAAGAGGCCGCGCGGGCTTGCCTGCGCGACCGTCCGACGCCCGCTCTTGGATGCGAGCGGTCGAATGACGGAGACATCCCGTCAGACCTGCCAGGCTGAGTCGCGCAGGACCGGCACACGTTCGTCTTCGCGCGTGATGCCGGTGACGTCGACATCGGGCGCTCCGATCATGAAGTCGACGTGGATCGAGGAGCGATTGAGCCGCTTCCGGTCCTCGTCCCCGACGGCGGCTTCATATGCGGAGCCGAGCGCGATGTGGCTCGCCGCGTTCTCGTCGAGGAGTGTGTCGTAGAAGACCGTGTCGAGCGGTCCGATCCGGCCTTCCCGATCGACGAGCGCCAGCTCACCGAGGCGAACGCCGCCCTCGTCCTGCTCGACCAGCGTCTGGAGAGTCTCGGCGCCTGCCTCCGCGTCGATCTGCACTGCACGCCCACCCTCGAAGCGCACGGTGAGGCCGTTGATGATCCGGCCCTGCGTGTACAGCGGCTTCGTCGCGCGCACGGTGCCGTTCACGCGCTCGGGATCCGGCGACGTGAACACCTCTTCCGTCGGAAGGTTCGCCATGTGCGGAACTCCGTCGGCAGTCTCTTCCCCGCCTCCGATCCAGCGTGAGCTCGGCAGGAGCCCGATCGTCAGGTCCGTGCCGGGACCCTCGAAGTGCAGTGCGTCGAACCGCCGCTCGATCAGACGTTCCGCAGCACCTTTCAGCATCTTGCTGCGCTCCTGCCAGGCCGCTTCGGGATCCTCCTCGTCCAGGCGGCAGACATGGAGGATCTGCTCCCAGAGCTTGTCGAGGGCTGCCTCTGGCTCGAGGTCGGGATGGACGAGCTGCGCCCACTTGTGCGACGGGCCGGGCGCGACGCACCAGTTCACCGTGCGCTCGTTGATCACCGTCGTCCATTCCTTCACGCGCGGGAAGACGTCCCGGCCGAGCCTCGCGGGATCGAGGTCGTCGAAGAGGTGCGGCTCCAGCGGCCCGCTCAAAGAGATGGTCGCGCCACGCTCCTGGCCGAGCTGCAGCGCGCGCTCGCCGTACCAGGGCGGAACGAAGTCGAGCACGTCGTCGGCGGCGTGCTGGACGCGGGCACGCTTGAGATACGGGTCCCAGTAGTAGACGTCCACGAACTTCGCGCCGCGCCTGTAGGCGCTCGCGGTGAGGGCACGCGTGAGCTCCTCCTTCCCGAGGCCACTCCCGATGTCGACGATCTGGCCCTTCTGGACGTTCGCGCCGAAGTCGACGATCAGGTCGGCCAGGCGCTGGATGCGCGACTGCATGGGGAGGCGATGCTAGCTACGGGACGAATGGGTTTGCGTGGAGACTTCCCGGGCCATCGAGCGCTTCCTGGCCTCCCCTGCTCTCGGCGACGCGACCCGTCGCGCCTATCGCAGGGACGTCGAAGAGTTCGCGCGCTGGCTCGAGCGCCGGCGGGTCGCTCTTCGCGATGTCGACGTTCGCGTGCTCATGGAATACGTGACCGAGCTGGGCCGCGCGCGCCCCCGTAAGCTTGCGCCGGCCACAATTGCGCGGAAACTGGCCGCGGTGCGGAGCTTCCTGAAGTTCACGCTCGGTCCTGCACAGGTGTCTGACGCATCGCTTGCGCCGCGCCGGCCACGCCGTCTGCCGGATACGCCGAAGACGTCCGAGGTGGAGCGTGCGCTCGAGGCACTCGACGGCGACGGCCCGTTGGCGCTGCGTAATCGAGCGCTCGTCGAGCTCGTGTATTCCGCAGGCCTTCGCAGTGCGGAGGCGGTCGGGCTCGATCTCGCCGACGTCGATTTCGACCGCGAGCAGCTCCACGTGCGCGGCAAGGGCGGCAAGGAACGCATCGTCCCGCTCGGAGAGGAAGCGGGGCACGTGCTGGCGCAGTATCTGCACGAGTCGCGACCCGCGCTCGTGCGAGGCGCGGAGAACGCGCTGTTCATCTCGGCCCGCGGGCGCCGGCTCGACACGTCGACGCTGCGACGCGTGTTCGCGCATCCCCACCGCCTGAGGCACGCGTTCGCGACGCACCTTCTCGAAGGCGGCGCGGACCTGCGGACGATCCAGGACCTGCTCGGCCACAGCTCCCTCTCGACGACCCAGCTCTACAGCCACGTGGACGGCCGCCGCCTGCGCCGCGTCTACGACCGCTCTCATCCCCGAAGCTAGGGCTTGACGATCGCCGTCGGGCGCGACGCGACCGGGTCAACCCAGAGATTCCCGTACGCCGTAACGGTGACAACGATTCGCCGACCCACGTCGCTCGCCTCCACCGGATACTCGCGCGGTTTGCCGTTGAGCTCTTCTGCTCCGTAGTAGCGGCAATCGCCGCCGCGGCATGCTCTCCATTCGTATTCGAAGTCGAGCGGTTCCTCTCGCCTTGGGTCCCATCGCCCAGGGGTCGCACGCAGCACGTTTCCGACCTGGGGGATCCCGACGATCTCAGGCGGCGAGAGGTTTACGGGAGGCTTGCCGAACGCGCGAACGAACAAGAATCCGCCTGCGGCGAGACTGCCCAGCGCCAACGCCGTCACCAAGATTCCGGCGAGCCGCTCTCGTGCCTCATGCCGCGCGTGCACAAACCAGCTAGGAAGAACGCAAGCCCGTGCCCAGCCGGGCGCTCCCCCATTCGACGCAAGGGGTTACCCGGACATGGATCGCCCAGGCGAACGGCCAGGGTCTGACCCTGGTTGTGCCGGAACTGTGACTCTTGATCCACAGGCCGGGCTCGAGCGGCAGGCGAATTCGTCGAGCCAGCGAAGTTTCCGTTGTGGCGAGTCCGCTTCGAGATCCCGAGATCGAAGGTTTCCTCGCGCTGCTCGCGTCGCAACGCGCTCCCAAGACGGTGGAGGCGTACCGACGCGATCTCGCAGCGCTCGCGGCGTGGCTCGACCGGCCAATCGCCCGGATCTCGACGGAGCAGCTCGAGCAGTACCTGGCGGAGCTACGTGCCGCAGGGCTCTCGCCGTCGACGATCGCGCGGCGCGTCGCGGCGATCCGGTCGTTCTTTCGGCATCAGACCCTGCTCGGGACGCGAGCCGACAATCCCGCGGCGGAGCTCGAGCTCCCGCGGCGCCGCCGGACGCTGCCGCGGACGCTCTCGCCTGCCGAGGCTGAACGGCTCATCGAGGCCGCGAACGGCACTACTCCCCGCGCGCTGCGCGACCGCGCGCTCACGGAGCTTCTCTACGGTGCGGGGCTGCGCGTCAGCGAGGCCGTCGGGCTGCGGAAGTCGAGCGTCGATCTCGACGCCCGCCTCGTTCGTTGCATCGGCAAAGGGTCGAAGGAGCGCGTCGTGCCGATTGGACGCCAAGCCGCGCAGGCGTTACGCCGCTATCTCTCGCGCGGACGGCCGTTCCTCGATTGTCGTCACCGGCCCGAGCTCTTCCTGAACGCCAAAGGCGGGGGCCTGACGCGCGCAGGCGCGTTCCTCATCCTCCGGCGCCTGGCGGAGAAGGCCGGCCTCGAGCCCGAACGCGTCCATCCGCATCTCCTCCGGCATTCCTTCGCCACGCATTTGCTGGAAGGCGGCGCCGACCTACGCTCGGTGCAGGAGATGCTGGGTCACGCCGACCTCGCCACCACCGAGCTCTATACGCACGTATCCGATCGGCGACGTCGGGAGTTGTACTTCCAGGCGCATCCTCACGCGCGCCGAAAAGGCAAATAGGAAAAATCATGGAGCTCGATCCACACATCGCCGTACTCGCGATTCTGTCGTCAGGCGTCGGCTACCTGATGATGGTGGCAGGCGTGCACAAGAGCGCACTCGAATGGAAACGCCGGCAGCGGATCTGTCCGAGCTGCGGCCGCATCCTAGAGGCGCGAGTTTGCGCTTCCTGCCGAAGCGCTTAGGCTTCTCGGGTTAAGACGGTCGCACGGGCACAGCCCGCGCGACCTCTAGACGGCGTCGCCGAGTCGACGCCTTGGATCCAAGCTCGGGTGTGCAGCTTCTGCAGCGCCGGCTAGCTCTTCGGGCCGGCGCGCTTTCTCAGCTCGGCCGCAACCGTCCGGGCGGTCTTGCGCAGCTCGGGCTCCTGGTCGTCATCCTCGGCGAGCCCGGCCAGCAGGACGATCGTCTCGCGTTGCGGGGATCCGTTTCGCAGGCACACGATCGCGAGGCGCCGGACGGCCTGATTCCCGTCGGTCGAGGCCATCGTGTGCAGCAGAGGGCGCATCGAGTTAACAAGACCGGGGCTTTCCTTCGACAGCTGCTGCACCGAGACGAGCGCCGACCCGCGGACGGCCGGGCTCTCGTCCTCGAGCCCGCGCCGGAGCAGCTCGAGCTTCTGGCGGTAACGGAACTGGCCGATCGCGCGATACGCGACCGCGCGCTGGCGGTAGTCGGCACTTCGTGCCGCGGACTCCAGCTCGTCGTCCCACTGCTGCCGCAGCGTCGCCAGCTCGCGCTCGGCACCTGACTGCGCGAGCTCGTCAGCTTTGGCTGCCGCCTCCAGGAGGGTCATGGGCGCGGGACTTTACCGACCGCGGTTAGCATCTTGCGCCGTGGCGCATCGCGTGACCCTCATCCCGGGCGACGGCACCGGCCCGGAACTCACCGAGGCGACCCGCCGTGTCCTCGAGGCGACCGGCGTCGACTTCGACTGGGACGTGCGGGAGGCGGGCGCCGACGTGATGGGGCGGCACGGTGGCAGTCCACTCCCCGACGACGTGCTGGACGCGATTCGCGAGACCGGAGTCGCGCTCAAGGGCCCGATCACCACGCCGATCGGCGGCGGCTTCCGGTCGGTCAACGTCGCGCTGCGAAAGAGCCTGGACCTCTATGCGCAGGTGCGCCCCTGCAAGACGTACCCGGGCGTTCGCACCCGCTTCGAGGACGTCGACCTGATCATCGTGCGCGAGAACACGGAAGACCTCTATGCCGGGATCGAATACGAGGAAGGCTCGCCGGAGGCGCAGGAGCTGATCGAGTGGATCCACTCGAAGGGCGGAAAGCTCGCGCACGACGACGCCGGTATCTCGATCAAGCCGATCTCTGTAACCGGCACGCGACGCATCGTGCAGTTCGCCTTCGACTACGCGCGCCGCAACGGGCGCCGCAAGGTCACTGCCGTGCACAAGGCGAACATCATGAAGTTCTCGGACGGGCTCTATCTGCGGGTCGCTCGCGAAGTCGCGGAGCAGAATGGCGACATCGAGTTCGACGACCGCATCGTGGACAACATGTGCATGCAGCTCGTTCAGCGCCCCGAGGAATACGACGTGCTCGTTCTGCCGAACCTCTACGGAGACGTCGTCTCGGATCTCTGCGCCGGCATGATCGGAGGGCTCGGTCTTGCGCCCGGCGCGAATTTCGGCGAAGGCATCGCGATCTTCGAGCCGACCCACGGCTCAGCTCCGAAGTACGCCGGCCAGAACAAGGTGAATCCGATGGCGCAGATGCTCTCCGGGATGTTGATGCTCCGACACCTCGACGAGCAGGAGGCTGCGGACAGCCTCGAGGAGGCGATCGCCGGGGTGATCCGTGAAGGGAAGAGCGTGACCTACGACATGAAGCCGAGACGCGACGATCCAACCGCCGTCGGAACGAGCGAGGTCGCCGACGCGATAATCGAGAAGCTCGGAGCGCGCGTTGCGTAGGAAGGTCACCGTCGTCGGCGCCGGCATGGTCGGTCGAACGGTCGTCCAGGAAGTGGCTCGCCGCGACTACGCCGACGTCACGATCGTGGACATCGTCGAGAACCTGCCGCAGGGAATCGCACTCGACCTCAACGAGTCGGGACCGGTGCTCGGGTACGAGGCGACGGTCACGGGCTCGAACGGGTACGAGGAGACGGCCGGATCCGACGTTGTCGTGATCACGGCCGGTGTTCCACGGAAGCCTGGGATGAGCCGTGACGATCTCGTGAGCACGAACGAGAGAATCGTCGGATCCGTGACCGAGCAGGCGATCGCGCATTCACCAGACGCGATCCTCATCGTCGTCTCGAATCCGCTCGATGCCATGTGCCACGTCGCGAAGAACGTCTCGGGCTTTCCTAAGGAGCGCGTTTTCGGCCAGGCGGGGATCCTCGACACTGCGCGCTTCCGCACGTTCATCGCATGGGAAACGCAGTCGTCGGTCAAGGACGTGCAGGCGCTCGTGCTCGGCGGACACGGGGACCAGATGGTTTCCGTTGTCTCTGCCGCGACGGTGGGCGGAGTTCCCTTGACGAAGCTCGTTGCACGGGATCGCATCGACGAGCTGGTCGAGCGTACGGCCAAGGGGGGTGGCGAGGTCGTCGAGCTGCTGGGTACGTCTGCCTGGTACGCGCCCGGTGCCGCAACGGCGCAGATGGTGCACGCGGTGATGCTCGACGAGAAGCGCGTTCTGCCCTGCACGGCGTATCTCGAAGGCGAGTACGGGATCGACGGGCTCTACATGGGCGTTCCCGTCAAGATTGGCGCAGGCGGCATCGAGGAGATCGTCGAGCTCGAGCTCAGCGAGGACGAACAGGCGATGCTGATCGAGTCCGCCGACGCGGTGCGCGAAGTCGTCGGCGTCCTCACGTCGTAGTGGACCTCGGGCTCAAAGGCCGCACCGCAATCGTCTGCGGGGCGTCGTCCGGCCTCGGCCTCGCAACGGCAGAATCGCTCGCCGCTGAGGGAGCGAACGTCACCATGTTTGCGCGGCGACGCGAGATCCTCGAGCGAGAGGCCGAGCGGATCGGTGCTCTCGCCGTCCGCGGAGACGTGACCAACCCGCGTGACCTCTCGGCTGTCGTGGAACGCACGGTCGAAGCGTTCGGCGGCATCGACATCCTCGTCTGGAACAGCGGCGGTCCTCCGCCCGGACCTGCGGTGAGCGTGACGGCCGAGGCGGTCGAGGAAGCGGTCGAGCTGCTCCTCGTGCCTGCGGTTCGGCTCGTCGAGCTCTGCCTCCCGCACCTCGTGCAGAGCGCGGGCGGCCGCATCCTCGTCTTCACGTCGAGCGCGGTGAAAGAGCCCACGGAACACCTGGCACTGTCGAACACCGTGCGCCCGGGCGTGACGGGATGGGCGAAGTCCCTCGCCCGCGAGCTCGGCCCGCGCGGGATCACCGTCAACTGCGTCGCACCCGGCCGGATCGACACCGCGCGGCTCGCACAGCTCTTCCCGGAGGGACCGAGCGAGGCGGATCTCAAGGCGATCCCGGTCGGACGCTGGGGCACGCCGCAGGAATTCGGCGACGTTGCCTGCTTCCTCGCTTCCGACCGTGCCGGGTACGTCACTGGGACAACGGTCGTCGTCGACGGCGGCTTGACTCGCGGTCTCCTCTGACGCAGCGCTCTAGTTATCCTCGCCTCGTGCTCGCCCGGCTCCTGACGCCACTGCGGCTCGCGTCGGCTGCGCTGGTCGTGCTCGTCGCAGCGCTCGTGATCCTCCTGACGCAGGGGAGCGACCGGTACCTGGAGGTTCCGGACGCCGCGCACCCACTTACGAAGCTCGTGAGGGTTCCCGGCTCCGACGCCCGTAAGGACAGCGGCGGCATCTACTACGTCGACGTCCTCCTGAAGCGCGCGTCCCTGCTCGAATCGCTCGTTCCGGCCTTGCGACCGGACGGCTCGGATCTGATCAAACGCTCCGACATACTCGAGCCCGGGATCTCGGAGAAGGAGCGCTTCAAGATCGAGATCGCAGACATGAAGCTCTCGCAGGTGACGGCATCGGCGGTCGCGCTGCGCGCGCTGGGTTACCGCGTGCCCGTGCGCTTCGTCGGTCTCAAGGTCCTCGCCGTGACCTCCGACTCACACGCCGTGGGGATGCTCAAGCCCGGCGACATAATCGTCTCGGCGGACGGGAGGCCCGTGCGCGATCGCAGCGATCTCCGCGCCGTGCTCGCGGGGCACCTTGTCGGAGACGTGGTGCGAATCGCGGTCCGCCGCGGTAACGAGCTGCGAACCTACGCAATCCGCACGACGAGCGACGCCGCCGAACCGCGGCAGCCGATCATCGGAGTGCTCCCGACCCAGAAGTTGAACGTCAAGTTCCCGTTCCGGATCCGCTTTGACCTCGGCGATGTCGGCGGCCCGTCGGCCGGCCTCGCGTTCGCGCTCGAGCTCCTGGAGAAGCGCGGACGCGACGTCGACCACGGGTACAAGGTGGCGGCGACCGGCGAGCTCCAGCTCAACGGAAGCGTGACGCGGATCGGCGGCGTGAAGCAGAAGACGATCGGAGCCCGCCAGGCGAACGTCGACGTCTTCCTGGTGCCCGTCGATGGGGACAACGCGCGCGAGGCGAAGCGCTACGCGCACGGGCTTCGGATCATCCCTGTGGAGAGTTTTCAACAAGCGTTGCGCGCGTTGGCAACACTGCCCCGGAAGGCGTAGCGAGGGGTCATTTTCCGCCCGATCGAAACGGCAGGAAAATGCGCAGTTTTCATCTGCGGCAACTCTTGTCTCTGCAATCCGCGCTCGTAGTATCCCGCCTTGACTGCGGCCCCCCGTACTAGGCAGAGGCAGGCGACAAATTGAGCAAGCGGAACCAGCTGACCTGCGACGACTGCTACTTCCGTCGCGCCGGGCTTTGCGCCCTCCCCACTGACTCTCCCTGCCCTACCTTCCGCCTACACAGCAGGGGCTCGCTGGTTCCGCCGCGGCAGCCGCGGCTGGTTCCGCGGCCGCTCCGCTAGAACTAGACGCCGACCGGTTCGGCGGCGAGTGCCGCGAGCCGCCGCACTCCCTCGCCGATCTCGTCCGGCGAGACGAAGCTGAAGGCGAGCCGCGCCGTGTTCGGGGCGCCGCCGAAGTCGGTCCCTTTGACGAACGTGACACCCGCAGGGCCGGCGCGGTCGAGCAGTCCGGCCGCGTCGACCTGGTCGGGCAGCTCCAGCCAGATGAAATAGCCGCCCGCCGGCCGGCTCCATCGTGCTCCGGGTAGCTCGCCCTCCAGCACCTCGAGCATCGCGTCGCGGCGGACGCGAAGCAGCGACGTCACCCGGTCGAGGTTCGGCTCGAGGTTGCCGCGGCGAAGGAACTCGAAGACGGTCGCCTGGCCGATCAGGACCGGCGTGATGTAGGTCGAGACCGCGAAGGCCTCGAGCTCGCTTTCCAACGTCGCGGGCAGCACGAAGTAACCGACGCGCAAACCCGGGGCGATCGTCTTCGAGAACGACGAGGAGTAGATCACCCGGTCGCCGCCGTCCAGTTCGAACAGCGTCGGGGGCGGTTTGCCTTCGAAGCGTACGAGGCCGTAGGGATCGTCCTCCAGGACGAGCAGGTCGTGTTCCTGCGCAAGCTCGACGAGCCGGTGTCGCCGCTCCGTTGTGAGCGTCCTGCCGCTGGGGTTCTGGAAGGTCGGGATCGTGTACAGGAACGCAGGCTTCGGGCCTGCCTGGAGAGCCCGCTCGAGCGCATGGGGCTCGAGACCCTCCTCGTCCATCGCGAGCGCTGTGACGTCGGCGCCTTGGGTTGCGAAGATCTTCAGGGGACGGTCGTATGTCGGCGTCTCGACGAGCACGCGCCGGCCTGCGAAGTGTTCCGCGAGGAACGCAATTCCCTGGAGCGATCCGTTCGTGACGAGAACGCGGCCGGGATCGACGCCGTGTCGCTCCGCGATCCACTCCCGCAAGGGGGCGTATCCGCCCGCCGGTCCGTAGGACAGCACGGTCGCGCCGTCGCGCTCCACAACCGCCCGGGCACAGTCGGCCAGCTCCTCCACGGGAATGCACTCCGGCGCAGGAACTCCCCGGGCGAAAGAGATCATCTCCACTGGCTCCGAGTTTAGGTGCGGGCGCCGAACCGGTCGGCCACGAATTGTGCGACCTCGGTCGGAGTCGTGCCCACCTGAATCCCGACGGCCTCGAGCGCGTCCTTCTTGGCCTGCGCCGTGCCGGAGGAGCCGGAGATGATCGCGCCGGCGTGGCCCATCGTCTTGCCGGGCGGCGCGGAGAAGCCCGCGATGTAGGCGAGCACCGGCTTCGTCACGCGGTCCTGGACGAACCGCGCCGCCTTCTCCTCCTCGTCGCCGCCGATCTCCCCGACGAGCACGATCAGCTCCGTCTCAGGATCGGCCTCGAAACGTTCGAGGATGTCGATGAAGGAGGCGCCGACGACGGGATCGCCGCCGATGCCCACGATCGTCGAGTTGCCGAGCCCAAGCTGGGTCAGCTCGTGCCCGATCTGGTACGTGAGCGTGCCCGAGCGGGAAACGAGCCCGATCGTGCCCTCCGCGAAAATCTCTGCAGGAATGATCCCGACGTTCGCCTTGCCCGGCGAGAGCACGCCGGGGCAGTTCGGGCCGATCATCGTCACGCCCTTGCCGCGGATGTAGGTGTAGACGCGCAGCATCTCGTGCGCGGGAATGTGCTCGGTGATGCAGATAACGGTTCCGATCCCCGCGTCAACAGCCTCGTAGACGGCATCCGTGGCGAAGCGCGCCGGCACGAAGATGAGGGTCGTGTTCGCGCCGGTCTCTTCGACAGCATCGGCGACGGTATTGAAGACTGGCACCCCTTCGACGTCGTGTCCCCCTTTGCCGGGCGTGACGCCGGCGACGACCTGTGTACCGTAGTTTCGGTTGCGGAGTCCGTGTAACTGACCCTCACTTCCCGTCAGGCCCTGGAAGACGAGACGTGTGTCGCGATCGACGATGACGGCCATTAGGTTTGACTCCGGCGGGCCTTGACGACGATCGATTTCAGCGTCAGAAGACCGTTGTCGATGCGATCGCCGAGGAGCTCCCGTACGTGCCGCGCATCGTCCGGCGGCGTCTCGACGCGTGTGAGCCAGTCCTCGAAAACGGGGTGACGCTCGAAGCGCTCGACCTGCTCGACGTCCAGGCCGGCATCGGTGAGCATCTTCTTCCACTCCTCCTCGGAGTAGCAGCGAACGGGCAAGTCCTCCGCGGGCGCAACCACGTCGGGTCGCATGCCGGGCGCGGGGTCCACGGTGACAACCGTGCAGCCCTCCTCGCGCAGCCGCCGCGCGACATGACCGCCGCCGGTCGCGACGTCGAGCACCTTGACGCCTTCGCCGGGCTCGCACCACTCCACCAGGAGGTCGAGGTCCGGTCCTTCCTTGTGCGTCGGGCTCTCGCGGAAGGCTTCTGCCCTTTGCGACCAGACGTCGGTCATGCGGCCAGCTCGACGGCTCGTTGAGCAGCCTCCAGCATCGTCGGCTCGACTTGAAGGTTGGGCGGCGCCGCGTCGGCGAGGAGTCTTCGTCCCTCGTCTGCGTTGGTGCCGTCGAGCCGCACGACGATCGGCAGCTCGATGCGCATCTGCTCGAGCGCAGTGAGGATGCCCCGTGCCACCTCGTCGCAACGCGTGATCCCACCGAAGATGTTGAAGAAGATCGAGCGCACCTGCCTGTCGCTCGTGATCACTTCCAGCGCATCCACCACGCCCTGCGCGTCTCCGCCGCCGCCCAGGTCGCAGAAGTTTGCCGGCCTCCCTCCGGCCACCACGACGACGTCAACGGTCGACATCGAGAGGCCGGCCCCGTTACCGAGAATCCCGACCTCTCCTTCTAGCTTGACGTACGTGACGCCCTTCTCGCGGGCGAGGCGCTCCTGAGGGTCCGCAGCCTCGACGTCGCGCATCTCGGCGATGTCCCGGTGGCGGAAGAGTGCGCTGTCGTCGACAGTGAACTTCGAGTCGAGCGCACGCACCTCACCGGCCGGCGTGACGATCAGCGGATTGATCTCGCAGAGCATCGCGTCGCACTCAATGAAGCAGCGGTAGAGCCTCTCCACGATGCCGAGGATCTGCTTCTGCTCGTTCGCGTCGTCGATCCCTGAGGCGTAGATGAGACGGCGGGCCTGGTACGGCTGAAATCCTTCGAATGGGTCCACATGCAACCGCGCGAGCGCGTCGGGCTTCTCCTCGGCGACCTGTTCGATCTCGACCCCGCCCTCGGTCGTGAGCATGTACAGCGGCCTCTTTGCGCCGCGATCGAACGTGATCGAGAGGTAGTACTCCTTGGCGATGTCCGAGGCCTTCTCGACCCAGAGCCTGCGCACGACGTGGCCGCGGATGTCGAGACCGAGGATGTCGCGGGCCTTCGCCTCCGCGTCGGCCGGATCGTCGGCGAGCTTCACGCCTCCCGCCTTACCGCGGCCGCCTGTGAGGACCTGGGCCTTGACGACCACCGGCCCGCCGAGCTCGGCGGCGGCCACGCGCGCCTCCTGCGGACTCGTGGCCAGCCGCCCGTCGGACACCGGGATTCCGAAGCGGCGGAACAACTCCTTGCCTTGGTACTCGTAGAGATCCACCGCGCGGGCGAGTGTACTGGCCGCCGCGCGTCCTACGGCGCAGTCGCCGGGCGCGGCGCCCGGCAGTAACTATCGCTTCGGGGTCGTGTCGAGCGGAACGCACGACTCGAGCGTCGGCTCGAGCTTCGGGTTTGCCCCCCACCCAGCCACTGCTGGAGTCGCCGCAGCTCGAGCACCGGCTCGTAGCGGGCCGCGCCGACCGCGGTCGGATGCGGACGCGTCAGGCCGTCTTGCAGATCATCGCGTGCGCCCTTTGACAGCTCCCAGCCGAGCGGTGCGGTCAGGCCTGGATGGAGGCCAGGAGAGATCGTGACCGTGCATCCAGGGGGCCGGAGTCGATAGGCGAGAGCGCGCGCAAACGTCTCCATCGAGTTCCGCGCCCCGAAAGCCGTAGCGAGGGGGACGACACTCTCGGCTGCGGTTCCTCGTGCCGCGAGCTCGGTGTCGAGCGTCGCTTGGTAGTGATTGTCGAGCTCGACGATCACCGGCGCAATATCGCGGTCGCTCGTGCGGTTGAAGTTCGTGACGAGCTGACGGAGCGACGGCCACAGTGCGTCGATGGTGAAGAGGCCGCTGTTCTCGGCGTAGCCGCCGTCGACGAGCCGCATCTCGCAGACGGCTGCCTTCGCGTTTGCACACGCGCTGTTGCGGTCCGCGCCGAGAGCGCCGCCTTTCGAACGGCGGCATTGACCCGAGATGTGACCGGCGGGCGAAACGTACGGAAAGCGGCCTGCGAGGAGTGCAGCTGTCGAGAGACGCAGATCCTTCGTTGCGCACATCGCCTCGACGACCTCGACCGTGCCAGCCAGAGGATAGGCGTCGAAATTGCCACGACCCGGATCGTGTGCTTCGGGCATCGGCCAGCTGCCGAGGTTCGCGGTACTGACGACACCTCGCGCCTTGCCGCCGGTCACGGTCGTGTTCATGATCAGCAGCGGAATCGTCCGCGCAACGTTGCGGGACTTTTCGTCGGCACTCAACCGCATGTCCCAGGTCACGCGTAGCCGTGGGGCGAAGGTTCCTTGGTCGGCGTCGGGCCACGCGCGGTCGAAGGTCTGCTCAAGGATCGCTGCGCGATCGGCTGTCATGCAGCGAGCGCCGATTTTCCAGCCGCACGCGCCTCCGCGATGCGAATTGAGCCCGAACCAATGAGCCGCCGCATCGTGGAAGAGCCCCCATCCGATTGTCGCGGAGGCGAAATCGCGCGCCAGGCGTTTGTTGACCCAGCTTCCGTCGCCGAGGGAGCGTTTCGCGATGAGCTGGCGCGCGTACGCGTACAGGCCGAACGCGCCGCCCGAGACACCACTCGCGACGAAGATACGTCGCGCGGCCGCCTGCTGTTGTTCAGGCGTGCGGCGGGTGGACTCACACGTCGCCTTTCGCGTGTCGTCGTCACCGGCCGCCAGCTTCGCGTTGTCGAAGCTGGCGGCCGAGATACCGACGATGCAATCCAGCGCGAGCGCGGTCCAGTACGCGGCGCGAATGCCGCCGCCATGTGCGGCAACGAGGAACATTGTGACCGGGGGTCCGCTCGAACCTCCACCTCCGGCGAGCTCCGGCTGCGCGGCAATCCACGCGTCAAAGGCTTCAGAAAGGGTCGGGGCGCCGGGGATGACCTCCTTGCCGTCGGCATTGATCGTTTGACGCTCCGTCAGTCGCGTCTCGTGCAGTGTCGGGGGGGTTCTGATCGCCCCGGCGGCGATCCATGCGATCGCAATCAAAGTGACGATCGGAAGTCGATCGAATCCGATCCACCCGAGCGCTCTCGGCGGGCGGAGGTGGTACGTGAGGAAGACCAAGAGGTTCAAGATCGCGAGCCAGAACGCAGAGCCGAGGCACACCACGGCGAGCGTGCCGATCGTGTTCGCGCTGCCGAAGGGATTGCCGTGAACGGCCAGGAACACACCGAAGCCGACAGCTCCCGCCATCGGCAGCGACAACGCGGAACAACAGGCGCTCGCCGTCCACTCGCTCTTCGGCGGTGGCCGAACCCAGAACACCACAAACGCGTAGAGGAGTCCCACGGTGCAACCGACGAGGGCGACGATCGCTGCGACGAGCTCCGAGCTGGACACGATCAGCAGCAAGGACCCCACGCCGACGATCACGACGGCTGCCACGCTTTCCCGCCATTTCGGCACGTCGAACCGCGACGGCAAACGCTCGGCTGTCATCAGGATCGCGATGACTGCGAGGATCGCCGTCGGCACGAGCGGGCCGAGAGCGCGACCCGTCCCGCGCGAAAGGGCAGCGTCGATCGCGGCGGCAACGCCGGTGGCGGCGAACAGGAGCAGGGGGACGACGGCGAGGATCTCGGCAACGCGCTCGTCGTAACGTCGTTGCGCCTCCAGCTCGTCCTCGGTCCACTCGACGCCTGTCCGCCGCGGCTCGAGATCCGGCCAATCGAGCAGACCGAGCAGGAGTACCAGCGTCCCGACGGCGATCGGTCCCCAACCGAATGGACCGGCCGCGACAAGCACGATGCCCAGCACGACGAGGGCTCCGCCGATCGCGAACCAGACCCGCGTCCGCATCACGTGGATCCTCGGGTCGCGGGAAGACACCTGCGTCAGCTGGACTGCGCCTTCGTAGACGACGAGTGACAGGAGGAGCACGGCGCCGACGCCGAACCCGAGGCGCGCGATCGAGTGAGCGGAGTCGAGGCCCCAAGTCCGGATGCTGTCGATCGCTTGGGCGCTCGTCTGCGGGATGAACATGATCGCCGCGGTGAGAAGCGCAAGGCCGAGCACGTTGACGCGCTGACGGTGAAGGAAGCGCGCGACGCGCCGGACGAAAGTGTACGGGCCGGACTCGGTCGATGGCGAGCCTGCGGCAGCCGCGACGACGATCAACCCGGTGAGCGCGAATCCCGCAACCTGTACCCACGACCCGGCGGTCACCCAGCCTGTGCCGTGACCCCGGGTGCCGAGCTGGCGCATGACGACGGCGGCGACCGCAAGCAAGCCGACGCCACAGGCGACGCCGATCGCGAAGTGATGGACGCCCGCGCGTGCCTGCTCACGGCGGCGCTTCTCATCGCGTGCGCTCGCGGAATCCTGATCCGCGGCCGTATCTGTCTTCGGCGGGCGGTGACGCAAGTGAAAGAGGAACGCGGCAATCACAAGGGAGATGAGCGCCGCCGCGCCCGAGAGGGCGTCCGCCCACAGCCACGCTTCGCTCGGCAAACGCCAGCAGTTCGTGCATCCGAACAGCGCGATGTCCTCGCGCTTGGCGAACCGCGGCGCGACCCAGGCGGTGCGGTATGCCGTGCTGACGGCGGCGTCGAGCCGCCATGCCGCGACGGCCGAGAGGACTCCGAACACGACGAACACGCGGGACACCGTCCGCGACAGGACAACGGCCCACAAACGCGTCCGCTCGGCGCCCTCGCCCTGCCTCGCCTCTCGCGGCATCTACCCCTCGGTTGGTGCGGCTAACGCGCCTACCCTGCGCCCCGTCAGCACAAATGTCAATAGCTGCACGGCGCTGGGGAACGCCGATTTTCAGTCGGCGGTCACCACGCAGATGACCTGTCCTGTCTTGACCGGCTGCCCCGGCGCGACCGACAGCTCACGCACGCGCCCCGCGCGATGCGCGTGCACCTCGTTCTCCATCTTCATCGCTTCCACGATGCAGAGCACCTGCCCCGCCTCCACCTCGTCGCCCTCGGCGACCTCGACCGCCAGCACCGTCCCCTGCATCGGGCTCACGATCGCGTCTCTCCCTGCGCCGGCGCCTACCCCTCCGCGCGCACGTTCGCGCCTCCGCCGCGCCAGCTCCGCAAAGCCCGGCTCGGGTCGAAGCAGCCGCACCTCGAAGCGGCGGCCGTCGACCTCGATCGAGAGCACGTCCTCCCGCAAACCCGGCGCGGCCACGTCGGCTCCGACGGTCGGACCCTCAGCCTCGAGCTCGGCCGCCCGCGCCGCCATCAGCTCTGACTCGACCAGCCCGTGACACGTCTCCCCTTCGACGAAGCAGGGATGCGTCAGCAACGCTTTGTGGAAACCGATCAGCGTCTTCACGCCCTCGACCACGAACTCATCGAGCGCGCGGAGCATCCGCCGCCGCGCATGCTCGCGGTCGCTGCCATGCACGACGAGCTTGGCGATCAGCGGGTCGTACAGCGGTTTGACCTCGCTGCCCGCGACGACCCCGGAGTCGACGCGCACGCCCGGTCCCGCCGGCTCCCGGTAGCGGGAGATCATCCCGGGTGCGGGCAAGAACGCGTTCGAGACATCCTCGGCGTTGATCCGGCACTCGATTGCGTGACCGCTCAACCGGACGTCCTCCTGCCGCAGCGAGAGCGACTCGCCGCTCGCGATCAGCACTTGCTCCCGAACGAGATCGAGGCCCGTGACCATCTCGGTCACCGTGTGCTCGACCTGAATGCGGGTGTTCATCTCGAGGAAGAAGTACTCGCTCTCCCGCGAGAGCAGTCCCTCGATCGTCCCGGCACTCTGGTAACCGACCGCCCGCGCAGCCTCGACTGCGATCGCACCGATCCGCTCCCGTAACGAAGCGTCCACGGCGGGCGACGGCGTCTCCTCGACAAGCTTTTGATGTCGGCGCTGGATCGTGCAATCGCGTTCGCCGAGATGGATGACGTGCCCGTGTGCATCCGCGAGCACCTGCACCTCGACGTGGCGCGGATCCTCCAGGTAGCGCTCCACGTAGACCGAGGCGTCGGAGAAGTACGCCTCACCCGCCCGCCGAGCAGATTCGAACGCGCGGGCGGCCTCGCCCGACTGGCGCACGACCTTGAGGCCCTTCCCCCCGCCGCCCGCCGATGCTTTGATCGCGATCGGCCAGCCGAGCTCGTCACCAAGCCGGCGAACCTCGTCCGCCGATTCGACCGCCTCGGTCACGCCGGGGATGATCGGGACGCCGGCGGCACGCATCCGTTCGCGCGCCTCGATCTTCGAGCCCATAGCCTCGATCGCCTCCGGCGGAGGCCCGATCCAGACGATCCCGCGTTCCGCACATGCGTGTGCGAACCGTGCGTTTTCCGCCAGGAACCCGTAGCCGGGGTGGATCGCCTCCGCGCCGGCGCGCTGCGCCGAGTCGAGGATCCGCTCCTGATGGAGATAGCTCTCCGCCGGGGGACCTCCCCCGATCAGATAGGCCTCGTCGGCGTAGACGACGTGGGCGGCGACGCGATCCGCCTCCGAGTACACGGCCACGGTTCCGATCCCGAGCTCACGCAGCGTGCGGAAGACGCGGATCGCGATCTCGCCGCGGTTCGCGACCAGGACTTTGCTGAAAACGGCCACGGCCCCTCGTATTCTCCCGATGATGAGCCTCCCGGACGTTCTGACGGTCGCACGCGCCGCGTCCGTTCCCTTCGTCGTCCTCCTCTACGCGTGGGGCTTCCACGGTCACAACTACTGGGCCACCGCCCTGTTCGCCGCCGCGATGGCGACGGACTGGTTCGATGGACGAATTGCTCGCAGCCGCGGCAGATCTTCCCCGCTCGGCTCATTGCTCGACCCCGCCGCGGACAAGATCCTCGTCCTCGCCGTGCTCGTCATGCTCGTGGATCAGCGCGTCGTGCCCGGCTGGATGGTGGCGCTGATCGTCGTCCGCGAGTTCCTGGTGACGGCGCTGCGGCTCGCAGCGCTCGAGCGCGGCGTCGTCCTGCACGCGCGCGACCTCGGCAAGCTCAAGACCTGGTCACAGGCGGTCGCCGCGGCGATCGGCGGTTTCGCCGCGGCCGGCGCGTGGCGAGACGACATCGCCTGGTGGGCGCTGCTCGTCGCCGTGGTGCTGACGTGGATCTCGGGCCTGGACTACGCGCGCGCAGCGCCGCGACTGTGGCGCGGCGGCGTGACCGCCTGATCCTCGTCGTCCTCGAGGCCCGGCCCTAGCCCCGCCTGCCGCCACGCCGTCGGCGCCTCCGACTGGCGGCGCTCCAGCTCGATGGCCGCCAGGATGGCCTGGCGCTCCTCCTCGCTCGGTTCCGGCGTGATCTCGACGTCCACCACCGCTCAGGCTAAAGGCAGAGAGCCCGCCGCCGATACGGGAGGGGTATGCGCCGCCGCCTCCTTCCGCATGTCTGCATGCTCGTAACGCTCCTCGCGATGTCGCCGGCAGCCGCCGCTAAACCGGCGCCGTCGTGGGCACAAGCCGAGCTGAAGGCAGTGGTTGCTGCCGGTCTCATGGCCAAGGAGGCGGCGGCGCGTCCGAACGATCCGCTCACCCGCGGCGAGCTGGAGACGCTCGTCGCAGGGCTGCTGCATGCCGAGCCGGTGCCGGCGGCGACGCCGGCCTCCACCGTGACTCTGAGAGCGCTCGACGGCAAGCTCGTCACGGCGCTGGGCCTCGCCGACACGGCCAAGCTCTTCACGCAGGGAGCGAAGAACGCGGGCCTAACGATCCCATCGAGGTTCGGCACGGAGACCGTCGCGCGCCTAGTCGGCCTGCGCACGAACCATCCGGCGGCGCTGGACAGGCTCGAGCTCTCACCCGGCGAGCCGGCCACACACGCCGAAGCTGCCTACTCGGCCGCCCAGATCCTCCGCTTCGGCGACCGGAAGCTGCAGGACACCCAGGCGCTTGCGGCGACCTTCGTCCTTCCGGCGCCGACTCCGTGGCAGAAGCGGATCCTCACGACCGCCGTGCGCTTCATCGGCTATCCATATGTCTGGGGCGGCGAGAGCGAGTCCACGAAGTCGCCTTTTGGTCCGCAGGTGCACGGGGGCTTCGATTGCTCCGGCTTCGTCTGGCGCGTCTACAGGCTGGAGCAGTACCCCGCCGAGGGCAGGCTCGCGGACATGCTCCAGGGCCGCACGACGTATGCCATGAGCGGCGAGGTGCCTGCGGCCAAGCGCATTCCGCTCGCGACGCTCGAGCCCGCAGACGTGGTCTTCTTCGGCGCGAAAGGGCCGCGCTCGAAACCGGCTCAGGTCGACCACATGGGCATCTACCTCGGCGGCGGCTGGTTCATTCATTCCTCGGGCTACGGAGTCGCACTGGCCCCACTCTCCGGCTGGTACGAAAAGCGCTTCGCCTGGGGCCGCCGGCCGCTGTCAGAGGCGGGCCTCGTTTCCGCCTCGTAATGCGTATTGCCTGCAAATCCCCCTAAGGGGGGATACCAGGCACGTGGCCACACGAAAGAATCGCCCCGTCTGGCGTCTTCTTTCGGAGGTCTTGCAGATGTTGCAGTGGAAGCCCAAGTTGATCGCCCTCGTGGCCGTCCTAGTGCTCGTTGCGGCGCTCCTGGGCCAGTTCACGTGGGAGTCGTTCGCCGACCAATTCACCTGGTAGAACCCTGACGTGAGTTCCCAGGCGGTCACGCCCCGCCGGCTTACCGCCCTTATCTTCCCCGTTTGTCTGGCGGGTCTCGGTGTTCTCATCGCGGCCGGCTACGTGTTCGCGACGACGTCGCACAGCGGACGGGCGCTGATCAGCCTCGCCGCTCTGACGGCCGCGGCCACGCTCGCCGAGCGATTCCCGGTACCGATCAGCGCGGACGGCGGTGGCGTCGTCTCGCTCACGTTCGTGTTCGCGGTGGCGGCGATCGTCCTGTACGGCTGGGCTGCAGGCGCACTGCTGCTGCTGGTCGCGACCGGGATCATCCACGTTGCGCAGCACCGGCCGTTCGAGCGGATCGCATTCAACGTGGCCGTCCTCGCGATCGTCGCGCTCGCAGCCGGTCTGCTCATCTCGCCGATCGACGGCGATACCGTCGGCGGGCTCGTCGCGCGTGTCCTCATCGCCGCGACTGCCGACTCGGTCGTGAACATCCTGTTCATCTCCGGTGCGATCGCGCTCAGCACCGGGCAGCGCTACACAAAGCTCGTGCCCACGAACCTTCGCGCGACGATCACGCCGTTCGCCTTCATGGCGTCGGCGGCGCTCATGCTCGTGGTGTTGTGGGAGCGCTCGCCGGTCTTGGCGACCGCGCTGATCGGCCCTCTTCTGGCGATCTCCTTCTATCAACGCTCGACGCACCGCGCGCTGCGTGCAATGCGGCTCGCGCTCACGGATCCGCTCACAGGACTTGGAAACCACCGCCACTTCCACGAGCGTCTGCAGCGCGAACTGATGAACGCCGAGGAGCAGGGGACGCCCATCACGCTCTGCTTCGTCGACATCGACGACTTCAAGAAGATCAACGACCGCTTCGGCCATCCGTCCGGCGACCGCGTGCTGTCGCAGGTCGCAGGGAGGTTGCGTCAGGGCGGCGAGGCATTTCGGCTCGGCGGTGACGAGTTCGCGCTCCTGCTTGCTGATCACAACGAGGGAACGGCGCTCGTCGCCGCGAAGTCGATCCTCGAACGAATCGCCTCCGTCGACTTCGACCACATCGGGACCGTCACCGTCAGCGCAGGACTCGCGACGTTCCCCGTGCAAGGCCATGGGCGTGACGAGCTCATCCGACTCGCCGACAGCGCGCTCTACTGGGCGAAGGAGCATGGCAAGAACCGCGTGCGCATCTATCGGCCCGACGTCGTCGAGCTCGCAGAGCTCAAGCGGCTCGCTTCGGGCCCGGACAAGGCGGCGCGCTACCGGGCAGCAGCCTCGCTCGCGAAGGCGGTCGACGCACGCGACACGTATACAGGCAGTCACTCGGAGCGCGTCAGCGAGTTTGCGGCTCGCGTCGCCCTACGGGTCGGGCTCGATCCCGAGCAGGTCGAGCTCACTCGCCTCGCCGGCAGCTTGCATGATCTCGGCAAGCTCGCCATCCCGGAGGAAATCCTCCGGAAGCCCGGCGCACTGACCGACTCCGAGCGGCTCGTGCTCGAACGCCATCCGCAGATCGGCTTCCGGATGCTGGACAGCCTGGGCGTCGACCCCGTTGCCGACCTCGTACTGCACCATCACGAGCGGTGGGACGGAGCAGGCTATCCCGACGGCCTGCGAGGCGAGCACATCCCGCTCGGCGCACGGATCATCTTCGTCACCGATGCGTACGACGCGATGACGTCGGACCGGATCTACCGGCCAAAGCGCTCCTCGGAGGCGGCGCTGACAGAGCTCGAGCGCTGTGCGGGCACGCAGTTTGACCCTGGCATCGTCGCGGCCTTCGCCGAGGAGCTCGACACGAGCTCCCCGGCGGAGCTCGCGGCGTCCGCACTGGCGAGTTAGGCCTCGTTGAGGGTGCTGCGGTCTGCTCTCCCCGCCCCTCCTTCTGGGCTCGGCAGCGCACATGTCCGGGAGCGCTCCGGCGGTAGCGGGGTCCCGCCTCCGCGCGCGACGGGTTTCTCGCCCAAGAGCGATCTAGGCGGCTTCGTCGTCCGCGCGGGCGGCGGTGCTGAAGCATCTCCGCCCGCGTCAGTTCGCCTGCGGTTAAGGCCGCTTCGCGCGCCTTAACCTCCGGCCACCGTGCTGGTTTAGGGTCGCACGTCTTCGAGGTAGGAGACCCACATGAACCGGCAACAGCGACGCCATCCGGACAAGGAATCGCCGCCGCGGCCGCCGCAGGAGAAGGAGCTTCTCGACAAGAGCCCTCCTGATGACGAGGCGAGCGCGCGGGCCAAGTCGCACCGTCACAAGAAAGTGACGGCCGACAAATGGAATCAGTAGTCCGGATCGCTATTTCGCCGCGCGTGCCGGCTTTGCCGGCGCGCGCCCACTAGCGCAGTCCGGAGAAGAATCCCTTTGTGATCATCATGGCGCGCGCAGCGCGCCGGATCACAAAGGGATGTTCCCGTGCTTGCGGCGGGGCCGTGGTTCCTGCTTGGTTAGGGCCGTCTCGAGCGCATCGATGAGCACCGGACGCGTTCGGCGAGGTTCGATCACCTCGTCGACGTAGCCGCGCTCGGCTGCGGTGTACGGGTTCGCGAAGCGTTCGCGGTAGTCCTCGATCAGCTCGGCCCGGCGCGTCTCCGCGTCGTCGGCCTCCTCGAGCTCCTTCCGGAAGATGATGTTGACCGCGCTTTCCGGCCCCATCACTGCCACCTCGGCCGTCGGCCACGCGAAGTTGAAGTCGGCGCGGATGTGCTTCGAGCTCATGACGTCGTAGGCGCCGCCGTAGGCCTTGCGCGTGATCACCGTCAGCTTCGGCACGGTCGCCTCGGCGAACGCGTACAGCAGCTTGGCGCCGTGGCGGATGATCCCGCCCCACTCCTGCTGCGTGCCGGGCAGGAAGCCGGGCACGTCCACGAACGTGACGAGGGGAAGATTGAAGGAGTCGCAGAACCGGACGAAGCGCGCCGCCTTCACCGAGGAATCGATGTCCAGCACGCCGGCCAAGGAACGCGGCTGGTTGCCGACGATGCCGACCGGATGGCCGCCGAGCCGCGCGAACCCGCACACGACGTTCTCCGCCCACCGCTCGTGGACCTCCAGGAACTCTCGGTCGTCGATGACGCGCCGGATGACGTCGTTCATGTCGTACGGCTTGTTCGGGTTGTCCGGGATCAGCGCGTCGAGCTCGGGCTCCTCGCGCTGACGCGAATCGGACGGCTCAGCGAAGGGCGGCGGATCCATGTTGTTCTGAGGGAGGAACGAGAGGAGGTAGCGAGCGTCCTCGAGACACGCCCTCTCGTCGGGCGCGGTGAAGTGCGCGACGCCGGACTTCGACGCATGCGTCGACGCGCCGCCGAGCTCCTCGAAGGTCACCTCCTCACCCGTCACGGTCTTCACGACATCGGGCCCGGTGATGAACATGTACGAGGTTCCCTCCACCATGAACACGAAGTCCGTGATCGCGGGCGAGTACACGGCGCCTCCCGCGCACGGCCCCATCACCAGGGAGATCTGCGGAATCACTCCCGAGGACTGCACGTTGCGCCAGAAGATCTCCGCGTAGCCCGCCAGCGACACGACGCCCTCCTGGATCCGAGCCCCGCCGGAGTCGTTGATCCCGATCAGCGGGCACCCGAACTTGAGCGCGAGATCCATGACCTTGCAGATCTTCTCGGCGAACACCTCGCTCAACGAGCCGCCGAAGACCGTGAAGTCCTGCGAGAAGACGAAGACTTTCCGGCCGAAGATCGTCCCGTACCCGGTGACGACAGCGTCGCCGTAGGGCCGCCGCTCGAGCATCCCGAAGTTCGACTCGCGGTGCCGGACGTAGCGGTCTACCTCGACGAACGAGCCCGGATCGAGCAGCTCGATCAGCCGCTCGCGGGCGAGCAGCTTCCCCTGCTGCCGCTGCCGCTCGATCGCCTTGTCGGTGCCGGCGTGCTCCGCCTCGTCGCGGAGCTGCTGAAGGCGGTCGAGCTTGGACTCGGTGGATTCGGCGCGCGGCTCGTCTGTCGTCGCCATGCGCGGGAGCGTACCGCGCTCGCGCTTGTGGCTCGGAGCCACGAACTCGTAGAGTCGCTGCATGAGTGTCGACCGGTCGACGATCTGGCCCTACCGGGACGGCGAGCCGGGGCGGTTCTACTACCAGCGTTACTCGCATCCGACCGGGGTCGAGGCGGAGCGGAGGCTCGGCGAGCTCGACGGAGGCCACGCACTGCTCTTCTCCTCAGGCGCGGGGGCGACGACTGCGCTCGTCCTGACCCTGCTCTCCCCCGGTGACACGATCGCGCTCGCCGAGGGCGCCTACTTCGGGACCGGCGTGCTCTTCGAGGAGCTCGAGCGCTGGGGTCTTCGTCACGTCGAGTTCGACCAGACCGGGACGCCGCCGGACGGCGTCCAGCTCGTCTGGCTCGAGGCGCCCTCGAACCCATTCCTCACGATGCCCGACCTCGAGGCCGCGGCCTCACACCCGGCCCGTGTCGTCGTCGATGCCACCGCTGCAACGCCGGTCCACCTCCGCCCGCTCGAGCACGGCGCCGATTTCGTCTTGCACAGCGCGACGAAGTACCTCGCCGGTCACGATGACGCCCTCCTCGGCGCCGTGGTCTGCAGGCACGAAGAGGACGCCGAGCTGCTCAAGGATTTCCGCACGCGTTCCGGGATCGTCGCCGGACCCGACGCCTGCTTCCTGCTCCTGCGGGGGCTGAAGACCCTCGAGCTGCGAGTGCGTCGACAGACGGATTCTGCAATCGAGATCGCCCGGCGGCTCGGCGACCATCCGCAGGTCCAGAAGGTCCGCTACGCCGGCATCGGCGGCCTCCTCTCCTTCGACGTCGCCGGAGCGGAAGAGGCCAGAAAGGTCGAGACCTCCCTCCGGCTGATCAGGAACGCGACGAGCCTGGGCGGGGTCGATTCCGTCCTCGAGGCGCGCTCACGCTGGGAGGGTGACCGCGTCCCGCCCGGGCTGCTACGGCTCAGCGTGGGCCTCGAGCCGGTGGAGGAGCTCTGGGCGGACCTGGACCAGGCCCTGAAAAAGAGCTTGATTTCTCGCGCGCGCGAGTAAGATTTCCGCCTCCGGGGGCGAAAACCCCTGTTCATAGCCGGGAGACGCGTCGCCCAACGGTCCACCGGTGGACCAGTCCCTCGCACAAAGGAGTCAGCTGTGGCTGCCGTACCAGACAAAACCCGAAGGAGGACGGGCGCAGACCGCGCGCCCGCGCGGAACGACCGAGCGCGAAGCAACGGCACGGTCGAGATCAAGAAGCAGGATCTGCAGGAGCTCCTCGAGGCTCTCCGCTCGGCGAGGGACGGAGAGACGGGCGTACGGCTTCCGGCACGGAAGAGCGGTGTCATGGGCGACGTGGCGAGGGCGTTCAACCAGCTGGCAGATCGGCGCGAAGGACTTCAGGACGAGCTGGGCCGTGTGAGCAAGGTCATCGGGCGCGAGGGCCGGATGACGGAGCGCGCACACCTCAAGGGCGCTAAGGGATCCTGGGCCGAGTCCGTCGACTCGGTCAACTCCATGATCGACGACCTGGTGCGGCCGACGATCGAGGTCTCGCGCGTGCTCGATGCGGTCGCGGAGGGCGACCTGTCCCAGAAGATGTCCCTCAAGATCGAGGGGCGGCCGGTGCGGGGCGAGTTCCGGCGCATCGGCATCACCGTGAACACGATGCTCGACCAGCTGAGCTCGTTCGCGGCGGAGGTCACACGCGTCGCACGTGAGGTCGGCACCGAGGGCATCCTCGGCGGCCAGGCGCGCGTCAAGGAAGTGTCCGGGATCTGGCGCGACCTCACGGACAACGTGAACTTCATGGCGTCGAACCTGACGTCACAGGTGCGCAACATCGCCGACGTGACCACCGCCGTCGCGAACGGCGACCTCTCGAAAAAGATCACCGTCGACGTGCGGGGCGAAATCCTCGAAGTCAAGAACACCGTAAACACCATGGTCGAC
>Ga0137368_10001400_pt1 | contig 25437 bp, 14 predicted proteins | sample SagtaG_13_FD_104917 | JGI IMG/M metagenome (GOLD analysis project Ga0137368, IMG submission 104917) | Vadose zone soil microbial communities from Sagehorn Ranch, Mendocino, California, USA - Sage1_L_100_16 metaG | ecosystem: Environmental > Terrestrial > Soil > Vadose zone | place: USA...
ACCGTGCAGCGGACCGCGGTATCGACCCGCGCCGATTTCGCTGTCAGCTTCGGCCGCCTGCGCGAGCGCCAGTTCCTCAGTGAGCGTAATGACGGCCTTGAGCGTGCCGTCGTAGCGCTTCAGGCGATCCAGATACATTCGCGTCAGATCGATGGAGGACACCGCGCGCGATTCGAGGAGCGGCGCGAGTTCGGCGAGCGGAAGGAACGCGAGTTCATTCAGCGACGCGGGCGGCTTCGTTCGATTACGGGCCGACGCGCGCGAATCGCGAGGCGAATCACCACCGAGAGAGGGACCGGGGGGGATCGAACCGCGCGGCAGCGAAGGACGAAATGAGAACGCGGGCTCTGTCTCGGCGGGAATCGGAACGTTCCGGATCGTGTCGTAGTGCTGCCGGTTGTCGTTCACGTTTCCTTGAGAAGCGGTGGAAGCGAGTATCAGATCTTCCTCAGCATCCGTGAAGGAGAGTCCCGCAATCTGCTCAGCGCCTTCGAGCGCGTTTTTACTCACCCGCTGGGTCTGCTCCGCGGGCGTCTGTTGCCCGAGCGCCGGCGCGGCGAGTCCCGCGCCGACGGCCGCGGGCATGGCGCGCAGAAAGCCGCGACGGCCGATCCCGACGTGAATTGGCGTGCTCTTTCTCGACATCGACTCCGCCGGTCAGAATTCGAGCTTTGCACCCAGCTTGATGAGCCGCGGTGTCAGAATCTCCGTCGTTCGTCCGAAGTAGGGCGTGGTGCCGCGACGCGCCGCGTCAAATGCCGCTTGAGAGGCGTAGGCCTGCGTGAGGGTGCCGTAGCTCACTCCGGCGTTCGAGTTGAGCAGGTTATGGAGTTCGACAAACGCACCGAGGCGCAGCCGTCCGAGCTGGAAAGGACGGTCTACTTTCAGCGCGAGAAGCTTCATGTCGTCGGCGCGATACGTGCCACGCTGGTCCGCCCTGACGGTGGTCGACCCCTGAGTCAGACCGGCGCGGAATGTCCGATCACGTGGGAACCCGGAAAGCATCTGCAGATTCGCGCCGAGACTGACACCCCAGGGAGCGCGAGCGTTCACCACGACCTTGAACGCGTGGGGCTGCTCGATGGCGGCGCGTCCATACTTATTTGAATCGAGTTGCTGGTTCGGGTCGTTGGGATCGGCCATCGATCTGGACCTCCCGCCGAGGATGACCCCATCATTCTTCGAGTATGTGTAAGAACCCATGAGTTGCCAGTTGTTGGCCATCCGCTTCGTGACCGAGAATTGCAGGCCTTCATAGTTCATGGTCCCGGGCACAGTCTTACGAAGAAATGCGTCCCGACCCCGGTATTCAGGTCTCACGTTATAAAGGACGATCGCGCGATCGTCGCCGGTACCCACGATATTGTCTGGTCCAGCATCCGGAAACGTGGCGGGACTATAGCCCTGCAGCGGGATGCCCACATTGACATCCGCCCAGTTGTCGGTGAACCACCGCTGAATATAGGACACAGACGCGCCGACATTGGGGAACAGCTCGCGCTCGAAGGAGAAGGTGATCTCGTCGACTTTCGGGTTCTTGAAACCTGGATCGATGCTGTTCGACCGTCCGCGGAATACGCTGAGCGGCACTGGATCGTATTCGCCCTCGTCGACTCTATCGTTCTTATTCAGATCGCCGAACCATGTGTATGTGGCGCTGACGGTTGCGGCGAGGTTTGGATTGATGAGATCGAAGTCGCCGTTGTACATATTGTCGAAGTACCTTCCGTAACTGGCCTTCGCGACATTGCGACCATCCTCTGTGAGAGTCACCGCGACCCCCGCACGAGGCGCGATGCCGGTCCAATCGAAAGGCGGATCAATCTTCGGAAAGACCGTGCGAGGTACCCAGCGTCCACCGCCTCCCTCCTGTTCAGGCAGCCAGCCGCGCTGGGATGAATATCGAAGGCCGACATTGACGCTTACTCGCGGATATGAGATGCGGTCCTGCACAAAGGCAGCCCACGACAGTGATTGCTGCTCCGGCTTCGATGGTGTGTTGTATGTCGCGATCTCGGCCGGCGCGCCGTTTCTGTATCGGTACTCGGTATCTCCTCCACCATAGGCCATGACACGGGTATTCCATCCCCACGTAGGACCCACCGTGAAACCGGTCTTGATCTGGTGGTTCCCTCCTAGCCAACCGTCGCGATAGTGCGTCAGTGCCGCGTTGGTTGTCGAACGAAAGCCATGATCGACTCGCTCTCCGGTGGAGTGCTGGCCAAAGCGCACAGTCGTGGCAAGATCGACGCTGGGCGCAATGGGCATGGGTAACGCGTCAAACTCGGGGGTATTCGTCTGGTTGATGAAAGCCATGAACAAGCCGGACGAGACTTCCAGGAACGTCTGACGTCCGAGCACTGATGTCCAATTGGCGTTATAGACATTGGTTGGTGAGTTCTGGAGCCACGTGGATTCCGGGGGCACGTTGAATGCGGCCTCATAGTACGGTTGGTAATTGATCCGGAGCGCGTGCATGAAGGAGAGTTGGTTGTTCTTGGTGACCTGCGCGCTTACGCGGGTCGTCCAATGCGTGAGTTTGCCGCGGTTCTCCCTCGGGAATCCAATGATCGTGTTATAGAGGTCGTACACGTGGTACGACGTGTACCACCACAGACGGTCGTGTTTGATCGGACCACCGCCGTCCACGGTGTAGTCGTACAAACGCAGCGGCAGGTTGCCTGTACTTATTCCTTCGGCCCGTAGCCGATCATCCACATTACTCGCGGCGAGATCCTTGCCGGTGCCGAGGAAGTACACGCTTCCCTTGAAGTCGTTGCTCCCGGATTTTGGAATCATGTTGATGTTCGCGCCTGCGGGCCCCACTTCCGCTCCCATTCCAGCAGTCTCCACCGCAATCTCGCCCATGGAATTGAAGTCGATATACCAGAAAGGTGCGCTTCCTGTCGGATTGTCGGCTTCGATACCCATGAGATTGATGCGAGGGAACGCCGCGCCAAGCGAGACGATGTTCGAAGGATGGTAGCTGGAGGCCTTGAGTCCGCCGGAGTCTGGAAGCGCCATCACCACACCAGGAAGAACCGAGACAGCGCCGACAAGACTGCGCGACGTCGGCACAGCTTCTAAGAACTCACCCTGTAAACGTTGCCCTACCTTCACATTAGCGACATCGACGACAGGCGATGCCCCAGTGACTGTGATTGACTCCTCGAGCTTGGCCACTTGCAGCGTAGCGTCCTGCGTCACGGTCGTCCGGACCGCCAGGATCAGACCCTCGCGCACGAACGTGGTAAAGCCGGCAAGTTCGAACTTGAGCGAGTAAGTACCGGACGGGAGGATGGGAAAGCGGTAGATTCCGCGTTCGCTGGTCGTCGTCGTCTGCACGCCAATAATGCTTGGGCCGGAAACGCTCACGGTAAAACCAGGAAGTACCGATCCCTGGGCGTCCACGACGCTGCCGGTAATCTCGCCATAGATTTGCCCGGTCTGCGCCGCGGCAGATGGGCCATACGCCAGGACCAGCACGACGCCCATGCACGCGCCCCACAATGCTGTCTTTTTTGACATCGCAGCTCCTTTCAAACCTAGACGGTCACGATGCAGGTCAGAACCGCTTGTCCTGACTCATTGCCGATCCGGAGACGCCGTGTCGCTCGCTTTCAGGAACCGGGCGATGTCAGACGCGATCGTCGCGTCGAGTTGCCTTGCCGCATCGGCGAGCTTCGCGGATAGTTCTTCAAAGACGGCGTAGGTCCAGCGTGTGGGCGCACCATCGCCGTTTCCAATCACGCTCGTCAAGGTCGCAAGCTTCTGATACACGCCTTTGGGAGGCAGAAGCATTTGGCTTGGATCAGCGACGACCCTGGTGAGGCTCGTCTCGATTGCCGACAATTTGGTTTTGATCCGCTCGGCGGCCTCCTTGTCGGCTGGAGCGCGTGCTGTTGCCGCCCGTTCCTCCACCTGCTTGCGAAGGGTGCGAAGCCGTGTGATCGCGTCGGCGGCCTCCGAGACTTTGTCCCGAGCCTGCATCCACAAGGCGAACTGCGCGTCGAGATCAGCCTGCGTGACTGAGAGGCGCGGGTCCTTCTTAATCTCAAATGGCTTGTTCATTGTCTGGCCGCCGACGGCGAGCTGGACGACGTACTGCCCGGGAGGCGCGACCGGCGCGGATGCGCGCGGCCACTGCTGCGACGTGAGCACGGTTGGCGCCGGAAGCTGACGCGCGTTCGGATAGCGCAGGTCCCACACGAATCGGTTCAATCCCTCGCGAACCGGCACGCGCCGCGCATTGGCCTGCGACGGCTCACTCGAGTAGCTCGCGATCACCTGTCCCTTGCGATCTTTGAAGGTGAGCGTCACGGCACCCGGCGTGATCTGCTTGAGGAAGTAGGTCACGACGAGACCGTCGGGCGGATTCTGGCCGGCATCGAGATAGATGCGCTTCGATTCCCCGTTGGCCGTGTGAACGTCGCGGTATCCCACACCAGACGTGCCCGATTGCGAATAGCCGGTGACGCTCGTGCGCGCGTCACGATCACCAATCGGCGGAAGCTTGCCGCCTTCGCCGCCGCCCAGGATCGGCAGCAACCGATAGGCAGGCGTAACGTCGAAGAGGTGCGCCGCGGACCTGGTGAGCTCGTCGGAAATCTGGCGGATGGGCGTGATGTCGTCGAGAATCCAGAACGATCGGCCGTGCGTGCCGATCACGAGGTCGTTGCCTTTCACCAGCAAGTCGTGCACCGGCACCGCGGGCAAGTTGAGCCGCAGGGAGTGCCACGACGCGCCATCATCAAGTGACACGGACACGCCGCGCTCGGTGCCGGCGTACAAAAGGCCTGGACGCACCGGATCCTCGCGGAGGACGCGCGCGAAGTCGTTCTGGCCAATGCCGTTCGTAATTCGCTGCCAGCTCTTGCCGTAGTCGGACGTCTTGTAAAAGTACGGCGTTTGATCGTCCATCAGATGGCGATGCGCCGCAAGATATGCGGTGCCCGCCTTGTGGCGCGACACGTCGATGGTAGCGATGCTGAACCATTCGGGCCACTCTTGCGACGAGATCTCGGTCCACGTCTTGCCGCCATCGCGCGACACGTGCACGCGGCTGTCGTCGGAGCCGGCCCACAATTCGCCTTTGCTCAACGGGGATTCTGCCAGCGCGCGGATGACGCTCGCAATCGTGTGGCCGTAGCCGGTGCTGGTAATGGGCCCGCCGACGATCTGCTGCATCTTGCTGGTGTCGTTCGTGGTGAGATCGGGGCTGATGATGGCCCAGCTCTGTCCGTGATCCGTCGATCGAAAGACGCGGTTGCCGGCGACGTAGATCACGTCAGGATCGTGCGGCGACAACATCACCGGAAAGTCCCAGCGGAACCGGTATTTCAGATCCTTGGTTGGCTCTGAGCCATATTGATCCTCCGGCCAGACGGTGATGACGCGGGCTTCGCGCGTCCGAGGATCGTAGCGGCTCAATTGACCGACGCCGCCCGGCGAACTGCCCACCGACCCGGAAAAGATGACATTGTCGGGACGCACGGCAATGTGACCGCTCTCAGAACCTCCAACCCAGTCGCTCTCTCCAAGCGGGATGGCCGGATCGTGCGTGCGGCTCGGCACGCTGATCGCGGAGTTGTCCTGCTGTGTGCCGTAGACGCGATAGGGGAACTGGTTGTCAACCGCGATGTGATAGAAGGCCGCCGTCGGCTGGTTGTAAATGCTGGACCAGGTCACGCCGCCATTGAGCGTGACGTTGGCGCCGCCATCATTGCCTTCGATCATCCGCTCGGGTGTGCGCGGATCGATCCACAGGTCGTGGTTGTCCCCATGCGGCGTGGGGACCTGATTGAACGTCTTTCCTCCGTCGGTGGACTTGAACAGATCGTACGACATCAGATACAGGGTGTCCGCGTCCTTCGGATGCGCGTAGATGGTGTTGTAGGACGCGGGCATCGTGCGGAGGTCGCGCTGCTCATTGATCCGCTGCCACGTCGCACCGCTGTCGTCAGATCGGAAGAGCGCCCCGTCAGCCGCTTCGATCAGGGCCCACACACGGCCCGGCTTTGCCGGCGAGACCGCGACGCCGACTCGCCCCTTGATCCCTTTCGGGAGCGATGGCCGAGTGCCGAGATCGACCCACGTGTCACCGCCGTCGGTGGACATGTAGAGCCCGCTGTCCGGCCCTCCGCTCACTTCATCCCATGGCATCCGTTGAAACTGCCAGAAGCCCGCGTGGAGGACGCGCGGGTTGATGGGATCCATGGAGATGCCGGCAGCGCCGGCGCGATCGCTCTTGAAAAGCACGCGCTGCCACGTCTTGCCGCCATCCATCGTGCGATACACGCCACGCTCGGGATTCGGACCAAATGCGTGTCCAAGCGCCGCGACGTACACGATGTCCGGATTGGTTGGATGGATCCGAATCCGCGTGATGTTTCGCGTCTCCTCGAGGCCGATATGCATCCACGTCCTGCCGCCATTCGTGGATTTGTAGATGCCATCGCCGGTGGCCATGTCCGGCCGCATCGCGATGTCGCCGGTGCCGACATAGAGGACGTTGGGATCAGAGTGCGATACTTCAATCGCACCGACCGCAGCGGTCTTGAAAAAGCCGTCGGACACCGGCTCCCAGTACGCCCCTGCGTCCATGGTCTTGAAGACGCCGCCGCCGCTTGCGCCGAAATAAAAGACGAGCGGATTGCGCGGATCGCCAGCGACGGCGGAGACGCGTCCGCCGCGTGGCGGGCCGATCGAGCGCCACTCGAGTCCTCGTAGAAACGCCGGCGGAGCCGGCCTCGACGGATCCGGCGCCGGGGCCGACTGGCGCGCGACATCAACCGGCGAAGATGGCGGGGGCAGCGACGCGCGCGTCAACGAGGAAGCCGCCCAAGATGCCAACCCGACACTTGCGACAAGCGCGACGAGGTTCCTGGCTGTCAATATCGGCTCCTCCGCGTGCCGCTACTTGCTCATCAACTCCCGCAACAGCGCGGCGGTCTGGGGTTGCTTCTTCACCGTCGACACGTTGCCAACGCCACCGTCTTCAGCGAGCATCAACGGTGTCTGGCGGTTCTTGTTGGTGGCATCGAGGCGAGCGCCCTGGGCGACGAGAAAGCTGACGAGCGAGTTCGCGCCGCGAATGGCGGCACCGTGCAATGCGGTGAAGCCCGCGGCATCCGCGGCGTTGACATCGCCGCCAAGCTCCAGCGTCAACTTGACCGCCTCGAGCGCGGCGCCTTCCGATCCCGGACTCTTGCCCTGCGCGTACCCCACCCCGGCGGCGGCCATCAACGGTGTAGCACGCGCCGCGGTCGCGGCGCGCGGATCGGCGCCGCTCGCCAGCAGCACACGCATGAGCGGAACATCCGCAGCTTTCGCGGCAAGGAGGAACGGTGTCGCGCCGGCGAGCGGCAGATAGACAGGTGCCTCGAGACCGAGGAACGGCTTGGTCATCCGGGCATTCACGTCCGCACCCTTCGCGAGGAGGGCCTTGATCAGGTCGAGGCTGTCCAGGGTGCCGGTGGGAACCGGTCCAGGCAGCGCGTCGAGATCGAGATTGCGGGTCTGCACGGCGAGATGCAGTGGAGAGTATCCGGCGGTGCTCCCGTTGGGATCGGCGCCTCTATCCAGCAGCGACGCGGCCAGCTCGTAGTGCGCGTTGTGAATCGCGATGATCATCGCGCTGGCGCCCTCGGCCTGCGTGTCGTTGACACGCGCGCCGGAATCGAGGAGAAACGACACGACGTCGCGATGCCCGGCGCGTGCGGCGAGCATGAGCGCGGTGTAGCCCTTGATCGATGTGGCGTTGACGTCGGCGCCATGCGCGACCAGGACCTCGGACGCCGCAAGATGCCCCTCAGCCGCCGCCCACATCAACGCGTTCTGACCGCGCCACGTCTCCCTGGCGTTGACCGTGGCGCCGTGCGCGAGCAGCACGCGGACGCTCTCCGAGTCGCCCGTTCGCGCGGCCGTGAGGAGGGCGGTTTCGCCTTCAGGCAGCGCCGCATCGGCGTTTGCGCCGGCCTTCAACAACAATTCGATCATCGGCGCGCTGCCGTTCACGCACGCGAGCGAGAGCGGCGTGACGCCGTAGCGATTGACGGCGCCAACGTCGGCCCCGGCGCGTATCAGGAGCGCCGCGAGCTCGCGATCGTCGCGCTGTGCCGCCCAGTGAAGCGCCGCGGTGCCGTCGATGTCACGCGCATTCACGTCGGCGCGCTGTTGCAGCAGGGCGACCACGGCCGTCTTGTCGCCTTTTTTCACCGCTTCGATCAGCGACACCGCGCGCGCGGCCGCGCTCATCGCGACCACGGCCACCAGCATCACGATCCAGCGATCGTCCCGGCGTCGCATGTGCGATCTCGAACTACAGTTCCGACAGGTACCCGTCGCCGAAATTCTCGAGCGGTCCCGTGCTGTCCCCGAACGACTCGATCGGCACGCCCATCTTGTTCACGAGGCTCACGAGCAGATTGGCCATCGGCGTGCCTTTCGGATACTGCAGGTGCCGTCCGCCCTTGACCTGCCCGGCGCCGCCGCCCGCCACGACCAGTGGCAGTGTCGTGTGCGCATGGACATTGCCGTCGCTCAGGCCGCTGCCGTAGAGGATGAGGGAATGATCGAGCAGCGTGCCGTCGCCGTCGGGAATGGCGCGCAGCTTGTCGAGGAATTCAGCAAACAGCTGCGCGTGGTATCTGTCGATCTTCGCGATCTTCTCCAGCCGCTCGGGGTTGTTCTGGTGATGCGAGGTCGCGTGATGGGGATCCGGTACACCGATGTCGGGGTACGTGCGGTTGGTGAGCTCGCGTCCCACGAGGAACGTGATGACGCGCGTGATGTCGGCCTGAAATGCCAGCACCTGCAAATCGAACATCAACCGGCAGTGCTCGCCGAACGTCTCGGGCACGCCAAGCGGACGGTCCGGCAACGGACGATCCAGCCGCGCGCTTTGCTCTTCAGATTTCTGAATGCGCCGTTCGACATCGCGAATGGCGTCGAGATACTCGGCGACGCGGCGCCGGTCGGCCGGTCCGAGCGCCTTGCGCAAGCCGCCAAGCTCCTGCGCGATCGTGTCGAGAATGCTGCGATCGAGCCGCATTTGCGCCAGTCGCTCGGCCGCGTTGGTGCCGTCGCCGAACATCCGCTCGAACACGGTTCGCGGATTGTTCTCCATCGGCAGGGGAGTCGTCGGCGTCCGCCACGAGATCGTATCGCTGTAGACGCAGCTGTAGCCGACGGCGCTGCAGGCGCCGACCATATCCGAACGCTCCAACGCCATCTCGAGCGACGCGAGTTGGGTCTCGGCGCCGAGCTGTTGCGCGACGATTTGATCGATGGTCGTGCCGGCGCGAATGTCGGCGCCTTCGGTTTTCTTGGGATGCGTGGCGTTGAGCCACGTGGCCGGGGCGCGATTGTGATCCCCACCGCCGTCACCCCACGATTCGGCCGGGTCGCTGTCGAGCCCGCTGGTCACGGTCAAGCGATCGCGAAACGGGGCAAGGGGAGCAAGCGTCGGCGACCAGTCGAACGTGGTGCCTGTTCCGGTGGGCATCCACGCCGCCATGTTCGCGCCGTTCGGCAGATAGACGCAGCCGAGGCGACGAACGGGCTTGGCGGCGGTCGCCGACATGGCAGAGAGCGCCGGCACCATGCAATCGAGCAGCGGCAACGCGAGCGTCGCCCCCATCCCGCGTAGAAAGGTGCGGCGAGGCAGCGCCATCCTGGTGATCATCATGGGCTGGTCCGATCGCTTTGTGCGTCGAGCGATCGCCTCATCTGAAACGGCACGCTTCTAACGATTCCCCGTATCAGCGCCGAGAAGCGGAAGTCTTCGGCCGCCGCGTCGCGCACAATCGCACGGATGGCGGGGGCGTCGTAATACTCGAGGCCGCGGCCGAGCGCGTAAATCATCAGCTTCTCCGTGAGCGTATGAACGAATTGATCGGAGTGGTGCAGTAACGCCTGTTTGAGACCGGTCAGGCCGTCGAAGCTGGTGCCGTCGGGCAGCATCCCCGCCGCATCAATGGGCGTGCCTGAGGCTTCGGCCGCGCGCCAGCGGCCGATCGCGTCGAAGTTCTCGAGTGACAGGCCGATCGGATCGATGACCGAATGACAGCTGGCGCAGGCGGGGTTCGCACGATGCAGCACGGTGCGCTCGCGCATCGACAGCACCTTGCCGACCGCATTCGTTTCTTCGAGGTCTGGCACGTTGGGCGGAGGCGGCGGAACCGTCACGCCGAGGAGGTTGTCGAGAATCCACACGCCGCGCAGGACTGCCGACGTGCGATTGGCATACGACCGCACGGTGAGTATGCTGCCTTGCCCGGCGAGACCGCCGCGCACCGGATCGGTCAACGTCACTCTGCGAAAGTGATCGCCGTACACGTGCGGAATGCCGTAGTGCCGCGCCAACCGTTCGTTGACAAAGGTGTAGTCCGCCGCCAGCAAATCGAGGACGCTGCGGTCTTCGCGGATGATGCTGTCGACGAACAGCTCTGTCTCTTTGCGCAACGCGCGCCGCAGGTTCTCGTCGAAGTCGGGAAAGGCACGCCGGTCGGGTTTGGCATCCCGCAGGTTGCGTAAATACAGCCACTGGCCGGCGAAGTTGTTCACCAGCGCCGCCGCCTTGGGGTGGGCCAGCATCCGGCGGACTTCGCGATCGAGAACGGCCGGCTGGGCGAGCGTGCCGCGTTCAGCCGCACGAAGAAGCGCTTCGTCTGGAATGCTGCTCCACAGGAAGAACGACAGGCGTGAGGCGAGCTCGATGGTCGTGATGCGGTAATTCGTACCGGGCTTTGCACCATCGGGATCGCGAGCGATCCGGAACAGGAAAGACGGGCTGACCAGAATGCGGGTGAGTGCCTGTTCGATGCCCTTCTCGAATCCTCCCGCGGCTCGGCCTTCCTCGTAGAAGCGCAGGAGCAGATCCATGTCCGCTGCCGTCACCGGCCGGCGATACGCGCGGCGCGCGAGAGCAGAAATGATCTGTCGTGCACATGCCGCTTCTCCGGCACGGGCATTTGGACGGCAGATGAGAATTCGGCGCCGCGGCGTCGTGTCTGTCGCGGCGTGCGCGCCGTACGGGCCGCTGATCGTGATCTTGCTCAGCGCTGGCTGCCCCTCCGTATCGCCCTGTTCAACCGTATCTCGCAAAAACGGCTGGCGGATGTCTTCGAACTGGACTGAAGGACGTTTCAAGAATGCCGCACCGACCAGTCGCGTGCCCGCCCTGACCGTCATCCGCACCTGCAGGGCGTCATCTGCTGTCAGCGTTGCCAGCGTCTGGCCGCGTTCACGGCCCTTCACCGTTCCGCCGATCGTGAACAGCTGCACGCGCTCGCCGTCGAGGGTGAGCTCGATCTGATGCGGCTCGGTGAGGCCGTTGATGTTTTCGTTGAAATCGCGGGCGAGACGCAGCTTGAACACATACTCGCCGTCGAGGGGAAACAGCACAGGTGTCAGCAGCCCCCCACGCGTGCCGAAGGGAAGCGGGTCGAGACGGTCGCGTTGGGTGAGATCCGACGGCACGACGTACGCGTCAACAGACGGAGGGAGAGCCGGGTCGCCGATCGCCAGGCGGCTGATCCGCCGCGCCGACGCCAGATACCGCTCGAGCAGCACGGGCGAGATACCGAGGATGTCCCCGACGTTGTCGAACCCGTAGCTGGCAGGATCGGCGGGAAGCCACGATTCGATGTCGAGATCGAGCGCGAGCAGATCGCGCACAGCGTTGCGATATTCGGTGCGATTGAGGCGATGGAGCGCGGCCGGGCGTCCTGGATTCGGGTTGGCTGCGGCCGCGCGATCGAGGGCCTGCTCCAATGACAGCCTGAGGCCTTCGTACGCAGTCGGTTCGGGCCGCGGCCGGCCCGCGGGGGGCATCACGCCCGCGCGAAGCTTGCGCACGACTTTCTCCCAGGCCTCCGCATGCTCGCCTGGTCGCGCGAGGTCCAGGGTGTCGAGCGTGAGTCCTGCGATCTTCGCCTTCTGGTTGTGGCAGCCGACGCAGTAGCGATCGAGAAGCACACGCTGCTCGACGCCGGGGAGTACTGGCGCCTGGCCGCGTTCGAGGCCAGCACCCTGCACCGCTGCGATCGTGACCGACACAGTCGCGAGGGCGCTCGCTCCGACAAGCAGGAGAGACCGGATCATCGCGTGGCCTCACTCTAGCAGCAGTCCCAAGGCCACATCGTACGGAGTTGTAAGAAATTGTCGCGCAGGGCCCGTCACTCGATCGGATCTGTTCTACCGCTTGAGCGGGGTCGAGGTTTCAGTACCGCCGCTGCGCAAGCGGAAAGAAGACATCCTCGAGCTCGCCGCGCATTTCCTCTCCAGCCACGGCGGGCGCGGGCCGATGACGATGACCTCGGCGGCGGTGGATGCGCTGTTGACATATGATTGGCCCGTGATTGGCCCGGGAACGTGCGGGAGCTCGAACGCATGATTGAAGGCGCCATCGATCCAAGAGCGATTCGTTGGCCCGCTAAAATCGTCAGGGCGTTTGAATCATAGACGCGAGGGTGTGTTCAGTGACGGTAATTGAACTGCAGCTCTCGTTCGATGTTTCGGATACGGTCGCTCGGTCGCGAATGATTCCCCAGAAAGAAGTTGCTGACCGGATCTAATTGTCCAGAGCTCTGAAGTTGACGTTGCCACATTTCAACGGCCTTCTCAACATCAAAGCCAGCCTCATGGGCGTATCTCAACCCGACCCGGTCGGCCTGATCCTCTTGATTGCGTGAATAGCCGTTCTTCCAAGCCGCTAGTCCAAGACGAGCGCCATGCAAGGCCAGTTCTTGAGCCGCTGGACTTTTAATCCTGTCGATTGCTACCGCCGCGCCAATCGCCGCCAATTGCTGCCACATGCCTTGCTTCATTTGGCGCCGTGAATGCTCGTGTGTGTAATGGGCGAGTTCGTGCCCGAGAACAATCGCGAGCTCATCATCGCTACGCATGTCATCGAGTAGTCCCGTAAACACCCAAATCGAGCCGTTCGGAGCAGCCGCTGCGTTAATCGTGCGGGTTTGAACGATGTGGACGCGGAGCCTCTGCGAATCCACATATGCTGGCGCAAGACGCCGAAGCAACGCGGTCACGCGCTCTTTCTCGGGACCTGCATCGAGCAATTTACCGATAGGCTGCAACTCGTTTTTTGGGCCGCTATTGAAGAACAGTCCTTCTCGAGTGAAGAGGTCCTCCATCGTGTTGAACTGCGAGATTACCTCCCGCTCGTACAAAGCAATCCCATTCGGTTTCAGCTCGAGTTCTTGGGCGAGGACGCTGCCGTCGTCTAACCGGAATCCTTTCACCGTGATTTCAGAGCCGATCGGAGCTTCGTCGATCGCCCTGACGCGTTCGAGCTTTAGACGAGTCGTCTTGTCCCACCGCACCCTTTGGCCATCCGCAACCAGATAGCCGTCGCGGCGCCACTCGACATATCCGCTTAACGACACCACCTTCTTTGGCGCCCGGCGGCGATCCGCGGTCGGAGCCGCCCTCACCGTCGATCCAACGAGGCCCGCCGCGGTTGGTGCGGCAACACCTTCTGGTTCGCTGTGAACTGGTGACATGCCCGCGGAGCCTGCGCTCGCTTGGCGGTCGCCGGTTTGCGGAAGTGGCAGTAACGCGACAGTCGCGCAGTGGACATAGCCGACACGAGTCCCCCAGCGCTGATCCTCGAACTGGATCAAAAACCAGTCACCCTCCATCCGTTGAATGGGCGCGACGGAGCCTCGCGACAGCCTCGCCAAGGCAACCGGACGGACCTCAGGGTAAAGAAACACGTCGCTTCCGGGCGCAGTAACGACCAGGCGCCTTCCGAGGACGGTCTTTACACGGCACGCGTCCTCAGCGGCACGCGGGGGTTCCGGGATGGCTGTTGGCGTCGATTTAGATTCGAGTGTCGGCGCCATTCGCTGGTCCATCTGTCGCGCCGGCCGAGCAACGGTCCGCTTAGGCGCAGATCGATTCGAAGACGCGGATTGCGGTGACGCGTTGTTCGACGGGACCACGCGATCGGTGCAACCGACGACTAGCGTGATTGTTGTCGCTAAGAGGAGTGCGAGTGCGGGTACCTTCATACGTGTCGAATGAGGTCTATAACACCGCCGGCGCTGCAAACTGGATCGCACGCCAGCTAATGACAGTAGTGCCGTTCGACTTTGTCTTTCGCCTTCGCCGCCACGATCGTTTGCCACTGCATGTTGCTCGGCGTGTCGAGACCACCGCAGGCGAGTGGGATGATGTGATCGATCACGTAACCCGGGCGGCCATTCGGGTAGCCGGTCTGTCGCGCGAACGCGTGACGCGCGGTATCACTGCGCTGTAGACGTCCGCGTTCGTCACGGGGCGCGCGCGATGACGGTGTGTAGACCGTCGAGTTCTTCTTTTCCTTTTTCGGTTTTGATGCCTTCGCCGGCGACGACCCTTTTGATTTCGGCGGCTTCCGGTCGTGGGCCTTGACCGTCGTGCCGTCCTTGCGTTTGTACTCTTTGACACGGACAGTTTTTTTCTGTCCGGCGTCGGCAAACGCGGTGGTGATACTCGCCGATGGGGCGAGCAGCGCGAGCACCACAACGAGGGCAGTCAGCAACCGCTTAAAGTTCAAGGATCCACCTCCATCCCACCAGGCAAGGCTCTCCACTATCGGATGCCTGTTACCCGAGATTCTGGTTTACGGATTGGTGCAGCTCCCGTCGCTGTATCGCCAACAACTGACGCCACCATGTGAGGAGCAGGCGCCGCTGCCGGTCGCGGTACTTGGCCAGCCGTCCCTGCAGACGGCCCCTGTCCGGACTCGCGTAATAGGAATCGTCGTCGTCGGCCTAGGAATCGTCGTAGTGGTGAAAATGGGAATGGTGGTCGTAGTCGTCGGAAATACCGTTGCCGAAGCGATGGCGGTCACCACTTCGTTGGAGGCAGCACTTCCGCCGAATGTATTCAGCGCGAGGACGCGAATGTAGTACGTGCCGGGAGGCGCCGATGCAGACAGCGTCGTGGCTGCTCCGGCATTCACGACTGCGATGTTGCTGGCGCCGGGTGATGAACCAGCTTGAATCACGTACGACGTCGCCTGGCAGCCGCCCGCGGGTGTCGCCCACGCTAGGGTCACCAGGTTTCCAAACGAACCGCTCGTGAGCGAGGTAGGCGCATTTGGAGGCGACGCGCACCCGCCGCCACTGCCTCCGCCTGGCACCACGACGACGATCTCATTCGATCGTTGACCAAGGCCGTCGGCGTTTACACCGCGTACGGCGACGTAGTAGACCCCGTTGGGAACGTTGGGCACGACCAGCAGACTGGTAGCGGTCCCTAACGAGGCAATCGCGACGCCGCCTGGCGAGACCGCGGCCTCCACGACGTAACTGGATGGCACTCCGCCTGTCAGCGGAGGAGTCCAGGTGAACGTGACGGTGTTGCCCGAAACGGCCGCAGCGAACGTCTGCGAGGGGCCAGGTGAAACCGCTGCGGCGACAGAGACGGCAACGGCCGCGAGAAGAACCGCAAGCAAAGTGCGTTTGAACATCTGGGAAAGGTCCTGGAACGAGCACGGGCCGGTAGCGGAACGGTCAATCTCTTAATCACGCACCTGCACCGGAGTGCGGTGGTGGTTCACACCACCTCAGCAATTCGACCGCCAGTTCTGCCTGTTGTTGCACTCGGCGGCGCAAAGTGCGGTACGCGAATCATTTACGGCGGGTTGGGCGATATGCAGAACGAAGAAGAAGCCGACTCAATGTCGCTCGGGCGGCGACTATTGGGTGCGGTTACGGGCACCAAGTGGCAGATTTTGCGTTGTGTCCAGTTGCGCTGCGGCGCCAACGAATTCGAACAACAGTCGCGTTCGCAGGAAGGTGCTCGATTGTGACTCGCGAGGCGCTTTCGACCGGGAGATACAACGTCCCCTGACAAGCATCCACAGGCCAAATCGCTTCGAAGGCCGCTGTCAACAACCCGGGGCCGCACACGTTCGGTCGCCTATGATGTCGTATGCGTGAAGGGGGAAGTCCGGCCCAATGTCTTGATAGTGGTACTGGAGATAAACGGATTGGATCTGGCCCGGCAGGCGAGCAACGCTGGCCCATCGAACAGCGATATCGAGCTTCGCAATTCCTGACAGCCCGCTCCAATCTGCATAAAAAAACTGGCTGTAACCCAAGACCGTAGAACTCTGTGGAGGGGTAGACACAGGGTTCGTCAACGTAACTGGTATCTGTAATGCCGGGAGTGAAACTGTCGCGGGACAATTCCGCCCAGCATTTGAAAGATATGGCGATGCTCGCAGGGCTGGCAGTTGCACCACCGCCCTCAGTTGCGCCGGCAGGAGAGGGTTTAGCGAGCCGTAGTCGATGTCGAGAGCTGCGACGAACGCTGTTGTTACGTACGAACAATCCGTAGGCCAAGCGATGAACTGTGTACGCATGGGCACTTCGATGTGGACGGAACCCACAACGACAATGACTTCGTTTGACGGTGCGCTGGTGCCACGCGCGTTCACTGCCTTCACTCGAATGTAGTACGTGCCGGGATTGAGCGATGCCTCCCATCTCGTCGCCACAAGGCCGTTCACGGACGTCGAAATCGTTCGCACGTTGGACGCGCCTGGTGATGAGCCGACTTCGATGATGTAATCGCTGGCTGTTCCCGTTGTCGGGGGAGACCACGTGAGCAGCACGCGAGTGCCGGTGACTGTCGCGGCGAGGTTTGAGGGAGGACCGGTGACCGTGGTGGACGGCGGTGGCAGCCGCGTACAGTCGACGCGCACACTCATGTTCGGAACGGGCCCTGTGCGTGGGACGTCAACGAAGTTGCCAAAGTACGTGTGTCCGTCGACCGTAGCGCTCGCCAGCGCGCTCATGCGATCGCTCGCGAAGAAATCGACCACTTGTGCGGCGCCGCAGCCTCCATCGAGCACGACAGCCATCAAGGCGCCGACCTCCAGAAGTCCCGCTTCCAACTCGCACGCGACAAACAACGGGCCGGTCAACGGGCACATGGTGGCCATACCCAGCGCGAGCCCCTCGAGCAGGCCCGCTAAACCCAGATAGCCGCCCGGCGTGAGCGGATCGAGGTTCAACCCCATCTGAGTCTCGCTTGGAATTCGTGCACACACGTTTCCGCCGAACGGCTCAGCAGAGGGAAGGTCGACATCGAATGTATTCGGTGTGTCGGGAACGGCCCGTCCTGGAAAGTCCCTGCCGCCCATTCGCACGTGCACACTCGTGTTGCTGGGCACGGCGCATCCAGCTGCGTCGAGAGACACGCGGGCCGTGCGAGGGCTGCCCGGAATGTCCGCAGCGCCAGGAGCATCGGCATTCAATCCCGCTGATGCGGCCATCCGGCTTCTGGACCTGAATGTCACAGGAACGATCAGTGGGCGACCGTCTGCACCAATGGTCTGAAGTTCGGCCCGATTGCCGCTCGACCATACCAGCGTGGCCTCGAACCCTGACTCTGAATAGATTCGTTCAGGTCGACCTTGTGCGGAGTAGCTGACGATGACGGCGGCGCCGCTCGACGTCCGGATGTGAAACTCGCGGGGGATCGCTTGAATGCCAGCCGAATCGCGCGTGCCGTAGAACTGAATGCCGGCGCCGTCGCCGCGCGCGATCTCGAACCACAATGGCGATGCTTGATCAGCCGGGATGCGAAGCTCAGCTCCTCCTCCTCCGACGGTGACGTTCACTTCGTTCGACGCGATGCTCGTCCCGATGGCGTTCAAAGCAACGACGCGAATGTAATAGGTGCCTGGGGGCGCATTGGCCGACAACGTCGACGCGGTACCCACGTTGACCTGCGTGATGTTGCTCAGACCAGGCGACGAACCGACGTGAACGACATAACTCGTTGGGACACACGCTCCCGCCGGCGCGCTCCAGCGCAGCGAGATCAGAGAGCCGCTGGCGCTGGCAGTCAGACCCTGCGGCGCGCTTGACGGCTGGAGGCATGCGCCGCCAACCGTTGAAGAAACCGTGACGACAAGCTGATCGGATGGAGGCCCTTGACCGCTTGGGTTGCTTGCAAAGACGCGAACGTAATAAGTGCCCGACGGGACACTTTGCACGACTAACGAGGGCCCGGCTACCGGGATGGACGCAATCGGTGGCCCATCAGGAACGATCGAAGCCTGGAGAAGATAACCGCCAGCCACGCCACCGGTCGACGGCGGCTGCCATGTCAGCGTCACGGCAGTCCCGGTAACGACGCCGCTCAGATTTTGCGGGGCGCCGGGCGGTGATGGCTGCGCGCCGGCTGGCACAACGAACGCAGCAAGAAAAACAGCTGTTAGCCAGAAGCGCACGCGTGAACGATACCCCAAGCTCTGCCTTAGGACAAAGGATCCTTCAGCGGTGTGGCACAGAGCCGTCGCGACGCTCATGATGTCGTTGGCATCAGGTTCACGACGCGTCGTGCGGTCCGCCGTGATGCGCTACTGGAAGGGGAGCGGCCGGCCGGATGACCGGCCGCTATCGATCACGAACAGGTGAACAGCCGAATCGTAAGGGCCGGCTGGTTTCCTGCGCCCGACGTCGCCGTTGTCGTGTCGCCGTTGTCATCGGTGATGGTGAGCGTGACAGCAAGCGGCTGACTGGCGCCTTCCGCCGAGCTGCCCGGCAGCCCGCAAATGTCAGAGAAGGAGAACGTCGGCGACGCGCCGCTCGCTGTGAACACCCTGGCCGCGTCGTACGTGTACTGAACGTTCCAGTCATATTTCACGATCGCGTTCCGACCGGCGGTGAACGACGTTGAGCGCAGCTCGCAGGAGCGCGGATTGGCATTGATGCGGCATTCTGTCGTCGGACCCGCCTGCGTGGACGGATCGAACAACTGGAAGCTTGGCGAGAGCGTTCCCCCGCCCTGAACGATGGTGACGCTTTGACCCGCGATACTCGCCAGTCCCTGGCGGCCAGCGCCGGCATTCGCCCCAATATTCAACGTGACGACGCCGTTGCCGGCGCCACTCGCGCCGGAGGCAATCGTGATCCACGGCACACCGCTGAACGCCGTCCACGCGCACGTCGACGTCACGTTCACCGTCGCCGTCGATGCCGCGTTGGCTGCGTTGATCGTCGTCGGGCTCACTGTCGGGATGCACGCCGCCGGTGTGCCGACGATTACCACGACTTCGTTCGACTGCTGCGTGCCGAAGTTTCCGACGACGCCACGGATGCGGACGTAGTAGGTGTTGTTCGGCACGCTGCCGAATGTGATTGATGTCGCCGTCGACCCTGTGAGAAACAGCGCGATGTCGGACAGACCCGGCGCAGAGCCGGCCTCGATCAAATACTGGCTGACGGAAACACCCGGCGGCGCTTGCCAGACAAACGTCACCGTGGAGCCAGAGACCGAGGACGTCAGACCACTGGGGCCGATTTCGCCAATTGCTTGAACATGTGCCCTCGGTGCTTCGACAAACTGGAACCAGCTCACAACGCGCTGCGTTGGTCCGGGTCCAGCGCCGTTCGGTTCTGCGATTGCGGATGGTGTCAGCGGCGGGCGAGCCGCGTTGTCACTACAACCAGCGAAAACCGCAACCAGCAACAACGTCATCGCAATGCGTTTCACAGTCACCTCCGAATGACAGGCGCAAGAACTGTAATGCAGGTTTACGGGGATTGGACCCCGAAATTAGGAAAGACCTCTATTGCACCCGTGGCTTCTCCGCGGGTTCAGCTGCAGTGTCGAGGCTGGATCTGCTGGACTCGCTGGCACGAGCCGCACCAAATCCTCGGCCGCGCTGGCCGGGGTTGCGCAGTGCCTTGACCTTGATTTGATCGCCATAGTACCGTGAGACGTCTGTACGCCACACGGCCTGGTCCGCAGGGGCGGCCAGCCCGCTGCGCTCCATGACGGATTCCGCTGACATTCCCCTGAAAAAAACGTCTTTGCATGCCGCGCACGTCGCGCTGGGTGCGCGCATGGTGCCCTTTGCCGGATGGCACATGCCGGTGGAGTATTCGGGGATCAGCGCCGAGCACCTTACCGTCCGATCGGCCGCGGGCCTCTTCGACGTCTCCCACATGGGCGAGATCGAGATCGCCGGCAAAGACGCGCTTGCCGCGGTTCAGCATCTGACGAGCAACGACGCGTCGAAGCTCCAGGTGAATCAGGCGCAGTATTCGGCCCTGATGACGCCAAAAGGCGCGTTCGTCGACGATCTGCTCGTGTACCGGTTTGCGCCCAATCACTTCCTGCTGGTCGTCAACGCGAGCAACATCGACAAAGACTACGCGTGGATCGCCGAGCACGCGGGACAAGCAGGCGACGTCGCCGTCGTCAACTCGAGCGACCGCTACGCTCTCATCGCATTGCAGGGCCCGAAGGCACGGCACATTCTGCAGAGCCTCACTGGCATCGAGCTGTCTGGAATCAAGTACTACTGGTTCGCGCACGGCGAGATTGCCGGCGTGCGCGGAACGGTGTCGCGCACGGGCTACACCGGCGAGGACGGATTCGAGGTGTTCGTGGCGCCAAACATGGCGCGGCGAGTATGGGATGCGATCCTCGAGGCCGGACCCAGCGACGGCGTTGTTCCATGCGGTCTCGGCGCACGGGATACGCTGCGGCTCGAAGCGGCCATGCGGCTGTACGGCAATGACATCGACGACACGACCTCCGTCCTCGAAGCGGACCTTGGCTGGATCGTCGGCTGGAACAAATCCGAGTTCATCGGCCACGACATGCTGCGGCGCCAGAAGGCGGCAGGTGTCAAGCGGCGGCTCGTCGGCTTTGCGATGATCGATCGCGCGATCGCGCGTCACGGCCACGTCGTGATGCGCGAGAACGAGCAGGTCGGCCATGTCACCAGCGGGACGCAAACGCCTTTCTTGAAGAAGGCCATCGGGATGGCGTACGTGCCGGCGCATATGGCCGATACGGGCACCGAGTTCGAGATTGATATTCGCGGCCGCCGCGCACGCGCCATCGTGGTGGCGATGCCGTTCTACAAACGGCCGAAAACGTAGGATGGCGCGGGTCGGGCTGCGCTTCGATGAGGACTGGTTATGTATCCCCCAGAGCTCAAATACACCAAGGACCACGAGTGGATTCGCATCGAGGGCACCACCGGCGCCGTCGGCATCACCAACTTCGCACAGCAACAACTCGGCGACGTTGTCTACGTGGAGCTGCCGGAGGTAGGTGCCCCGCTCACGGCCGGGCAGCCGTTTGGTACGATTGAGTCGGTCAAGGCTGTCTCGGAGCTGTTTGCGCCGGTGAGCGGCGAGGTGACGGAGGTCAACGCCGATCTGAAGAATCATCCGGAGCAGGTGAACTCGAGACCGCACGACACGTGGATGATTCGAGTGCGGCTCTCCAATCCTGGTGAAGCCGCTTCGCTGCTCGATTCGACCGCTTATCAGTCGCTCACCGGTGAGTAGATGAACGAATGACGCTGGAACCTCTCGATCGATTTGCGCCCCGCCACATTGGTCCCGATGCCGACGATCTCACGCGCATGCTCGAGCAGATCGGCGTGCCGTCACTCGACGCGCTGATCGACGAAGCGCTGCCTCCCAGCATCCGCCTGTCGCAACCGCTCGATCTGCCACCTGCGGAAACCGAGTCGCAGTACCTCGAACGGCTCAAGGAGATCGCGCGAAAGAACAAGGTCTTTCGCAGCTTCATCGGGCTCGGCTATTACGACACACTGACGCCGGGCATCATCCGCCGCTGCCTGTTCGAGAACCCGGGGTGGTACACGCCGTACACGCCCTACCAGGCAGAGATCGCACAAGGCCGGCTCGAGTCGCTCCTGAATTTCCAGACGATGGTGTGCGATTTGACGGGGATGCCGGTGGCGAATGCGTCGTTGCTGGATGAGGGCACGGCGGCGGGAGAGGCGATGGCGCTTCTCCATCGTGTGCAGTTCAAAAAGCTCGGCAAGGATGCCGGCGCCTTTCTCGTGTCCGATCGGTGCTTTCCGCAAACCATCGAAGTGCTGCGCAGTCGTGCCGAGCCATTGGGCATCGAGCTGAGAGTAGGCGCCGTCGATCAGATGCCCTTTGATGCAGCTGTGTTTGGAACGCTGGTGCAGTTTCCCGATGAGTGCGGCCGAGTCTCCGATTTGCGCGGCTTCATCGCGCGCGCCCACGAGGCCGGTGTGCTGGTGGCCGTCGCGACAGATCTGCTGGCGCTCGCGCTCCTCACGCCGCCTGGTGAAATGGGCGCTGACGTGGTATTCGGCAATTCGCAGCGCTTCGGTGTGCCGCTTGGTTTCGGCGGACCTCACGCAGCCTTCTTTGCGGTGAAAAACGAGTACATCCGGCACCTGCCGGGCCGCATCATCGGCGTCTCGATCGACGCGCAGGGGAAGTCTGCGTATCGCATGTCGCTGCAAACGCGTGAGCAGCACATCAGGCGCGAAAAGGCTACCTCGAACATCTGCACCGCGCAGGCGCTGCTCGCGAACATTGCGGCGATGTATGCCGTGTATCACGGCGCGGAGGGCATCCGGGCAATCGCGGGACGCGTGCATGGTCTCTCGCGCCTGTTGGATGGAGCGCTGAGGTCGCTTGGTTACGAGCAGCAGAACGATGCGTACTTCGACACGCTGCGTGTCAAGGCGGCGCCGGAACTGGTCGCGGGCGTGCGCGGCAAGGCCGTGGCCGCGCGGCTGAACTTCCGCTACGTTGGCGAGTCAGCCATCAGCATCGCGCTCGACGAGACGACGACGGCGCAGGACCTCGAAGCCATCGTGAACGTCTTTGCGGCGGCCGCGGGGAAGACCGTCACCAGCGAGATGCTCGATGCGTCGACGCTTGGGGAACTCGCCGGCGATCTACCCGCGAGCTTGCGCCGGACGTCGCCGTACCTGACGCACCCCGTCTTCAACACGCATCATTCGGAAACCGAAATGATGCGCTATCTCAGGAGCCTCGAGCGGAAAGACGTCGGCCTCGATACGTCGATGATTCCGCTCGGCTCCTGCACGATGAAATTGAATGCGGCGAGCGAGATGTATCCCGTGTCGTGGGAAGAGTTCTCGCGCATGCACCCGTTCGCGCCGGCCAGCCAGACCGAGGGTTACGCGCAGATTTGTCGTGAGCTCGAGGAAGCGCTCTCGGTGATTACCGGATTTGCCACAACGTCGCTGCAGCCAAATTCAGGCGCACAGGGCGAATTTGCGGGACTCGCGGTCATTCGTGCGTACCACCGCACGCGCGGCGAAGGGGCTCGTGATGTCGTGTTGATTCCCGCGTCGGCGCACGGCACCAACCCCGCCAGCGCGGTGATGGCCGGCTACCGCGTGGTCGTCGTCGCCACCGACGCGCACGGCAACGTGGACGTCACAGATCTCAAAGCAAAAGCGGAGCAGCATCGCGATCGGCTTGCAGCCCTGATGATTACCTACCCCTCGACGCACGGCGTGTTCGAGGATGCGATTCAGGAGGTGTGCGCCATGGTTCATGAGCATGGCGGCCAGGTGTACATGGACGGCGCCAACATGAACGCGCAGGTGGGCCTCACGAGCCCCGCGCGCATCGGCGCCGATGTGTGCCACTTGAATCTGCACAAGACCTTTGCCATTCCACACGGCGGCGGTGGCCCGGGGATGGGTCCAATCTCGGCTGCCCGGCACCTTGCGCCCTATTTGCCCAGTCACCCGCTGCGGCGAGTTGGTGGGCCGCAGGCCATCGCCCCGGTTTCGTCGGCGCCGTGGGGCAGTGCGAGCATTCTGCTGATCTCGTACGGGTACATCCGGATGCTTGGCGGGGCGGGCGTGGCGAGCGCGACGAAATTTGCCATTCTCAACGCGAACTACATCAAGTCGCGACTCGAAAAGCATTACGACGTCCTCTACACGCGCAAAGGCGGGCGCGTCGCGCACGAGATGATCTTCGACCTCCGCAAGTTCAAGGCAAAGGGCATTGAAGAAGGCGACGTCGCCAAACGGCTGATGGACTACGGCTTCCACGCGCCGACAGTCTCGTTTCCCGTGCCGGGCACCCTGATGGTCGAGCCGACGGAAAGCGAACCACGAGCCGAGCTCGATCGGTTCTGCGAGGCGATGATGGCGATTCGCCAGGAGATCGAGGAGGTTGTAACCGGCCGGGCCGATCCGAAGGACAACGTGCTCAAGAACGCGCCGCATCCGGCCACGATGGTCGCGGCGGACGTCTGGACCCATCCTTACTCGCGTGAAAAGGCGGCGTTTCCGCTGCCCTGGGTCCGGTCGAACAAGTTCTGGCCGTCCGTTGCGCGAATCGACAACCCGTACGGCGATCGCAACTTGATGTGTGTGTGTCCGCCGATCGAGACTTACGCCTGAAAGGGTTCGAGGTTCGAAGGTTCGACGGTTCGAGGTTCCGGGTTCGAAGTTCCGGGTTCGACGGTTCGAGGTTCCGGGTTCGAGGTTCCAGGGTCGACGGTTCGAGGTTCCGGGTTCGAAGTTTCGGGTTCGACGGTTCGAGCGATCGAACGTCGAACTGAGAACCTCGAACCTTCGAACCTTCGAACCTCGAACCTACGCTCTTGCCAGCGTCATTTCATTCGCGCGTCGTCTGAATTCCGCGAGCAGCTTCTTGGTGATTTGGCCCGGCGTACCTGTGCCGATGGTGTGCTCGTCCACCTGCACGATGGGCATCAGCTCTTTCGTCGTGCTCGTGAAAAACGCCTCGTCTGCGTCGAACAGATCCCGATCCTTGAGCAGCGCTTCTTCGACCTTGACCCCGACGCTCTTGCCAAGCTCGAAGACGAACTGTCTTGTGATACCCGCCAGCAGTCCGGCGTCGAGCGGAGGCGTGCGGACGACGCCACCCTTCACCACGAACAGATTGGATTGGGAACACTCGGACAGCTCGCCACGGTAATTGCGAAACACGCCCTCGACGCCGCCTTTGCGAAGCGCCTGCTGCATGCCCAGCGCGTTGTTCAACAGGTTGTTGCTCTTGATCAGCGGGTTTACCGATCGCGGGTGATTCCGGATGATGTCGACCATGCAGACTTTGACGCCGCGCTCGAACTCTGACGCCGCCGGCACCGGCAGCGGCTTCACGATGATGACGAGCGACGGCGACGGCGTCGCTGCCGGATCGTAGGTGAGGTCGCCAATGCCGCGCGTGAGGAGAATCCGGATATAGGCTTCGGCCGCGGGCTCATGGCCGCGATGGCCGAGCCGGGCCGCAGCCATCGTGTCGATCGCGCGCCGCAGGAACTCGTCATCTCCGAACGGCACGCCCAGGAAGATCATTTCCGCCGACCGCCGCAGGCGCTGCAGGTGTCGATCGAACAGGAAGGGCTCGCCGTTGTACGTGCGGATGGTTTCGTAGACGCCTTCGCCGTAGACAAATCCGTGATCGAAAACGGAGATAGCAGCGTGCTCACCATCGCTGATTCGGCCGTTGACGTTGACGAAAGCGCTCATGAGCCGAGGGTACTCTGTGTGCTAGACTCCGGGCAAGACTGCCTCTGAGCCGGCGGCGCTGAAGCGCCGCCACTACAAATCCTTCGACATCGTTCTCATACCTGATGAGAATCCTGACC
>Ga0137368_10001407_pt1 | contig 25394 bp, 11 predicted proteins | sample SagtaG_13_FD_104917 | JGI IMG/M metagenome (GOLD analysis project Ga0137368, IMG submission 104917) | Vadose zone soil microbial communities from Sagehorn Ranch, Mendocino, California, USA - Sage1_L_100_16 metaG | ecosystem: Environmental > Terrestrial > Soil > Vadose zone | place: USA...
AGATCTTCGTCGAGAACGCGCACCCCGTCGAGTTCGGTCAATCCCTGTTCCTGATCGATCCCGCCCGCTGAGCACGGGCGTGGCGTCCTCCCGCAACGTCCGGCTCCTGGCTCTCGCTGCGACGGCACTCGGCGTCGCGACTCTGCTCCTTGGCTGGCGGGAAGGGCGCCGCGCCGAGCCCGTCGACGCCGAGCGAACCGTTGTGTTCGCCTCCGCCCGGGCCCGGGATTCGCGCGTGCTCGCCGAGGAGGCCGTCCGTCTGTACGCCGCCGGCCAGTTCCCTCGAGCGTGCGAGAAGTTCAGCCGCGTCGCGGCAGACGACCCGGGGAGCGCAACACGGCGCCAGGACGTCGTCCGGTGCTTCGAGGGCTGGGGATGGCATGCGCTCCGCGAGGGGCGACCGGACGAAGCTGCGTTGCTGTTTCGCCAGGGGCTGACCGAGACGCCGGACGACCCCGCGCTCCTGAAGGGGTTGGGGCTCGCCGCCGTCCACGCGGGGCGGCCCGACGACGCGTTCGCGCCGCTCGAGCGTGCCGTGCGCGCGGAGTACGACCCGGACGTCCGGCTCCTGCTCGCCCATCTGCACGATCGCCGCGACGACCCCGGGCCGGCGATAATGAATCTCAGAGCGGTGCTCGAGCGTGAGCCCACCCACGCGACCGCGCGGCGATTCCTAGAGAAGGTCGAGCGGGAGCAGCGGGCCGAGACCGGCTTCCAGCGCGACGTCACGCCGCGCTTCGTCGTGAAGTACCGCGACGCCCGCGATCCCAAAGCGCGCCGTGTGATCATCGCTCATCTCGAGGCGGCCGCGGAGCGCGTCGGACGGATGCTCGCCTACGCCCCGCAGCAGCGAACGACGGTCGTGCTGTACGAGCACCACGAGTTTCGGGACGTGACTCGCGCCCATTCGTGGGCCTCCGGGCTCTTCGACGGGAAGATTCGGCTTCCGATCGGCCCGATCCTACCGCCGGCGCGCGAGGTCAAGCGATTGGTCGTGCACGAGTACACTCACGCCGCCATTCACGACCTCTCCCGCGGTCGGGCGCCGCGCTGGCTCCACGAAGGGCTGGCGCAGGTCCTCGAGGGCGCCACCTCGGACCCGATGCTCCAGATCCCCGGAGGCCTGACGCTGGCAGGCGTGGAAGCGCTGGCCGGCGAGCCCGATCCTCTGCGTGCCCGCGCCGGCTACGACATCGCGCTCTGGATCGTGCGCGACCTCCTCGAGCGTGGCGGGATCGAGTCCTTGCGGGAGCTCCTGGCGCGACTGGGCGCCGGCGAGGCAATCGCCGAGGCCGTGCCGCGCATCTACGGCCTACGCCTCACCGAGCTCGAATCTCATTGGCGCCGCGTCCTCGGCAGCTGATGGCGGCGGCCCCCGTCACCCCCTCCCACCCGAGCCGTGTCCGGCTTGAAGCATGTTCCATAAGATTCTGATCGCGAACCGGGGAGAGATCGCCCTGCGGATCATCCGCACGTGCCGCGAGCTCGGCATCCGCTCGGTGCTCGCCCACTCGAAGGCCGACGCGCACTCGTTGCCGATGAAGCTCGCCGACGAGACGATCTGCGTCGGGCCCGACGCCGCGCGGCTCTCCTATCTCAACATCCCGGCCATCATCTCCGCCGCCGCGGTCACCGACAGCGAGGCGATTCACCCAGGCTACGGATTCCTCGCCGAGAACCCCGCGTTCGCCGAGGTGTGCCGGGCATGCTCGATCACGTTCATCGGGCCGTCGCCCGAGGCGATCCGCCTGATGGGCGACAAGGCGCAGGCGCGCCAGATCGCGATGCAGGCGGGCGTGCCCGTCGTTCCGGGCAGTGAGGTCGCGCTGAAGGACTCGGCCGAGGCGCTCGAGGTCGCAGAACGGATCGGCTACCCACTCATCTTCAAGGCCGCGGCCGGCGGCGGCGGGCGTGGGATGCGCATCGTCAAGGAGCGGGCCGAAGTCGTGCAGGCGTTCGACGCCTGCCAGTCCGAAGCCGGCGCCGCGTTCGACTCGTCGGAGGTCTACTGCGAGAAGTTCATCGAGAACGCGCGCCACGTCGAAGTCCAGGTGCTCGGGGACCGGAACGGCCTCCGGGTCCACCTGGGTGAGCGCGACTGCTCGGTCCAGCGGCGCCACCAGAAGCTCGTCGAAGAATCACCGGCGCCGCTGCTGCCCGCGGAGACGCGCGACGGTCTGCGCCGGGCCGCCCTCACCGTCGCCGCGGCCGTCAACTACGTCAACGCGGGCACGGTCGAGTTCATCGTCGACGCCCATGGTCACTTTTACTTCATCGAGATGAATGCGCGGATCCAGGTCGAGCACCCGGTGACCGAGATGATCACCGGTATCGACCTCGTGCGCGAGCAGATCCGGATCGCCGGCGGCGAGCCGCTCGGCTATCGGCAGAACGCGGTGCGGTTCGACGGGCATGCGATGGAGTGCCGGATCAACGCGGAGGATCCCGAGACCTTCGCCCCGAGCGCGGGCCGCGTGACCGCCTGGGTGCCCCCCGGCGGCTTCAACGTGCGCGTGGACAGCCATCTGATGGCGCCCTACGCGGTGCCGCCCTTTTACGATTCGCTGCTGGCCAAGATCATCGTGCGCGGCGGGGACCGCGCCGAGGCGATCGATCGAATGCGCCGCGCCCTGCGCGAGACCGTGCTCGAAGGCGTCAAGACCTCTATCCCGTTCCACCTGAAGCTCATGGACGATGCGGCGTTCCTCGAGGGGCGCGTCAGCAACGTCGAGCTGGTGCGGCGCCGGAGCTGATGGATCCCTCGCGCGAGTTCCTCGCCGCGATCCGCGCGCGCGTGACTTGACCCAGCGCGGGCCGCTATAATGTCGCCGCGCCGAGTGCACGCATCACCTGACCGAACTCTAAGGAGGGCACCGATGATCCATCACAGGGTCCGCCTCGTTCTTGCGCTCCTCGCGGTTCTGGCCGTGGCGTTGGTTCCGGCGTCCGAGCTGCAGGCGCAAGCCGGCAAGGGCACGATCAAGATCGCCACCCAGAGCCCTCTCAGCGGCGGTCAGGCGGCCCTCGGCGAGGGCATCAAGCTCGGCGCGCAGCTCGCCGTCGAAAAGCTCAGGGGGACCCTCGAGAAGCAAGGGTTCAAGGTCGACCTGGTTCCCTTCGACGACCAGGCCAAGCCCGACGTAGGCGTGGCGAACTCGAAGAACATCATCGCCGACAAGGACATCCTCGCCATCATCGGTCACCTCAACTCGGGCGTGGCGATTCCCTCCTCGGAGGTCTACAAGGAAGTCTCACTCGTGATGATCTCACCGGCGAACACGAACCCGGTCATCACCGACCGCGGCTACCCGAACGTCAACCGCGTGTGCGGGCGCGACGACGTCCAGGGCGTCGTCGGCTCGGAGTTCGCGCACGCCACGATGAAGGCGAAGTCGGTGTACATCATCCACGACAAGACGCCGTACGGTCAGGGCGTGGCCGAGTTCTTCAAGGCCGACGCCGAGAAGAAGGGCCTCAAGGTCCTCGGCTTCGAGGGCACCGAAGAAAAGTCCAACTTCGATCCCATCATCACCCCGATGAAGGCGAAGAATCCCGACGTCATCTACTTCGGCGGCATCTACGATCAGGGGGCGCCGTTCTTCAAGCAGGCGCGCGAGAAGGGCGTGAAGGGGAAATTCCTCGGCCCCGACGGGATGGACTCGTCCGACCTGACGAAGATCGCCGGCAAGGCCGTGGTCGGGATGTATTACACCTCGGCCGCCGGGCCGGCCTCGGCACTGCCCAAGGCCAAGGCATTCTCGGAGGAGTTCAAGAAGAAGTTCGGCAAGAACCCCGAGCCGTACGCGGCCGAGGCGTACGACGCGGCCACGATCGCGATCAAGGCCATCGAGGCCGCCGCGAAGGGCGGCAAGGTGCCGAGCCGCGAGGACGTGGCGACCGCGGTCCGCAAGGCCAAGCTCCCCAACGGCATCACCGGCGACATCGAGTTCGACGCGAAGGGCGATCGGAAGAAGGCGCTCTACTTCGTGCTGCAGGTCGCCAACGAAGACCCCGGGAAGTGGGGCGACAACAAGATCGTCAAGCAGCTGACCATCGCCGCCCCCGCCGCAGCCAAGAAGTAGGCTCGGCCCGAGGGGGCGGGGTGGGTCGGGGCACCCCATCCGGGACCTGAAAGAAACGACAGGTCCGGATGGGGTGCCCCGACCCACCCCGCCCCCTCAGGCCTGACTTGTACATAGGGCATGGACGTCGAATTTCTGATCGGCATCTTCCCGCAAGTTCTGCTCGACGGCATCATCCTCGGCTTCATGTACGCCCTGATCGCGCTGGGCTACACGATGGTGTACGGCGTCCTCGAGTTCATTAACTTCGCCCACTCCGAGATCTTCATCGTCGGCGCCTTCGTCGGGGTCGAGGTCATGCTCGGGCTCAAGAGCGTCGGGCTCCTCGAGGGTCTCCCCTGGCCGGTCGTTCTCATCCTGGTCCTGCTTGCCGGCATGGCCGGCAGCGGGCTGCTCGCCGTCACGATCGAGCGGGTCGCCTACCGTCCGCTGCGCAACGCTCCCCGGCTGATTCCCCTCATCTCCGCGATCGGCATCTCGTTCTTCCTCCAGGACATGATCCGGCTCTTCGAGTCGCTCTGGCGGAACGCGTTCAATCTGGTCTATCCCACCCTCGATGTCCTGAACCTCCGTTTCGAACTGACCGAGACCCTCGACGTGTCGGTCAAGTCGCTCGTCGTCATCGTCGGCGCGCTCCTGATGCTGTGGGCACTCCATCTGATCGTCAACCGGACGAAGGTCGGCACCGCCATTCGCGCCGTGGCCGAGGACCAGGCGGCGGCCAGCCTCATGGGCATCGACGTCAACCGGATCATCTCGCTCACATTCCTGATCGGTGGCGCGATGGGCGGCGCCGCCGGCGTCCTTTTCGGTGTCCAGTACGGACTGATCAATCCGTACAGCGGCTTCATCCCGGGGCTGAAGGCGTTCACCGCGGCCGTGCTGGGGGGCATCGGGAACATTCCGGGCGCGATGGTCGGCGGGCTCGTCCTGGGGCTCCTGGAGGCGTTCGCCGCGTCTTACCTCTCGCTGCTGACGGGCGGCGCGTTCGGAGCCGAGTACAAGGACATCCTCGCCTTCTCACTGCTGATCCTGATCCTGATCTTTCGGCCCAAGGGCCTTCTCGGCGAAGTCGTGCGAGAGCGCGCATGATTCAGGTGCCGCTCAGCGTTGGGCTGGTGGCGGTCTCGGCGCTCGCCGTCGCCATGTTTCCCCGATCGGTCCTCGTGTTTCTCCTCTTCCAGGGCTCGCTCCTGTTCGTCTATCGCGCTCGGATCCCCGAGCGGCTCCGGTGGAGCCTGCTGGCGGCGGCCCTCCTCGTCCTGATGCCGGTCATCGGATACTTCAACAGCTACTACCTCGAAGTCGCGACCCAGGTCGGCATCTTCGTCGCGCTGGCACTGGGCCTCAACATCGTGGTCGGCCTGGCCGGGCTCCTGGATCTCGGCTACGTGGCCTTCTTTGCCGTCGGCGCTTACTCCTGGGCCATCTTCGGCTCGCCGCACGCGAACATCATCCTCGGGGGAGGCTTCCCGCTGGCCGGTTGGTGGTTCTATGTGTTCCTCCTCGTGGGACTCGCGGTGGCGGCAACCACCGGGATCCTGCTCGGCCTGCCCGTGCTGCGCCTCCACGGCGACTACCTGGCCATCGTCACGCTGGGCTTCGGCGAGGTCATCCGCGTCCTCGCGAACAATCTCGACAAGCCGATCAACTTCACGAATGGCCCCAAGGGGATCACGCCCATCTCCCGACCCCCGACGCCGTTCGGGCTGCCGTACGGTGAGTACTTCTACTTCCTCGCCCTGCTCATCGTGGTCGCGATCGTTATCGTCAATCGCCGGCTCGAGGACTCGCACATCGGTCGCGCGTGGGAGGCGATCCGCGAGGACGAGCTGGCGGCGCGGGCCATGGGCGTGCCGCTGGTGCGGATGAAGCTCATGGCCTTCGCCTGCGGCGCGTCCTTCGCGGGCGTCATGGGCGTGCTCTTCTCGGCCAAGCAGGTTTTCATCAACCCGGAGTCGTTCACATTCCTGGAGTCGATCGGCGTACTCGCCATGGTCATCCTGGGGGGCATGGGCTCGATCCCCGGCGCCGTCGTCGGCGCCACCGTGGTCACCGTGCTCAATCTACAGGTGCTCAAGGGCTTCTCGCTCTGGCTCAATGAACTTAAGAACGCCGGCGTCACCGTTCTCGGCTACAGCCTCGCCGATCTTCCGACGCAGTTCGAGCCGGCCAAGTACGAGCGAATGGTCTTCGGCGTCATCCTCGTCCTGATGATGATCTTCCGCCCTCAAGGCATCTTCCCGGCGCGGCGGCGCCAGCGCGAGTTGGGAGGCTAGATGGCGCTGTTCGAGGCGCGGCGGGTCACGAAGCGGTTCGGGGGCCTCACCGCGCTACACGGGGTGGACTTCGCCCTCGAGCAGGGCATCGCGTCCATCATCGGGCCGAACGGGGCCGGGAAGACCACGCTCTTCAACATTTTCACCGGGCTCTATGCCGCCGACGATGGCAGCGTCACCTTTCGCGGCCAGCCCCTCCTCGGTCTGCGTCCCGACCAGATCACGGCGCTGGGTATCTGCCGGACGTTCCAGAACATCCGGCTCTTCTCCAACATGACCGCCATCGAAAATGTCCTCGTGGGCATGAACTCGCGGATCGCCCTCGGTCTGTGGGATGTCCTCTCACATAGCCGCCGCTTCCGCCGGACGGAGTCGGACCTTGCTGCGCGCGCCATCGCCCTGCTCGACCGCGTCGGCCTGCAGGCCAACGCGAACGCCGTGGCGCGCAATCTCCCGTACGGCGACCGCCGACGGCTCGAGTTGGCGCGCGCGCTTGCGGCCGAGCCCGCGCTCCTGCTGCTCGACGAGCCGACCGCCGGCATGACCCAGGGAGAGGCCGGCACGTTGATGCGCCTCCTACGCGGCCTCGTCGCCGACCTGAGGCTCGCCATTATCCTGATCGAGCACAACATGCGGGTGGTCATGGAGGTGTCCGACCGGGTGACCGTGCTGGACCACGGCGAGAAGATCGCGGAGGGGTCGCCGCGCGAGGTCCAGGAGAACGTGCGCGTCATCGAGGCCTACCTGGGCACGCGTGGTGCCGGTCCCCGGAGGGCGCGCCGTGCTTAAGGTCGAGTCGCTCGACGTCGCCTACGGCGAGATCCGTGCGCTCAAAGGTGTGGAGCTCGAGGTGGGACGCGGCGAGATCGTCACGATCCTCGGCAACAACGGAGCCGGAAAGACGACGACGCTCAAGACCATTTCGGGTCTCCTCCACCCGACGCGCGGCACCATCACGCTCGAGGCCGAGCCGCTCGTCGGCGTGCCTCCGCACGCGATCGTCTCCAGGGGCGTCGCGCACGTGCCCGAGGGACGCCGCATCTTCAACCGCCTCACCGTTCGCGAGAACCTCACGATGGGCGCCTATCTCAGAAGCGACGCGGGGATCGCCGCCGACCTCGAGCGCGTCTTCGCGCTCTTCCCGCGGCTCGCCGAGCGCATCACTCAGGTGGCGGGCACCCTCTCGGGCGGCGAGCAGCAGATGCTCGCGATCGGCCGCGCGCTCATGGCGAATCCCCGACTCCTCCTGCTGGACGAGCCGAGCATGGGACTCGCGCCCGTCCTCGTAGAGCAGATCTTCGACACGATCAGCGACATCAACCGCCAGGGCATGACGATCCTGCTGGTCGAGCAGAACGCGGCCATGGCGCTCTCCATCGCCCACCGAGGCTACGTGCTCGAGACCGGCTCGATAGCGCTCACGGGCACCGCGGCCGAGCTGGCCGACAACCCGGAGGTCCGCCGGGCTTATCTCGGGGAGTAAGCAGGGGGCGCGGGCTGTCGGCGCGTTGGTGGCGGTAGTGCCCGTATTTCTCGTCGCCCTGCGGGTGTTCAACAGACCGTGGCCGGGGTCGCCGCCCTCGCGGGGCTCTCGTTGAGCCCGAGACTGTTCGCCGCGCTCGGACTCCTTCCTCCTGATCCTCGAGCGCAGGACCGGTCCTGAACCTTGTGTCGTCGGTCGCCTCGGGACTACACTGGATATTGTCTGGGCTGAGCGGGCGGTGGGACACGTCCGTGCGAACACCGAGCTCGCAGTGTCGATCAACAGCGGATGTCCTTGGCGACGCGTGGCCAGTGTGGCGCTCGGCGCGGCGGCTCGTTGAACCTTCGCCCTGATCCAAGCTAGGGAGAACGGTACACCGGTATGAGACTGCTCTCGTGGATGCCGCCGTCAGCGGCAACCTTCATTTATGCGGTGTGCCTGAAGCCCAAGCCGGTGCGCGCCGTGGCGCAGTGGATGGTCAAGCGGATCATCCCGTCACAACTGACGGTCGACGGCATCGAGCTGGTGATGAACCAGGACGACGCGGTCGTATGCGGAGCGTTGACCCTCGGTTGCTACGAAAGTGTGCCGCTCCAGATCTTCCGCTGCCTGCTGAAGCCGGGGATGACGGTCGTAGATGTCGGAGCGAACATCGGGCTGTATACGGCGATCGCGGCTGGGAGCGTCGGGCCTGCGGGGCGGGTGATCGCCGTCGAACCCGAGGGCCGCAACTGCCGTTTCATCCACCAGACACTAGAACTGAACCGGTTCAAGAACGTCGAGGTGGTCCAGGCGGCGGTGAGCGACAGGACCGGGCCGGGTCAGCTGTTCCTCAACGAGGAGAACAAGGCTGACCATCGCATCTTCGATCGCGAGTCAAGCCGGGCGGTCGTACCGGTGCATTTCTATCGGTTGGACGATCTGCTCGCCGAGCTGGCTGTCAAACGCATGGACGTCGTGAAGATGGATATTCAGGGGGCGGAGGCCCTAGCGCTTCAAGGCATGCGCCGGACGCTGACGGAGAACGCCGAGATTCGGCTCATGATCGAATATTGGCCCTGGGGCATCGCACAGGCGGGAGGCGATCCGCGGTCGGTGTTGCGGTCGATCCGCGCGATGGGGTTCCGGATCTTCGAAATCGACGATCACGCAGCACATGGCCGTCCGGAGTCGGACGACGATCGAATGGCCAGGCGAGGCCTGGAGCGGCAGCACATGAACCTGCTGCTGCAACGGTCACGTGACATCCCGGCAGGAGCGTGATCGCGTCTCGCCGGCGGAGCAACGAGGATTAGCGCTGGCCTTCGATGATGTGCAGCACCTCATTCTCGAACTGACTCATCGGGTGGTCGGGATGCACCTCTCTCACCCGTTCGACGCGACCCGCGACCTCTCGAAGCGTCTGGCCTGTTTGCGTGGCCCAGTACCTGAAGTAGGGATCCATCGCCCAGCCGGTTTGCGGATGTGGCGCCGGCGGCGGCACCGGATTTAACCGTGTCCCCGGAGGTGGAGCTAGGACGCCCCCCGCCAACCACACCCGATGCCCCCCGGCCAGCGTTTGCCGAATCTTCTGCAGTTCCGGAGCGATCGCATCTGGCGTGATCATCTTTTTCTTGAACAGGTCGTAGCGATGCAAGGTGTGATCGGCGATGTCCGGAATCGTGATCCAGGGCGTCCGGCCATGGTAGTAACGATTGAAAGAAATGCCCGCTTCCCACTGCGTCAGCACGATCAGATCGTCCGGCGAGGCAGGCGCCATCGCCTGGATGATCCGATCCATGTTGGTTGCCCGCATGTGCGCCATCGTCCAGAGGTTCGTCGCCCCGACGAGCACGAGCACCGCCGCAACCGCAACTCGTACGACCCGCCCGACACTCACGATGCGTGCCCACTGCCCAACCGCTCCGTCGATCGCCAACCCAAGCACCGCGATCAACGTCACGTAGTACCAGTGCTGCGTCGGATAGCCCAGCATCAGCAGGAACAGAAAATGGCAGACCAGTCCGCCGCCGATGATCCACGCCCAGAACACCGCCTGATCGGCTGGTCCGGTCGCCTCGATGGTCTTCCGCCCCAGCCATAAATGGACGCACGCCGCGAGCGCCGCCGCGCCAACACCCATCCAAACCCACGGCATCGACGCTCCAGCCAACGCCAGCGTGTCAAAGAACCGGCCGGCCAGCCAGTCGAGGCCGATTGACTGGTTGATGATGATCACCCACCCGCTACGACGACTCATCGACGGGAGATACACCAACATCGACGCGGCACCGATCCCGCCGATCGCCAGCACGGCCGTCCCCGCCATCCATCGCCGCCGCCACGCGCAAACCAGCGCCGCTCCGACGCCAATGACGAACAGATAAACGACGTTGTAATAGAGGCAATGGACCGCCAGGATCGTCGCCGCCGAGGCCAGGGAGATCCGCGCCGCGCTCGGCTTCTCCGCCACCCGCCACAGTGAGCCCGTCACCCACAAGATCAGCAACATGCCCAATCCGTACGCCCGGATCGTGTCCCCGTACCAGACGAGCGACGGGGCCAGCGCCGCCAGCGCCAAACTGAACAGCGGCAAGCCCGAGCGGAACACGCGCGCGTTCCACCAGAACATCGCCAGCGTCCCAAGCCCGACGATCATTCCCAGCGCACGCAGCGCCGTGTCGGAATCCAACCCCGCACCAAGCCACCCTCGCAGCACCAGGCACCAGAGAATCGGAAAGGAATCGAACTCCATCCGGCCCCATGCGGCGGCGAGAGTTCCGATCGCCGCCAGGTTGTAGCTGTTGACCTCGTCTCGCCAGAGCGGCCCCGCGTTCAGGAACACAACGACATGCACGACCACAGCCCACAGGCAGGCTGAGACGGCGACCACCCATTCGGCCCCGACCAACCAGCGACTGGGTCGCGTGCGACTATTCATGGATACGGGCGGGGGGTCGGCAGCTGAGTGCGGGACAACAATTGGGTGACAGGAGCTGTCCCCCGGGTACGACAGGCGGCCACCACCCACCACCCACACCCGGTGCCCCGACTTCAGCGCGCCCCGTATAGCGCGGTACACGGGGGCCAGGGCTGCGGTGACACCATCCGGAGCTTGAGCTGGAGGGTCGACACCTCGTCCCGCCACAGCGGCCCCGCGTGGGTGCTGAAGCTTACACCGAGGGCGAGGAGGAGCACAGTCAGCAGGGCCGCCGCGCGCTCGGCCCACCCGAGCACGGCAAGCGGGCGCCTCATGCGATGCTGGTCTGCGTGGACAGCCGGGGCAGCGACGGGAGCCGCCCGCGGTCGCGTTTCTCGGCAACGATCACGCACTGCACGAAGAGATCCCTGATGCCGAAGTAGTATTCGCGCAGGACGAAGCCGGCGGCGTGCAAGTGCTCGGTGGCCTCCTCGCGCGAGCCGAGCAGCGACACCTCGTCAGGGTGAAATTTCTGCTCGCGACCAAGCACCCCACGAAGGAGACGTCGGAGCGCGCGCAGGAACAACACGCTGGAGCCCCGGCGATGCGGCCAAAAGACGACGAGCTTACCGCCCGGCCTCAGGACTCGATGGAGCTCACCCAGGATTTCTCGAATTTCGTCCCGACGAAAATGCTCGAGCACGCCGAGGTTGTACGCGCCGTCGAACGTCTCGGCCTCGAACGGAAGATCGAAGATGCTCGCCTGCTCGATTCGGTTCGCGAGCCGATTGTTGCGCGCATAGAGCGTCAAGGCTCGCTCCGAGATGTCGACGGCGGTGATGCGATAGCGCGCGTGGAGGCCCTGGTCCACCTGTCCGCTCCCGCAACCCGCGTGGAGGAGGCGGGCGCCCGGAATGAACGAGCGCTCCGCATACCGGCGCAGATTGCTCCTGATCACCCGGCGATAGACTCTCGCCACGAGATCGTAGAGGGCCCCCAACGCGGTCGGCTTCCCGCTCCAGTACTCGTCCCAGCCCTGCGTCTCGCGCAGGCCGGGACGCAGCGTGTCGACCGGGCGGGATCGCACGAACCGCTCGCGGTGCAGGGCGTATCCGGCGACGAGCTTCAACAAGAATCGACCGCTCCGGAGCCCCTCCCGGAGGGTGAGCTTGGAGTCCCCGTACACCCGGGCCGGTAGCACGATCGGGATCTCCCGGACGCGAACACCGTTACGACACAGAACGAAGAGACTCTCGAAGAAGAACGCATAAGCGCGCGCCGTGACGAGGTCGAACAGCTCTCGAGGGATCCGCCGCAGATCATAGAGGCGGAGCGCCCCGCTCGCGTCGTACGGCATGCGCAGGAAGGTCCTCGTCAGGAAATGCCCGAACTGCGTCAGGAACAGGCGATGGGGGCTCCAGCCGGGAAGACTGTCCGACTCGAGATACCGGGAGCCCACAACGACGTCGACCCCCGCGGTGTGTGCGGCGAGCAGGCGGGGAATGTCAGCGGGACTGTGCGAAAAGTCGCTGTCCATCGTGACGAGCAGATCATAGCCCCGGTCGTAGGCGTACGCGATGCCGGCGGAATGAGCGCTGCCGATGCCGAGCTTGCCGTCACGATGAATCACCGTGACTCGTGGATGCCGGCGGGCGAGCACGTCCAGCGTCGCGCCGGTGCCGTCGGGCGAGCCGTCGTCGACGAACAAGATGTCCGCCGCGAGCGGCAGCGCCACGAGCTCCGCGCACAGCCGCTCGACGTTGCGGTTCTCGTTGTAGGTCGGCACGAAGATCAGGCGGCGAGGAGACATCGGCGAGTCTACGCGGAGACGACGTCGATGGACGGGAGCGGGAACAGCAGCCGTCCACCCGCCGCGAGATACGCGGCCTCACGCTCGATGATGCCAGTGCGGAAGTGCCACGGGAGCACCAGGAAGTAGTTGGGGTTGCGCGCGCGCGCGCAACCCCAACTACTTCCTGGTGCTCCCGTGGCACTTCCGCACTGGCATCATCGAGCGTGAGGCCGCGTATCTCGCGGCGGGTGGACGGCTGCTGTTCCCGCTCCCGTCCATCGACGTCGTCTCCGCGTAGACTCGCCGATGTCTCCTCGCCGCCTGATCTTCGTGCCGACCTACAACGAGAACCGCAACGTCGAGCGGCTGTGCGCGGAGCTCGTGGCGCTGCCGCTCGCGGCGGACATCTTGTTCGTCGACGACGGCTCGCCCGACGGCACCGGCGCGACGCTGGACGTGCTCGCCCGCCGGCATCCACGAGTCACGGTGATTCATCGTGACGGCAAGCTCGGCATCGGCAGCGCTCATTCCGCCGGCATCGCGTACGCCTACGACCGGGGCTATGATCTGCTCGTCACGATGGACAGCGACTTTTCGCACAGTCCCGCTGACATTCCCCGCCTGCTCGCCGCACACACCGCGGGGGTCGACGTCGTTGTGGGCTCCCGGTATCTCGAGTCGGACAGTCTTCCCGGCTGGAGCCCCCATCGCCTGTTCCTGACGCAGTTCGGGCATTTCCTGACGAGGACCTTCCTGCGCATGCCGTACGACGCGAGCGGGGCGCTCCGCCTCTATGATCTGCGGCGGATCCCTCGAGAGCTGTTCGACCTCGTCACGGCGCGCGCTTATGCGTTCTTCTTCGAGAGTCTCTTCGTTCTGTGTCGTAACGGTGTTCGCGTCCGGGAGATCCCGATCGTGCTACCGGCCCGGGTGTACGGGGACTCCAAGCTCACCCTCCGGGAGGGGCTCCGGAGCGGTCGATTCTTGTTGAAGCTCGTCGCCGGATACGCCCTGCACCGCGAGCGGTTCGTGCGATCCCGCCCGGTCGACACGCTGCGTCCCGGCCTGCGCGAGACGCAGGGCTGGGACGAGTACTGGAGCGGGAAGCCGACCGCGTTGGGGGCCCTCTACGATCTCGTGGCGAGAGTCTATCGCCGGGTGATCAGGAGCAATCTGCGCCGGTATGCGGAGCGCTCGTTCATTCCGGGCGCCCGCCTCCTCCACGCGGGTTGCGGGAGCGGACAGGTGGACCAGGGCCTCCACGCGCGCTATCGCATCACCGCCGTCGACATCTCGGAGCGAGCCTTGACGCTCTATGCGCGCAACAATCGGCTCGCGAACCGAATCGAGCAGGCGAGCATCTTCGATCTTCCGTTCGAGGCCGAGACGTTCGACGGCGCGTACAACCTCGGCGTGCTCGAGCATTTTCGTCGGGACGAAATTCGAGAAATCCTGGGTGAGCTCCATCGAGTCCTGAGGCCGGGCGGTAAGCTCGTCGTCTTTTGGCCGCATCGCCGGGGCTCCAGCGTGTTGTTCCTGCGCGCGCTCCGACGTCTCCTTCGTGGGGTGCTTGGTCGCGAGCAGAAATTTCACCCTGACGAGGTGTCGCTGCTCGGCTCGCGCGAGGAGGCCACCGAGCACTTGCACGCCGCCGGCTTCGTCCTGCGCGAATACTACTTCGGCATCAGGGATCTCTTCGTGCAGTGCGTGATCGTTGCCGAGAAACGCGACCGCGGGCGGCTCCCGTCGCTGCCCCGGCTGTCCACGCAGACCAGCATCGCATGAGGCGCCCGCTTGCCGTGCTCGGGTGGGCCGAGCGCGCGGCGGCCCTGCTGACTGTGCTCCTCCTCGCCCTCGGTGTAAGCTTCAGCACCCACGCGGGGCCGCTGTGGCGGGACGAGGTGTCGACCCTCCAGCTCAAGCTCCGGATGGTGTCACCGCAGCCCTGGCCCCCGTGTACCGCGCTATACGGGGCGCGCTGAAGTCGGGGCACCGGGTGTGGGTGGTGGGTGGTGGCCGCCTGTCGTACCCGGGGGACAGCTCCTGTCACCCAATTGTTGTCCCGCACTCAGCTGCCGACCCCCCGCCCGTATCCATGAATAGTCGCACGCGACCCAGTCGCTGGTTGGTCGGGGCCGAATGGGTGGTCGCCGTCTCAGCCTGCCTGTGGGCTGTGGTCGTGCATGTCGTTGTGTTCCTGAACGCGGGGCCGCTCTGGCGAGACGAGGTCAACAGCTACAACCTGGCGGCGATCGGAACTCTCGCCGCCGCATGGGGCCGGATGGAGTTCGATTCCTTTCCGATTCTCTGGTGCCTGGTGCTGCGAGGGTGGCTTGGTGCGGGGTTGGATTCCGACACGGCGCTGCGTGCGCTGGGAATGATCGTCGGGCTTGGGACGCTGGCGATGTTCTGGTGGAACGCGCGCGTGTTCCGCTCGGGCTTGCCGCTGTTCAGTTTGGCGCTGGCGGCGCTGGCCCCGTCGCTCGTCTGGTACGGGGACACGATCCGGGCGTACGGATTGGGCATGTTGCTGATCTTGTGGGTGACGGGCTCACTGTGGCGGGTGGCGGAGAAGCCGAGCGCGGCGCGGATCTCCCTGGCCTCGGCGGCGACGATCCTGGCGGTCCATTGCCTCTATTACAACGTCGTTTATCTGTTCGTCATTGGCGTCGGAGCGGCGCTGGTTTGCGCGTGGCGGCGGCGATGGATGGCGGGGACGGCCGTGCTGGCGATCGGCGGGATCGGTGCCGCGTCGATGTTGGTGTATCTCCCGTCGATGAGTCGTCGTAGCGGGTGGGTGATCATCATCAACCAGTCAATCGGCCTCGACTGGCTGGCCGGCCGGTTCTTTGACACGCTGGCGTTGGCTGGAGCGTCGATGCCGTGGGTTTGGATGGGTGTTGGCGCGGCGGCGCTCGCGGCGTGCGTCCATTTATGGCTGGGGCGGAAGACCATCGAGGCGACCGGACCAGCCGATCAGGCGGTGTTCTGGGCGTGGATCATCGGCGGCGGACTGGTCTGCCATTTTCTGTTCCTGCTGATGCTGGGCTATCCGACGCAGCACTGGTACTACGTGACGTTGATCGCGGTGCTTGGGTTGGCGATCGACGGAGCGGTTGGGCAGTGGGCACGCATCGTGAGTGTCGGGCGGGTCGTACGAGTTGCGGTTGCGGCGGTGCTCGTGCTCGTCGGGGCGACGAACCTCTGGACGATGGCGCACATGCGGGCAACCAACATGGATCGGATCATCCAGGCGATGGCGCCTGCCTCGCCGGACGATCTGATCGTGCTGACGCAGTGGGAAGCGGGCATTTCTTTCAATCGTTACTACCATGGCCGGACGCCCTGGATCACGATTCCGGACATCGCCGATCACACCTTGCATCGCTACGACCTGTTCAAGAAAAAGATGATCACGCCAGATGCGATCGCTCCGGAACTGCAGAAGATTCGGCAAACGCTGGCCGGGGGGCATCGGGTGTGGTTGGCGGGGGGCGTCCTAGCTCCACCTCCGGGGACACGGTTAAATCCGGTGCCGCCGCCGGCGCCACATCCGCAAACCGGCTGGGCGATGGATCCCTACTTCAGGTACTGGGCCACGCAAACAGGCCAGACGCTTCGAGAGGTCGCGGGTCGCGTCGAACGGGTGAGAGAGGTGCATCCCGACCACCCGATGAGTCAGTTCGAGAATGAGGTGCTGCACATCATCGAAGGCCAGCGCTAATCCTCGTTGCTCCGCCGGCGAGACGCGATCACGCTCCTGCCGGGATGTCACGTGACCGTTGCAGCAGCAGGTTCATGTGCTGCCGCTCCAGGCCTCGCCTGGCCATTCGATCGTCGTCCGACTCCGGACGGCCATGTGCTGCGTGATCGTCGATTTCGAAGATCCGGAACCCCATCGCGCGGATCGACCGCAACACCGACCGCGGATCGCCTCCCGCCTGTGCGATGCCCCAGGGCCAATATTCGATCATGAGCCGAATCTCGGCGTTCTCCGTCAGCGTCCGGCGCATGCCTTGAAGCGCTAGGGCCTCCGCCCCCTGAATATCCATCTTCACGACGTCCATGCGTTTGACAGCCAGCTCGGCGAGCAGATCGTCCAACCGATAGAAATGCACCGGTACGACCGCCCGGCTTGACTCGCGATCGAAGATGCGATGGTCAGCCTTGTTCTCCTCGTTGAGGAACAGCTGACCCGGCCCGGTCCTGTCGCTCACCGCCGCCTGGACCACCTCGACGTTCTTGAACCGGTTCAGTTCTAGTGTCTGGTGGATGAAACGGCAGTTGCGGCCCTCGGGTTCGACGGCGATCACCCGCCCCGCAGGCCCGACGCTCCCAGCCGCGATCGCCGTATACAGCCCGATGTTCGCTCCGACATCTACGACCGTCATCCCCGGCTTCAGCAGGCAGCGGAAGATCTGGAGCGGCACACTTTCGTAGCAACCGAGGGTCAACGCTCCGCATACGACCGCGTCGTCCTGGTTCATCACCAGCTCGATGCCGTCGACCGTCAGTTGTGACGGGATGATCCGCTTGACCATCCACTGCGCCACGGCGCGCACCGGCTTGGGCTTCAGGCACACCGCATAAATGAAGGTTGCCGCTGACGGCGGCATCCACGAGAGCAGTCTCATACCGGTGTACCGTTCTCCCTAGCTTGGATCAGGGCGAAGGTTCAACGAGCCGCCGCGCCGAGCGCCACACTGGCCACGCGTCGCCAAGGACATCCGCTGTTGATCGACACTGCGAGCTCGGTGTTCGCACGGACGTGTCCCACCGCCCGCTCAGCCCAGACAATATCCAGTGTAGTCCCGAGGCGACCGACGACACAAGGTTCAGGACCGGTCCTGCGCTCGAGGATCAGGAGGAAGGAGTCCGAGCGCGGCGAACAGTCTCGGGCTCAACGAGAGCCCCGCGAGGGCGGCGACCCCGGCCACGGTCTGTTGAACACCCGCAGGGCGACGAGAAATACGGGCACTACCGCCACCAACGCGCCGACAGCCCGCGCCCCCTGCTTACTCCCCGAGATAAGCCCGGCGGACCTCCGGGTTGTCGGCCAGCTCGGCCGCGGTGCCCGTGAGCGCTATCGAGCCGGTCTCGAGCACGTAGCCTCGGTGGGCGATGGAGAGCGCCATGGCCGCGTTCTGCTCGACCAGCAGGATCGTCATGCCCTGGCGGTTGATGTCGCTGATCGTGTCGAAGATCTGCTCTACGAGGACGGGCGCGAGTCCCATGCTCGGCTCGTCCAGCAGGAGGAGTCGGGGATTCGCCATGAGCGCGCGGCCGATCGCGAGCATCTGCTGCTCGCCGCCCGAGAGGGTGCCCGCCACCTGAGTGATGCGCTCGGCGAGCCGCGGGAAGAGCGCGAAGACGCGCTCGAGGTCGGCGGCGATCCCCGCGTCGCTTCTGAGATAGGCGCCCATCGTGAGGTTCTCGCGAACGGTGAGGCGGTTGAAGATGCGGCGTCCCTCGGGCACGTGCGCGACGCCCCTGGAGACGATCGCGTGCGGAGGCACGCCGACGAGCGGCTCGGCCTCGAGCGTGATGGTGCCGCGCGTCGGGTGGAGGAGACCCGAAATGGTCTTGAGCGTCGTCGTCTTTCCGGCTCCGTTGTTGCCGAGGATCGTGACGATCTCGCCGCGTCCCACCTCGAGCTCCACACCTTTGAGCGCACGGATCTCGCCGTAGGCGACGTCGAGCGACTCGACCTTAAGCACGGCGCGCCCTCCGGGGACCGGCACCACGCGTGCCCAGGTAGGCCTCGATGACGCGCACGTTCTCCTGGACCTCGCGCGGCGACCCCTCCGCGATCTTCTCGCCGTGGTCCAGCACGGTCACCCGGTCGGACACCTCCATGACCACCCGCATGTTGTGCTCGATCAGGATAATGGCGAGCCTCAGGTCGGCGACGAGGCCGCGTAGGAGGCGCATCAACGTGCCGGCCTCTCCCTGGGTCATGCCGGCGGTCGGCTCGTCGAGCAGCAGGAGCGCGGGCTCGGCCGCAAGCGCGCGCGCCAACTCGAGCCGTCGGCGGTCGCCGTACGGGAGATTGCGCGCCACGGCGTTCGCGTTGGCCTGCAGGCCGACGCGGTCGAGCAGGGCGATGGCGCGCGCAGCAAGGTCCGACTCCGTCCGGCGGAAGCGGCGGCTATGTGAGAGGACATCCCACAGACCGAGGGCGATCCGCGAGTTCATGCCCACGAGGACATTTTCGATGGCGGTCATGTTGGAGAAGAGCCGGATGTTCTGGAACGTCCGGCAGATACCCAGCGCCGTGATCTGGTCGGGACGCAGACCGAGGAGGGGCTGGCCGCGAAAGGTGACGCTGCCATCGTCGGCGGCATAGAGCCCGGTGAAAATGTTGAAGAGCGTGGTCTTCCCGGCCCCGTTCGGCCCGATGATGGACGCGATGCCCTGCTCGAGGGCGAAGTCCACCCCGTGTAGCGCGGTGAGGCCCCCGAACCGCTTCGTGACCCGCCGCGCCTCGAACAGCGCCATCTAGCCTCCCAACTCGCGCTGGCGCCGCCGCGCCGGGAAGATGCCTTGAGGGCGGAAGATCATCATCAGGACGAGGATGACGCCGAAGACCATTCGCTCGTACTTGGCCGGCTCGAACTGCGTCGGAAGATCGGCGAGGCTGTAGCCGAGAACGGTGACGCCGGCGTTCTTAAGTTCATTGAGCCAGAGCGAGAAGCCCTTGAGCACCTGTAGATTGAGCACGGTGACCACGGTGGCGCCGACGACGGCGCCGGGGATCGAGCCCATGCCCCCCAGGATGACCATGGCGAGTACGCCGATCGACTCCAGGAATGTGAACGACTCCGGGTTGATGAAAACCTGCTTGGCCGAGAAGAGCACGCCCATGACGCCCGCGAAGGACGCGCCGCAGGCGAAGGCCATGAGCTTCATCCGCACCAGCGGCACGCCCATGGCCCGCGCCGCCAGCTCGTCCTCGCGGATCGCCTCCCACGCGCGACCGATGTGCGAGTCCTCGAGCCGGCGATTGACGATAACGATCGCGACCACGATGAGCAGGGCGAGGAAGTAGAAGTACTCACCGTACGGCAGCCCGAACGGCGTCGGGGGTCGGGAGATGGGCGTGATCCCCTTGGGGCCATTCGTGAAGTTGATCGGCTTGTCGAGATTGTTCGCGAGGACGCGGATGACCTCGCCGAAGCCCAGCGTGACGATGGCCAGGTAGTCGCCGTGGAGGCGCAGCACGGGCAGGCCGAGCAGGATCCCGGTGGTTGCCGCCACCGCGAGTCCCACGAGGAGGAACACATAGAACCACCAACCGGCCAGCGGGAAGCCTCCCCCGAGGATGATGTTCGCGTGCGGCGAGCCGAAGATGGCCCAGGAGTAAGCGCCGACGGCAAAGAAGGCCACGTAGCCGAGATCCAGGAGCCCGGCCAGGCCGACCACGATGTTGAGGCCCAGTGCCAGCGCGACGAAGATGCCGACCTGGGTCGCGACTTCGAGGTAGTAGCTGTTGAAGTATCCGATGACCGGCATCAGGACGAGGAGGGCCGCCGCCAGCAGGCTCCACCGGAGCCGCTCGGGGATCCGAGCGCGATAGACGAACAGGAGCGAGCCCTGGAAGAGGAGAAACACGAGGACCGATCGGGGAAACATGGCGACGGCGAGCGCCGAGACCGCCACCAGCCCAACGCTGAGCGGCACCTGAATCATGCGCGCTCTCGCACGACTTCGCCGAGAAGGCCCTTGGGCCGAAAGATCAGGATCAGGATCAGCAGTGAGAAGGCGAGGATGTCCTTGTACTCGGCTCCGAACGCGCCGCCCGTCAGCAGCGAGAGGTAAGACGCGGCGAACGCCTCCAGGAGCCCCAGGACGAGCCCGCCGACCATCGCGCCCGGAATGTTCCCGATGCCCCCCAGCACGGCCGCGGTGAACGCCTTCAGCCCCGGGATGAAGCCGCTGTACGGATTGATCAGTCCGTACTGGACACCGAAAAGGACGCCGGCGGCGCCGCCCATCGCGCCACCGATCAGGAATGTGAGCGAGATGATCCGGTTGACGTCGATGCCCATGAGGCTGGCCGCCGCCTGGTCCTCGGCCACGGCGCGAATGGCGGTGCCGACCTTCGTCCGGTTGACGATCAGATGGAGTGCCCACAGCATCAGGAGCGCGCCGACGATGACGACGAGCGACTTGACCGACACGTCGAGGGTCTCGGTCAGTTCGAAACGGAGGTTCAGGACATCGAGGGTGGGATAGACCAGATTGAACGCGTTCCGCCAGAGCGACTCGAAGAGCCGGATCATGTCCTGGAGGAAGAACGAGATGCCGATCGCGGAGATGAGGGGAATCAGCCGGGGAGCGTTGCGCAGCGGACGGTAGGCGACCCGCTCGATCGTGACGGCGAGCAGCCCGCTGCCGGCCATGCCGGCAAGCAGGACCAGGATGAGAACGACCGGCCAGGGGAGACCCTCGAGGAGCCCGACGCTCTTGAGCCCGAGCATGACCTCGACCCCGACGAAGGCGCCGACGATGAAGATCTCGGAGTGGGCGAAGTTAATGAACTCGAGGACGCCGTACACCATCGTGTAGCCCAGCGCGATCAGGGCGTACATGAAGCCGAGGATGATGCCGTCGAGCAGAACTTGCGGGAAGATGCCGATCAGAAATTCGACGTCCATGCCCTATGTACAAGTCAGGCCTGAGGGGGCGGGGTGGGTCGGGGCACCCCATCCGGACCTGTCGTTTCTTTCAGGTCCCGGATGGGGTGCCCCGACCCACCCCGCCCCCTCGGGCCGAGCCTACTTCTTGGCTGCGGCGGGGGCGGCGATGGTCAGCTGCTTGACGATCTTGTTGTCGCCCCACTTCCCGGGGTCTTCGTTGGCGACCTGCAGCACGAAGTAGAGCGCCTTCTTCCGATCGCCCTTCGCGTCGAACTCGATGTCGCCGGTGATGCCGTTGGGGAGCTTGGCCTTGCGGACCGCGGTCGCCACGTCCTCGCGGCTCGGCACCTTGCCGCCCTTCGCGGCGGCCTCGATGGCCTTGATCGCGATCGTGGCCGCGTCGTACGCCTCGGCCGCGTACGGCTCGGGGTTCTTGCCGAACTTCTTCTTGAACTCCTCCGAGAATGCCTTGGCCTTGGGCAGTGCCGAGGCCGGCCCGGCGGCCGAGGTGTAATACATCCCGACCACGGCCTTGCCGGCGATCTTCGTCAGGTCGGACGAGTCCATCCCGTCGGGGCCGAGGAATTTCCCCTTCACGCCCTTCTCGCGCGCCTGCTTGAAGAACGGCGCCCCCTGATCGTAGATGCCGCCGAAGTAGATGACGTCGGGATTCTTCGCCTTCATCGGGGTGATGATGGGATCGAAGTTGGACTTTTCTTCGGTGCCCTCGAAGCCGAGGACCTTGAGGCCCTTCTTCTCGGCGTCGGCCTTGAAGAACTCGGCCACGCCCTGACCGTACGGCGTCTTGTCGTGGATGATGTACACCGACTTCGCCTTCATCGTGGCGTGCGCGAACTCCGAGCCGACGACGCCCTGGACGTCGTCGCGCCCGCACACGCGGTTGACGTTCGGGTAGCCGCGGTCGGTGATGACCGGGTTCGTGTTCGCCGGTGAGATCATCACGAGTGAGACTTCCTTGTAGACCTCCGAGGAGGGAATCGCCACGCCCGAGTTGAGGTGACCGATGATGGCGAGGATGTCCTTGTCGGCGATGATGTTCTTCGAGTTCGCCACGCCTACGTCGGGCTTGGCCTGGTCGTCGAAGGGAACCAGGTCGACCTTGAACCCTTGCTTCTCGAGGGTCCCCCTGAGCTTTTCGACGGCGAGCTGCGCGCCGAGCTTGATGCCCTCGCCGAGGGCCGCCTGACCGCCGCTGAGAGGGCTCTGGGTGGCGATCTTGATCGTGCCCTTGCCGGCTTGCGCCTGCAGCTCGGACGCCGGAACCAACGCCACGGCCAGAACCGCGAGGAGCGCAAGAACGAGGCGGACCCTGTGATGGATCATCGGTGCCCTCCTTAGAGTTCGGTCAGGTGATGCGTGCACTCGGCGCGGCGACATTATAGCGGCCCGCGCTGGGTCAAGTCACGCGCGCGCGGATCGCGGCGAGGAACTCGCGCGAGGGATCCATCAGCTCCGGCGCCGCACCAGCTCGACGTTGCTGACGCGCCCCTCGAGGAACGCCGCATCGTCCATGAGCTTCAGGTGGAACGGGATAGAGGTCTTGACGCCTTCGAGCACGGTCTCGCGCAGGGCGCGGCGCATTCGATCGATCGCCTCGGCGCGGTCCCCGCCGCGCACGATGATCTTGGCCAGCAGCGAATCGTAAAAGGGCGGCACCGCGTAGGGCGCCATCAGATGGCTGTCCACGCGCACGTTGAAGCCGCCGGGGGGCACCCAGGCGGTCACGCGGCCCGCGCTCGGGGCGAAGGTCTCGGGATCCTCCGCGTTGATCCGGCACTCCATCGCATGCCCGTCGAACCGCACCGCGTTCTGCCGATAGCCGAGCGGCTCGCCGCCGGCGATCCGGATCTGCTCGCGCACGAGGTCGATACCGGTGATCATCTCGGTCACCGGGTGCTCGACCTGGATCCGCGCATTCATCTCGATGAAGTAAAAGTGACCATGGGCGTCGACGATGAACTCGACCGTGCCCGCGTTGACGTAGTTGACGGCCGCGGCGACGGTGAGGGCGGCCCGGCGCAGACCGTCGCGCGTCTCCGCGGGCAGCAGCGGCGCCGGTGATTCTTCGACGAGCTTCTGGTGGCGCCGCTGGACCGAGCAGTCGCGCTCACCCAGGTGGACCCGGAGGCCGTTCCGGTCCCCGAGCACCTGGACTTCGACGTGGCGCGCGTTCTCGATGAACTTCTCGCAGTAGACCTCCGACGAGTCGAACGCGGCGCCGGCTTCGGACTGGCAGGCGTCGAACGCCTGCACGACTTCGGCCCGCTCCTTGACGATGCGCATCCCACGCCCGCCGCCGCCGGCCGCGGCCTTGAAGATGAGTGGGTAGCCGATCCGTTCTGCGACCTCGAGCGCCTCGGCCGAGTCCTTCAGCGCGACCTCACTGCCCGGAACGACGGGCACGCCCGCCTGCATCGCGATCTGGCGCGCCTGCGCCTTGTCGCCCATCAGGCGGATCGCCTCGGGCGACGGCCCGATGAACGTGATCGAGCATGCCCGGCACACCTCGGCGAACGCGGGGTTCTCGGCGAGGAATCCGTAGCCTGGGTGAATCGCCTCGCTGTCGGTGACCGCGGCGGCGGAGATGATGGCCGGGATGTTGAGATAGGAGAGCCGCGCGGCGTCGGGCCCGACGCAGATCGTCTCGTCGGCGAGCTTCATCGGCAACGAGTGCGCGTCGGCCTTCGAGTGGGCGAGCACCGAGCGGATGCCGAGCTCGCGGCACGTGCGGATGATCCGCAGGGCGATCTCTCCCCGGTTCGCGATCAGAATCTTATGGAACATGCTTCAAGCCGGACACGGCTCGGGTGGGAGGGGGTGACGGGGGCCGCCGCCATCAGCTGCCGAGGACGCGGCGCCAATGAGATTCGAGCTCGGTGAGGCGTAGGCCGTAGATGCGCGGCACGGCCTCGGCGATTGCCTCGCCGGCGCCCAGTCGCGCCAGGAGCTCCCGCAAGGACTCGATCCCGCCACGCTCGAGGAGGTCGCGCACGATCCAGAGCGCGATGTCGTAGCCGGCGCGGGCACGCAGAGGATCGGGCTCGCCGGCCAGCGCTTCCACGCCTGCCAGCGTCAGGCCTCCGGGGATCTGGAGCATCGGGTCCGAGGTGGCGCCCTCGAGGACCTGCGCCAGCCCTTCGTGGAGCCAGCGCGGCGCCCGACCGCGGGAGAGGTCGTGAATGGCGGCGTGAGTGTACTCGTGCACGACCAATCGCTTGACCTCGCGCGCCGGCGGTAGGATCGGGCCGATCGGAAGCCGAATCTTCCCGTCGAAGAGCCCGGAGGCCCACGAATGGGCGCGAGTCACGTCCCGAAACTCGTGGTGCTCGTACAGCACGACCGTCGTTCGCTGCTGCGGGGCGTAGGCGAGCATCCGTCCGACGCGCTCCGCGGCCGCCTCGAGATGAGCGATGATCACACGGCGCGCTTTGGGATCGCGGGCGTCGCGGTACTTCACGACGAAGCGCGGCGTGACGTCGCGCTGGAAGCCGGTCTCGGCCCGCTGCTCCCGCTCGACCTTCTCTAGGAATCGCCGCGCGGTCGCGTGGGTGGGCTCACGCTCGAGCACCGCTCTGAGATTCATTATCGCCGGCCCGGGGTCGTCGCGGCGATCGTGCAGATGGGCGAGCAGGAGCCGGACGTCCGGGTCGTACTCCGCGCGCACGGCACGCTCGAGCGGCGCGAACGCGTCGTCGGGCCGCCCCGCGTGGACGGCGGCGAGCCCCAACCCCTTCAGGAGCGCGGGGTCGTCCGGCGTCTCGGTCAGCCCCTGGCGAAACAGCAACGCAGCTTCGTCCGGTCGCCCCTCGCGGAGCGCATGCCATCCCCAGCCCTCGAAGCACCGGACGACGTCCTGGCGCCGTGTTGCGCTCCCCGGGTCGTCTGCCGCGACGCGGCTGAACTTCTCGCACGCTCGAGGGAACTGGCCGGCGGCGTACAGACGGACGGCCTCCTCGGCGAGCACGCGCGAATCCCGGGCCCGGGCGGAGGCGAACACAACGGTTCGCTCGGCGTCGACGGGCTCGGCGCGGCGCCCTTCCCGCCAGCCAAGGAGCAGAGTCGCGACGCCGAGTGCCGTCGCAGCGAGAGCCAGGAGCCGGACGTTGCGGGAGGACGCCACGCCCGTGCTCAGCGGGCGGGATCGATCAGGAACAGGGATTGACCGAACTCGACGGGGTGCGCGTTCTCGACGAAGATCT
>Ga0137368_10001424_pt1 | contig 25241 bp, 23 predicted proteins | sample SagtaG_13_FD_104917 | JGI IMG/M metagenome (GOLD analysis project Ga0137368, IMG submission 104917) | Vadose zone soil microbial communities from Sagehorn Ranch, Mendocino, California, USA - Sage1_L_100_16 metaG | ecosystem: Environmental > Terrestrial > Soil > Vadose zone | place: USA...
GGACTCGAAAAAGGCGGACTCGATGAATATGGAAATCCGCTCAAAGAGAAGCCTGAGATTTCCATCTATCAACACGACACGTTCACGGATCTGTGTCGCGGTCCTCATGTAAATAATACGAAAGAGGTCAAGCAGGATGCGTTTAAACTAATGTCGATTGCGGGTGCATACTGGCGCGGCGATGAGAACAACAAAATGCTTCAGCGTATCTACGGCACAGCCTGGGAAAACGCGCAACAGCTCAAGGATTATCTCTGGCAATTAGAGGAAGCCAAAAAGCGTGACCACCGCAAATTAGGCAAAGATTTGGAAATCTTCATCTTCGATGACGAAGTGGGGCCGGGCTTGCCGCTGTGGCTGCCGAACGGCGGCGTGATGATCGAAGAGCTGGAAAAGCTTGCTAAAGAGATGGAAGACAAGGCTGGTTACGTGCGCGTCAAAACGCCGCATCTCACGAAGGAAGATTTGTTCATCCGTTCCGGTCACCTGCCCTATTATGCCGAGAGCATGTACCCACCTATGGAGCTCGAAGGCGTGAAGTATTACGTCAAGCCGATGAATTGCCCAATGCATCACAAGATCTTCGGTTCAAAGGGACGTTCCTATCGTGACCTGCCGATTCGCCTTGCCGAATATGGGACGTGCTATCGCTATGAGAAATCAGGCGAATTGTTTGGCTTGATGCGCGTCCGCTCGATGCAAATGAATGATGCTCATATCTACGTCTCGGAAGACCAGTTTGAACAGGAATTTCTGGGCGTGGTTGATATGTATCTCAGTTACTTCAAGCTGTTCGGTCTCGATAAATATGTGATGCGTCTGAGTCTGCATGGCAAAGCCGGCCTTGGCAAGAAATACGTGGGCAATGAACGCCTCTGGATCAAGACGGAAGAGATGGTCCGCCGCGCCATGATGAATGGCGGCGTGCCTTACATGGAAGCAGAAGACGAAGCCGCGTTTTACGGGCCAAAAATCGATGTGCAGGTCTGGAGTTCGATTGGACGTGAGTTTTCTCTCGCCACGAATCAAGTGGACTTTGCAGTCCCCGAGCGCTTTGATTTGAAATTCACGAACAAGGAAGGCAACGAAGAAGTGCCGCTTTGCATCCACCGCGCGCCGCTTGGAACGCACGAGCGCATGGTCGGATTTCTGATCGAGCATTACGCCGGCAACTTCCCGGTATGGCTTTCACCGGAGCAGGTGCGCGTCATCCCGATCACGGATGGACAGAATGAATATGCCAATGGCATCGTCAAGCAATTGCGGGAGAACGGTATCCGTGCTCATGCAGATATCAGCGCGCAACGCATGAACGCCAAGATCAGACAAGCGCAGTTAATGAAGGTTCCGTATATGCTTGTGGTCGGTGAGAATGAAATGAAAGCTGAGCAGGTATCTTTGCGTGTACGAGACGGAAGCCAGCAGAATAATATTCCGTTGGGTGAATTCTTGGTGCGGGCAAAAGACAGAATTGCCAGAAGAGCACCAGAATTGTAGGGAAGTAAGAATGTCACAGAAAATGCAAGAAAAGTATGAGGAGTCGCAACTCTATAAAATCCGCCACTCCGCTGCGCATATCATGGCGCAAGCAGTGGTGGAGATGTTCCCTGAGGCGAAGTACACGATCGGTCCGCCGATTGAGAACGGCTTTTATTATGATTTTGATTTGCCGCGCAATCTCACGCCGGAAGATTTGGAACAGATTGAAAAGCGGATGAGACAGATCGTGCAGGGCAAGCACGAGTTCAAGAAGTCGGTCATCTCTGCGGAAGAGGCCAGGAAGGTTTTTGCCAACCAGCCCTATAAATTGGAATTGATTGAAGGACTTGAAAAAGGTGGTCTTGACGAATATGGTAATCCACTGAAAGAGAAGCCCGAGATTTCAATTTACCAACATGACACGTTTGTTGATCTGTGCCGCGGACCGCATGTGGAAAACACGAAAGAAATAAAACAGGATGCTTTTAAGCTGATGAACATTGCAGGCGCCTATTGGCGCGGCGATGAGAAAAACAAGATGCTGCAACGCATCTATGGCACAGCTTGGGAAAAGGCTGATGATCTCAAACAGTATTTATGGAAATTGGAAGAGGCGAAAAAACGCGACCACCGCAAGCTTGGTCGGGAACTGGATCTATTTAGTGTGTCAGAGGATGTCGGTCCGGGGTTGATCCTTTGGCATCCCAAAGGAGCCATGATCCGCGTTCTGGTAGAAGACTTTAGCCGCAACGCCCACCTGGAAAATGGCTACGAGTGGGTATTCTCTCCTCACATCGGGCGCGCCCATTTGTGGCATACATCGGGTCATCTCGATTTTTATAAGGAAAGCATGTATTCCCCCATGGATATCGAAGGCGAGGATTACTATGCCAAGCCGATGAATTGTCCATTTCACATTGAGATTTTCAAGAGTCATCTCCGCTCTTATCGCGATCTACCCAGACGATATGCAGAGTACGGAACTGTCTATCGATACGAACGGAGCGGTGTGCTTCATGGGCTTACACGCGTGCGCGGCTTTACCCAGGACGATGCACACATCTTCTGTCGGCCAGATCAAGTGGAGGAAGAAATCAGCCGGGCGCTCGAATTTTCGCTCTATGTATTAAGGTCGATGGGTTTAACAGATTTCAAAGCCTATCTTTCAACGAAGCCTGAAAAATATGTGGGTGACCCAGTCAACTGGGATACAGCCACCGAGGCTCTACGCCGGGCAATTGATGCACATCAACTGCCCTATGAAGTGGACGAAGGAGGCGGCGCATTTTATGGCCCCAAGATCGATCTGAAGGTAATGGATGCCTTGGATCGTGAATGGCAGCTTTCCACGATCCAATTCGACTTCAATCTGCCTGAACGGTTTGGTTTGGAGTATATCGGCGAGGATGGACAACCCCATCGGCCCTATATGGTGCATCGGGCCCTGCTCGGCAGTATGGAGCGTTTCTTTGGGGTGCTGATCGAACATTTCGGTGGCGCCTTCCCGGTTTGGCTTGCTCCGGTGCAAGTGGTTGTCATCCCTATTGCAGATCGCCATCTTGAATATGCCCGCCAGGTGGTCAGGAAACTTCGCTTGGAAAAGATACGTGTGGAACTAGATGAACGACCCGAACGTATGAATGCCAAGATCCGGGATGCTCAAAAGCAGAAAGCACCATACATGTTGGTGATTGGTGATAACGAAATGGCGGCTGAACAGGTGTCGTTGCGTGTACGAGACGGAAGCCAGCAGAACAATATTCCGTTGGGTGAATTCTTGGTGCGCGCAAAAGACAGAATTGCCAAAAGAACGCCAAAGTTGTAAAATACGTCTAGACCGTGAGCGACGGAGGAGTTTTGATCGTTTACGGTCTGTTTTGTTGACGATTCACCTGTCTTCATGGTATTATCAGCCCGCCAAAAACCAGCCGAGTGCTGGTCAACTGTTTTGAAATAGGAGAAACTTATCAGCGCTTCAGAATTTCGAGTTAATGAGGGCATCCGTGTCACGGAAGTCCGACTGATCGGCCCAGATGGCGGCAACGTTGGTGTTGTTCCCATCAGGCAAGCCATGCAAATTGCACGCGACGCCGAGATGGACCTTGTGGAAGTCTCCCCCAACGCCAACCCGCCCGTCTGCCGGGTCATGGATTTTGGAAAGTTCATCTATGAGCGGGCCAAGAAAGACCGTGAGGCGAAGAGAGCCCAAACCAAGATCGAGGTAAAAGAAATCCGCTTGAGACCAAAAACGAATGAAGCCCATCGCGGTTTCAAAGTGGAGGATGCCCGACGCTGGTTGCTGCAAGGGAACAAGGTCCGGGTGACGATCAAGTTCCGTGGACGCGAGATGGATTATCCGGAGATCGCGCTCGAAGATTTGAAAGAGATCGCTGCCGCGCTTTCGGATGTGAGCACAGTCGAACAGGCTCCGCAAATGGAAGGTCGCACAATGCTTGTGGTGCTGGCACCCAGCAAAGGCACTCCCAAAAAGAAAGAAAAGGGCGAGCAGCCTAAGACTGACGCGAAAGCGGAAACCATCAAATAGAGCAAGTCCCAAAGATGTTGAACGTCCGCGGGTCAGCAAGACGACCCGCGTTTTGTTGTCTATTGAAGAAAGCCTATCCCATGACATTGTCTGATGGTTTAGGATGAACGCAGCACTGCGTATTTTGTCTGAAAGGAGCAACCTAGAATGCCTCGCAAAGCCAAAGCTGGCAAAACCAAGTTAAAGACCCATAAGGCAACGTCCAAGCGTTTCCGCCTGACTGGTTCTGGCAAAGTGGTCCGCACGAAAGGCGGCAAGAGCCATTTGCGCCGACACACGTCGAAGCGCGCAAAAGCACAGTTGTCTGAAATGCTGACTGTGAAAGCTCGCAAGATCATTAAGCGCGTCAAGCGCCTTGCGCCCAATATGGAGTAAGTAGCAGCGACGCAAAGCGTCCCGTCTGCGAACGTCGTAATCAATTTTTAGTTGCGGCTTTCGGGTGTTTGCAACTGGCGTAACCCGCCGACGCCCGCGAGACTGCAAGGAGATAAAGAATGACTCGTGTTAAAGGAGGCCCGCAAGGGCATCTACGTCACAAAAGAGTTTTGAAGATCACAAAGGGACAGCGCGGAGCAAAGCATCGCCTGTTCAAGCGTGCAAATGAGGCAATGCTCAAGAGCCTCTGGTACGCAACTCGTGATCGCCGCGTGCGCAAGCGTGACATGCGCAAACTGTGGATCGCCCGCATCAATGCTGCTGCCCGTTTGAACGGAACCACCTATAGCCAGTTGGTCGCCGCGTTGAAGAAGGCGAACATCACCCTTAATCGCAAGATGTTATCCGATATGGCAATCCGCGAACCGCAGACATTCGCTGCAGTGATCGCGAAAACGAAGTAGCAATTTGTAGGATTTGAATTTGTTCGGTCAGGGTCTTTGCGAAGCACCCTGACCGAGCGTTTTAAGGGAGTAAAATATTTTTATGAACACAATTCTCGTTGAGCATGTACTCCCAACAGGTCAAACCATCCAAATTGTACAAGGTGACATCACCATGGAAGAAGTGGATGCGATTGTCAACGCGGCAAATGAACACCTCCAACATGGAGGCGGTGTTGCCTGGGCAATTTCAAAGAAAGGTGGACCAACAATCCAAAAGGAATCGGATGTCTGGGTTCGGAAGCATGGAAGCGTCCCTCATGCACGTCCCGCGTGGACCTCGGGTGGGCTTCTGCCTGCGAAATACGTGATTCACGCTGTGGGACCTGTCTGGGGTGACGGTAATGAAGACAATAAGCTTGAATCGGCTGTGACAGGTTCTCTGCGCGTCGCCGATGAATTGAAATGTTCATCCATTGCCATGCCGGCGATTTCGACAGGTATCTATGGCTTTCCCAAAGAGCGTGCAGCAAAGATTATCATTTCGGCAATTGAAGAATATTTTGTAGAGAATTCATTATCGGAATTAAAGATCGTTAAATTGGTTCTTTTTGATCAACCGACAGTGGATGTGTTTACCCAATCCTGGCATGGCAAGTGGGGACAGTGACTGTGATCACTTCACCGCAAAATTCAAAAATCAAACTAGTGCGCGCATTGCTAGGGCGCGCCAAGGAGCGTCGTGAAGCGAACGCGTTTGTGATCGAGGGTGTGAGACTTGTAGAAGAGGCAGCTAATATGAATTGGCTGTTTCGTTTTGCGTTGTATGATGAGACATTGAATGAACGAGGAAGATCTCTTATCGAACGTCTTATTGCGCGCGGCGTTGAAGTTGATCAAATCTCTTCAAGCCTTATACAAGATTTGAGTCAAACCGAAACACCACAGGGAATTCTAGCTGTCATTTTACTGATTGATCTTCCTATTCCCACCTCACCCAGTTTTATTGTGATCGCCGACCAAATTCGCGATCCAGGTAATTTGGGAACACTTTTGCGTTCTGCTGCCGCCGCAGGTGTACAGGCCGTGATTATCCCTCCAGAAACGACCGATCCTTTTTCTCCAAAGGTCGTTCGTGCTGGAATGGGGGCACACTTTCGACTGGCTACACATTCAACCACATGGGATAACATTCGCGCATATACGCAGGGTTTAGAAGTTTATCTCGCTGATATGGATGGAAAATCTTGCTGGGAAACTAATCTTCGCCAGCCACTAGCATTGATCATTGGTGGCGAAGCCGAAGGTGCAAGTGACAAAGCGCGAAAGTTGGCAACTCAAAAAATTAGTATTCCAATGGCTGGAAATGTTGAGTCACTAAATGCGGGTGTGGCTGGGTCAGTGATAATGTTTGAGGTGGTAAGACAAAGAAAATCCGTTGGTTGAGTAGGCGACGGTGATTGTCCCGTCGCCGTATCGAAACCACCGAGGAAAATATCTAAATGAAAATCCGTTCCATTACTTATTTCTGCAATCCCAAATATCCATTGGATGAAAAAGTGTTGCGAAAAGCCGGGACATTTTTAACTAAAGCCAAGTCCGCGTATGAAGCCGCGGGATATGAGGTGCAAACCGTCCGATTGGCAACTGTTCCGTTTCCTGACTTGTTGGGTGATGAAAATATCACCAAGCTGCCAGAACTCACAAGTCAAATGGATGATATCGCTCAAGGACTCGGCATTGGATATGTCTCATTGGGTACTGCGTTACCTGAATCTCCGCAAAGCTATGCAGTGATCCCCGATGCGATCTTTGTATCGAAAAATGTTTTCTTCGGTGGGGTAATGGCAGATAAAGCGCGCGGGATTAATCTCGGCGCTATCCGAGCCTGTGCAGATGTCATCGCCAAGTGCGGGACCCTCGAGCCAAACGGGTTTGCCAATCTTCAATTCGCTGCGCTAGCAAATGTCAAAGCGGGCGCACCATTCCTTCCTGCCGCGTATCATGACAACGACGACCCCAAATTTGCAATTGCAAGCGAGTCCGCGGATCTGGCAGTTCAGGCTTTTGAAAATGTAAAAAGTCTTGAGGAAGGAAGAAGCAATCTCGCCGGTGAAATTGAAAAGCATGGAAGGAAACTCACTGAAGTTGCCAAATCGCTGGATTGTAAGTTTGGTGGAATTGATTTTTCTCTTGCCCCCTTCCCCGATGATGCTCACTCACTGGGGAATGCCGTTGAAAAAATAGGCGTTCCTAAGATTGGTTTACATGGTTCTCTCGCGGCTGCCGCACTATTAACCGAGGCCATAGACCGCGCGGATTTCCCCCACACCGGCTTTAGCGGATTTATGCACCCGATCCTTGAAGATTCTGTCCTTGCCAAACGCGCCGCAGAAGGGATACTCACAGTCAAGGATGTGCTGCTTTATTCTGCTGTCTGCGGAACGGGCCTGGATACTATCCCGCTCCCGGGGGATACAACATCAGGACATTTGGTCCCCCTGTTGCTGGATTTATGCGCGCTAGCTTTGCGGCTCGACAAACCTCTCACCGCACGGCTCCTGCCTGTTCCTAATAAAAAAGCGGGCGATGAAACAAACTTCGATTTTGCATTCTTTGCGCCAAGCAAAGTGATGGCTTTAGACTCAGAACAATTAACAAATTCCTTTGCGGGAACAGAAACGTTTCACCTATCTTCGCGAAAATAATGCCTTTTCTCGATCCAATTCCATTTGATCGCTTGCTCTGGCTAGTACCGATCTTCTTCACACTGCACAATTTGGAAGAAGCACCGTTCATGGAAAACTGGTCAAAGCGCCTGCCATTGAAAATTCATCCAACGGTCTCCACTCGTCAATTTTTCATTGCAGTGACGTTTTTAACTCTGGCCGGATTTTTGGCGACTTATTTTGGGATCAAATATTTAGCGAATCAAAGGGGCTATTTAATAGTTTTGGCAATCCAGGCAATCTTGCTTGTCAACGCGTTTATCCCTCACATTGCATCTACGATCCGATTCCGTATGTATAGCCCTGGAGTAATCACTGCAACTGTGATCACCCTCCCCTTTTCATTTTATCTATTTCGCCGTGCGCTCAATGAAAATATATTGGATTGGAAACAGTTTTGGATACTACTAGGCATCGCTCCTTTTGCAATGGTAATATTCGCCCTTCTCTCACTGCAAATTGGAAAGTATTGGGCAAATAAAAAAAGTGACGTTAAGACGCCACTCTCTAACCATCAGAACGATTGAACTACTCAACGATCAAACCCTCAACCTCCACATCGTAAACGGCTCATCAAATCCCTTCAGGTCTCCGGTAAAACAACTTACTGAATTGGGTTTTGCAGCTTGTGCAAGGAACTCTTGTATTTCGGGATCATGATGGATTTCATCAGATAAGATCAATTCACCGCCCTGAGAGAAACCCGGTAAACGCGCCGCGATATTGACCGTCGAGCCAAAATAATCCAACCGATCGTTCAAATTGACGACGATGCAGGGTCCCTTATGCAAGCCCACTTTCAACCAGAGCATAGGTTCGCCGTATTCTGCAATTTTCGTTTGCGCGTTCCAAAGGGCGCGCAATGCGGCGACAGGATTACGAAAGGTCGCCATGACCGAATCGCCCATCGTCTTGACAATTCCACCGCCTTCGGATGCAATTGCTTTCTCCAATATTTCGAAGTGCTCACGCACGCGCCCAAACGCCGGGGCATCGCCGATCTTGCGATACAAACGAGTCGAGTCACGCAAATCGGTGAACATCAAGGTGACGGAGCCAATGGAAATCTCTTCTCCAGGTCTCACTACTTCGCTCGCAAAGAGATCGCGGAAAACCTGGAGTGCGGTCACATCCGCGGCGGTCGAAGCCTGGTCGCTCCAGGCAGTACGTTCCAGTTGAAAGGTTTGCTCCGCGTCGGTGGCGTTGATCAGGTTGAGGATCGGGAGGAGCGAGACATGTCCCTGCTCAGGCGGCCATCCAAATGAAGACACACGGATATCCGATTTGGGCAGCCCATTCGCATCCGCAAACAAAGACACGGAGCCTGGCACGTTTGAGGCGCGCAATGTATAACGTCCCGTTTCGAGCTTCAAATTAACAGGCAATGAATGCAATGGCGAAATACTCTGCGCCATCACCACGTGCGGCTGCAATTGCGGGCTCCCCACACAGAACGCCACGTCGAATTCCACCGCCCGCACGGAGGGATTCGGCTTAAAGACCACTTCAATGTTGTGATCGAAGTTCACGGTGAAATCGATTTGACAGGTATCGCAATGTGATTGACCACGTACATCGCCAAGATTGGTATGCCCCTCGGTTGTGCCGCGGCAGGATGGACAAAGCAAATCCCAAGACATATCCAGGATCCCCGCCCGCGTGGCACGCAGGAACATCTCAAGGACAGAGCGGCGATTCACTTTCCAACGGTCGGCGAGGGCATAGGGTCGAATCCGCTGGACAGACAACTCATCAGAGCTCTCCAAAAAATCTTCCAGATGTGCCATCAACGAGGGATCAGTCCCCTGTTGGATCACCGTCTCACTCAGGGATTTGAAACGGGCGCGGCCTTTCGCGCTGAGTCCACGTGGACGGGCCAGCGTAATCACCGAACCGCGTTTGTTGGCGAGGCGGTCATAGACACGTAAGACTCTCTCGAACCTATTCTTCGCGATGACGCCAATCACAAATGGGAGGGCAAGTCCTACCAAGATGTTGCCTGTCTTCATCCAGGTTTGGTAGTGGACGTGTGTACCACCCTCCGAGTGCGAATCGAAATTGACCTGCACGCGCATTTCATCGATGGGACCTTTGCTATACGTTCTTAAAACGCCGAATGAATACGGATACGTCCATTCGAAAGGCTCCTCCTCCCATTCCACTTTGAGGACCGGGAGTTTCATCCGCAGATGCTTGGTGCCTTTTACATTATCGAGCATTTCGACTTCCGGCTGACCCGTGTCGCGGTTAAAGCGATTCGTATCTGAGGCCAGCGGCCAGATCGCTTCGGGTGGGGACTGGAGGTCCCAGTGCCAGTCGAAATAGAAGTCTTGAGCCATGTTCACTAGATGGGGAAACTTGCGCTAATTCTACTTACAAAAGAACGGGAATAGTTGAAAATGCGTTTCAAATTCCATTGATTTTGCCATACGAGTGTTTCTTTTTCATTTGAAGGCTGTCTTGGATATGTACCCTGGAACTTGGCGCTCGCAGGTGGATATTGGTCGACAGGACGGATTATCGCCTACATTCCCTCATTTGCGAATACCAAAATACACTTCAATAAGACCCAGAATCATAAAGATTATTCATAGACATTCATCAAGTCAACTTAGGAGGATATCATGGACAAGGAAGAAATTTCTTCAAATGGGCGAGGCGACGATAAGCCGGGCGCGAAACCATCAGAAACGCCTCAAAGTAATGGAAACCAAAGTAGACCGCGGGCAAAAAGGCGAAGGAAGAGTAGGATCACGCCCCAACTTAAGTCATTGATTACATTTATAACAGCGATTACGCCGATTATTGTTGCCTGGCTTAGCTACCAAGCAAGTCTTCCCAAGCCAACCCCAACCGTAATCATTCCTTCTACTCCTATACCATCGTCAACGCCATTTTTTGCTGATACATCAATAGTGTTCACAGACACGCCATCGCCCACCATTTTGCCATCACTCACAAGTACAATTCCTACAACCGTTGTGCCGTCTGAAACGATAACCCTCCTACCTCAGCCGAAATTGATCGTGCTATTAACCACTAATAAAAGTACAGGAAACACACCATTAAAAGTAAAAATGGACGCACGGGAGTCCTATCTAACAGCTTATGATGGACAGAAGTATGTTTGTCGAAATGGGCCATGTTCTTATACCTGGAAAATCTATTTCAATGATCAGCAAGTAGGGAAAGCCGATAATTCCGGCGGAACATTTGACTATACCTTCGGAAAGAGAGGTACATATAAAGTAACGGTGTGGGTCTGCCGAGGGCGAGACAAAGTTGATTGTGGAGGCGGTGGGATTCAGATCACAGCGATATGACTAGGTAACGATGTTTTATGAAACCGGACGATCGTGCGGCTTTCATCCATTAACAAGACCTTAACTTCGACAAAAATGTCTTATGGTATAGTTTGTTAACAATTGCTATTAGGAGACTTTCACCTGAAGAGTAACAATTATGCCTGAATCCATTCTCATCGTTGAAGATGAACCCGCCCTACGTGATACGCTTTCCTATAACTTAAAAAAGGATGGCTTTACTGTGGAGTCCGTTGGCGATGGTCGCTCTGCGCTCGAGTCGGCGCGGCGCTTGAAACCCGATTTGATCGTCCTCGACCTGATGCTCCCTGAAATCGATGGCTTCGAGGTCTGCCGTATTCTGCGCAAGGAAATGATCACTCCCATCCTGATGCTCACCGCCCGTGACGATGAAATTGACCGCGTCGTAGGGCTCGAAGTGGGTGCGGATGATTACCTGACCAAGCCTTTCTCCATGCGCGAGTTAATGGCGCGCGTCAAAGCCCAATTACGACGTTCGCGCTTATTGCGGGAAGAACTCGATAAATCCAAAGTGGAGGAAAATCAGCAAGAGAAATTGACCTTCGGAAGTCTCGTGATCAATCTCACCCGCCGCGAAGTGACTCTCCACGGTCAACCACTGCCGCTGAAACCACAGGAATATGAATTGCTGGTCTTCTTTGCCGAGCACAAAGGACATATGCTCTCACGCGAATTTATCCTGGAGCGCGTCTGGGGCTGGGACTTTATCGGTGACAGCCGTACCGTTGATGTGCATGTGCGCTGGCTGCGACAAAAGATCGAAAACGATCCAAGTAAGCCAGAGCGGATTGTGACGGTAAGAGGCGGGGGATATCGGTTTGAGGGCTAATCGAAATCATGCTCCAGGTGACATCCTCGCCGCCGAGAACTTCGGCTTGAGCTTAGCGTGAATTACACTCTTATATTCGCAATTATCGTTCTTATCGTTGCCGGGTGGTATGCATGGCGATATTACACGTTACGTCAGAATCTGAACGATTACGCTAGAGCCATTCGTCAAAGACCTAATGAAAACTCAATCAACGTAAAAGAACTCGAAGATCTATCCAGCGCGCTGACTTCCCTGATCGGGACATTCAATCTCCAACATGAAACGCTCGAATCTGAGCGTTCGCGCCTCGCCACGGTCCTCGACCAGATCACGGATGGCGTGCTCATTGCGGATGCTCATGGACTGATCCAATTCGCCAACCCAGCGGCAGGCAGACTCTTTCAATTCGCTCATCCCCTCAGCCATAGCATTGTCGAAGTTGTTCGCAACCACCAGCTTGTGGAAGCCTGGCGACGCTGCCAGCAAACAGGTCAGATGCAAAGTGACTCGGTCGAGGTGCCCACACGTCATCAATTTCTGCAGTTGGTGGTCATTCCCGATCAACACACCAGCGGCAGCCTGTTGCTTGTTCAGGATCTCACCCGCCTGCGCCGCCTGGAAACCGTGCGAAGGGACTTTGTCAGCAATCTTTCTCATGAGCTGCGCACACCTCTCGCGTCGCTGAGAGCCTTAGCTGAAACTCTTCAGGACGGTGCGCTGGATGACCCGCCTGCTGCACGTCGATTCGTGGACCAGATCCAGATCGAAGTGGATGCGTTGACCCAGATGGTCAATGAATTGCTGGAACTCTCCAAGATCGAGTCGGGGCGATTCTCTCTGGACCGGTCGCCGGTCGCGGCGTACGATCTGCTGGACTCTGCCTCCCAGCGGATGCAACTCCAAGCCGAGCGCGCCGACCTCAGCCTACGTGTGGAGTGTGCCAATGATCTGCCAACTGTGCAGATCGATGCACAGAGACTCGAACAAGTGCTGGTCAATCTTATCCATAACTCGGTCAAGTTCACGCGTCCAGGCGGCGAAATCGTTCTTTCCGCGGAACCTGATGACGGGTCCATACGCTTTGCTGTGCGTGACACAGGAGTTGGAATCCCAGCAGATGAAGTCTCACGTATCTTCGAGCGTTTCTATCGAGTTGACAAATCCAGAACAGGCAATGGGACAGGACTGGGCTTATCCATTGCCAAACATATCGTCGAAGCCCACGGGGGAAAAATTTGGGTGGAGAGTGTCGAAGGCAAAGGCAGCACGTTTTATTTCACAATCCCCCAGTAAAGGTATTGCTCTCAGTGATTCCCCCGCCGCCGGGGACGGCGGCTTGAGCGTAGATCGGAACCTCAGGCTTTTCTGCCCCGGTAATGGTTCATAAAAAATTCCTGCACATCCACCGCTTTCTCTTCACTGGGAGACTTAAGGCGGACGTACGTTCCGTCTTCCTGCATGAGGCGGGCACGCATATTATCTTTTAGATACGTATCCAGCATTTCATCGCGCACATAACGGACGTGATCCGCGTCTTCGAGGGGAAACAGAACTTCCACACGATGATCGAGATTGCGCTGCATCAGATCGGCACTGCCAATATAGACCTCTTCCTTGCCTCCGTTGCAAAAATAATACAGCCGGCTATGTTCAAGATAACGCCCAACGATACTGACCACATTTATATTCTCACTTACCCCTTTGATCCCCGGTTTCAGACAACACATACTGCGCACCAGCAAATCCACTTTTACACCTGCCCGAGAAGCTTCATAGAGCAATTCAATAAAATGGGGGTCTACAATGGCGTTGACCTTAAAAATAAGATGTGCCTTATGACCGGATTGTGCGTGTTCAATTTCGCGTCGGACTAGTTTTTCCAATCCGCTACGAAGATCGAAAGGAGCAACAAGTAATTTCCTGAAATCGTTCTTCGTAGAGTAACCGGTCAGATGATTGAACAGGTCAGTGACATCCGAGGCAATCGCTTCATCACAGGTAAAAAGCCCCATATCTTCATAGATCAGCGAAGTGACGGCATTGTAATTCCCTGTGCCGAGATGGATATAACGGCGGATCCCCTCGCCTTCCTTGCGCACCACCATGATGATCTTGCAATGGACTTTGAGATCGACCAATCCATAAACAACATGGACACCTTCCTGCTCAAGCATGCGCGCCCAGCCAATATTACTCTCTTCATCGAAACGCGCCTTAAGTTCCACCAGGACAGCCACTTGCTTGCCACGCTCCGTTGCTTCAAGCAGCATATCGACCACCGGCGCATTTTGTCCGACACGGTAAACCGTCTGCTTGATCGCCAGCACGTTGGGGTCGCGTGCGGCGGCACGCAGAAAATCGATAATTGGATTGAAGGAGTCATAAGGCTGATGTAACAGGATATTCTGCTGCCGGATCACATCGAAGATTTCTCCAGCCAGAGTAGCATCCTTAAAGACTTTGGGCACAACGGGATGATAGATGGGGAATTTTAGATCATGCCGTTCGACGTTGTTATAGATCTGCCATAGACTACTCAAGCCAAGCGGGGCAGGCAATACATATACATCGTTGGGTCTGATCTCAAGATTCTCGATCAACAGCTCGCGAATATGCTGGGGCATGTTCTCATAAATTTCCAGTTGTACTACCGACGCAAATCTGCGCTTACGGATATTTTGTTCCATAGTTTCAAGCAGGTCGTCTGCTTCAATTTGCTGAATCTGGACATCTGCATCACGAATGATACGAAAGGGATACGCCGCGACAACTTCCATGCCGGGAAAGAGCGAGGCAAGATTTGCCATAATCACCTGCTCGAGCCAGACAAAATAGTGGTGATAAGGGATCGTGCCATCCTTACGGGCGGCACCGGAAGAACGTTTGATCGGGACAAGACGTGCCAGCGTATCCGGCACTTTCAGGCGCGCAAATTTCTCATTGCCTTTTTTATCCCTGATCTCAATCGCCAGGTTCAGACTCAAGTTTGAAATATGGGGGAAAGGATGCCCGGGGTCAAGCGCCAGTGGAGTCAAAACAGGGTATATGACTTCCTTGAAGTAATCATCTGCCTTCTTGGCTTGCGGTTCTGTGAGTTTGTGATAATCCACGAGGTGGATGCCCGCCTTATCCAGCTGCGGTAGGATTTTTTTATTGAGACAGCGCAACGCGCTTTCGTATAATTCAAGTGACAGTTTACGGCTTGCAGCCAGGACCTCAGGCGGAGTCAAACCATCCGGGAAGACTTCCATGATGTGGGCTTCCACCTGCTTGCGGATGCCAGACACACGCACCATGAAAAACTCGTCCATGTTCGAGCCAAAAATGGCGAGAAATTTCAACCGTTCCAGCAATGGATTGCGGTCATCCAATGCCTCTTCCAGGACGCGCCGTTGGAATTCAAGCAAGCTCAGTTCGCGGTTGATATAAAGGGATGGCGAAGAAAGAGCTACGTTCTCGGGGATCATGGCTTTCTTATTTTTCACCAAGTTCTGTCAGTAGACCGGGAGTGAGCAGCCATTCCAGGGTCGCACGATGATCCTGATGGTGCAGATCGTCTGCCGAAAGGTAACACACTCCACCTTTCTTAAGAGTGATGTCAATTTTCGCATTCTCTGCGACAAGTATACCAACAAGGGTACTCAAATGTGGCTCGTGACCCACCAAGGCGATACTATCCACTGAATAGCTCTCATTGATTTCACCAATCAAAAGTTCAGGGTTTCCCAAGGGAATCAGGTTCTCGGTAAATGTGATCTTTTTCTTCATCTTGAATACGTCGGCAAGGATTTCAGCGGTCTCACGCGCCCGCACATAAGGACTGGAAAGGATCAGATCAAATTCCACGCCTATATTGCGCAAGCCTTTGGCGATCTGACGCATTTTCTTGCGTCCCTTGTCAGTGAGTGGGCGTTCGCTGTCTGATTCATGACCGGGCGTGCCCTCATTCGCAGCAATGGCATGGCGAATGATATACAGGTTCATGTTATTTCTCCCAGGCGAAAGGTTGGTCTGGCGCAGGGCGCCAAAAGGTATCAAGTTGGTTCATCGCTTCGAGGTAAGCGGAAATGGCATCCGCATGGCAGCGTTCATAATAACGGCGCACAGGCTCAGGGTCAAAGGTGGAGAGGTGTAAAGGCGCCTCTGCAAGTGTCTGCATAATGATTTCTATATCCTGAATCTCCCCCATTAAGGATTGATAATCATGCATCTGCTTTAGATTCTCAGATGGAAAATCATTCAATAAGGGATGGACGATCTCTACCATGTAACGAAACGTTTTGAAGGCGATGCGCACGCGATGGATGGTGGTCGCCGCCGTAGGGGTGATCCAGTTCTGACGTTGTTTGGTGGCGAGGAATGCGTCGTCCACGGCTTGAAAGACCGGCAACGTCAGATGGCTATCGGATTCCGCTTTTAGTGATTCGCGCATCCTGCGGATCCGCTTGGAGACATCAAAGAGGTCAATGACTTTTAGTTTTTTACGGAGGGTCTTGAGAAGCCCTTTTTCAACCTCTTGCAGATAGCGATGAAACTCCTGCAGTTGTGGTAATTCCTGTAGGGTTTCAGAAAGTTCAGCAAGGATCACTTGTGTATCTCGTAATTGGTCGAATTCATCCAATTGATCCTTGAACGCACGGTTTAGTTTTTGCAGGCGGGGACGCGGCGAGATGGTATTCAACAGTTGAATGAATGCTAACATGCGCCGAGCCGAGACTCTCAGATCATGGACCGCCTCGTTCGAGAATTCGGTGCGGCAGCGTTTGAGTTCAGCACGATAATTTTTCCAGCACTGGTCCAGCGCCTCCAGCAGGAATTGATTCATTGGGGACATTGAGGAATTCTCTTTCGTTTCAGGTGCGATCATATTTTATTCATCCATTTCGAGATTGACACCGAACACATCCCTAAAGTGGGATTTACGCTTTTCCAGGGCCCAGTTCACCAGCATCAGATCCTTCTCGCCGGATATTTTCATCCGCCAGCCCGTTTTGGCTTCCCGCAGGATCACATCGGTTACTTTGCCTGTATGATTGATATCCAGCGAATCGGCCAGGCGCAAAAGAGCAGCAAGTTTGAAAATAATCAGACGATCCTTCTGAGGCAGAGACTTGAAGTCTTCATCCTCCAGCGAAGGAGAAACTTTGCGGTGGTAGCGAACCAGGTTGGCAACAATATTCTGTTCGCGCAGGCTCAGACCAATCAACCGGTTGGCATTGAGCAGGTAGTAACCATGTTTATCGTGGTCAATGGTGTTGATAAAATGCCCGATATCGTGGAGCAGAGCGCCAGCCTCCAGCAAAAGCAGGTTATCCCCATTCAGGTTGTGAAGCGATTTGGATTGTTCAAAAAGGCGCCCAGCCAGTTTGGCGGTGAGGCAGGCATGCTCTTCATCGAATTGATATTTACGCCCCAAATGCAGAGCCGATTCCCAGACCTGCTCTCTTTTTTGGGGTGCCAGGCTTTTCGAAAGCTCCTCGGCGATCTCGTGCAGAATCCCATCTTTCAAGCCGACGTTGGGGATCATGATCTGCTTGACCCCCGCCTCATTGGCGATGAGATGCAAGACGATCGAAGCAGGCAGGATCACATCCGCCCGGTCGGGACGCAGTTTCAATTTACGGATGCGTTCTTCGACACTCATATCGTTGAGGCGTTCGATCAAGCGGGCGACCTCCTCCAGCGTGACAAAGCGGTCGCTCTCTGCTTTAAATAACTTTTGGCGCAGATGCCCGATCTCTTCCACGTTGCCGCCAGTCCCCACACAGACCTGGATCTTCTCCTCCCCGATATCCTGCTCGATGCGATAACGAGCGGCTTCCACGAATTCACGTGCCAGTTTCCCAAATATCTGTTTGGGCTTATCCTGTGTGTTCAATGTTTCCAACAGCCGCACTGTTCCCAGGTTATAGCTATCGGTGGAGATGATGGTCTGCCCGCTGGAAATCGTTACCTCGATACTACCACCACCGATATCGATCAGCAGCGTTCGTTTATTTTTGAGGTCGAGCACATGCGTGACCGCCGTGTGGATCAAGCGCGCCTCATCTTCTCCGCTGATAATTTCGATCTCGATACCGGTCGTTCGAAAGATCCGATCGACCAGGAGATCGTTGTTGGCTGCCTCGCGGGCTGCACTGGTAGCCACCGCACGCATCCGGGCAACATGAAAGCCATCTGCCACATGCCGAAAGTGTAGGAAGGCTTCTTCTGTTTGCTGGAGCGTTTTTTCTTCCAAATAGCCCTTGCTAAACACATCCTGACCCAGACGCACGGGCAGGCGAATGTTTTCGATGACGCTTACCCGCCTCGCTTCATCCACTTCTCCCACCACCATGCGCATGGCATTGGAACCAACATCGATCGCGGAAATTCTCACCATGATTGCTCAAAAAGTATGGTCTGCCCAAGGTTGCTTGACAAAATCCTTTTTTGTACGCGGACGCTTTGCGCACGGATAATGTCGCCACGGCGCCACGGCGACGCACGGATTCTTCTGTGAAAAGACGGACGCTGCGCGGACCGTGTACAAAAGGCCGCCACTTCGGACCTTGAGAAAGCCGTGGCTCAAAAAGGTGAACGCCCGAGTGCTCCGGGCACGGGAGATATTTCGTAATGTTCTCCTGTCTCAATGTAAATGACGCGTTCGCAAACATTTGTGGTTCTGTCCCCCAGTCGTTCAAGGTTATGAGTGATCCAGATCACATAGTTCGCTCGCTCGATGTTCCGGGCATCTCCCAAAACATGATTCACTGCTTCGTAATAGAGCCTAGTGTAACACTCATCAATGATATCGTCTTCCCGAATGATCGCCAGCGCCATCTGCATATCCTCATCCGCAAAGGTCGTCATGGCGCGGTGGAGCATATCCACGGCCTTCTCCGCCATGGAATAGATCTCCCTCACAATGGCAGGCAGGCTTAATCCCTCGGAACGGATATGGATGTTGGCGATCTCTTTGGCATAGTCCGCCATCCGTTCCAGCTCAGAGCAAATGTCCAGGCTGGCTGCCAGCGCACGCAGTTCGCGACCGGTAGGCTGTTGAGTCGCCATGACCACCATGGCTGATATTTCGATCTCGAAGCGTCGGCGATTGATCTGCATATCGTTCAGAAGGACTCGCTGGGAACGCTCCAAATTGTTCTCTTTGAGCGCCCACACAGAATCCATGACTGCCTCTTCCACCATGCTGCTGAGGAGCAGGACTTCATTTTTTATTTCCTGTGTTTCCGGGCTGAATAGTATATGTGACATAGTGACTTTCCCATCGGTTCTTTCGATATGCAAATGTAGCACGGGATAATTAACACCCCTGGAAAATCCTGTTAACGATTGGTAAAGGGCTTTGGCGAGTGCCTAAATCCAAGGCATAGCATGTCGCTCCTGGCACCACCCGCCAGGACAGGTGTGCGAGCGCACGCCCTTGGCGCCGCCCGCCAGGGCAGGTGTGCGAAGCAGTCTCCAACTAGACGGGTCATTCTCATCGATGAGCTATTTCCGTTTAAGAGGAGATTGCTTCGTCGGGAACGGCACCTCCTCGCAATGACATATTTTTTCGGCTTTTCATAATTGTTTTGTGTCCGCAAACTCGCTGTAAAGCACAGAGGCTCAGGTCCGTGCTATCCTAGGGGCATGGAAATGTTCTTTCTTGCCACAGTAACTGCATTGCTGACAGTCATCTTTATCGATACAGGGCGTAAGCGGCGTGCCTTCCTGTGCCAGCAGGTCAAGGTGACAACGCGAGACTAACGCCTCAAGAAAGCATTTCATTCTCCTCCTTCGTACAAGAGCTTGGTCCTCCTCCCAGGCTCTTGTGCTTTAATTTTCCCGGTAGCAGGGATGAGGATGAAATCATTAACCAATTCTTAAACACGCCTTGATACGTCCTTAACTCAGGTTTGATAAGCTTGCATGGTACAAAAAGGAGAACTATGGGACTTGCTGATTTACACATCCATACCATTTACAGTTATGACGGGACAGCGCCCGTCGCTGCAGTATTGCAGCGTGCCAGAGAAGTAGGACTCAATGTGATTGCGATTACCGATCATGACGAAATAAAGGGTTCCCTAAAAGCGTTTGATCTGGCAGCACAGTTTGGCATTGAAGTGATCCCTGGCATTGAAATCACCACCGCCGAAGGTGACCTGCTGGCACTTTTCGTGACCGAAAGGATCGAGCCAAACCGATCGTTGATGGAAACGATCTCCAAGGTTGGAGAGGCAGGCGGGGTCTGTATTGCCCCGCACCCGATGGCTCGAGGAATGGGTATGAAAAGCCTGAGCCGCGCCTCCATCCTTCAGGCACTCCAGCACCCGGAGGCTTCCCGCATTCTGCTCGGGATCGAGACGTATAATGCTACCGCACTCGACCGGGAAAGTAACGCCCATGCGCAGGCGCTGGCCGCCGAACGTCCTGGCATTGCGCAGGTGGGCAACAGTGATGCCCACATCCTAGAAGCCATTGGGCTGGGCGCCACCGAATTTCTCGGGTGCACCGCCGCCGATTTATTGGAAGCCCTCTGGATTGGCGCCACGGAAGTTCGCCGGATTGCACAACTGGGGTCTGCCCGCATGTTAGGCACCTGGGCACTTAATTATGTGCTCAGCACACCAGCCAGGGCAGCCGTGATCGATGTATAAAAGGTGAATAAAAATGATATTCCTGACCTTCGTGATCATGCTTCTGATCCTTGTTTTTGCGGTTGACACGGTCCAAAAACGACGCAATTTTCTGGATCACAACAAATAGAATGACAAAGCATATTCTTGTCACCAATGATGATGGCGTTTTCGCGCCAGGCTTACTGGCTCTTACCCAGGAAATGTGCAAGATTGGAAAAGTGAGCATCCTTGCCCCAGACCGCAACTGGTCTGGAGGCGGACATGTCAAAACGCTGGATCGGGCTTTGCGCGTCAGGGAAGTCCGTCTGGCGGATGGAACGCAGGCATTCGCAAGCGATGGCGCTCCATCCGATTGTGTGGCGCTGGCCACGCTGGGTTATTTCAAGGAGCCAATTGACCTGGTGGTCTCCGGGATCAATGCCGGGGCAAACCTGGGACATGATGTGACGTACTCCGGGACGGTCACCGCCGCGATGGAAGCCGTCATTGCAGGCATCCCTGGAATTGCCGTATCCCTTGAAACCATGGAGAGCTATCTCGGTGAAATCGATTATGGACCCGCGGCGCGGGCAGCTTCGAGCGTTGTCCGCCAGGTGATCGAGAACGGTCTTTCTCACGAAATCCTGCTGAACGTGAATGTACCCTTTCTGGCAGACAATAAGATCCGCGGCATCTGCCTCACACGCCAGGGCTTGCGGGTTTACCACAGCCGCCTCGATGAACGCACTGACCCGCGCAGCAAACCCTATTATTGGATTGGCGGTGACGCACCGACCGGCGTCCCGGAGCGTGGCACGGACGTGGGTGCGCTGGCAGAAGGCTTTGTGTCGGTCACCCCGCTCCAATTGGATCTGACTGCCTATCATACTTTCACGGATCTAAACACCTGGCAGTGGAATGCACCCCCTTATGAAACTACACTGCTTGACGTATCACAAGATATGTCTTTATCGCAGTGACTAGTGTTTCTTCTCCTCTTGATCGGTCTCCCCTGGGAGACGTTGCCCGCCTCTGGTGAAAGGCGGGCAATTCTGTGTTTTAAAGTGGAGGGAGACCTATAATAAACAGATCACATCGTCCACACCCGCGCATTCATCAAGCCGATAAACACCAGCAGCATCGCAACCAGCATGGTCAGCGCCTGCTCTGTGTTCTTGCGCCGAATGGCAACAAGCTCCATAAACAGGTTTACAGCAAAAAAGGCAAGGTATGCATAGAAATAGGGGGGCTTCATTGTTTCACCTTCTGTTGAATTTTTCCCGCACTTTGGATTGTAATCTTTGATTGCGATCCTCAACCTTCCATATCTGATAGATGTCTTTTCCAGATGCTTCTCTTTGCTAATAAGATAAGTGACACACAAATCTACACCCTTGAGACGCATTCCCGATTTGCTGGCAAATCGCACCGTACTCCTTTCAGTCGCAGGTCAGGTGTGGCAAGCCTCACCGCGCAAGGGTGGATCTGTTCGGGAATGTGAGCAAACCGGTTTTTTAGTGGGAAGGGAAAAGCAGGGGCGATTAGCCGCTCGCCCCTGCCGATTTACGATCAGGGAATCGAGAAAGCATACACCTTGTTGTTCCCTGTGAAGAACTGGCGATAGCCTGAACCCCAATAGACCGTGCCATTGGAGATGGCTGCGCCAGCATTGCAGGCGCCACCACTGACAAAGCTCCAAAGGAGGCTGCCTGTGCCTGCATTCAGGGCGTACATATGGCCCACTGGATCAGCAGAGCACGCGTAAACTACACCATCGGCCGCGGATACGGCGCCCGGATCTTGCGTTTGGCCACCTGCTGGATCAGGTGTCTGCCAAATGATTTTGCCGGTGGCTGCCTCCAATGCACTCCAGAATCCTGAAGTCACTGTAGGACCAACTGCTTGTCCATTCTGCACAAGAGCCCAAGATACAGCAGAGCTATTTGCGTCCGCAACATAGATGCGATTGCCATCGGTTGCCGAGCCCCACTGCAAGCCCCCAGTCACACCGCCTGGTCCCACTTGTGTCACCCACACCACAGCACCTGTGTCTGGGTTGAAAGCCCAATACTGACCGCTCTTCTGACCAGCGCCCAGTAGATCTTGCTTGCCAGCCAGGGTATTGACAGTAAAGAGTGCAGGAGCCTGGCCGAAATCATAATCGGGTCCGGCAGGCTGCGGACAATTAGTAGGATCGAAACCGGGGATACAAGCCACATTCCAGGCATCAAAGGGCAGGGCTGTTGTAGCCCATTTGATGGCACCTGTATTCAGGTTGAGTGCCAGCACGGAATCAAAATGGTCATCAGGCGAAATACAAGCTTTGACTGCATCTGGATTACCTTGATTTGCCGCGACGCATTCCATCACACTCTCAGGCATTGAATAGTTATTCCCCGTAGAGATAAACAATGAGCCGCGTGAGTGGTCCACAACGGGCGTGCTACCCCAAACGGCACCACCACTATATCCTTCAGGAACCATGTACGTCTTCCACAGGATCTTGCCGGTTTTCACATTGAGTGCCAGCACACTGCCACGCTCAACGCAACATGGGTACGTGGGGTCGAAGGCTGCGATCACCTCCTCATTCGAAGCGACCCCAACATAGACATTATTGCCATCCACCTGAGCGGATTGCGTGACCATCCCAAAGGGACGATCCTCCACTTGTGTCAGCCAGAGTAAGTTCCCGGTCTGCTTGTCAATAGCCATCACACGCGCCCCGGCTCCAAGCTTGCCGCCCTGGTCGCCAAAAATAAGCTTGTTGCCTGCGACAGCCGGCGTGGCGCGGACATAATCGCCAGCCACCCCCGTATAGTCAGGGATCTGATGTGACCACAACAGCGCGCCTGTGTTCCGATCAAGGGCATACAGGTTGCCTGCCCAATCAGGAACGTAAACGGCAGTGTCATCCACTGCCGGGGTCGCAGACACATCGCTGCCAGTTGTAAATTGCCACTTTACAGCCAGGTTCGCAACATTCGCTACACTAATGGTGCTTTCGGTGTTCTGATAGCGAGTATTACTTAAATCATGACCTGCCGTGAGCCACAAACCGCCGCCCGCAGCGAACGCGGGACTACTCATAAGCAGGGCAATGACTGCAATGCTAGTCCATTTGATAAATTTGGTTAACACAGATATTTCTCCTTCATATGCATGAGATGCAACCTGTGATGAAGGTACTCATGTCAAATTGCCACCAATGGAGAAAAGTGTTTTATATAGGTTATCCGATAGCCTGCCTCCTTTCATGGCTTATCACATTTCATCCCCTGGTGACTTGCCCTAGGTACTTAAACAATAGAGTCCCGCAGCGCAAGACATGCCTTGTTACTTCGTTTGTTGATTGGTTCAGCTCTGCGGAGAAACATCGATGTGAGGAGCATGACTTTGAGCGCGTCATGGCACACCTCGCCAAAAATGGCTGTCCCCCATATGGAGCAAATAATGCTACAAGCTCCTTATTGAATCATACGAATGAAGATGGAAAGTGGATTTGTCATACGACAATTTCATCCACGACCTCTATCCTGCGCCCAGGTCAGTTCACTTTTCCAAATCTATTAATCATATACTCATCTTAAAATAAATCCGCTGGCTAAATTGCCCACGTATATTTTAGAAGAGAGCGTTCACGATTTTGCTCGTGAGGCAGGCTTCGCAGTACAAAACAGTTTTGAGGTTGCTTGGAAGGGAGGTTATCTCACAGGAATGATCAACAATGAGCGTTGAACAAATAAAGCTCCACAGTGAGCGATGAATGCTCCACCTGTAGGCACAGCTATCAGAATCTGCAGGTAAATTTCTCGAGGAGGTTCTCTCATGCGAAAGTTGATCTTGCTTGTTGCAGTACTTGCACTGCTTGTACTCCCAACTGCATCGGCGCAAGCCAGTGGCGATGTGGAGTATACGTGGACACTCGCGGCATTGGAACAGGGCGGATGGATCGGTGGTCCTCTCTTTGAGGATGGAAGCGCCGGTGGCGGTGGTGCGTTCTCCGATGAAAACGGACAGATCCTTGCCAACCTCAAAGCGGTATCATGGACAGAAGACGCCGACGAAAATATTACGATCTGCTTCAGCGTAACCATCCGCAAAGGTCCAGCCGATGCGCTACCACCACTGATCTGCACACCGCCATCCCCCGTGACTGACACACCGATCAAAATTATCCTTTTCGGTGAGCTGCATATTTTTAGGATCAGTGAAGCAGTACCGGAAGGATGATGGACTACCGCTTGTCTCATTATTAACTTTACTTTTCACAAGTATTTGCAGGCTAAAATTCAAACATAAAGTAAAGTAACGCATGTCTGACATGCGTGCGGCACTATGTAGCAGTCCATCACACAAATCGCGGCACAGCCCTCAAGAACTGGAGGGCTGTGTTTTGATTCCGGTCATGCACTTCATCCACTTATCCGGATGGCAATCCGTTATTTTGATGGAACTTCAATTCTCCCAGTTGATCCAATTTTCCCGGCGCAACGCCATGATTGCCATAGATCGGGAATTTATGACCTGAGTCGCGTAGCTGCTTCAAGGTTTGACCCAATCCTAACGTTCCATATTCACGCGTGCGTGTGGTGTGATCGAGGTCGATCAGCTCGGTCATAAACGCCTGGCTGGTGCCGGCTTCTTGCAACACGCGCCCGTCCGGGTCGATGATCGTGGAGCGGCCGCCACCCCAGTCGCCGATACCATTGATGCTGAAGAAATAGCACTGGTTGAACAGCGCGTTCGCCCGCGCCATAACGAGTTCGATGGGACGATCCGATGTGGGAGTCAATGTCGGTTGAATGATGACTTCTGCGCCCATCCATGCCAGCGTGCGCGCCACTTCAGGGAACCACATGTCATAACAGATGCACAGCCCAAAGCAGCCCACGCCGGGAACATCGAAGAC
>Ga0137368_10001426_pt1 | contig 25227 bp, 28 predicted proteins | sample SagtaG_13_FD_104917 | JGI IMG/M metagenome (GOLD analysis project Ga0137368, IMG submission 104917) | Vadose zone soil microbial communities from Sagehorn Ranch, Mendocino, California, USA - Sage1_L_100_16 metaG | ecosystem: Environmental > Terrestrial > Soil > Vadose zone | place: USA...
AAGGCGGAGCCTAAACACTGCAATAACTGAAGTTGCAGATATGACTGTTCGCCTCGCTGCTGAAGTGAGGCGCGGATTGAAACGTGTGGTTAGTGCGGCGACTTATCGAGAGATGAGTTCGCCTCGCTGCTGAAGTGAGGCGCGGATTGAAACACTTTGAGCGCTGCCGGCGCGCTCGCAAACCAAGGGCGTTCGCCTCGCTGCTGAAGTGAGGCGCGGATTGAAACTTCAGCTTCACTCTCTGAAGCAGGCTCCACGGCCCGTTCGCCTCGCTGCTGAAGTGAGGCGCGGATTGAAACACGAAGCTTGTCTGAGAGATGATCCCCGGAGGCATGTTCGCCTCGCTGCTGAAGTGAGGCGCGGATTGAAACGTAGCCCAGCAGCTTCAATATGTCGTGGGGCCTACGTTCGCCTCGCTGCTGAAGTGAGGCGCGGATTGAAACCCTAACCTATTGAGTAACTGGGCTCCGTAGCCCGGGTTCGCCTCGCTGCTGAAGTGAGGCGCGGATTGAAACGCCTCCCCCGGTGTAGTAATCGTCGTTGTAAAAGTCGTTCGCCTCGCTGCTGAAGTGAGGCGCGGATTGAAACGCCGCGCGCCACCTCAAGACGCGCAAGCAAGGCGGTTCGCCTCGCTGCTGAAGTGAGGCGCGGATTGAAACCTGAAAATCAGGATCGGGTTCGAACTGCGAAAAGTTCGCCTCGCTGCTGAAGTGAGGCGCGGATTGAAACAAATCACGCATTACGTGGTGGTATGACGATGGTTCGCCTCGCTGCTGAAGTGAGGCGCGGATTGAAACTTGGCTCAGGTAATAACTTCTACGATATTGGACGTGTTCGCCTCGCTGCTGAAGTGAGGCGCGGATTGAAACTGATTCATCATTTCACTACGTTACCGCGTACACGGTTCGCCTCGCTGCTGAAGTGAGGCGCGGATTGAAACTCTTTCTGATTTGTCTCGCCCATTCTGGCGACCGACGTTCGCCTCGCTGCTGAAGTGAGGCGCGGATTGAAACTCGAATACCACGGGACTTGAATCGGATAGTGAGCGGGTTCGCCTCGCTGCTGAAGTGAGGCGCGGATTGAAACCTCTCTTTCAAAAGACAAAAGAGGACTTGGTAGGCGTTCGCCTCGCTGCTGAAGTGAGGCGCGGATTGAAACCTCGCAAGATGTGAGTAAGTTGCAGGTTGAGAGTGGTTCGCCTCGCTGCTGAAGTGAGGCGCGGATTGAAACGTTATTGCTTTGTCGCTCTTGTCGCTCTCTAAACCGTTCGCCTCGCTGCTGAAGTGAGGCGCGGATTGAAACGCTGAAACTGACGGCCGCTGCAAAATACAAAACATCGTTCGCCTCGCTGCTGAAGTGAGGCGCGGATTGAAACTCTTTAGTCGGCGCTCGAGCGCCCGATCTCCGGGCGTTCGCCTCGCTGCTGAAGTGAGGCGCGGATTGAAACGCTACGGGCGATATGATCGCAGCAGGGCCAACTGGTTCGCCTCGCTGCTGAAGTGAGGCGCGGATTGAAACTTCGATCAGCACTGAAGGCAATGACTCAATAAGTTCGCCTCGCTGCTGAAGTGAGGCGCGGATTGAAACGCAGGAATAGAACTTGGCGGCAAAATGATCACGTAGTTCGCCTCGCTGCTGAAGTGAGGCGCGGATTGAAACAATTTGTTTTGCGTCGAGTGGCCAAAGTCGCCTCAGTTCGCCTCGCTGCTGAAGTGAGGCGCGGATTGAAACGGAGATAGAATTTGCGGTCCGCATCCCATTCCGCATGTTCGCCTCGCTGCTGAAGTGAGGCGCGGATTGAAACTTTCGTCGTGGGCTCCACAGACTCAATGATCACGCGTTCGCCTCGCTGCTGAAGTGAGGCGCGGATTGAAACACGGGGGTATTGCCAAGCTCTCACGCAGATGGAGGTTCGCCTCGCTGCTGAAGTGAGGCGCGGATTGAAACCGCCATCAGCCGGCCTACAGAAGTCGTGAAATCGAGATGGTTCGCCTCGCTGCTGAAGTGAGGCGCGGATTGAAACGAGACAGGTTCGACCTTTGGCGACACTCCAATCCGTTCGCCTCGCTGCTGAAGTGAGGCGCGGATTGAAACTCATCTAACTAAATCCTTCCCATGTAAAATCCCAAGTTCGCCTCGCTGCTGAAGTGAGGCGCGGATTGAAACTTGATACCAACGTACTTTGGCAGTCCGTCTGAGTCGTTCGCCTCGCTGCTGAAGTGAGGCGCGGATTGAAACGTCGAACGTGAACGGCTCAGCCACGGCGAATACGTTCGCCTCGCTGCTGAAGTGAGGCGCGGATTGAAACAGATCGGATACGCCGATCCATTTGAACCGGGCGCGTTCGCCTCGCTGCTGAAGTGAGGCGCGGATTGAAACTTTGTGTGCGGGGCAATGCCCTTGCCATCCTGCGCGTTCGCCTCGCTGCTGAAGTGAGGCGCGGATTGAAACGCAGTTTTGCGGCCATCAGACGACCTTCAAGATGGTTCGCCTCGCTGCTGAAGTGAGGCGCGGATTGAAACCTCCCGTTTCACGGATACTTCGACGAATTATTACGTTCGCCTCGCTGCTGAAGTGAGGCGCGGATTGAAACGTAACGGATACCAAACAAGCGCGGAATGTGAATGAAGTTCGCCTCGCTGCTGAAGTGAGGCGCGGATTGAAACAGATGTGATTGGATTGGCGCTTCATTTAGATAGGTTCGCCTCGCTGCTGAAGTGAGGCGCGGATTGAAACAAGGGCTCGCGTCCGTCGAAGTCTATCAAGCGCGGTTCGCCTCGCTGCTGAAGTGAGGCGCGGATTGAAACACCTGTATGGCGATGATTTAAAGTTCAAAGGTATGTTCGCCTCGCTGCTGAAGTGAGGCGCGGATTGAAACATTTCCGAATTACTTAGAACAATATGATGCTGTCATGTTCGCCTCGCTGCTGAAGTGAGGCGCGGATTGAAACCTTTATCTAAATACTCTACCGTATCATTTTTCAGTTCGCCTCGCTGCTGAAGTGAGGCGCGGATTGAAACTTATAGATGACGGTAAAATGCGGTATTACTGGAAGTTCGCCTCGCTGCTGAAGTGAGGCGCGGATTGAAACCAGCAGTAACGACAGATCAGGCTACAGAAATAGTCGTTCGCCTCGCTGCTGAAGTGAGGCGCGGATTGAAACCTTGGTAGGTGTAGGTTTACCAACACTTGCAGTTCGCCTCGCTGCTGAAGTGAGGCGCGGATTGAAACACTTCGCTTGCAAGACTTAAACTTGGAATGCTACGTTCGCCTCGCTGCTGAAGTGAGGCGCGGATTGAAACAAGTTATTTCTATTACATCTGATAGAGATTGGTATGTTCGCCTCGCTGCTGAAGTGAGGCGCGGATTGAAACTCATATCTTCGTAAAATCAAGTTCACCACCATAGGTTCGCCTCGCTGCTGAAGTGAGGCGCGGATTGAAACGTAGTGTTGGCGCATTTACTACACAAGTATCTTCCGTTCGCCTCGCTGCTGAAGTGAGGCGCGGATTGAAACTATCTGTGATCTCAGCTAGGTAGCCGAGGCCGAGGTTCGCCTCGCTGCTGAAGTGAGGCGCGGATTGAAACGACCATAGCCAGGATTACCAGGCCGGTGGTGATCCGTTCGCCTCGCTGCTGAAGTGAGGCGCGGATTGAAACGTTTTGGACGGTGATTATTTTGTTGGGAGTATGGGGTTCGCCTCGCTGCTGAAGTGAGGCGCGGATTGAAACAAAAAAACTACGTCTCGAACTCCGTGAATATTTAGTTCGCCTCGCTGCTGAAGTGAGGCGCGGATTGAAACTTTGGTATTCGCGATTGTTCCGTCACTCATTCTAAAGTTCGCCTCGCTGCTGAAGTGAGGCGCGGATTGAAACCGCGTGGGTGGCGCGTATCGTGAATTGTTAAAGGAGTTCGCCTCGCTGCTGAAGTGAGGCGCGGATTGAAACGCGTATAGTGGGACGCAAAACGACACGGCGTGGCAAGTTCGCCTCGCTGCTGAAGTGAGGCGCGGATTGAAACGGCGATAGAGAATCTGCTCCGCGATTGTGGGCAGAGTTCGCCTCGCTGCTGAAGTGAGGCGCGGATTGAAACTCGTTTGATTCAAAAGAACAAATCGAACACGAAAAGTTCGCCTCGCTGCTGAAGTGAGGCGCGGATTGAAACACGAAATCGAAACCGAATCCATTATGCGCTATGAGTTCGCCTCGCTGCTGAAGTGAGGCGCGGATTGAAACCGTGGGAGAGCAAAAGGCCGAACGTCCGGAAAGCGTTCGCCTCGCTGCTGAAGTGAGGCGCGGATTGAAACATGCGGTACGTACCTACACCGTCATCGCCTATGGGTTCGCCTCGCTGCTGAAGTGAGGCGCGGATTGAAACGTACGACATCTCGCGCGGTATACAACGGGGATTTGGTTCGCCTCGCTGCTGAAGTGAGGCGCGGATTGAAACACCATTTGGGGGAGCCTAAAACTACGATGGGGGGAGGTTCGCCTCGCTGCTGAAGTGAGGCGCGGATTGAAACAATACTTATAGGCGTCTGCCTAGTGATATTAACGTTCGCCTCGCTGCTGAAGTGAGGCGCGGATTGAAACTGAGCAGTCTTAACTTCATAGCCTTCTTCCAGATGTTCGCCTCGCTGCTGAAGTGAGGCGCGGATTGAAACGTCTTGTACGGTCGGCGAGGGAACGCGTTCTTTGTGTTCGCCTCGCTGCTGAAGTGAGGCGCGGATTGAAACTCGATAGTCGGGTCGACCACGGGGGCGAGTCTGCGTTCGCCTCGCTGCTGAAGTGAGGCGCGGATTGAAACAAGAGTCGGACCATCTGGTTGACTCACCGTAACCTGTTCGCCTCGCTGCTGAAGTGAGGCGCGGATTGAAACTCCCTACTAGGGAGTAACGCCCTCTCGTACTGTACAGTTCGCCTCGCTGCTGAAGTGAGGCGCGGATTGAAACTCTAAGTCCTTTATTTACATATACTTACATATAGGTTCGCCTCGCTGCTGAAGTGAGGCGCGGATTGAAACTATAGTCCCCACGTCCGTCTGGAGAATTCCGGCGCTGTTCGCCTCGCTGCTGAAGTGAGGCGCGGATTGAAACATGGGTCTGAAGAGAAGAAAGTAACAAAGAGGTAAGTTCGCCTCGCTGCTGAAGTGAGGCGCGGATTGAAACTTGAATTTGAATCTTTTAGTCATGGCCCAATGGAGCGTTCGCCTCGCTGCTGAAGTGAGGCGCGGATTGAAACCTTCGCCAAAGCGGCCCTCTATTTCGATGAGGCCGACGTTCGCCTCGCTGCTGAAGTGAGGCGCGGATTGAAACCGCCCCAAGAAATTGGCCACAGCGGCCAACACTGGTTCGCCTCGCTGCTGAAGTGAGGCGCGGATTGAAACATCTCCTTCGGGCGCAATTCGCCCGATTTCCTCTGTTCGCCTCGCTGCTGAAGTGAGGCGCGGATTGAAACGCGTCGAAGCCGCCCTCGATTTTGATCTGGCGAGCCAGGTTCGCCTCGCTGCTGAAGTGAGGCGCGGATTGAAACGGTCCCAAGTCTCCGGGGAAATGCTTATCGGAAGCGTTCGCCTCGCTGCTGAAGTGAGGCGCGGATTGAAACATTCGACTAAGACTGCTCTCCAGGATTCGAAGCTGTTCGCCTCGCTGCTGAAGTGAGGCGCGGATTGAAACCTATGAGAGGGATATTTTTAACGCGGATTGCGACGTTCGCCTCGCTGCTGAAGTGAGGCGCGGATTGAAACACGATAGACCCGGCAATAGCGCTGCCTGGGCAAGTTCGCCTCGCTGCTGAAGTGAGGCGCGGATTGAAACATTGCTGCTCCTAATAGAACCCACCCGAAGACGGGAGTTCGCCTCGCTGCTGAAGTGAGGCGCGGATTGAAACTCGAGGATTCGCCTTTGACGGTGGCGGCAATTAGTTCGCCTCGCTGCTGAAGTGAGGCGCGGATTGAAACCCCGAATCGGTCTCACCTTTGATCTGACTCTCCAGTTCGCCTCGCTGCTGAAGTGAGGCGCGGATTGAAACTCTTCAGGACAGTTGGAAAGATGCAGAGGGTTGGGAGTTCGCCTCGCTGCTGAAGTGAGGCGCGGATTGAAACTTCTTTGACAATTAAATAAAAAGGACATTGAATGAGTTCGCCTCGCTGCTGAAGTGAGGCGCGGATTGAAACAAGTCGCCAAGAAGACCTCTCTTCGATCCGTGGCGTTCGCCTCGCTGCTGAAGTGAGGCGCGGATTGAAACGTTACGTTCGATGAAGTAAACCATAAGTCAATTGAGTTCGCCTCGCTGCTGAAGTGAGGCGCGGATTGAAACCTTGTTGACCAGTAGAAGTGTTGGCGTGCCCCCGGTTCGCCTCGCTGCTGAAGTGAGGCGCGGATTGAAACTTCAGCATCATTCCCTCTGTTGTTGGTTGGTTTGGTTCGCCTCGCTGCTGAAGTGAGGCGCGGATTGAAACAAATCTTCGCAATGCGAGTGACGAGAGAAGAATTTGTTCGCCTCGCTGCTGAAGTGAGGCGCGGATTGAAACCACTTTATGTGGAGCACGGCCACCTGGCTACGCTGTTCGCCTCGCTGCTGAAGTGAGGCGCGGATTGAAACAGCAATATTTTCAAGGCGAGCTTTGCGGCCGGCTCGTTCGCCTCGCTGCTGAAGTGAGGCGCGGATTGAAACTACGTGGATCAATGACTTTAAAAATAACGTTGTGTTCGCCTCGCTGCTGAAGTGAGGCGCGGATTGAAACTCCAACTAGTTAACGCGCTTTTGCCAGTACTGGCGTTCGCCTCGCTGCTGAAGTGAGGCGCGGATTGAAACTTCTCGGCCTTCCCTGACTGCGATCCGGCGCCGGTGTTCGCCTCGCTGCTGAAGTGAGGCGCGGATTGAAACTACCTGATGAAATCATCGCCGCGCTATGAGGGTTCGCCTCGCTGCTGAAGTGAGGCGCGGATTGAAACTTCATGAATCTTGCTGGCGCCTACGAAATAACCGTTCGCCTCGCTGCTGAAGTGAGGCGCGGATTGAAACACTAGCAGTTAGAGGAGACTATTTCGCCACGGCGTTCGCCTCGCTGCTGAAGTGAGGCGCGGATTGAAACTTTAATAACGACTTAAATAACGCGCGAATTGAATTGTTCGCCTCGCTGCTGAAGTGAGGCGCGGATTGAAACACTTCGCCTCCTAACGGCGATGACGCTGTAACAGGCGTTCGCCTCGCTGCTGAAGTGAGGCGCGGATTGAAACACATTATCGGCGGCCGGCGCGTTCGCCACTAATGGGTTCGCCTCGCTGCTGAAGTGAGGCGCGGATTGAAACCCGACTCAAATATCAAAATCACCAGTATTTATAAAGTTCGCCTCGCTGCTGAAGTGAGGCGCGGATTGAAACAACATATGCTGCGTGTGTATTACTGCATAAATGAGTTCGCCTCGCTGCTGAAGTGAGGCGCGGATTGAAACGCGCTTGCAGGCGTAGAAGCGGCGCAGGATACGGAGGTTCGCCTCGCTGCTGAAGTGAGGCGCGGATTGAAACAACTCCCAGCGCGCCAGCAACGCGCGCTGGATCGGTTCGCCTCGCTGCTGAAGTGAGGCGCGGATTGAAACGACGCGATCCTTGACGCCAGAAGAGCCGGGCGAGAGGTTCGCCTCGCTGCTGAAGTGAGGCGCGGATTGAAACAGTGGTCCCGCCGGAGTTGAGGGAACAGCTACCGGGTTCGCCTCGCTGCTGAAGTGAGGCGCGGATTGAAACATTTCCTTTTCTTGGAAGGAAAACTTTTCGTCCAGGGTTCGCCTCGCTGCTGAAGTGAGGCGCGGATTGAAACTCTAAAAATGGAAGGGTATAAATCAGTTATAATACGTTCGCCTCGCTGCTGAAGTGAGGCGCGGATTGAAACCACCAGATTTCGATAAAGCTCACCCGCTTGGTTCGCCTCGCTGCTGAAGTGAGGCGCGGATTGAAACTCCCTTTTTGGAAGTGGGCTGGAAAGCTATGAAGAGGTTCGCCTCGCTGCTGAAGTGAGGCGCGGATTGAAACCATCGGACGGGCTTCCGCCGCCTTATCTACTAAGAGTTCGCCTCGCTGCTGAAGTGAGGCGCGGATTGAAACTGATAAAAAATTCCGGGCTAGAATGAGAAGAGTAAGTTCGCCTCGCTGCTGAAGTGAGGCGCGGATTGAAACATGGATGGGAAACTGGCACATTCCGCGAGGGGCGTTCGCCTCGCTGCTGAAGTGAGGCGCGGATTGAAACCGGCCATAGGAGAAAATCTATGGATACGAACGAAAGTTCGCCTCGCTGCTGAAGTGAGGCGCGGATTGAAACCTCCCACTCCGATCCTGAACCGGAAGGAGATAACAAGTTCGCCTCGCTGCTGAAGTGAGGCGCGGATTGAAACCTTTATTTACTTATACTTAGATGTATAAATTATGTTCGCCTCGCTGCTGAAGTGAGGCGCGGATTGAAACCTCGATGGGTTCACCATACTTAGCCCAGATGGCCAGTTCGCCTCGCTGCTGAAGTGAGGCGCGGATTGAAACGAGCCTCTGATAGAGTGACACCTAATGCATTGGCGTTCGCCTCGCTGCTGAAGTGAGGCGCGGATTGAAACGTCCTAGCTATTGCAGATTAAGTCCATGCTGTGGAGTTCGCCTCGCTGCTGAAGTGAGGCGCGGATTGAAACTCAAACCGATAGGGCGCAGAAGAAGGCCCGCAGCGTTCGCCTCGCTGCTGAAGTGAGGCGCGGATTGAAACTTCAGCAGACCCCCTGAGTAGAACATGCTTGATGGGTTCGCCTCGCTGCTGAAGTGAGGCGCGGATTGAAACATGATCGGGGGCCGGTGGACCCCTAGAAGGCGGAGGTTCGCCTCGCTGCTGAAGTGAGGCGCGGATTGAAACTGAGGGTGAAGAAAAAATTAGGCCCCAGATATTACGTTCGCCTCGCTGCTGAAGTGAGGCGCGGATTGAAACGACAATAGCGGCCTGATCGCTAAGGCTGTGGAGTTGTTCGCCTCGCTGCTGAAGTGAGGCGCGGATTGAAACCTGATGGCTATAGCACGATATTACCGTCTTGAAGGGGTTCGCCTCGCTGCTGAAGTGAGGCGCGGATTGAAACGTTGTCCTTCTCCAGCCTACTCAGGAGCATCCAGGGTTCGCCTCGCTGCTGAAGTGAGGCGCGGATTGAAACCTTATATTCCTTTCTTACTGGCCCTCTCGGGGAGTTCGCCTCGCTGCTGAAGTGAGGCGCGGATTGAAACGAATACCTTTCCATTTCTTGATACATGGAGCCCCCGAAGTTCGCCTCGCTGCTGAAGTGAGGCGCGGATTGAAACGCCTTAGCTGACGCTCCATTAGGATTCTCCAGTTTAGTTCGCCTCGCTGCTGAAGTGAGGCGCGGATTGAAACTTCAGTTAAAGAAAGAGTATGCATTTGGTGTGGAGGTTCGCCTCGCTGCTGAAGTGAGGCGCGGATTGAAACCAATTGACCAGTTAATCAATCTAAGAAAGGAAAGTGTTCGCCTCGCTGCTGAAGTGAGGCGCGGATTGAAACAGATCCTCGAGCGGATGCCAGAGATCGAGACACCAGCGTTCGCCTCGCTGCTGAAGTGAGGCGCGGATTGAAACTTGTACTGTCCGCCGTGCTCGAGGGCGGTGAAGACGTTCGCCTCGCTGCTGAAGTGAGGCGCGGATTGAAACGTTTCAAGAACAATCTTACTGCGATCCCAAGCGCGGTTCGCCTCGCTGCTGAAGTGAGGCGCGGATTGAAACATCGCCTTGTTGGGACATCGAAAAGTCATTAACGTTCGCCTCGCTGCTGAAGTGAGGCGCGGATTGAAACGCAGACGTCAGGGTTCGGCACGCGCCCGACCTGCGTTCGCCTCGCTGCTGAAGTGAGGCGCGGATTGAAACAGCGGCGTTCCGCCGGCGCACCTCATGGCTAGCGTTCGCCTCGCTGCTGAAGTGAGGCGCGGATTGAAACCTCGCCGCCGACACAGCCACGGTCTGGGCGGGCAAGTTCGCCTCGCTGCTGAAGTGAGGCGCGGATTGAAACACGCCCCAGGTTTCGCAGCCGCCACAGGTAGAGTGTTCGCCTCGCTGCTGAAGTGAGGCGCGGATTGAAACAAGACAGTCCACTAGGAAATCCACTCTCAGCCCTTCGTTCGCCTCGCTGCTGAAGTGAGGCGCGGATTGAAACATTGATAGATGCCATTCTTGCCAACTTTCGATTGCGTTCGCCTCGCTGCTGAAGTGAGGCGCGGATTGAAACTTGCCTAGTTTTTCTGACTCTTCACGCTCAAGTGAGTTCGCCTCGCTGCTGAAGTGAGGCGCGGATTGAAACTCCTTCTTCCGCAGGATAGACAGCGGGTGGAAGGTTCGCCTCGCTGCTGAAGTGAGGCGCGGATTGAAACACAGTTGGCGGCTCAATACGATTTTTTCTCGCGTGTTCGCCTCGCTGCTGAAGTGAGGCGCGGATTGAAACGCAGCGTCCGCCCCTTCAGCGGTACCTGATCGATCGTTCGCCTCGCTGCTGAAGTGAGGCGCGGATTGAAACTGTAAGATGGCGGGCAAGCCCATCCAACGGGGGTGGTTCGCCTCGCTGCTGAAGTGAGGCGCGGATTGAAACGAGATGTTGATCTCCTTCTCGGCACTCCCACTGAGTTCGCCTCGCTGCTGAAGTGAGGCGCGGATTGAAACTAGAAAGATCATAGGCGAATTTGTTGCGATCAGTAGGTTCGCCTCGCTGCTGAAGTGAGGCGCGGATTGAAACATTATTCTCCGTCTTCATCCACCACGATTTCGCCCGTTCGCCTCGCTGCTGAAGTGAGGCGCGGATTGAAACTTATGTTCTCATTGATGTGAACTAAAGCCAGCGTGTTCGCCTCGCTGCTGAAGTGAGGCGCGGATTGAAACTCGTTGAGTCGATCTCTGAGATACTTTTCTATGGCGTTCGCCTCGCTGCTGAAGTGAGGCGCGGATTGAAACTTCGCAAAGTATATTCTTTCCAATTCTCTATTAGTGTGTTCGCCTCGCTGCTGAAGTGAGGCGCGGATTGAAACGAAGAGAGCCTGGTGGGATATGCAGCGGACCCTACGTTCGCCTCGCTGCTGAAGTGAGGCGCGGATTGAAACGATACGACCGTCCGTTATACGAACTTCTGTTCGAGCAGGTTCGCCTCGCTGCTGAAGTGAGGCGCGGATTGAAACGAGGAGCTGTCGAAGAAAGAGGTGAAGATTCTGGGTTCGCCTCGCTGCTGAAGTGAGGCGCGGATTGAAACTCGCAATGACGACGCGATCTTGAGCCGTGAACTTTGCGTTCGCCTCGCTGCTGAAGTGAGGCGCGGATTGAAACCCAAAAAATACACATTGCCCGAGGTGATCCAGGACGTTCGCCTCGCTGCTGAAGTGAGGCGCGGATTGAAACACGGCCTGAACGCTTGTGGAACGCAAATACACGTGTTCGCCTCGCTGCTGAAGTGAGGCGCGGATTGAAACACGGTTTGAGGGCGAGAACTCGGCGCCGTCTACGGTGTTCGCCTCGCTGCTGAAGTGAGGCGCGGATTGAAACGCGAATTATGTACTACGGCGAAGCACCGGGTCAAGTTCGCCTCGCTGCTGAAGTGAGGCGCGGATTGAAACCCAACAAGGCGATGACGACGTGCAGGTCGCCTTCAGTTCGCCTCGCTGCTGAAGTGAGGCGCGGATTGAAACTTCGGCATTGCGCCTCCTTATCGGCGGTCATAGCGTTCGCCTCGCTGCTGAAGTGAGGCGCGGATTGAAACGCCATTGGGGAACGGCGGGCGATTGACGGGCGTCGGTTCGCCTCGCTGCTGAAGTGAGGCGCGGATTGAAACTCAATGGGGGACGGCGGCGGTGGGGAACACGATCGTTCGCCTCGCTGCTGAAGTGAGGCGCGGATTGAAACCGCTCGATAAATGGTGATATAGATGGTTGTAGGCGTGTTCGCCTCGCTGCTGAAGTGAGGCGCGGATTGAAACTAGTCGCCCTGGTCGGCGCTGACTACACCCAAAATGTTCGCCTCGCTGCTGAAGTGAGGCGCGGATTGAAACCCGGTTCTGACTGCCCTTTCGCTTCCTCGACAAGGTTCGCCTCGCTGCTGAAGTGAGGCGCGGATTGAAACTTCGGGCGGCAGCTCGCAGATACAGGGCAAGTCAAGTTCGCCTCGCTGCTGAAGTGAGGCGCGGATTGAAACGCCGCGCTGCAGGAAGATCAGAACCATCTGCACGTTCGCCTCGCTGCTGAAGTGAGGCGCGGATTGAAACGAATATCTCTTCGATCTGGAAGTCTTCGACGCGTCGTTCGCCTCGCTGCTGAAGTGAGGCGCGGATTGAAACATCTCCTGCCGCTCATTACGGTCGGCTCCACCAACGCGTTCGCCTCGCTGCTGAAGTGAGGCGCGGATTGAAACGCCGCGGAAGTTGCCCGCAGGACCGTGACGCCGGGCGTTCGCCTCGCTGCTGAAGTGAGGCGCGGATTGAAACAGTCGTTTCCATTCCCCGCTTCGAGTTTCACGGCGCGTTCGCCTCGCTGCTGAAGTGAGGCGCGGATTGAAACTAGAGACGAGGCGTCTCTGCTCCTCGATGCCGTGGCGTTCGCCTCGCTGCTGAAGTGAGGCGCGGATTGAAACACGATATTTGTGCTCGTAGTAGGCCCGGATTCTGGTTCGCCTCGCTGCTGAAGTGAGGCGCGGATTGAAACATCCTATTTCGGCCAAATCGTTCACAACCTATTGCGTTCGCCTCGCTGCTGAAGTGAGGCGCGGATTGAAACGCCGATATAGACAGCGAAGACATCGCCCGTCGTCGTTCGCCTCGCTGCTGAAGTGAGGCGCGGATTGAAACCCCGGTGGGACGCCGATTGAGAACTGCTACGTAGCGTGTTCGCCTCGCTGCTGAAGTGAGGCGCGGATTGAAACGGCGAGCGTCAGATCGTCGGTAAATGCGCCGTGAAAGTTCGCCTCGCTGCTGAAGTGAGGCGCGGATTGAAACAATGCGCTCATCGAGATCGAGAAAAAGATCGGTTCGCCTCGCTGCTGAAGTGAGGCGCGGATTGAAACCTCCTTTCCATCCTCAAGCATCTCACGACGAATGGTTCGCCTCGCTGCTGAAGTGAGGCGCGGATTGAAACGTCACGAAAGAAAAAACCGAGTCAGGTTTGCGCCTGTTCGCCTCGCTGCTGAAGTGAGGCGCGGATTGAAACGCGCCAGGTCGTAAGCCATTCGCCTGTCAATATGTTCGCCTCGCTGCTGAAGTGAGGCGCGGATTGAAACGAATTATTGATGAGCGGTTCAAAGTCAGCGGCGCGTTCGCCTCGCTGCTGAAGTGAGGCGCGGATTGAAACTCATTTGATCACGGATAATTACCTGGCCCGGTTTAGTTCGCCTCGCTGCTGAAGTGAGGCGCGGATTGAAACATTCAGTTATGGCATATCCCACCCTGGATGATTGGTTCGCCTCGCTGCTGAAGTGAGGCGCGGATTGAAACCGCCCCCCTGGGGCTGCGGTGAAAGGAAAAACCTTGTTCGCCTCGCTGCTGAAGTGAGGCGCGGATTGAAACTTCTCTTTGCAGTCGGGAACTGGAGTAATCACGATGAGTTCGCCTCGCTGCTGAAGTGAGGCGCGGATTGAAACAACGCCAAGATCGCCAAGATCGCCGGGGGCGTCTAGTTCGCCTCGCTGCTGAAGTGAGGCGCGGATTGAAACTGTCCGACACGACGATCGCCGCTGCAGGATTCGCCGTTCGCCTCGCTGCTGAAGTGAGGCGCGGATTGAAACGTATCGTTCGGCGCTGTATGGCGCGCAGTGCCGAGTTCGCCTCGCTGCTGAAGTGAGGCGCGGATTGAAACAAAACACTGATGAATGAGGGGCACGATTTCGGCGTGTTCGCCTCGCTGCTGAAGTGAGGCGCGGATTGAAACGAGATCATCGAGCGAAGTCGGAAAATTTATGACGCGTTCGCCTCGCTGCTGAAGTGAGGCGCGGATTGAAACACGGCCGCCAATATGGCCGGCTCGCCAAGGACAGGTTCGCCTCGCTGCTGAAGTGAGGCGCGGATTGAAACGCAGATCAGCGAGCCGCCGGGCATTAGAATGCGAGTTCGCCTCGCTGCTGAAGTGAGGCGCGGATTGAAACAAATTTCGCAATAGCAGGATGTGGTATTGAGATCTGTTCGCCTCGCTGCTGAAGTGAGGCGCGGATTGAAACAACCGTAAGTCAATTGACCGCGCAGGTACTGTGGGGTTCGCCTCGCTGCTGAAGTGAGGCGCGGATTGAAACGGAAAGGATGGCTACGATGGCTCAAAAAAGCGGTTCGCCTCGCTGCTGAAGTGAGGCGCGGATTGAAACGTCGCAGGCGAAACGAAGTTAACAAGAATAAGACGTTCGCCTCGCTGCTGAAGTGAGGCGCGGATTGAAACACAGATCACATTGTAGGCAGTGAAGAATATTATCTTGTTCGCCTCGCTGCTGAAGTGAGGCGCGGATTGAAACACAGGGTTGAGATTAGAGTCGGCGAGATAAGGCAGAGTTCGCCTCGCTGCTGAAGTGAGGCGCGGATTGAAACCTGCCGGGACCTGATCGACGGGCCGACGCCGAATGTTCGCCTCGCTGCTGAAGTGAGGCGCGGATTGAAACTTGAAATACGCGCTCCGAATCAACCGCGATTCATGTTCGCCTCGCTGCTGAAGTGAGGCGCGGATTGAAACCTTACGCGGCGCATAGAACAACAATCCGCAACGCGTTCGCCTCGCTGCTGAAGTGAGGCGCGGATTGAAACTATAGATAAAATACGCGGCGACTGCAACGCCGCCGAGTTCGCCTCGCTGCTGAAGTGAGGCGCGGATTGAAACGAAGCAAAGGAGTAATGATTCCCTCACAAGATCAGTTCGCCTCGCTGCTGAAGTGAGGCGCGGATTGAAACCCCGACTCTCTGCCGTGTCGCGATCGCTTATGACATGTTCGCCTCGCTGCTGAAGTGAGGCGCGGATTGAAACGTAGATGAGGAGCTTCAAGAGGATGTCGCGGAGAGGTTCGCCTCGCTGCTGAAGTGAGGCGCGGATTGAAACTTTTTGGAAAGGGTATGCGAAAATGGAGAGAAGCAGGTTCGCCTCGCTGCTGAAGTGAGGCGCGGATTGAAACCGGTATGGATGAACTAGCAAGGGGGCTTTGTTCTGAGTTCGCCTCGCTGCTGAAGTGAGGCGCGGATTGAAACTTGCGCCCGCATTTATCGCAGACCTGATAACCCTGTTCGCCTCGCTGCTGAAGTGAGGCGCGGATTGAAACAAGATAAAACCGCCGATTCAGGTTTTCATAAACCGTTCGCCTCGCTGCTGAAGTGAGGCGCGGATTGAAACTACCTGGTGATGGCGGATTGGCCGTGGCTGGAGGTGTTCGCCTCGCTGCTGAAGTGAGGCGCGGATTGAAACTTGTCGATCCAAATCGAACAAGAGAAAAAGCGATGTTCGCCTCGCTGCTGAAGTGAGGCGCGGATTGAAACCTTCATCAACTGCAATAACTGATTGAGCTTTTCGATGTTCGCCTCGCTGCTGAAGTGAGGCGCGGATTGAAACAAGTTCAAAGAAGACATCGCGCTGTCGAATTGTGCGTTCGCCTCGCTGCTGAAGTGAGGCGCGGATTGAAACTGGGCGAAAAAGTTGATTGAGATGCGCGAGCTGTTGTTCGCCTCGCTGCTGAAGTGAGGCGCGGATTGAAACAGAGTTAAACCCGGCAGACTCCGCGTACATAGTGTGTTCGCCTCGCTGCTGAAGTGAGGCGCGGATTGAAACTGTCTGATATTCGTAGTAAGAGATAAATTCGCTGCGTTCGCCTCGCTGCTGAAGTGAGGCGCGGATTGAAACGCCTCAGTCGCAACCCATAGCGCTTTTTCTAGCCGTTCGCCTCGCTGCTGAAGTGAGGCGCGGATTGAAACACGTTATCAGCCCAGTAGCCGCGAGAAAGAATTAGTTCGCCTCGCTGCTGAAGTGAGGCGCGGATTGAAACTTTGAATTGTCGGTCGAGTTGTTGGATGCGCCTTTGTTCGCCTCGCTGCTGAAGTGAGGCGCGGATTGAAACTCTCTGAAATCAAGTTCTGCCCGAATTGCGGCTGCGGTTCGCCTCGCTGCTGAAGTGAGGCGCGGATTGAAACGCGGTGGTCAGTACGCTGTTGACGCCGCGCGCCGGGTTCGCCTCGCTGCTGAAGTGAGGCGCGGATTGAAACGCGTGCGAATTGATGATAAAGGTTGCTGGAATTGGGTTCGCCTCGCTGCTGAAGTGAGGCGCGGATTGAAACAAGGACTTGGTGGCGATCGGAGCGGACGCGCTCGCGTTCGCCTCGCTGCTGAAGTGAGGCGCGGATTGAAACTTTCTATTTTCAGGAAGATAGAGGCTTGTTGAAGGTTCGCCTCGCTGCTGAAGTGAGGCGCGGATTGAAACGTTCAACCTGCGCGCGTTTGGATGGGAAGATGGGGTTCGCCTCGCTGCTGAAGTGAGGCGCGGATTGAAACGCCAAGTTGAAATCGAAAGCCGCTCAGCGTGAAGGTTCGCCTCGCTGCTGAAGTGAGGCGCGGATTGAAACTCCATCATTCCAAGGATTTCCTCGTCAGTTATCGTGTTCGCCTCGCTGCTGAAGTGAGGCGCGGATTGAAACCTTCTTCGCGAAGAACGTGCTGCCCGCGCCGCTCGTTCGCCTCGCTGCTGAAGTGAGGCGCGGATTGAAACTGCGCAGATTGCGCTCGGATTCCCGCTGTCTGCGGTTCGCCTCGCTGCTGAAGTGAGGCGCGGATTGAAACACGTCGCTCAATAAGTTATACGAAGCGGCGGATAAGTTCGCCTCGCTGCTGAAGTGAGGCGCGGATTGAAACGAATAGGCTTTTCGATAACGACAGGATTGTGATTTACGTTCGCCTCGCTGCTGAAGTGAGGCGCGGATTGAAACCACGCCGGCGACAACTGGAATGGCGCTTTTGTGGTTCGCCTCGCTGCTGAAGTGAGGCGCGGATTGAAACGCTTGACGCTGGGGGCGCTGGTGGATTTTCGCTTTGTTCGCCTCGCTGCTGAAGTGAGGCGCGGATTGAAACTACGGATGCCAGCACGGGCCGATTTAGTCGATTGCGTTCGCCTCGCTGCTGAAGTGAGGCGCGGATTGAAACGCTTATTTTTATCCACCGTATTACCTCCGCGCGCGTTCGCCTCGCTGCTGAAGTGAGGCGCGGATTGAAACTCACAACACAGCAACGAATCCAGCGCGCGCGCGCGTTCGCCTCGCTGCTGAAGTGAGGCGCGGATTGAAACGCCACTTTAGTAGCTCAATCGGCTCTTGCTCCTTAAGTTCGCCTCGCTGCTGAAGTGAGGCGCGGATTGAAACCGCAATCGTCAAGCCGAATCTTATCAATGGAGTTGTTCGCCTCGCTGCTGAAGTGAGGCGCGGATTGAAACTGCAATGGCGCGCTGGCAGTAGCATTGCCGAACAAGTTCGCCTCGCTGCTGAAGTGAGGCGCGGATTGAAACACGATCATTCCGACGTTGGCTACATCATAATTACAAGTTCGCCTCGCTGCTGAAGTGAGGCGCGGATTGAAACACGATCATTCCGACGTTGGCTACATCATAATTACGTTCGCCTCGCTGCTGAAGTGAGGCGCGGATTGAAACTTTGTGTAGCATCAGACGAAATAGATCAAATAGAGTTCGCCTCGCTGCTGAAGTGAGGCGCGGATTGAAACACAGAAACTAGCAGAATCATTTTTACAAGAGAGTAGTTCGCCTCGCTGCTGAAGTGAGGCGCGGATTGAAACCTCTCTGATAAACAAGCGGTTGGGGTTCTTCTCAAAGTTCGCCTCGCTGCTGAAGTGAGGCGCGGATTGAAACTACACATTGTAAATTGGAATAACTGGATTAATTATGTTCGCCTCGCTGCTGAAGTGAGGCGCGGATTGAAACTTATCAATTTACAAGCGCCTGAAGTACAATGTACCGTTCGCCTCGCTGCTGAAGTGAGGCGCGGATTGAAACTCAGCGACATACAGGAGGCGTATCAAACATACATTGTTCGCCTCGCTGCTGAAGTGAGGCGCGGATTGAAACGTGACCCGTTTCCTGCTCGCGACGGGAGGAACAGAGTTCGCCTCGCTGCTGAAGTGAGGCGCGGATTGAAACATCGTGACATTGCTATGCACTATCGTTGCATTTCAAGTTCGCCTCGCTGCTGAAGTGAGGCGCGGATTGAAACTGGATCTTTGATCATCATAGCCATGATGATGTACTGTTCGCCTCGCTGCTGAAGTGAGGCGCGGATTGAAACTCTATTGCTACGCCTGATATAACGGTAAACTTGAGTTCGCCTCGCTGCTGAAGTGAGGCGCGGATTGAAACGACTTAAACTTGTCGAATATGAATCTTTATGATTAGTTCGCCTCGCTGCTGAAGTGAGGCGCGGATTGAAACCAAAGCGGAGCGCAAATTGCGGCCGCCGAACGATGTTCGCCTCGCTGCTGAAGTGAGGCGCGGATTGAAACTCATTGACAAACCACAGCATCGGCTTCCATCCGACGTTCGCCTCGCTGCTGAAGTGAGGCGCGGATTGAAACTGCCGCTATTAGCCGGGCAACCCCTGAATTCACGATGTTCGCCTCGCTGCTGAAGTGAGGCGCGGATTGAAACACATACTCATTTGTCGGCGCAGTACAATTTGGCGCTGCGGCGCCTACTGCAACGTTCGCCTCGCTGCTGAAGTGAGGCGCGGATTGAAACCCGTGTCGCCTAACACTCAATGCAACCGATAGATGTTCGCCTCGCTGCTGAAGTGAGGCGCGGATTGAAACTTCACCTACCGCAACGACGGCCTTAGTATCCTGCACGTTCGCCTCGCTGCTGAAGTGAGGCGCGGATTGAAACTGCGGGATAAGGCGCGTTGATTGAGACGATAACTTGTTCGCCTCGCTGCTGAAGTGAGGCGCGGATTGAAACGTTTGAACGCAGGCTAAAAAAATGGAAAGGCGCTGGTTCGCCTCGCTGCTGAAGTGAGGCGCGGATTGAAACTGGTGTCAGGCCATTGCGAGCGGCTCAAACGCTCACGTTCGCCTCGCTGCTGAAGTGAGGCGCGGATTGAAACGTCAGCGTCGACAGCTTTCACCACCCAGTCCAACTGGTTCGCCTCGCTGCTGAAGTGAGGCGCGGATTGAAACATATATTTAATTTTTTACTTGACGCCGCTAACGCCGTTCGCCTCGCTGCTGAAGTGAGGCGCGGATTGAAACACCTGCTTCATCTTTAAGTGTCGTACCGAAATTAGCGTTCGCCTCGCTGCTGAAGTGAGGCGCGGATTGAAACCCCGCCGGTTGGTGCATTAACAGTAACCTCGTCTGTTCGCCTCGCTGCTGAAGTGAGGCGCGGATTGAAACGGAATAATATCCGCCAACGTGGGGAGCCCGACCCCGTTCGCCTCGCTGCTGAAGTGAGGCGCGGATTGAAACTCCGCTTCCGCCCCGACCTGAAGACCGACCACTTGTTCGCCTCGCTGCTGAAGTGAGGCGCGGATTGAAACGTTGGTCTGGCATTTTCTACCTCACTGAGATTGGTTCGCCTCGCTGCTGAAGTGAGGCGCGGATTGAAACCGAAGAGTTTTTAGATTCTGTGCGAGAGTACGTGTTCGCCTCGCTGCTGAAGTGAGGCGCGGATTGAAACATGATTCGTGAGCATCGCAACGCAAGTGAAGATCGTTCGCCTCGCTGCTGAAGTGAGGCGCGGATTGAAACGCATTCAATGTGTTCATTGCGGATTGTATGTGTGCGTTCGCCTCGCTGCTGAAGTGAGGCGCGGATTGAAACCAAGTCGGGTTTTACTTTGATGGCGATTAAGGAGTAGTTCGCCTCGCTGCTGAAGTGAGGCGCGGATTGAAACGCTTTATACATAGGCGTTAAATGTCGTAATTCGTGTTCGCCTCGCTGCTGAAGTGAGGCGCGGATTGAAACTTGACGTGAAAGATCATACCAGAAATTTATCTTCAGTTCGCCTCGCTGCTGAAGTGAGGCGCGGATTGAAACAGTCCCGCCCTGAAGCGAAAATGGCTCCTCAAACGTTCGCCTCGCTGCTGAAGTGAGGCGCGGATTGAAACTTCAAATCGGAGTAATGGAGGTCAATCGAGATGAGCGTTCGCCTCGCTGCTGAAGTGAGGCGCGGATTGAAACACCGTTTAGATGGGGCAGCAGGCAGCGCAAGCGACGTTCGCCTCGCTGCTGAAGTGAGGCGCGGATTGAAACATCGTAGCAGCGGCGGCGGTACTATCTTTGGTACTCGTTCGCCTCGCTGCTGAAGTGAGGCGCGGATTGAAACATCAGTACAATTGACCACATTGTCAATGCCGCGCCTGTTCGCCTCGCTGCTGAAGTGAGGCGCGGATTGAAACTAATCGGCTCATCTTCGCCTTGCACTGTATTTGCCGTTCGCCTCGCTGCTGAAGTGAGGCGCGGATTGAAACCGGCGGATTTCGCCTCAACACCGCAAACAAGTATGTTCGCCTCGCTGCTGAAGTGAGGCGCGGATTGAAACCCACCAGAGACGAAAAGTTTCTTTTGGAAGGTAGGTTCGCCTCGCTGCTGAAGTGAGGCGCGGATTGAAACTTCGTGGAAATAGAAAAACTCATGGTTTCTCAGGCTGTTCGCCTCGCTGCTGAAGTGAGGCGCGGATTGAAACGGAAATATCAACGACACCATGTACGCGGAGTCTGCGTTCGCCTCGCTGCTGAAGTGAGGCGCGGATTGAAACACCGCCTTCGCGCTCACAGTCTTCTTTTGCTCGGTTCGCCTCGCTGCTGAAGTGAGGCGCGGATTGAAACTAGTTACCACCACCGTCCAATGCAAATCCGCGTTGCGTTCGCCTCGCTGCTGAAGTGAGGCGCGGATTGAAACAAATGGTTTACCGGTTCATATACAGATAACATAAAGTTCGCCTCGCTGCTGAAGTGAGGCGCGGATTGAAACGCGTTATGAGTAGCAAGGCCACATCCAGCGATATTGGTTCGCCTCGCTGCTGAAGTGAGGCGCGGATTGAAACTCTTCTATTAAGGGGTGGCGAAATGGAAAACGCGGTTCGCCTCGCTGCTGAAGTGAGGCGCGGATTGAAACCATTCGAACTCTTCGGCTCTTAAGGCTTCGAAGCTGTTCGCCTCGCTGCTGAAGTGAGGCGCGGATTGAAACATGCACAAACAAAAATACATTCGACAACAATTGCTGTTCGCCTCGCTGCTGAAGTGAGGCGCGGATTGAAACAAGTGATGCTACTTTGCGAAATTTGTTGTCGATAGTTCGCCTCGCTGCTGAAGTGAGGCGCGGATTGAAACCCGTACGTTGTCGCATACGCGATAAAAAGAATAACGTTCGCCTCGCTGCTGAAGTGAGGCGCGGATTGAAACTACTTATATTTATATCCACCCCTCCCCCAATTGAGTGTTCGCCTCGCTGCTGAAGTGAGGCGCGGATTGAAACAAAAGAATTACGTCTTGAACTTCGTAGACATTTGAGTTCGCCTCGCTGCTGAAGTGAGGCGCGGATTGAAACGCGGGCGCGGAGAATGACGCTCGCGCGAATTTCGGGTTCGCCTCGCTGCTGAAGTGAGGCGCGGATTGAAACGAACCACAGCTCGCAGCGGTAATAGCCCCAGAACTGGTTCGCCTCGCTGCTGAAGTGAGGCGCGGATTGAAACGGCCAGGCCGCGAGCATGGGCGCGCGCGTCGCGGCGGCGGGGAAGGGTTCGCCTCGCTGCTGAAGTGAGGCGCGGATTGAAACGCGGCACGAATTGGAATAAGCGATAGATCATTTGGGTTCGCCTCGCTGCTGAAGTGAGGCGCGGATTGAAACAAATTACTTGCTTATTCGCGTACAAGCTACTGTGTTCGCCTCGCTGCTGAAGTGAGGCGCGGATTGAAACTGTTCGACATACGTGATTTCTCGCCATTACAGGCGGTTCGCCTCGCTGCTGAAGTGAGGCGCGGATTGAAACTATAAGGACTTCTACCCATGGACGATCATCATAGAGTTCGCCTCGCTGCTGAAGTGAGGCGCGGATTGAAACTTCGTTAAACAGGCGTGCAGGTTGTAGCCATTGAGTTCGCCTCGCTGCTGAAGTGAGGCGCGGATTGAAACATGCGACAGCGGCGAAAATTCGCAAGAGGATTTGCGTTCGCCTCGCTGCTGAAGTGAGGCGCGGATTGAAACTACGTATTTATTCGCTGATTGTATCCAGCAAATCATGTTCGCCTCGCTGCTGAAGTGAGGCGCGGATTGAAACTACGTATTTATTCGCTGATTGTATCCAGCAAATCAGTTCGCCTCGCTGCTGAAGTGAGGCGCGGATTGAAACTACGTATTTATTCGCTGATTGTATCCAGCAAATCAGTTCGCCTCGCTGCTGAAGTGAGGCGCGGATTGAAACTTTGTGTAGCATCAGACGAAATAGATCAAATAGAGTTCGCCTCGCTGCTGAAGTGAGGCGCGGATTGAAACAACTTGGAAGTACTAACTACTTTCCAGCAAAACTTGTTCGCCTCGCTGCTGAAGTGAGGCGCGGATTGAAACGCATTCGATTGCGCCTATCAACGCCTATCAAATGCGTTCGCCTCGCTGCTGAAGTGAGGCGCGGATTGAAACTTAGGAAATAAACAATTCAGATCACAGATTGACGGAGTTCGCCTCGCTGCTGAAGTGAGGCGCGGATTGAAACTAGCTTTGCCCACAGTACCTGCGCGGTCAATTGACGTTCGCCTCGCTGCTGAAGTGAGGCGCGGATTGAAACCCATCTATGAAACGACATATCGAATATCGAGAAGTGGTTCGCCTCGCTGCTGAAGTGAGGCGCGGATTGAAACGCTAGCGGCGTACGTAGTGACGGCATTGACCGCTTGTTCGCCTCGCTGCTGAAGTGAGGCGCGGATTGAAACTCGGTATTGGCGATGATGATATTACATATCTGTCGTTCGCCTCGCTGCTGAAGTGAGGCGCGGATTGAAACGAGTATCGTACGCCTACGGCGTGGAAAACGGCAATGTTCGCCTCGCTGCTGAAGTGAGGCGCGGATTGAAACACCACCTTTCTAGGGCGTCCACGTTTTACAACGGGGTTCGCCTCGCTGCTGAAGTGAGGCGCGGATTGAAACGCAACACAGGATAAATTATGGATCAGTTAATTAGTTCGCCTCGCTGCTGAAGTGAGGCGCGGATTGAAACTTGTTGAAAAAATGGGGGCCCTTTGTTGGATGGGTTCGCCTCGCTGCTGAAGTGAGGCGCGGATTGAAACTGGACTCTTCATGCTATTCCGCTAACATATGACGTTCGCCTCGCTGCTGAAGTGAGGCGCGGATTGAAACTACTGAAATGGGCAGGCGTTCATCGGCTAAGGTTGCGTTCGCCTCGCTGCTGAAGTGAGGCGCGGATTGAAACGCTGTCTGGGCCGGTAGTATTCAAACGGAAGAGGGTTCGCCTCGCTGCTGAAGTGAGGCGCGGATTGAAACGCGGACCTGTATCTCTTCCTTAAACTCGGTAACGTTGTTCGCCTCGCTGCTGAAGTGAGGCGCGGATTGAAACATCACTTCCGGGTTCGAATCCCGGCCCCTTAATAGGTTCGCCTCGCTGCTGAAGTGAGGCGCGGATTGAAACGTGTTACTCCTTAAGCTACTTTCACAAAAGGCTTAGTTCGCCTCGCTGCTGAAGTGAGGCGCGGATTGAAACATCGAGAACGTGGAAGGCGCGCCACTCTATGACCTGTTCGCCTCGCTGCTGAAGTGAGGCGCGGATTGAAACTACCGGGTCGCTAGCATTGATCTGGCGCCCGATCCATGTTCGCCTCGCTGCTGAAGTGAGGCGCGGATTGAAACAAACAGTCACGATCGCCATAAAGAGAAAAGAGACAGTTCGCCTCGCTGCTGAAGTGAGGCGCGGATTGAAACGCAGTTATCATCATATCCGCACATCGACGATATGCGTTCGCCTCGCTGCTGAAGTGAGGCGCGGATTGAAACAATTGAGCGTCAGCGCGGCGCACCTGCTCTCTCGTGTTCGCCTCGCTGCTGAAGTGAGGCGCGGATTGAAACCCAGCGAGACCAATCCAGTCAATTGGCGAATCTTTTGGTTCGCCTCGCTGCTGAAGTGAGGCGCGGATTGAAACTCCCTGGATGAAACCGCGCTGAGGGAAATGATTATGTTCGCCTCGCTGCTGAAGTGAGGCGCGGATTGAAACACGTGGGGAGGCTTATCATAGTCGCCGGAGCAGGTGTTCGCCTCGCTGCTGAAGTGAGGCGCGGATTGAAACACGGGCCATGCCGAGACAATCGCCTTCTCATCCGGTGTTCGCCTCGCTGCTGAAGTGAGGCGCGGATTGAAATGTCTCCACCCGAAGGAGAATCGATGGACGCGAGTGAGTTCGCCTCGCTGCTGAAGTGAGGCGCGGATTGAAACTAGTACTTCTTGCCCCTTCTCTTCTTCCGTGTTGACAGGTTCGCCTCGCTGCTGAAGTGAGGCGCGGATTGAAACCTACATATCGGGAGCAGTCCTCCAGGTCTTCGTGTGTTCGCCTCGCTGCTGAAGTGAGGCGCGGATTGAAACTGGCATATAGGAGAAAATCTATATGGATACGACCGAGTTCGCCTCGCTGCTGAAGTGAGGCGCGGATTGAAACCTATTCAGGGGGCCTGCGGAGGGCCCCCATTTTTCGTTCGCCTCGCTGCTGAAGTGAGGCGCGGATTGAAACTGTTACTCCCAAGTTACCCGGCCCGCAAATTCGGCGTTCGCCTCGCTGCTGAAGTGAGGCGCGGATTGAAACTGTATTTTTGACACTAATACCGATGAGGATATTAGCGCGTTCGCCTCGCTGCTGAAGTGAGGCGCGGATTGAAACATTTGGCCACTTCTGGTGACCTTCGCCATCGCCTAGTTCGCCTCGCTGCTGAAGTGAGGCGCGGATTGAAACGCCGCCTCGGCTTCACGCTTGCGGGCCTGCGCGTGTTCGCCTCGCTGCTGAAGTGAGGCGCGGATTGAAACATGGCTCGACGCTCACAGCGATATACGCTCGACATGTTCGCCTCGCTGCTGAAGTGAGGCGCGGATTGAAACAACAGACTCAGTAGTCCCAAAATTCCGGCGTCATGCCGTCATGATGGCGCCGCCGCTGGCGCTCTGATTTTATTCACCGTGCCATAGATACGTTCTAAAGCATGTTTCAAAAAGTTGAGAAAGCG
>Ga0137368_10001428_pt1 | contig 25224 bp, 29 predicted proteins | sample SagtaG_13_FD_104917 | JGI IMG/M metagenome (GOLD analysis project Ga0137368, IMG submission 104917) | Vadose zone soil microbial communities from Sagehorn Ranch, Mendocino, California, USA - Sage1_L_100_16 metaG | ecosystem: Environmental > Terrestrial > Soil > Vadose zone | place: USA...
ACCTGCTCCTGCGCCTCGGCCCAGCTCGGGTCGCAGCGCGCGTCCACGAACTGGACCGGCTCGCCCTTCGTCATCCGCGCCACGACCTGGCGCGGGGTGATCCTCGAGACCATCAGCACCGGCGGCTCCTTTCGCTGGCGGGCGCTCTCGCGCTCCGCCGCGTGCTCTTCATAGTGCAAAGCCCCAGGGGCAGCCGCGGGATCCTGCGTCGCGTCGATCTGCTGCTCGTGCGTGCTGGAGAACCGGCGTACGCGCGCGGTCCCGCGTGCTGCTGCCCTCCGTGGCCCTGCCATGGCACCTCGTTCCCGGCCGCTCTCGCGATCCGCGTCGAGGTGGTGCGCGGTTTCGTGCAGCGGGCGTGCCGCACTGGGGGACGACGCATTCGCCCCGATCGACGGGTGGTTCCGTCCGTTGCGCGAAAACCCTGCGTGCGCGCGCTGCGCGCGACGCTTCGCGGTGCGAAGCGCCGTTCACGCTGAGGAGAACGTGCGCGCAAGGATTCGGATTCCCGCGCGGGGCGTCTCCGGCGGCACGCGCAGGGAGGCCCCACCTTCCACGTCGGGAGGAGACGAGATGTCGAAGACCGATCCCGGCAAGCGCAAGGGGACGGAGCCGCCGCGGAAGCCGGACGAGCCGCGCCCCGAGGACGAGCGGCGCGGGCCGGACTGGGAGCCCGCGAATCCCGAGTGGTCGCCGACGGGCCGACCGCAGGGCGAGAAGCCCCCGCCGCCTGGCGAGCCGGCGAGGAAGGGAGACGACGTCCGGCCGGGCCCCGCGAAGGTGGGCGACCCTCCGCTCGAGGAGGCTTTCGGCGAGCGGTCTCGGCACGGCGGCTCGCGAAAGCGGCCGAAGCCGCCGCTCCCCGACGCTGAGACGTGAAACGCGGACCGCGCAGGCGGACCGCGCGCACGACGCACGGCGGAAAACGGGGCCCCGCCACCCCCGCGGACGGGGCCCCGAGGCGGCGGCGCGCTCCGGTGCGCCGCCTCCAGCGCTGCAATCAGTGCGCGTCCGGCCGAACGTCGCGTCCAGCGCGCTCGAGCCCGCGGCCGAGCCGCTGGCGCGCCTGCCGGGCCGCGAGCTCACCGCGGCGCAGCGCCTGCTCGACGACGTCGCGGCTGCGGTCGAGGACGCGCGCGATGCCGTGCCCGAGCGCGTCGCGGCTCCGGTCGTACGCCGCGGCGCCGACGTTCGCGAGCGCGTTCGCGGGCGGCTCGTCCGGCGCGCCCGGGTGAGGCCGCGTCGGCGCGGCGGCCTTCGCGCGCACGAGCGCGTCGCCGAGCGCCTGGGCCTCCTCCGGAGAGAGGGCGCGCTTCATCGCGGGCAGGAGATCGCGCTCCTCCTCCTGGAAATGCCGCCGGACGTTGTCGATGAGCACGCGCACCTTGGCCTCGAACCGCTCGTCGTCCGCGCCGAGCCGCTCGATCTCCACGAGCGCGAGCTTCGCGAGGTGGTGCTCCTCGAGGGCGAGCAGAACCCCGGACGCGTGCCCGTCGAGCCGGCGTCGGAGCGTCGGGTATACGAGCTGCTCCTCGATCGCGGCGTGGATCGAGAGCTCACGCACGATCCGATCGGAGAGCCGCTTCCGCTCGGGAGCGCTCTTCGTGCGCTCGAAGCGGCGGAAGAGCTGCTCCACTGCCTGATGATCCTTCTTGAGGACGCCGATGAAGTCGGCGGAGGTCGATGTCTGGGCCATGGCGCCAACGTCGGCACGGTCGGCGCCCTGCGCAACGCGTCAACGCACGGGCGCCGCGGCGAGAAGGGCGGGGCGCACCGGCTCGCGCCCGCGCCGCGGCCGTTCGAGCGGACGCGGGCCCCGCGCGCGGCCGTCGCTTGCCGTCGCTCCTTCGGCGGTCGCGATGAACGAGATGACGCAAGGGATGAAGGTCATGAGCAGCGACGGGGCGAGCCTCGGGAAGATCATCCGGGTGGAGCCCGGGTTCTTCCTCGTCGAGAAGGGCTTCTTCTTCCCGAAGGACTACTCGATTCCGATCTCGCTCGTGCGCGAGATCCGCGACGACGCGTGCTGGCTTTCGGTGAGCCGCGAGGAGCTCGAGCGTGAAGACGAGTCGCTCCGGACGCGGTACGCCGGGACGGAGGCCCGAGGAACCATCGGGACGGGCGAGCGGGACCTGGCCGAGGGAGAGCAGCGGCTGCCTCTCTCCGAGGAGGAGCTCGAGGCGCCCGCGCGCCGGGCCACGACGAAGAGCCGTAACGCCGAGCGGCGTGGGCCTCGCCCCGTCACGGGGCGAGGCTCACCCGCGGGGCGTCGCTGGGAGCTTCCCCGATCCCGGGCGGCATGCGGTCTGCCCATGGCCGCGCCTGCTCGAGCTGCGCGGCGAGCCGGAAGAGCGTCGCCTCGTCGCCGAAGCGCGCGACGGCTTGGACGCCGATTGGCGTGCCGTCGGCCGTCCAGTGTAGCGGGACGCTCATCGCCGGCTGCCCGGTCTGGTTGAACGGCATCGTGTAGCCGGTCGCCTCGAACGAGCGGCCGCTCACCTCGGCGAAGAACTTCTCGAGGAGCGCGCGCGAGCGGACGCGGGCGAGGACGCGCAGCGCGAGCCGCTCGAGCGGCGTCGCGGCCACGGCGCCGAGCGGCCGGGGCGGGTGGGCGAGCGTCGGGGTGAGGAGCACGTCGTGCGCCTCGAAGAACCCGGCGATGGCGCGCGCCGCGCGCTGCATCTCGTACTCGGCGAGCACGAGGTCCTTCGCCGAGAGCACCTCGCCGCCCGCGACGAGCGCCCAGGTCTCCGGCTCGAGCAGGCCGGGTCCGGGGCGCCGGCCGGTCGCCCGCGCCGCGAGCTCGACGTCGGCCGCGGTCGTCGCCGCGAGCGCCACGATATACGCGTGAACGAGCGCGTCGCGCGAGAACGGCGGCCGCGCCTCGACGACCTCGTGGCCGAGCGAGGCGAGGAGCCGCGCGGCGTCGAGCACCGCCTCGCGGCACTCCGGCGCGGTGGTCTTGCCGAAGAACGACTCGTGCGTCACCGCGATCCGGAGCCGCCCCGGCGGCGCGCCGACCTCGGCCGAGAACGGCCGCGCGGGCGGCGGGGCCGCGTACGGGTCGCCCGGCACCGGACCGGCGAGCACGTCGAGGATCGCCGCCGAGTCGCGGACGGACCGCGAGAGCGCCCCGTCGATCGCGAGGCCGGAGAAGACCTCGCCGAAACGCGGCGCGACGGAGACCCGGCCGCGCGTGGGCTTGAGGCCGAAGATCCCGCACGCCGAGGCGGGGATGCGCAGCGAGCCGCCCCCGTCGTTCCCGTGCGCGGCGGGGACGATGCGCCCCGCGATCGCGGCGGCCGACCCGCCCGAGGAGCCCCCGGCGGAGCGCTCCGGCGCCCACGGGTTCCGCGTCGGGCCGCGCAGCTCCGGCTCCGTCGTGCCGAGGATGCCGAGCTCGGGGGTGTTGGTCTGCCCGAAGAGGACGAGGCCGGCGCGCTCCAGCCGGCGCACCACCTCCGAGTCCTCGTCGGGGACGAAGCCGTCGAGGAGGCGCGACGACCCGGTGAGCGGGTGCCCCTTCCACGCGGCGAGGAGGTCCTTCACGAGGAACGGCACGCCCGAGAGCGGCCCGGCCGGAAGCGGCGCCGCGGCGCGCCGGCGCGCCTCGTCGTCGTAGCGCGCGACGATGGCGTTCAGTGCCGGGTTGCGCGCGTCGGCCCGCTCGAGCGCCGCCTCCAGCAGCTCGAGCGCGGTCACCTCGCGTCGCGCCACGAGCTCGGCGAGCGCGAGCGCGTCGAGCCGGTCGTATTCGGGCATCCGCATGGGCTACAACCCATAGTCGAAAGCGCGCGCGGAGACCACCTCCGCGTGGGGTCGCCCGCCGCGTCGCCGCCCGCTACTGCTTCAGTTGAGGGCGGTGTCCCGCCCCCTCGTCGAAGCCGTGCGCGAGGACGAAGTGATATATCGGCGACGGCTCCTCCGCGGTTCCCGCGACGAGCTCGAACACGTACTGCCCCTCGTCGCCGTCGGGGTCGGGCAGCGCCTGCACGAACAGGATCTCGCGCGCCTCGACCAGGATCTCCCCGAGCACCTGCTTCCCGCGCAGGAGCTGGACGGTGGGCGTCCGGTCCTCGTCCTCCTCGAGGTGCCAGTGCAGGTCGTCGGCATCGAACAGGTAGGCTTGGGGCGTCCCCGCGCGCAGGATGCAGTTCGGGTGGCGCTTCAGCCACCGCCAGAACCGATCGAACGCGAGGGTCGCGCCGGTCTCGACCGTCACGGACATGGGTGGGAATATACCGCGCGGTCTGGAGGGAGGTGGGCGATGACGAAGCTCGCGTTCGCGGCGCTCGCCGCGGCGACGGCGTGCGCGACGACCGGCGAGGCCGTCGCGCCGCCGCCACCCTCGTTCCGCGCCGTCCACTCGCTGGCGCTCGTCCGGACGGTGGACGGCCGCGCGGGCCGGCCGAAGGACCCGCTCGACGGCCTCGACGAGTCGTTGCGCGCCCGCGGGTACGCGACCCGCGTCATCGAGCTCGGGAGGAAGCGGTCGCCGGAGCTCGCGCCCGTCGAGAGGCTCTTCGGCCAGCTCGAGCTCCGCGCCTCCGCCGGCCGGTCCGAGCGTCTCGGGACCTCGCCGTTCGCCGACGCCGGCCGCGCGGCCGGGGAGGCGGTGGCGGCGCTCGGCGTGGACGCCGTCGCGACCTACCACCGGCTCGAGGGCCGCCGCCTGCCGCAGCCGCCGTCCGCCGACCCGGTCCTCCCGGGCACGCTCTTCCCGCCGCCCTCCGCCCCCTCGACGGGGCCACTCGGCGCGCTCGCCCTCGTCGACCGCAGCGGCCACGTCGCGACGTTCGCGTGGGGCGAGCCGACCGCGCTCGAGGACCCGTCCGTGCCGATGAACGCGGCCGAGGCGATCGACTTCCTCGTCCGGGCGCTCGCGGGCGAGCCGCCGCCCGACGAGTGACGCGGTGGCGAGCTCGGGGCAGCTCGAGACGCGTGCGAGCGTCTCCCGCCCGTCAGAGCTCTCGCGGAACGCGCTGGGTGAGCGTCGAGAGGGCCCTCACCGCGCCGCCGCGCAGGTATAGGCGCGGAACGCGCGCCGTGATGCCGGCGAGGATCTCCCACGAGATCGTGTCCGCGAGCGTGGCGAGCTCGTCGGCGTCGACGCGCTCGTCGCCGTCGCGGCCGATGAGGGTCGCGACGTCGCCCACGAAGACCCCGGGCACGGCGGTCACGTCCACCATGCACATGTCCATCGCGACGCGGCCGACGACGGGCGCGCGGCGGCCGGACACGAGCACGTGCGCGCGGTTGCCGAACCCGCGCCGGTAGCCGTCCGCGTAGCCGCACATCACGAGCGCGATGCGCGATGCGCGCGTCGCCGCCCAGGTGCGGCCGTAGCCGACGGTGGCGCCCCGCTCCACGTCGAGGAGGCGCGCGACCCGCGCGCGCAGCGAGAGGACGGGGCGGAGGTCCGCGTCGGTGCCGCACCACGGCGCGGGCCGGTAGCCGTACATCGAGAGGCCGGTCCGCACGGAGTCCAGCGCCATCTCGCGGTCGAGGAGGACGCTCGCGGACGCGGCGCAGTGGCGCTCCTTCACGAACGGCAGGCGCGCCGATACCTCGCGAAGGACGTCGAGCTGGCGACGCGTGAAGCGCTGATCGCCCTCCTCCGCGGCCGCGAAGTGCGTGAAGAGGCCCTCCACCTCGACGCCCGGCGTGGTGCGCGCCCGCTCGGCGATCGCGACCAGGGCGTCGGGCGCGAGCCCGTGGCGGTTGAGGCCCGACTCGAGCTCGAGGTGGAGTGGCACCGTCCAGCCGGCGCGGCGTCCGGCGGCGGCGAGCGCCTCGACGAAGTCCCACGAGCCCGCGGTGGGACGGAGCCGCAGCGCCGCGACGCGCTCGGCGTCCGACGGCGCGGTGTACCCGAGGACGAGGATCGGCGCGTCGACGCCCGCCTGCCGGAGCTCCTCGCCCTCGTCCACGCAGACGACCGCGAGACCGGCGGCGCCCGCCTCGAGCGCGGCGCGGCCGCAGGCGACGGCGCCGTGACCGTACGCGTTCGCCTTCACGACCGCCCAGACCCGAGCGGGCGCGGCGCGCGCCGCGAGGAGCCGCACGTTCTCTGCGATGGCGTCGAGATCGATCTCGGCCCACGTGGGCCGGCCGCCCCACGCCGAGGGTAGGAGGGACATGGCGGGCATGATAACCGGCCGGCCAGGTCCCCGTGCTACCCTGACCGTCCCAGCGGGCGTCCGACCGCCCGCACCGGAGTTCCCATGAGCCAGAGCCGCTACCAGGACCTGTGCAAGTCGATGGCGGAGGCGCGCGCGCGCTTCGGCGCGTACCGCTCCGAGTGCTTCTTCTTCGCCGCGACGCTCGCGCGCGGGTTCGCCGAGTACAGCGGCTGGCCGCGGGAGCAGGTCGGGTACGAGCCGGTCGTCGCCGCCGGCGGGGCGCCGACGCCGAGGATCGAGGACGCGATGCACCTCGACCAGGACGGCTTCTGGCACCTCGGCCTGAGGCTCATGCTCGAGGAGCCGAAGGGGAAGGGCTCGATCCTCCTGAACGTCCGGTTCAAGAAGCTCGAGACCCGCTACATCATCAGCCTCGTCGGGTTCGAGGACTTCGAGGTCGCGGCCCCCACGCCCGAGGCGCTGCAGCCGATCTACGACTCGATCCTGAACGCGGTGAAGCGGCACTTCGACTACGGCCTGCGCCTCTTCCTCGAGAACGGCGGGCGCGGGCTCAAGATCCCGATCTCCGCCGAGCAGCTCGCATCGCTCGTGAAGGACGCGTAGGACCCGCGCTCCGGCGCCGCTATTTCGTTTCCGTCTTCCCGGCCGTGCCCTTCACCGGGTCCGCCTTCGCCTTGCCCACGACGACGACCCGGGAGACCTGGCGCGCCCCGCCGCCGCCGGAGCGGTCGAACGAGCAGATCGTCGTCCCGACCTTCAGCCCCTTCAGCCCACGCCCGTCCGCGGTGATCGCGACGACGGCGAGGTCGTCGCAGCGCGGCATGATCCCGAGGTCCGTCTTCTCGCCGCCCACCTCGAGCCGGAGGGTCGGCGGCTCGTCCGCGAGGGCGAGCGCGAGGACGGGGAGGGCGAGCACGGCGAGGAGCGGGAGGAGGAGTCGGCGCATGGCGCGATGCTACACCTGGCGGGCGCCTAGCCCCGCTCCGGTAGTACACGTTGAGCGCATCGTGACGAAGGGCACCGCGAGGTCGCCGCCTGGGCCGGCGAGGGCCGCCTGGAAGCCGTTCCCGACGTTCAGCTCGGTCGCGATCCCCGCGTCGCGAAAGATCCCGAGCACCTTCCCCACCGTCTCCGTCTGACGAGGGGAGCGTCGGGGGACGACGCCGGCGGCGTCAGGTGCCGAACCGCTCCCGCCGCCGGTCGCGGGCCCACAGGTCGTCCGCCACGGCGCACCCCGCGCAGCGCCAGGTGCCGTCCGGGTCGGGCGCCTCCGCGAGCGAGCCGCAGCCGCAGCGCGGCAGGCGCGAGGTGATGAACGCCACGGTCTCGTCGAGCACCGCCCGGTCGCGCAGGATGCGGCGGTGGCCGAGGCCCGCGGTGACGACGAGCCGCGCGCGCCACGCCTTCGCGAGCGCGGCGCCCGCGGCGAGCGGCACCTCGCTGTCGTCGCGATCGTGCACGACGAGGAACGGCGGCGGCGCGGCGGGCGCCAGCCGCACGACGTCCACCGCGTCGTACGCGAGCCCGACCCGCCGCACGATCCCCTCGTCGAGCGCGGTCCGGACTCGGGGCGAGAGGGTGAGCGCGTCCGCGAGCCCGTCCACGAACGAGATCGGCGTCGTGGGCGGCGCGAGGAGGACCGCCGCGGAGAGCTCGAGGCCGCGCGTCGTCGCGAACGCGATCGCGCACCCGCCGACGGAGTGGCCGGCGGCCGCGCGCGCGCCGAACCGCGCGGCGACCGCAGCCGCGGCGTCCGCGAAGTCGAGCATCGACGCGACGCGGCCGGAGGAGCGGCCGTGCGCCGGGGCGTCGAACGCGACGGCGGTGCAGCCCGCCGCGGCGAACGCGTGCGCGAGCGGCGCGAGCTGGCCGCTCCGCCCGCCCCAGCCGTGGACGAGCAGCACCGCGGGCCCGGCGCCGAGCGTCCAGCCGCGGACGATGCGGCCGCGGTGGGCGAGGGCGAAGGGCTCGGTCGCCGCGAGCGCCTCCTCGTCGCGGCGGGAGGCGCGGTGGCGCGGCGGCGTGAGGAAGATCCGCGCGCCGGCACGGCCGGCGAGGTCCGGCGACACGGCCCCCAGCGCGGCGAGGCCGGCGCGGAGGGGCCAAGGGGCAAGGGAACGACCGTTCGTGCTATTTTGTGCGCTGGGCAGAGACGACATCTGGGACCTCCGGTTCTCGGGTTGGGGTGAGACTTCAGGCGGGCGCGCGGCACGCCGACAGGATCCGATCGAGGGCGACGCGGGCGCGCGAGCCCGCGCGCGGGTCTTGGAGCAGCCGGTCCGCATGGTGCGCGGAGAGCATGATCCCGTACAGCTCGAAGGCGACCTGCTCCGCGTCCACGTCCTTGCGGAAGTGGCCCTCCGCGGCGGCGCCGCGCACGGCGGTCGCGAGCGACGCGAGCCTCGCGCTCTGCTGCGCGACGAGCCGCTCGCGCGCGGGCCAGGCACGTTCGCCGCGCGCCACTCCCCCCTGCACGAAGATGCAGCCGCCGGGCTGCGGGACCTCGATGGGCCAGCGGAGCCACCGCTCGACGAGCGCGCGCAGCCGCGGCTCGCCGCGCCGCGCCTTCAGCGCGGGGCGGACCACGACGTCGGAGAAGAGCTCGGCCGCGCGGTCGAGCGTCGCGACCTGCAGGCCCTCCTTCGACGAGAAGTGGGCGAAGAGGCCGCTCTTCGAGAGGTCGAGGGCGCTCGCGAGCCGCCCGATGGTGAGGCCCTCGAGCCCTACCTGGCTCGCGACCTGGATCGCGCGCTCGAGGATCGCCCCGCGGGTCTCCTCGCCCTTTCCCATGCACCGAAAATAGAACGACCGTTCGTTCTTTGCCAGGCCCCAATCGGGGTAGCTCTCCGCCGCGAGCCCGTCGCATCGGGCTCGCCCGCGCCCTGCCGGTGCGTCTGCAGCTCGGGCTTCGGCTCCGCCGCGGAGGCGACCCGCTCTCCCGTCCGTTATGCTCCCGCCCGCATGTGCGGCCGCTTCACGCTCACCGAGCGCGACCTCGCGAAGCTCGCCGGGGGCTTCCTCGCGGACCTCGATCCGGCGCTCGCCGTCGACTGGCGCCCCCGCTACAACGTCGCGCCCGGCTCGGCGCACCTGCTCCTGCGCGGCCGCGGCGGCCGGCTGCGGCTCGAGCGCTCGCGGTTCGGGCTCGGGACGCACGGCCAGCTCCGGATCAACGCGCGGATCGAGACCGCCGCGGAGCGACCGAGCTTCCGCGACGCGTGGATCGCGCGCCGCTGCGCCGTCCCGGCGGACGGCTTCTACGAGTGGGGCGGGCCGGCGCGCGATCGACGCCCGACCTGGTTCCACGATCCGGACGGGCGCCCGCTCCTGTTCGCGGCGCTCTTCGGCGAGGCGGAAGGCGGCGCGCTCGCATTCGCGATCCTCACGACCGCCGCGAACGGGCCCGTCGCGGCGCTCCACGACCGCATGCCGGTCCTCCTCCCCGAGGGCAGCCTCGCGGGCTGGCTCGCCGGCGCCGCCGCGCCCGGCGCCGCGCCGGAGGGCGCGCTCGCCGACCGGCCGGTCTCCGCGCGCGTGAACGCGATCGGTCACGACGACCCGGCCTGCCTCGAGCCGCCGGCGCCCGAGCGGCAGCTCCAGCTACTGTAGCGGCGCGCCGCTCCCGATGCGCATCGTCGTCGGGAGGAGGGCGGGATGTCCGAGCCGAGCCGCACCGCCACGCGCCTCGCGCGCATCGCGCCCGGGGTCATGCACTGGACCGTGCCCGACGACCGGATCGGGTTCCGGAGCGACGCCTACGCTGTCGCGGCGGAGGGAGGGACCGTGCTCGTCGACCCGCTGCCGCTCTCCGAGCGCGCGCTCCGGTCGCTCGGGGACGTCACCGCGATCGTCCTCACGATCCAGTCGCACCAGCGCTCGGCGTGGCGCTACCGGGAGCGCTTCGGCGCGAAGGTCCACGCGCCGGCGGGGGCCGAGGGGCTCGAGGAGGAGCCCGACGCCTGGTACGAGGAGGGCGCGGCGCTCCCCGGCGGCCTGCGCGCGCTCCATGCACCGGGGCCGTGCGACGCGTCCTTCGCGCTCGTCCTCGACGGGAGGCGGCGCGCGCCCGTCGCGTTCACGGGGGATCTCGTGACGCGCGAGGGGTCGGGCGGCTTCGAGTTCGTACCCGACCGCTACCAGGACGCGCCGCGCGAGACGCGGGAGAGCGTGCGGCGGCTCGCGGAGGAGCGGATCGCGGTCGTGTGCCCCGGCCACGGCGCGCCGCTCCGCAAGGGGGGACGGGCGGCGCTCGCGGCGGCGCTCGCCCGGGACCGCGGCTGAGCGTGCGCTCCCGCCCGCCCGCGTCAGCGGCTCGAGGCGGTCTCGGAAGGGGACGCGCCGGGCGAGTACGACACGAGCCCCGCGGTGGCGTGGCCGATCGCGAAGTCCGCGGCGATCCGGACGACGATGCGGCGCGCGTCGTCGCTGAACCAAACGAACGTCGGGTTCTTCTCGCTGAACTTGCCGGTGAAGCCGGTCGGAACGCGCACCTTCACCGCCTCGAACGTGCCGGCCTTCGTCTCGACCTTCTCGCGGCCGACGACCTCCGCGACGACCCTGTTCACCTGGCGACCGGCGAGCACGCGGAACTCGTGCTTCGCGCCGGGCTCGAGCTTGAGCGAGCGCAGGCGGTAGACGAGCGCGACGAAGTCCACCGTGTCCGGCGGCACGTCGAGGAGATAGGTGTTGTCGTACTTCCCCTTCTCGCGGACCGTCGCCTTGTTCGTCTTCCGGTCGTACTGGACGGTGTCGGTGTGGCGGTAGCTTCCCTCGACCGCGTCGAGCGATCCCGAGCGCGGGAGCCCGGTCGAGACGTCGAGATACGTCGCGAGCTGCTGGCGGATGTTGACGAGGCTCAGGATCGAGCTCGTCTGGGCCTGGAGGAACACCGGTGCGATGCTGGGGTCGACCTTGCCGACGAAGAGCCGGACCTTGCCCATCGCGACGCCGAGATACGACACCGTGAATTCCATCGTCTCGTTCGAGCGTGGCACCGCGAACGCGGCAGCCGCGGCGGGAGGGACCTCGAGCGCGGCGGCCGCGGCCTCGGCGAGTGGCGGCTCGAGCGCGGTCGGCACCTGCGCCGGGACGGCGAGGGAGAGGATGAGGGCGATGGACGGGGCGAGCACGGGAGCCAGAGTTGCACGCATCGTACCGTGCCTCGCGACGGCACGCACGGTGGGACGGCCCCCCACCTCCTACTCGGCTACCCGACGAAGCTCCCCTCGTACGACGGGTCGTCGAGACCGAGCGCGTCCGGCGTCGCCTCGAGCGGCCGGTAGCAGTCGATCATCACCGCCACCTCGTTCGTCGCGCGCGCGCCGATCGAGCCCTCGTACGCTCCCGGGTGAGGCCCGTGCGGAATCCCGGCGGGGTGGTGCGAGATCGAGCCGATCCCGACGCCGCGTCGCGAGGTGAACTCGCCGCGCACGTAGAAGATGACCTCGTCCACGTCCACGGAAGCGTGCGGGTACGGGCAGGGAACCGCCTCGGGGTGGAAGTCGAGCGGCCGGGGCACGAACGAGCAGACGAGCGCCCCACGGGCCGCGAAGGTGCCGTGCCAGGTCGGGGGCAGGTGCACGAGGCCGGCGCGTGGCTGGAAGTTCAGGATGGGGAAGGCGAACGGATAGAGCGAGCCGTCCCAGCCGACGACGTCGAGAGGCGAGGTCTCGAACCGGAACCCGTGGAACGCGCCGCTCCGCTTCACGACGAGGTCGCGGATCCCTTCGTCCGAGGGCCCCTTCCACTCCACGCGCCGGAAGTCGCGGTGCGAGTACGGCGCGTCCATGCGGAGCTGGCCGGTCTCGTTCCGCCACTGCGCGGGCAGGTGGAACGCGCCGGACGCCTCGATCGAGAACCAGCGCTGCGGCCCCGCGTCCGGCACGAGCCGGTGAAGGAGGCCGCGCGGGACGTAGACGTAGTCGTCCTGCCCGAAGCGGAGATCGCCGAGCGGGGAGCGGAGGAGCCCTGCCCCCTCGAGCACGAACAGCAGGTCGTCGGCGTCGCCGTTCGAGAAGTAGACGGGGTCCTCGGCGTCGGGGGTGACGAGCGAGAGCACGAGGTCCTCGTTGAAGAGCAGCGGGACGCGGGCGTCGAGCGGCGGGCCGCCGCGGGGCGCGAGGTCCTGCGTGCGGAGGTGGCGGCGCGCGAGGGGGCGCGGCGGCGCGGCGCGCGGGAGCGGGAAGGCGTGGCGGACCTCGGCCGGGCGCGTCGCGTGCGGCCTTCCGCGGTGGTACGCGAGCGTGTAGGGGCCGTCGAAGCCGGCGCGGGTGTAGGCCTCCTCGTAGAGGAGCCTCCCCTCCGCGTCGCGGAAGACGAGGTGGTGCTTGCGCGGCACCGACCCCTGCACGATGCGGTCGAGCATCCGGTCCGGCGTCGCTACGGGCGCCCCTCCTTCTCTTGCTCGCGCTCGATCGACTCGAAGAGCGCGCGAAAGTTGCCCGCGCCAAAGCCCTGGTCGCCCTTGCGCTGGATGATCTCGAAGAAGAACGGCCCCGCCTCGGGCTCGTGGTAGAGGCCCGCGGAGTCGCGCAGGAAGATCTGCAGGAGGTAGGCGCCGGGGCCCGCGCCGTCCACGAGGATCCCGAGCTCGCGCAGGGCGGCGAGGTCCTCGTCGATCCTGCCGATGCCGCTCCGCACGATCCGCTCGGGCAGCGCGTCGTAGTAGCTGCCCGGCGTCGCCATGAACTCGACGCCGCGCGCGCGCAGGCCGCGGACGGCGGCGAGGATGTCCTTCACCGCGAGCGCCGCGTGCTGGATCCCGTCGCCGCGGTGCTCCTCGGTGAAGACGTTGATCTGGGAGGACTTGAACGCCGGTCGCCACGGCTCGTTGTTCGCGAACTTCACCCCCGAGCCGGCGTCGCGCATCACGACGGAGCGCAGCCCCGAGCCCTTCTGCGCCTCGAGCGCCGCGCGGCGCGCCTCGGCGGCGTCCTTCGTGTGAAACGAGACGTCCCAGAACTCCTCGAGCCCGAGCACGTGCTCCATCCAGAGGAGCGCCGGCTTCATCGTCTGGAAGTTCGAGGTGAGGTGGTCGATCCCGTCGAAGCCGAAGGCGTTGTGGCCGCCGCGCGGCGCCGCGTGCCGGATCATCCCCGGGTAGACCGCGGGCGCGCCACGCCGCTCGACGAAGCGGAACGTCGTGTCCCCGAGCGGCGTCGTCACGTTGAACGTGCGGAGCGTCCCGCCGTCGTCCTCGTGGACCTGCACGTCGGTGATCGGGGTCCCGCCGCGCTCCTCGAGGAGCCGCAGGCACCGGTCGGCGTCGTCCACCTCGAACACCACCGTCCCGACGCCGTCCGGGTGCTTGCGCAGGAAGCGCCACGCCCGCCCGCCCTCGCCGAGCGGCTGCGAGCAGACGATCCGGACCGCGCCCGCCTCGAACACCGCGCTCCGCTGCCGGCCCTCGCGGTCGAGGGCGGGGCTGCTCTGCGCGATCTCCGCGAAGTCCATCCGGTCGAGGTAGAACCGGCGGCTCCGCTCGAGATCGTGCACGTAGTAGTGGAGCGCCTCGACGCGGCGCAGGCCGAGGGGGGCGAGCTTCGTCGTCACGGCGTCCTCCCCTCCGGGGGTGGCGCGTCGGGCTGCCGCTCGGGATCGGCGGACTGGAACGGCGCGAGCGCGAGGCAAGCCTCCTCGATCGCGCGCAGGGTGGGGTACGGCGCGAGGTCGACCCCGTGGCGGCGCGCGTTGTAGAGCTGCGGGACGAGGTAGCACTCGGCGAGCCCGGGCGCGTCGCCGTGGCAGAACCGGCCCCGGCGCCCGTCGGAGACCGCGCGCTCGAGCGCCTCGAGCCCGCGCCCGATGTGGAAGCGAGCCCAGGTCTTCTCGAAGCCCTTCTCCTTCTCGCGCAGCATCTTGAGGACGATCGCGTTCTGGAGCGGCTGGATCCCGGAGTTCACGTGCTCGGCGAGCGCGCGCACCCGGGCGCGTCCCTCCAGGTCGGGCGGGAGGAGCGCCGGCACGGGCCAGCGCTCCTCGAGCCACTCGAGGATCGCCATCGACTGAACGATCCGGAACGTGCGGCCGTCCTCCTCGACCTCGAGCACCGGCACCTGCGAGAACGGGCTCCGCGCGCGGTGCGCCTCCGAGTACTGCTCGCCCGCGCCGAGATTCACCGGGCGGAGCTCGTGGCCGAGCCCCTTCAGCGCGAGGCCGATCCGCACCCGCCACGCCGACGAGGATCGCCAGTAGGAATAGAGCGCCAGGGTCATGGGGCCACCACCCGCTGCGCTATCGTGCCGAACAGGTTCCGGCCCGCGCCGTCGCGCATCTCGATCTCGATCGTGTCGCCGGGGAGCATGAAGCGCGTGCGCGGCGCGCCGCCGTCCACGAGCTCCTGCGCGCGCTGCTCGGCGATGCAGGAGAAGCCCCGTCCCTGCCCGGCGTTCGACACCGTGCCGCCGCCGAGGATCGTGCCGGCGGTGAACCCGCGCGTCTTCGCGAGGTGCTGCACGAGGTCGAGGAAGGAGAAGTGCATGTCGGCCCCGGCGTCGAGATCGCCGACCTGCTTCCCGTTCCAGCGGACCGCGAGGCGGAGGTGGACGCGCCCGTCGCGGAAGGCCGGCCCGAGCTCGTCCGGCGTCGCCGCGAAGGGCGAGAACGCGGTCGCCGGCTTCGACTGGAAGAAGCCGAACCCTTTCTCGAGCTCGGCGGGGACGAGATTCCGGTAGGTGAGGTCGTTCGCGAGGCAGAGGAGGCGCACGCAGCGCGCCGCCTCCGCGACCCGCGTCCCCTGGCGGACGTCGCCGAGGACGACACAGACCTCGCCCTCGAAGTCGAGCCCCCACGCCGGGTCCGGGAGCGGGACGTCGTCGGTCGGCCCGAGCAGGATCCCGCTGCCGCCCTGGTACACGAGCGGGTCCGTCTCCAGCGTCGGCGGCGGCGCGGCGCCGCGCGCGCGGCGCACGAGGCGGACGTGGTTCAGGTACGCCGACCCGTCCACCCACTCGTAGGCGCGCGGCAGGGGAGAGAGCAGCGCGGATGGGTCGAGCGGCTCACCCTCGACGTCGCCGGCGTCGAGCGACGCGGCGAGGGCGCGCAGCGACGGGGCGAGTCGGTCCCAGTCGTCGAGCGCCTCCTGGAGCGTCGCGGCGACGCGCGAGGCGTCGAGCACGGCCTCCCCGTCCTTGCGGACGACGACGAGCCGGCCGTCCCGGCTCCCGTTCCGTGCCGTCGCGAGGCGCACGGCCCAGAGTTAACCGCCGCGGCGCGCCGGGGCGAGCGGGCCTGGAGGGTGGCCGGCCCGCGCGGGCCGCGTTGCGCCCCCGCGAGGGCGCCGGCTATGAACGGGGGGTGCCCGGCCCGTCCCTGACCGTCCACGGCGCGATCGCGGAGATCCGGGCCGCCGAGTGGGACGCGCTCCTCGCCCACGAGCCCGACGTCGCGAGCCCGTTCGTGCGCCACGCCTTCCTCGCCGCCGCCGAGGCGAGCGGCTCCGCGTCGCGCCGGACCGGCTGGGCGCCGCGCCACCTCGCGCTCCGGCGCGGCGGCAGGCTCGTCGCGGCGGCGCCCGCGTACGCGCGGAGCGACTCGGACGGCGACTTCTCGCGCGACTACGACCTCGCCTCGGCAGCCGAGAGCGCGGGCGTCCCGTACTACCCGAAGCTCGTCCTCGGGGTCCCGTTCACGCCCGCGACGGGCCGCCGGCTCCTCGTCGCGGGCGGCGAGGATCGCGCGGCGCTCTCGGCGGCGCTCGTCGCCGCGGCGCGCGGGGTCGTGCGCGAAGAGGGGATGGGCGGGCTCCAGGTCCTCTTCCCGACCTCCGAGGAGGCGGGCGCGCTCGAGGGGCTCGGCCTCGCGGTGCGCGTGGACTTCCAGTACCACTGGAAGAACGAGGGCTACCGGACGGTGGAGGAGTTCCTCGCCCGGTTCCCTTCGAAGCGCCGGAACGCCATCAAGCGCGAGCGCGCCGCCCCGGAGCGGCAGGGGATCGCGATCCGGACGGTGCGCGGCGACGAGCTCGCACGCGACCCGGCCCGGTGGGCGGCGGAGTGCCACGCGCTCCACAGCGCCTCGACCGACCGGATGGTGTGGGGGATGCGCTGGGTGAACCGGCGGTTCTACGAGCGCGTCCTCGCGGGTATGCCCGACGCCGTGGAGGTCGTCGAGGCGCGGCGCGAGGGGCGGCTCGTCGCGATGGCGTTCAACCTCGCCTCCGGGCTCCGGCTCTATGGCCGGTACTGGGGGGCCGTCGAGGAGCACCCCTTCCTGCACTTCAACGTCGCGCTTTACCACTCCATCGACGAGTGCATCCGGCGCGGCGTCCAGGTCTTCGAGGGCGGCGCCGGCGGCGAGCACAAGGTGAGCCGCGGGTTCGAGCCCGCCGAGACGTACGGCGCGCTCCTCCTCGCCGACCGCCGGCTCGACGCCGCGGTCCGCCGCCACCTGGCGGGGGAGCGCGACCAGCGCCAGGACGCGGTGCAGCGCTGGCGCGACGATCACCCGCGCCTCGGCGGGTGAGTCGCCGCGAGCAGCACCTCCCGCCGCCAGACCGCGCCCCCGTGCGCGCGGGCGAGGGCCCGGGCGTCCGCGAGGAGCGCCTCGAGCGCGGTCGGCGCGAGGGCGGGGCCGGCGTAGGAGAGCGAGCGGAGCACCGCGTCGAGCCCATCGTCGTCGAGGGTCACCTCGTGCACGAACCGCTCCTCGGCGGGGGGCGGCAGGCCGGCGGCGGCGAAGAGCCGCGCGATCGGCGGCGGCCCGGGGCGCGCCTTCGGGTTCGCGCGCGCGACGAGGTCCGCGAGCGCGCGGAGGAACGGCGTCTCGGCGAGCGACGGCACGACGACGGCGAGCGCGCCATCCGGCGCGAGGAGCCGCGCGATCTCGCGTCCCCCGCGCTCCGGGTCGATCCAGTGGAGCGCGTCCGCGACGAGCGCGAGGTCGAAGGCGCCCGCGGCGAGCCCGGTCTCCTCCGCCGCCGCGTGCACCGGCTCGACGGGGAGCCCGGCCGCGTCCGCGGCGAGGAGGTCGAGCATCCCGCGCGCGGGCTCGACCGCGTGGACCCGCGCCCCCGCGCGGGCGAGCGGGAGGGCGAGGTGGCCCGTCCCCGCCCCGAGGTCGACGACGCGCGCGCCCGGCCCGCCGGCGAGCGCGATGAGGCGCGCGACGAGGGCGGGCGGGTAGCCCGGGCGCCGCCGGTAGTCGGCGGCGAGCCGGTTGAAGACCCAGCGCGAGGGGTCTTCGACGCGAACGCCGCGGCGGGACACCCCGCTCTTCTACTACGGAGTCGAGCCGAGGCGGTCCCGGAGCGCCTCGAGCGTCCGCGTGAGCGACTCGAGGCCGGTGAGCGTGTCGGTGACGCCGGCGCGGAGCGCCGCGCGCACGAGCGGATCGGGCGGAAGCTCGTGCGCCGCGACCTCGCCGAGCGCGCGCGCCGAGCCGCGCAGCATGGAGACGGTTCCGTGCACGAGGGGAACGACCGTGTCGAGCTGAGCCCGGGTCTGCAATGGCGCCTCCTGGAAGAACGGGTGGCGAGCATGGGATCGGCCGCTCTCGCACGGGAGCCCCTCGATGGAGGCCCGCACCCGCCGGGAGCACTCGGAGTGCGACATGGGCGCGCAGGCGGCCTCGACGCGCTGCGGCGAAGGCCCGCCGGCCCGACCGCCGCGTCGGCGATCGGCCGACGCCGCGCGGCCGCCACGCGCCCGTCTCCGCGCCGGCCGTTCCCGGAGCACGCGCTCCCCTCGCCCCGCGCTGCGCAGACCCCAGGACGTGCTCACGTTCGGGCCATGAGAGCGCTCACGTACGACGGACCGTTCCGCGTGAAGGTGCGGAACAAGCCCGATCCCCGCATCGAGCACCCGCAGGACGGCATCGTCCGCGTCACGGCAGCGGCGATCTGCGGCTCGGACCTGCACCTGCTCCACGGGCTCGTGCCGGACACGCGCGTCGGCCAGACGTTCGGGCACGAGTTCGTCGGCGTCGTCGAGGAGCTCGGGCCCGAGGCGACCGGCCTCGAGGTCGGCGACCGCGTGATGCTGCCGTTCCCGATCTTCTGCGGCTCGTGCTTCTACTGCCAGCGCGGCCTCACCTCGAGCTGCGAGAACACGAACCCGGCGACCGACGCGGCGGCCGGCGTCTACGGGTACGGGCACCTGACGGGCGGCTACGACGGCGGGCAGGCGGAGTACGTCCGCGCGCCGTTCATCGCGGTGGACGCGGAGAAGATCCCGGACGACCTCGACGACCTCACGGTCCTGCCGCTCACCGACGCGTTCGCGACCGGCTACTTCGCCGCGGAGATGTGCAACCTGAAGGGCGGCGAGACGGTGGTCGTCTTCGGAGCGGGTCCGGTGGGGCTCTTCGCGATGCGCTCCCTCTGGCTCATGGGGGCGGGGCGGGTCATCGCGGTGGACCACGTCGACTACCGGCTCGAGTTCGCGCGCCGCTTCGCGGCGGTCGAGACCCTGAACTTCAGGGAGGCCGACGTCGTCACGGCCATCAAGGGCATGACCGACGACCGGGGGGCGGACGCCTCGATCGACGCCGTCGGCCTCGAAGCGGCGGGCTCGGCGACCCACCGCGCGACCGGAATCTTCGGGAAGCTCGAGGCCGGGTCGCCGGTCGCGTTCAACTGGTGCGTCCACGCGACGCGCAAGGGCGGCACGATCTCGGTCGTCGGCGTCTACGGTCCGCCGTACGCGGCGTTCGACTTCGGGACGGCGATGAACAAGCAGCAGACGATCCGCACGGGCCAGTGCCCGGTCAAGCGGTACATGCCGCACCTGCTCGAGCACATCCGCGCCGGGCGCATCGACCCGAAGGCGGTGTTCACGCACCGCCTGCCCCTCGACGAGGCGCCCGCGGGCTACCACACGTTCGCGCAGAAGAAGGACGGCTGCATCAAGGTGGCGCTGTTCCCGAACGGGACGACCGTTCACTAGGAGGCGAAGATGGCGAACGTTCCCACCGGCGGTTCGAGCGCGTCGGCGCGCGGCGGGCCGCCGCCGGTCGAGGCGGTGGATCTCGACCCGGCGAACCGACCGGGCGTCCCGAAGGAGCGCGCGCCCGAGCCGTGGCCGAACTCGCGCCCCGAGCCGAAGCGCATGACGGCCCGGCCGGCGACGCCGAGGCACGGCAGGCCGAACAAGCCCATGCCGCCCGTGTACGGCACTGCGGTCCCGCCGCGCGGCGTGTCCGGGGCGATCCGGCGGATGGCGTACCGGCTACCGGACCACTACGTGAACCACTGGATGCTCCTCCTCGTCGCGGACCGGGTGCAGTCCTGGGGTCTGCGCGCGCGGAGGGTGATGACCTTCGCGCTGCCCGTCGCCGCGCTCGCGCTGCTCGCGCGCCGGTTCGCGCGCGCGTGAACGTCGGCTCGCGCGCTCCGCGTGACCTGCGACCCTGGCTACGGCGCGAGGACCTCGAACGGCCGCATCATGTCGTGCTCCTCGTGCGCGAGGATGTGGCAGTGCCACATGTAGCGGCCGGCGCGGTCGAAGCGGCTGCGGATGACGACGTAGCCGCCCGGCGGGACCCGCACCGTGTCCTTGAGTCCCTGCTCGTTCGGCTCAACGGTGTACGCGGAGTCGAAGCCCGGGTCCCCGGCGACGCGCCCCTCGAGATCCGTGTCCGGTTCGAGCGCGCCCGCCGCGAGCACCGGCATGTTGCCGGCCGCGGCGGGGGTGTAGCGCGACGGGTCGTAGCTTCCCTTCTCGATCACCTGGAACGCGACGAGGTGCAGGTGCATCGGGTGCGTGTCCCCCGTGGAGTTCACGATCGTCCAGTCCTCGACGGCTCCGAGGCTCGGCGTCTCCGTGACCGGTGCTGCGAACTCGAGGCCGTTGAGCCGCAGCTCGAGCCGGCGCTGCAGAAGCCCCGTCTCGGGATCGAGCAGCTGGTAGACGTCCACGAGCTCCTGCAGGTCGACGACGCGGGAGGCGTCCGCCGCGGGAAGCACGACCTGCGCCGCAGGGGTGGCCGGCACCGCGCTCGTGTCGGGCGTGCCCGGCGCCGCGGCCGCGACCCGGAACTGCATGATCCGGCCGGTCGTGAGCGGGTCGACCTGGTCGCCGTCGGGGAACGGCGAAGCGCCGTCGTTCCGGAGCGTCACGACCTTGCCCGCGAGGGCCGGGTCGGAGAAGTCGATGACGAGATCCGCGCGCTCGCCCGGCGCGATGAGGAGCCGGCTCGCCGGGTCGGCGCCGACGGTGACCGCGGACGGGAGCAGCCCGCCATCGTTCCCGATCTGGACCATCGGCGGGGGCGCGACCGCCTCGCCGGTCACCTCCGCCCACAAGCCGTAGAAGCGCGAGTCGGAGCCGTTCACGAGCCGGAGCCGGTACCGGCGGCGCTCCACGTCGAGGTAGGGCCAGACGACGCCGTTCACGATGATCGCGTCGCCAAAGAACTCGGGGCGCGACGAGTACATCGGCTCGCCGTCGGCGTCGAGCAGCGGCGCCTGCGTGTACGGATTGATGAGCGGCACCGTGTAATAGGCGAGCGAGCCGTCGTCGTTGAAGGACTTGTCTTGGAGGACGAGCGGCACCTCGAACGCGCCGCCGGGCAGCCCGAGCGCGTCCTCCGCGTCGTCGCGGAGCAGGTAGAACGCGGCGAGCCCCGCGTAGACGTTGAGGCGCGTGACGCCGAGCGCGTGATCATGGAACCAGAGCGTCGCGGCCCGCTGGTCGTTCTCGTAGCTGTACGTCACCGTGTTCCCCGCCGGGCCGCCCATCCCGTTCGCGGTCGCGGCGGGGTCGCTCGTGAACCAGAACTCCGGGTTTCCGTCGTACGCCGCGGCGACGTGGCCGCCGTGCAGGTGCGGGACGATCCGGACCTCGGGCTCGCCGTCGCGAGCGCCATGCAGCGTGTGGTCCACCGTGAGCAGGTGCTTCGCGAGCGGCTGCCCGCTCGACCCGACGATCCCGTTCACGTACTTCACGGCCACCGGCCGGTTCGACCGGGCCTCGATCGTCGCGCCGAGGTAGCTCGCGTCATAGCCCCACGCGAGCGACACGATCGGCGCGCCGGTGGCGGGATCGACGAACTGCGAGCCGTCCATCCTCCGGAGCCCGAAGTCGTGCACGCCCTGCCGAGCCGTCACGGTGTAGCGGTCGACGCCGCCCGCGGTCGAGTCGGGCGCGCGCACCGGGATCATCGGGAGCGCGTTCTCGAACTGGCGGATCGCGTATGGATCGAGCGGCCGCGGCGCGACGTGCTTCTTCGCGGGGGACGAGGTCTCCGGCGTGCTGGAGGACGAGCAGGACGCGAGGAGGAGGATCGCTGCGAGGGACGCGCGAGGGAGGCGCATGAGAGGCTCCGGGAAGGCAGGCGGGTCGCGCCCAGGGGGTTTCCCACAGGTACCCCGGCCCGCGAGTGACGATCCATCGCCATCTCGCGTGTATTCCGGCCCAAATGGGGCCAAGAGGCTCTTTGTCCCACCAGTCCGGGGCGAAGGGAGGCGGCGGAGCCGCTCGTCGCCCGCGAATCGAGGGCAGGTCCGCGCTCTGGCGGGAAGCTCCCGCGCGCGCCGGCCCGCTCGCCAGCCGACGCGTAAGCGGTGTAGCAATGGGGCCGCTGGAGGAGCGCGTGAACGTACCAGAGGAGATCCGCGCCGCGGCCCGCCGCGCGCTCGCGCTCGCGGACGAGGCGCTCGCCGCCGAGTGCGACGAGACGTTCTTCACGGCCGGCGGGCCCGGCGGGCAGCACCGCAACAAGACCGAGAGCGGCGTACGGCTCGTCCACCCGCCCACCGCGACCGTCGTGACCGCGACGGAGCGCCGGAGCCAGGCGCAGAACCGCGGGGTCGCGCTCGAGCGGCTGCGCGAGCGGCTCGCCGCGCTCGCGCGCCGGCCGAAGCCGCGGCGCGAGACGCGCCCGACGCGCGGGTCGAAGGAGCGGCGGCTCACCGCGAAGAAGCGCCGCGGAGAGCGGAAGGCTTCGCGGCGCGACTTCGACTAGACGAGGCGAAGCTACGGCCGGAACGGCACGCCGTTCGGCGGCTGCTGCGAGGCGAGCGGCACCGGCTCGACGATGCCGGCGTCCACGAGCCGGCCGACCGCCGCCCGGACCTCCTCCGGGACGATGCCGGAGGTCTCGAGCGCCTCGCACAGGGTCGGCAGGCCGACCCGCTTGCCGGAGAGCTCGGCCAGGACCACGCCGTCGCCGGGGGCGAGCCGCCGCGGACCCGCCCAGGCGGCGAGCGCCGTGTCGAGGGCCGTCCGCCCGCTCGAGCGGGAGCCGAGGACCGCGCCCCGGTAAGCCACCTCGGCCTCCGCGCCGGCGACCGAGAGCGTGAACTTCTGTCCGCGCGGCCACTTTTTACGGCCATCGCCATCCGTCGGCTTGCCTGTCTGCACAGGGCCGTATGTCCGCCAAAGTCGCATGGATGTCAACGCCCCCCCGGACGCACCGCCGCACGGGGTGGCGGGGCGCAGTGCGCGGTGACAAGTACTGTCGGTGCGAGCCGAACGAGGCGCCCCCTCACCGCGACCCTCTCCCCCGCTTCGCGGGGGCGAGGGAGGAAGGTCGCCGAGGACGCTGCGCGCCGCGCCCGGGTGGGGGCGGGCGCGCGTGCTCGCGATCGGCCACTCCACGCGCCCCGTCGCGGAGCTCGTCTCGCTGCTCGAGGCCGCGGGCGTCGCGACGCTCGCGGACGTCCGCACCATCCCGCGCTCGCGGGCAAACCCGCAGTTCGAGGGGGCCGCGCTCGCGCGCTCCCTCGCGCGCGCCGGCATCGGCTACGTGCACCTGCCGCGGCTCGGCGGCCTGCGCCACGCCCGCAAGGGCTCGGAGGAGAACGCGGGCTGGCGGAACGCCTCCTTCCGCGGCTACGCCGACCACATGCAGACGCCGGAGTTCGAGGAAGGGCTCTGCCAGCTCCGCGCGCTCGCGCGCGACGGGCCGGTGGCGGTGATGTGCGCGGAGGCCGTCCCCTGGCGCTGCCACCGCGCGCTCCTCGCGGACGCGCTCCTCGCGCGCGGCGTCGTCGTCGAGCACATCACCGGACGCGGCCGGACTCGCCCGCACCGGCTCACGCCGTTCGCGCGGCTCGAGGGCCGGCGCGTCACGTACCCGCCGGCGCGGCCCGAGCCCGCCGCCGGTGGTGCAGCACGATGACGAGCCCCACGACCGCGTCGAGGAGGATGAGGACGTTCGTCACGACGAAGACCCAGTTCGCGACGAGCAGGCTGTAGACGGTGAAGCCCGCGGACGCGGCGATCTGGCCGATGAAGAGCCACTTCGACACGCCCTCGCTCGAGCCCTCGCGCCACTGCTTGAGGACCTGCTGGACGAGCGTCGCGAGCAGGATTGCGGAGCTGAGCCAGCCAACGGCCTCGGGCACGCGCCTCACGGTGGCTTCGCCGCCCCGCCGCGGCACGCGAGGTTGCGTTCCGCCGGCCCCGCGAACAGACTCGGTCGCCCGCGGGCGTCGCCCGCCTGGAGGTCCCGTGTCCGCACTGCTCCTCGCCGCCTCGCTGCTCGCCACCGCGCTCTCCGCCGTGGGCGGGCCGGCCCGGGCGGCCCCCCGCGCCGAGGCGCGCCCCTCGCGCGCCGAGGTGGCGGCGCTCGTGCGGCGCTGCGTCGCAGCGTACGGCGGGAAGGACGCGCTCGCCCGCGCCGCGGTGACGAGGCAGGAGGGGCGGGTCACCTCGCTCCTCCACCCCGGCGTCGACGGCCGCATCGTCCGCGGCTACGCGCGGCCCGGCCGGCTCCGCGTCGAGATCGCGTTCCCGGGCTCGCCGCCGGAGGTCCGCGTCCTCGACGGCGGCCGCGGGTGGCGCAACGGCGAGGAGGTGGAGAGCATGAGGCTCGCCTCGATGCTGCTGCAGGCGGCGCGGCTCGATCTGCCCGCGCTCCTCCTCGCCTGGGAGGAGAAGGTGGAGGACCGCGGGACGGCCGACGTGGGCGGCACGCCCGTCCGTGTGCTCGCGCTCGAGCCCGCGCCGGGGATCGTCGTCGAGGCCGCGATCGACCTGCGCACCGCGCTCGTCGTCCGCTCCCGCGGCTCGTCCCGCGACCCCGGCATGCCGCTCGAGTTCGTCACCACGTACGGCGACTTCCGGACCGTGGGCGGCGTCGTCGTCGCCTTCCGCGAGCAGAACTGGGCGAACGGCCGGTCCACCGGCGAGACCGTCCTCGAGAAGGTGGACTTCCCGAAGGCGCTGCCCGACGGCGCCTTCCGGCCGTGAGGACCGGGAACGGACGAGACGTGGACGTGGACGTGGACGTGAGCTTGGCTCGATCCGATCGAGATCGTCTCGCGACCACCGACCACCGACCACCGACCACGACCACGACGACGTCCACGACCACGTTTGATGGCCGTGTCCTGCGGCCGCGCTACGTCCCCACCCGCACGAGATCCACGACCGGCCGGTCCGCGTCGTGCGGGACTGACAGGTCCACCTCGCACACGATCGCCCAGTCCACCTCGCCCGCCTCGTCGACGATGCGCTGCACCGCTTCCCAGCGCCGCGGCCCCGTCTCCTTCACGAAGGTGTTCTGCGGCCGGCGCGCGGCGGGCGTCGTGTCCATGCGCGGGTGGACGGCGAAGTAGGGCGCGAGCTCCGCCTCGAGCCGCGCGGGCGTCCACTCGCTGCCGGGCGAGAGGGCCGCCCGCGCCGCCTCCCAGTCCTTGCGCGCGACCGCGACGAGCAGCGCGTGCAGCTCGTTCCGGAGCCGGGCCGCGAACGCGCGCGGGTCGGCCCAGAGCGGCGGCGGCCCGAGCGCGGCGAGCGAGTCGGCGGTGGGGGCGGCCTGGTACGCCGGGTCGCGCATCCGCTCCCACTCGTCGATGAGCGACGAGTCCACCCCGCGCACGGTCGTGCGCAGGAACGTGATGATGTCGAGCAGCTCCTCGTCGCGGTAGGCCTCCGGCACCGTCTGGACGAGCGTCTTGTACGCCTCGGACAGGTAGCGGAGCAGGAGCCCCTCCGAGCGCTGCAGCTCGTACTCGCGCACGTAGTCCGCGAAGGTCATGAACTTCTCGACCATCTCGCGCGCGACCGACTTCGGCCGGATGTTCTCCTGCCCGACCCAGGGGTGCTTCGCCGCGAACTCGTTGAAGGTGGCGTAGACGAACTCGCGGTTCGGCTTCGGGTACTCGACCTTCTCGAGCTCCGCCATCCGCGCGTCGTAC
>Ga0137368_10001438_pt1 | contig 25167 bp, 17 predicted proteins | sample SagtaG_13_FD_104917 | JGI IMG/M metagenome (GOLD analysis project Ga0137368, IMG submission 104917) | Vadose zone soil microbial communities from Sagehorn Ranch, Mendocino, California, USA - Sage1_L_100_16 metaG | ecosystem: Environmental > Terrestrial > Soil > Vadose zone | place: USA...
CGGGCCGAGGGTCACGTGCTCCGCGTCGAAGCGCTTCCGGGTACGGGGATGCGTCGAGACGATCACCCGGTGCGTCGTGGCGAGGCCGCGCAACACGTCGACAAGCTTCGCAAGCTGCTCCAGCGCGTCGATGTTCTCCTCGCGGTGCGCGCTCACGACGAAGTACTCGCCGGCGGTCAGCCCGAGCCGCGACAGGACTTGCGAGCCGTCGATCTTCGGCAGGTAGTGCTGGAGCACTTCGAACATCGGGCTACCGGTCTTGATGACCCGATCCGGGGGAAGTCCCTCGGCGAGCAGGTACTCGCGGCCGATGCTGCTGTACGGCATGTTCACGTCGCTGATGTGATCGACGATCTTCCGGTTGATCTCCTCCGGGACGCGCTCGTCGAAGCAGCGGTTCCCGGCCTCCATGTGGAACACCGGGATCTTGCGGCGCTTCGCCGGATAAGCCGCCAGGCAGCTGTTCGTGTCCCCGAGGACGAGCAGCGCGTCGGGGCGGACTTCCCCGAGCACCGCATCCACCCGGGCAATCACGTTTCCGACGGTCTCGGCTGCGGTCTTCCCCGCCGCGCCAAGGAAGTGGTCCGGCTTACGGAGCTCGAGATCGTCAAAGAAGATCTGGTTCAGCTCGTAGTCGTAGTTCTGGCCCGTGTGGACGATCACGTGCTCCACGTGCCGATCCAGTGCGGCCATGACGCGCGACAGCCGGATGATCTCCGGCCGCGTGCCGACGACGGTCATCACTCTCATGTGCTCACCTTCCACCGTGCCCACGGCCCCGCGCTAGCGCTTCACGACAGGATCGAAGAGGGTGTCCGGGTTTCGCGCATCGAACACCTCGCTCGACCAGAACAGCGTCACCATCTCATCCGGCCCGACGTTCTCGATCGAGTGCGTGTATCCAGGAGGAATATCGACGACGCGGTACTCCTCGCCTCTGACCTTGAACTCGACGACCTCATCCCCATGGATCTGGCGGAGGCGGATGATCCCTTCACCCTGGACCACCATGAACTTCTCGGTCTTGGTGTGGTGGTAGTGGTTTCCGCGCGTGATCCCGGGCTTCGTACGAGACACGAAGATCTGGCCGAAGTGAGGCGACTTGATGAACTCCGCGAGACTCCCGCGATCGTCCGCCCTGATGTCGAGTCCATAGCCGCAAGCGTGCGCCGGGAGGTGCGAAAGGTACGTGGCCCAGAGCGCCCTCACGAACGGCGTCGAGTAGTCCGGCAGCGCGAGGGTCGTGCGGTGCGCGCGAAAACTCCGGAGTAGGGTAGCGAGCTCGCCGAGGGAGACCGCGTGCGACGGGAGGGAATCCGCGAACCGGAACCCCGGCCGCGCCGGACTCCCCAGTTCGGCTAGGAGCGCCACCACCACGTCGTCGATGTAGGTGAGGTCGACGACGTTCGCCGGATCGGAGATCTGGATCGGGAGATCGTTCGCAACGTTATGGCAGAAAGTCGCGACGACGGAGTTGTAGTTGGGCCGCGACCACTTCCCGAACAGGTTCTTCAGCCGGTGCACGACGCCTTCCGCGCCGCTCGACTCACAGTAACGACGCAGCTCCTCCTCGGCGTCGTGCTTGCTGCGACCGTACGCGTTGTCCTTCTCGGCCTGGACCGAGGAAGAGAGGACGACTTTGGGCGACTTCCGCGCGGTCTCGAGGAGATGCAGCAGCTCGCCGGTAAAGCCGGCGTTCCCGGTCGCGAAGTCCTCGGCCCGCTCCGGCCGGTTCACACCGGCGAGGTGGAAGACCGCGTCCGACGTGAGCAGCGCGTCCTCGAGCGCCGACCTAGGATCCCCCAGGTCGTGCTCGACGATCTCGAGATCTTTTCGCTGGCGGAGGGCACCGCACAGGTGCTTGCCAACGAATCCCTTCGCTCCGGTTACGACGACCCGCCTCACAGCTCGACCTTCTCGCCACGGATCGCACGCTGGATGCATTCGAGCTTCATCAGGAGATCGCACATTCCGTTCACGTCGAGACGCGGACTGTTGTGCGAGTTGTAGTCTTCCTTCCGCGAAACATCCTTCTGGCCCTCGCTGAAGTACAGCGCGTAGTTGAGGTCGCGGTTGTCGGCGGCCACGCGGTAATAGCCGCCGAGATCCTGCGCGCTCACGAGCTCCTCCCGAGTGAGCAGCGTCTCGTATAGCTTTTCGCCGTGGCGGGTACCGATGACGTTGAGCGGGGTGTCGGACTTCAGCAGCTTCTTCACGGCAAGCGCGACGGTCTCGATCGTAGCGCAGGCCGCCTTCTGAACGAACGTGTCGCCTGGGTCGCCGTGCTGGAACGCATAGAGGACCAGATCGACTGCGTCCTCGATGCTCATCATGAACCGCGTCATCGCGGGATCGGTGAGGGTGAGAGGCTTGCCGGTCTGGATCTGGTGGATGAAGAGCGGGATCACCGACCCGCGGCTCGCCATGACGTTCCCGTAACGGGTCACGCAGATGGTCGGCCGGGTACCCGCTACGCGCGACTTCGCGACGGCGACCTTCTCCATCATGGCCTTTGAGATCCCCATCGCGTTGATGGGGTACACGGCCTTGTCGGTGCTGAGCACGATGACGCGCTCGACGTTGGCGTGGACCGCCTCGGAGAGGACGTTCTCAGTCCCGAGCGCGTTCGTCCGGAGCGCCTCGACGGGAAAGAACTCGCACGAGGGCACCTGCTTCAGGGCCGCGGCATGGAACACGTAGTCCACCCCAGCTAGGGCGTCCCTGATGCTCTTCGCCTCCCGTACGTCGCCGATGTAGAAGCGGAGCTTCGGGTTCGCGTAGGCCCGCCGCATGTCATCCTGCTTCTTCTCATCTCGGCTGAAGACCCGGATCTCCTTGATCTCCGTTTCAAGGAATCGCTCGAGAACTGCGTTGCCGAACGTTCCGGTTCCACCGGTGATGAGGAGGATCTTGTTCTTGAACATGCTTGAATGGTTCCTTCGGCCCGCGGCGCACCCGCGCGCCTGCGCCGCCACACTTACACCCGTGACAGACGCTGGCACCCGGCGAGTACGGACGGACGCTAGCCCTTGCGGATATGCTTGGTCAACCCTGGGCGCCCGCTGCAGCCCGGAGCCGCGATCATCTCTGCCAGGGCCGATTGTTGAGCAACTACCTCTGGATGCAGATTGAGCCCTCCCCTCGTTCTCGCCCTGGCGCTGCTGACGCTGCCGAACGCAACGAAGGGGCAGCCGTCGCCGGTCAACGTCGCCCTTCACAGACCTTACGCCCTCACTCCCCAGCCGAACTACAAGCTGACGACGGACGCAGGCGACTCATCTCAATTGACGGACGGGAGGCTTGCAGGCGGGGGCTTCTGGACCGAGAAGGGATGCGTCGGCTGGACGGGAGTGAGGGTTGTGTCGATCACGATCGACCTCGGCTCGGAGTTCGAGATCAGCGGTGCGTCGTTCAGCACCGCAGCGGGAAGGGCGGATGTCGAATGGCCGTCCGACTTGCTGGTGCTGGGGAGCGTCGACGGGCGCCGGTACAGCCTCCTCGGGGATCTCGCTTCGCACCAGGCGACAACAGGCGAGCGGGCTTCCGATCGCTCGTTCGAACGCCGCGTGATCGCGTCGCACGAACTTACGGGGCAAGCGCGGTTCGTGCGCTTCATGGTCGGCGCGTCCGGTCCATACGTGTTCGTCGATGAGATCGAGGTCTTCGGGCAGCCCGCCGTCGCATCGAGCGAGCCTCGCTCCGCGACGGCAGACACCGACGCGTTGTTCTGGCGCACTCGTGCGGCATCGAGACTTCGGAGCGAGGTCGAGCGACGCGTTGTGGAGGCCCGAACGCGCGTTTCTGCCGCACGCATTGCGACGAATGACCGGACAGCCCTGCTCGCAGCACTCAGCGACGTCGGTGACGCAACGTCGCGTCTCACCGTGGATGACTGGAACGCCGTGAGCACGAAGTACCCCATGAATGATGTTCACTCTGCCGCACTTAGGATCATCGGGGCAATCGAGCACCTAGAAGGTGCACCTTCTCTAAGCGTATGGCCGGCCAATCCCTGGGATCCGCTCGACATGACGACGCCTCCGCCACCCGCGGGGTCTCCTGCCATCTCGGTGGCCCTCATGAACGGCGAGGTTCGCTCCGCGGCACTCAATCTCCGAAACTCCACGGCAGAACCCATTGCAGTCGCGATAACACTTGCGGATTCCGATGCGCTGGAACCTGTCTGGATCGAAGCTCGTGCGGTCGCCTGGTCCGGAGACTCCGAAGCCAGGCCGGTCGCGCTGGCGGTGCCCGAGCCTACGCGAAGCTCCGCGGTGACCGTCGTTGACATTCCGGCTGGCGTGACGAGCCAAGTATGGCTCACGTTCGCACCGACGAGACTTCCGCAAGGGCAACACGAACGAACTCTTCGCGTTGGATCGCCACGACGGCCGGACGCGTCCGTCCCCGTGAACGTCACGGTCCTTCCCGGCCGATTCCCAGTGACGCCACGACTCCACCTTGGCGGCTGGGACTACCTCGACGCCCGCCGTGACGCGGGCTCTGCAGACACACTCGCCGGCACCGCGTCGCTGCTCCGGGAGTTTGGAGTGGACCTGCCGTGGGCGACCCCAGCCGCGATGCCGTTCGGTGATTACAGGGCAGACGGAACGATGGCTGCGGCCCCCGACACGAGCGTGTTCGATTCGTGGGTTCTCCGATGGCCACATGCGGCGCGTTATCGGGTGTTCGTCTCTGCGGGTGACAACATTGCCGGCCTTCAGCGCGGGACGCAGGCGTTCGCATCCGCGATCCAGGCGTGGACGACCTTTTGGGCGGAGCACATCGCTGCGCGTGGCATCCGACCGAGTAACATCGAACTTTTGTTCGTAGATGAGCCGCGCGGAAACGAAGGGGACGCTGAACGCCAGATCGATTGGGCTCGCGCGCTGAGCGCCTCGCGTAGCGCGTTCCGAGTCTGGCTCGATCCTGTCTACGTGTCCCCCGACAAGACACCGGCGGAACTCGTCAGCACGTCCCACACTCTCTGCCTGAACCGACGCCTGCTCGAGCACTCGGGGCAGCCGTACGAAGCGTTCGCCCGCGCTCTCGTAACCGCCGGCAAGACCGTCGAGCTCTACGGCACTGACGGACCGGCGACGAGGCTGGATCCGTACACCTACTACCGCCTGATGGCCTGGCGGGCGTTCGACGTGAGCGCGAGCGGCGTCAACTTCTGGAGCTTCAGCGATACGGGGGGCGGAAGTTCGTGGCGCGAGTACCTTGCGCCGCGAACTGCGTACTCGCCGCTGTTCCTGGACGGCCGCTCCGCCGAGGGCGGGAAGCACATGTACGCGATTCAGGAAGGCGTCGAAGACTACGAGTACCTCGCATTGTTGCGCGACGCCATCGCGAGAGAGGCGATGAACAGGGCTCTGGAAGACGCGGTGTTGGCACACGCGCGCTCAGTCCTGTCGTCCGCATTGAGCCGGGTACTCCGCACGTCGCGCGTCGAGGCGTACCCTTGGATTGTTTCCAAGGATCGTACGGTTGCGGACGCAACTCGTCTTGAGATCGCGAACGAACTCCAGCGCCTCGCCTCCGGCGCGCCGAGTGCGCCCTGAGCTCGGACCGCGGTCCCTGCCGATCTCACGCCCTGCGGATCAGGTCCAGAATACGACCAGCCTGCATCACACAGCTCTTCTGCTCAATAACGAAGCGCCGCGCTCGTTCGCCGAACTGCACTCGCTCAGCGCTCGGACGGTTGCACACCTCAGATATCTTCTTGGCCATGTCCGCTGGTGCGGATCCCTCGACGACGAACAAGTAGTCGAAGTACTCCTCCGGCATGCCCGGCAGCCTTCTAACGATGGCTGGCGTCCCGGAGAGCATGTACTCCAGTATCTTCGACGGGAAGGAGTACTTCGTGAACTCCGCAGTATCGCCGCGCGGGTTGATGAGAACGGTCGCGTTTCGCTGCAGCGTCAGAACTTCGCCCCGGGTTAGTTGTCCGAGATAGCGGACCCGAGGGTCACGAGCGACCATGCTGCGAACCTCTGGCTCCGCGTCACCTGCGCCGCAGATCCACATTCGGCATGTCGGGTCGGGTACCAACGAGAAGGCTTCCAGCAAATCCAGTATTCCGTACGCCTTGTGCAGCGTGCCCGTGTACAGAACCACCTTCAGTGAGTTGTCGGGCACCTGCGGCCACGACTCCGCGTTCGCATCCTCTGGATTGACAGCCCCCTCCATCACTATCCACGGTCTACCGGCAACGCCGAGTCGCTCAGCCATGTGGCGCGTCAAGAAGACGAAGCAGTCCATGTGCTTAAGCACGAGATCAAGGATCCACCGATCCATTGCTTTGAAGGCACGAAGAAGACGACCCACGTGGGATAGATTCATGTGCTCAGGCAGGTCTGGCACCACAACGCACACCTTCAGCGAGCGGTCGACTGCTTTTGCCATCGCCGCCGCCAGCAGGAAGGGCGCGTGCATCGAATAGATGACGATGCTTCGCGGCCCTTCGCTGGAAGCGCCTGCGCTCCACCGGCAAGCGCTCACAGTCAGCGCCGCGACCCTCCAAAGGTGCTTCACCGCGAACAGATTGACGAACCCAATGCTCTTGTCGCGAGCTCCTGGTGCATGGCTCCATCGCCGCCCGGCGATCCATATGCGACTGTAATGCTGCGGGTATGGCCCAACAAACACTGCGTTCAGCACGGATATCGGCCTTCGCATGACCACGTCCAACCCCGTGATCAGGCTCCACTGGAGCGCGTTGGCGGCGCCCTGAACGGGCCCTCGGCAGCGGGCGACAATGCTCGCTTCTTCGTCCCGAGGAAACACTCCCCCCAAGAACAGGAGGCCCGAAATAGTTTCGGCGTGCGATTGCTCGCGCGAACCGCGCCCGGAAACGTGCGTCAGGTCCTTGGACTCACCACGCGTCACATTGGCTCCTCGCTTCGCCACGTCGGTCGACTGGCTCGGCATTTGCCGTTGCCAGGCGGGCCCCGCCTACGTCGCGCTCGACCGGGCGGGGCTGGCCCTTCGCGTGCGCCGCCGCGCGGTGCGCACTCCTCGGGCGTCGTCGCGCTCGTCAAGGATACCTAGAGCGCACCACCCAGTCGCGGACCGCGTATAGAACCCGCTCCGCCTTAGGGCTGCCGCGAGCGATTGCGAGGAGTGCAAGTTTGGCGCACTGCCGTCCCCGCCGGGGATCCGCGAGTAACGCGCGCGCAAGGCTCTTCAACGCGCCACCCTTATCACCCGCAGCAGCGAGGTACCCCGCCTCGAACAGAAGGCGCCCGGCTCTCACCGTGAGGAGGTTCGTGTCGAGAAGGGCCGCTATCTCGGGTACGGCTTCCAGTTCTTGGTGAAGGCGCGCGGCCTCTTCGGCGAACTCCAGACCCCGAGCGCTGTTCTTTGCAGCCCCGTGGCGACGGGCCGACGCCCAGTATTCCTCGGAGAAATGGAACCGGGTCTGTGCTGCCATACGGATCCACAGGCGGTGGTCGAGGAGCAGATGATACGTCGGGTCGAGCCCACCGGCGCGCTCATAGAGCCCGCGACGCATAAAGACCGTCGGCTGATGGAGGATCGACATCGCCAGCAGGTCCACCAATGAAACCTGACGCCCTCGGGGGCGATGCTCGATCCTCCCATCTTGATCGATGATGAGTCCGTTCGCGTGAACGAGACCTACGTCCGGGTGGCCATCAAGAATCTTGACGGCGTTCCTGACTGCTCCCGGGAGATAGACGTCGTCCGAGTTCAGCCATGCGACGTACTCGCCCTTCGCTCGGGCCATTCCCTTGTTGATGGCCTCGGCCTGGCCCGAGTCCTTCTCGCTGACCCACCAGGCGAGGCGATGTGACACCCCCCGAATGATGTCCACGCTCCCATCCGTAGATCCGCCGTCCACCACGATGTACTCGATGGCGGGATAGTCTTGCGACAGTACGGACTTCAGCGTTGCCGGAAGGAAGCGAGCCTGATTGTACGATGGCGTCACCACGGTTACACGACTGACCATCCGCATTCCCTTCTCTGGTTCGGACGAGCGCCCACTCCAAACGCCCCTGGCGACACACCCACGCCAAACGGGACCCGCCGCGGTCGCCGGACGCGTCCCATATGACTACCGGCTCCCCCAGGCGGATTCAACACATGCCCGTTTCTCGACGATTCCGAGCGCGCCGCACATCGGGTCCCACCGCCAGCGGCTCTAGCGCTCTGCGTTCAGGCGATGCTGAGGAAACACTCAGGGAACCATCCAAGAGAACTCTTCCCCGCGTCGCCTGTGACCTCCTAGCGCGAGGCCGCATCCACCGAAGCGAGACGCGCCGCCCGATCGGTTCGAAGCTCGAGCTCGTTAGCCCCCGGACGAACTTTGGATTGCAGGACATTCACACGACCCTCTGCCCATTGCTGAAAGCGCCAGGTACCTTCCCCGGCGACACATCGTCGCCATTCGTTCTTGCAGCGGCGCCCTCGGAAAGAGCGAGCACGCTTCCAAGCACGTAGAGGGTCGCACCGAAGTAGATGGGGCTGATCGCGAGGGCGGGCTCGACGAGAAACGTCACCCCTATGGCGCTCAAGAGCCCGAAAAGAACCGACGTTTGCAGAGGTGTCCCTTTGCAAAACAGGAACCGGATCTGCCGTACGTGAAGACTCTGGAATATCACGAGAAGCGCCAAAGGGAGCAGTCCCGCGTCCCACAGCACATCGAGCCACAGATTGTGAGCGTATCGTAAGCCGATCGGCACCACCCGTCCGCCAGCTGCAAGCTCCCACGCGTGGCTGACGACAGTGATCCACGCGTCGTACCTCTCTGTCTCGAGGCGCTCTTGGGCGAATCGTTGGTAGATACCGGCTTCGCTGGCGATCGATGAGCTCTGTGCCCACCAGACCACGGCACTTGCCGCGACCAGCGCCCCTCCGATTTGCACAAATTTCGCCCCGTGGGTCCGAGCGGTCCGAATCACAATGCTGGCCGTAACGAAGGCGGCAGCAGCCAGGGCGACGAACGGACTCCGGTTCTGAAGGGAGATGTTGACGAGGACACCCGCGCACGCAGCGGCCCCGAGGATCAAGACCGCGGGCCACCACCGACCTGCGACCCCCCGCCCCCGTAGCGGTTTCGCAAGCAGCACCGTCGGCAGCAAGCACATTCCCAAAGAGGCCATTGCTCCGAGGCCGGGCGCGTTGACCGTCTCGCCGGACGCCCATAGGTTCTGCGCCAACCGAGAAGCCACCTCCAAGGAACCAGCGGTCCACGCCGCGCCGGCGGTCGTAACCGCCGCGAACGCTCCCACCCCAATCGCGGGGAGACTCAACACCACGACGGCGCTAGGCGGGGCGTCAGCGGCCCGGTATTTCTTCGTCAACACGTACCCAGCCCAATAGAATGCAACCGCGTACACCGCTGCCTTCGCTCCGTCCAAGGGACCGATGTACTCGTAAGCGACAGACGCGCCGTAGAAGGCAACTAGGAACGCGGAAAGCACCGTCAACCGAGCGCGAAACGCACGGCTGGCCGGGGCTCTTCCGGTTGCGGAAGCAGCCGCCAAGAGAGCCACGACGACCGTGGCAACCGCGGTCGACAAAAGTGGGACGTGCAGAGACACTCCAAGAATCGCCGCCAGTAACAGGAGTGTTTCGCGGCGCGACAAACGGAGATCTCGATGTGCACGCATGTGAGTCAGGTCCTCGAGGGTGTTTCATCGCAGTTCACTTCGCTGCCAGACAATCGAGTATTCGCGCTCAGGGATGACCACCTCGAGACACATCATGGCATCCCCACGTGCTCCCGATGATGACCCGCGAGTCCGCGAAGCGCACGGACGGGACCAAGGAGCGCCTTCCCCAGCAACATCGACTGCGCTCTGATGGGACGATACGCAAAGCCAGAAATGAAGTTGGCCAGCGCATAGGAAAGGAGGGTGGACCACGCGGCGCCCGTGGCGCCCCAACGCGGGATCAGAATGAGATTGCCACTCACGTTCGCAATGGCCCCTGCCACCGTCGCCCATACCGCAAAGCCGGTCATTCCCTCTGTGACTAGATACCGCCCGCGCGCAACGCCGACACACACGAAGGGTAGGGATGCGATATGCACGCGGAAGGGGGTGACGCTGCCCCCGTACTGAGGGCCAAACAGGACCTGTATCAGTGGACCCGCGGCCAGGCAAAGGGGGACCGCGACCGCATATCCCACTCCGATGATGCCATCGTAGAATCGCTGCGTCGCCACAGCGTACTCCCCGGGCGCTCCCCTCTCGCGCGCTGCCACCAACATTGGATACACCGAGGTGGCCACGGCGAGCGGGAGGAAATACCAGAGTTCCGAGAATGTAACTGCGACCGCGTAGATTCCGTTCTCCGCCTCGCCGCGCATTGCGGTTAGCATCACCTGGTCGATCTTCATGTAGATCGCGATCGAAACCGTCATCGCGATCAGCGGCCACGAATCCCTCCAAAGCGCTCGGGCGAACGCCTGCGACCAGCGCAGGGGTGACCGTCGTTCGGTCAACCGCCGCCATCCAACGAACAGCGCTGCTGCCGTTGCGCCGGACGTCGCCAGGAACAGGACGGCGAATGCCTCGAGCGGTGCATTCGCCTCGATCAGGGCGATCCGAACGGCATAGGACGCGAGCAAGACGCCCATACGCGACATCACCAGCGCGCGTCCGGCCTGCTTCGCCTGGAACCAAAGCTCGAACCCTGCCAGCCCGACGAAGAGCGAGCTGCCGGCAGTGATCGCAACAAGCGTACGCGTTTGCGGAGGAGCCCTCATCCAAATGATGGTCCCGACTGCAGCCGCCCACGCCACGCTTCCAGCAGCGGCCCTCAGTGCGACCGCGGTGCCCAGAATTTCGGACTCGCTCTCGGGGCTTCTGGTCAGCTCCCGCACGACGACGGCATCCATTCCTAGCGCCACGAACGCGGTAAAGAGGCCAACAAAGCTCAGCGCGTAGCTGTATTCGCCGAACTGTTCAGGACCCACGTACCGAACGAACCAGACGTTCACGCCTAGACCGACGACCATCAACAGAACTCGTTCGACGACGAGCCAGCTGATGTTCGCTACCACCTTCGCGGCGGCAGGCCGCGCGTTCGCGGCGGCGACGATTCGGCGGATCATGCCGCGCCCTCAGCATGCTGGGGCAAGCCTTGAGTCGTCATACTGCGTTCACACTGAACCCTTGTCGGGCGCACGCGGCCCGCGGTCGACAGGTCTTGTGGCGGCGCCTCGTTGGCGAGTTGATCAGCAAACTTGTATCCTTCGGCAACGCCTTCCCGCGAGCGGCTGCGCTCCGATCGCTCGCGCCTCCTTGCCCCAGTCCTCCGGTCATCGCATGCCACTCGCGCCGCTCGCCCTGTTCGTCTTCAATCGACCCGAACACACCAAGCGCACGATCGACGCGCTCCTGGCGAATCCCGAAATCACGGAGACCCCCGTGTTCGTCTTCGCCGACGGTCCTCGGACTCACGGGGAGACGTCACTCGTCGCCCGGACGCGCGCCGTGGTTCGTGAATCAGGATTTCGGAACCTCACCGTTCTGGAAAGGGATCAGAATTTCGGGTTGGCGCGGAGCATCATCCATGGCGTCGGAGACCTATGCGAACGGTTCGGCAGGGTGATCGTCCTCGAGGATGATCTCGTAGTTTCCCATTCGTTTTTGCGATTCATGAATGCCGCGCTCGAGCGATACGCCGAGGATAATCGCGTTTACCACGTGTCGGGCTATATGTTCCCTGTCGATGCTCTTACAAACGATGAGGTCGTCTTCCTACCGTTCGTCAACCCATGGGGCTGGGGAACATGGAAGCGCGCTTGGGGGCGCTTCGATCCTTCTGCACGAGCGTTCGGGCACCTGAAGGCCCATCGCGCACTCAGGCGGCGTTTTGATTTCGGGGGCTCCTTCTTCTTCTACCGGATGCTCGAGGCGCAACAGGCGGGACGGGTGGACTCCTGGTTCATACGGTGGAACTTGAGTGTGTTCGTATCGCGCGGAATGGCTGTATATCCGGCTATCTCGTTGGTTCAGAACACAGGCTTTGGCGTGGGCGCGACCCACACAGCTGCGCCGGACTTCCGATTCATGCTCGCAACAGCGCACGAACACTTTCCGAAACGCTTTCAGGAGCCGGCTTTCGATAAAGCTGCGCTGAGCCGTATTCGCCGCTTTCTTTGGTGGGACACGTCGCGGACGCTCACTCGCGTCAGGCGCTTGGCTCGTGCCGTCGTTCGCTTCTTTCGCGGCGCCCCATGACCTCGGCCCCCGAGGCACGACGTCAGGGTCCCTTCCCTACCGTAAGTCACGCTACTCTCGGGGGACTGCTGGCGCCTATCACTCTGGCCGGTGCGCCCGCGACGACGACGCCCTCTGCGACGTCACGCGTGACCACTGAGTTCGCTCCAACTACAGCGCCCGATCCAATTCGCAGACCGCCTAGCACGACTGCCCCAGCACATACAGTGACATCGTCCCCCAGGACGGGGTAGCGCCCTTCGGTCCCTGCCGAGTACTTCTCTCCAAGCGTTACGTTCTGCATGAGAACGCAGTTGCGGCCAATGCGGGTGCCAAATCCAATCACCAGCCCGACGGGGTGCTTGATTACCAGACCCGGTCCGATGGCAGCCTGCGGGAGGATGTCCGCACCGAACACGCGAAGGCACCGCGCCGCGATCAGGTTCGGCAAGTACTTCACCTTTCGCGTGACCAGCCAATTGGCCAGACGATAGTAGAGAACTGCGCGAAACCCCATGTCGAAGAGGTAGCAGCGCGCCAACACCCTCGCGGAAAGCGGGCGCCCTGCCGCCGCCTCGACGTCCGCACGAATTCGTTCGAAGGACACTGCGCCCCCGCTTCTCTGCTCAAGCAACCTGGGAGGGGGCGTTTGCGCCCTTACCGTAGTCGCCATATCTGTAATACTGGTAGTATTTCCCGTATCTTTGATCGGTCAGATCCAGGTCATTCAGCACTGCTCCGAAGATTCTTGCGTTGACGTCCTCGATCGACCGCACCGCCCGCACTGCCGCATCGCGTGACGTCTCGCCCGCCTTCAGGACCACCAGCGTTCCGTCCACCTGGGTGGCAATCACCACGGCGTCCGCGACGACTCCCGCCGGCGGGGAGTCGATGATCACGCGGTCGTACCGCTGCGCCATGGCCTGCAGGAGCCGCGCGAAGCCCGCCGTATGAAGCAATTCGGTCGGGTTGGGAGGGATCGGGCCGCAAACGAGGACTGAGAGGTTGGGAATGCGCGACGGGCGGACGAGCGCGTCGAGCTCCCCGTCCCCGACGATGATCGACGAGAGTCCGGCATCGTTCGGTAGCTCGAAGACCTTGTGCAACTGCGGTCGCCGCATGTCTGCATCAACGATGAGCACACTGCTCCCGCCGTCTGCCATCACCTCGGCCAGCGCGGTCGCTGTCGTCGTCTTACCCTCGCTCGGTCCCGCCGACGTCACCACGATCGTCTTGAGCGGCTTCTCGGGGGACATGAAGAGGAGGTTCGTCCGGATCGAGCGCAGGCACTCAGCCGCCGCGGAACGCGGGTTGGCGTGGACGAACAGGTCGCGCTCCTTCTCCGTTCCCTTCCCCTTCTCTATTGAAGGGATGACTCCGAGGAACGCCAGCCCGAGCCGTTCCTCCACCTGCTCGCGGCTCGTGATGGTGGTATCGAGGGTCTCGAGTAGGACGGCGAGCGCCACGCCACCGAACAGGCCGAGCAACATAGCGATCGCCAAGTTGCGGACGGGGCGCGGGGAGGTGGGCGCTTCTGGAGCCTCGGCTCGATCCAAAATTCGGACGTTCGACATCTGCATCATGCCGGTGACGCCAGTTTCCTTCAGGCGCTGCAGCACCATCTCGTAGAGCCGCTGGTTGTTGTCGTGCGTGCGCTTCAGCTCGAGATAGGCCTTCTCGTGCTGGTTCATGCCGAACGCGTCGGTCTTCGTCTCGTTGAACAGCTGCGACAGCTTTCGCTCGGTCTGGACCGCCTCCTGGTACTCGCGTCGTGCACCGTCCAGGATCGTTCGCACCTCGCGCGCGAGCCCGTCGCGCGCGGCAGCGACCTTTGCCTCGCACGACTCGAGCTTCGGGTGCGCCTGGAGGTAACGCGCCCCCATGTCGGCGCACTCGACCCTGGCGTCGAAGTACCTGATCTTGAGCTCCTGCACGGTACGCGACTGATTGAGGAGCGCGAACGCCTCCGCCGCCGGATCGCCCTTTGCGAGCGCATCCGCGAGCGCGACGATCTGTTCGTTACGCGACTCGAGCCACGCCTTCTGGACGCGAGCCTTCGTGAGCGCATCGTTCACTGCGACGAGCCGCTGGCTCACCATGCCCTGGCGGTCCTCCCAACTCGTCGCCACGATGTCGTTCGCCTGCTTGAACTCGAAGAGGTCGTCGGCGCTCTTCGAGAGCTTCGTCTCGAGATCCGCGAGCTGGGTCTCGAGCCAATCGGACGCGCTCTGGGTCATGCTCGAGCGGACGGAGAGGTTCTCGGTGATGTAGGCCTCGGCAACGGCGTTCGCGATCGTCGCGGCCCAGATCGCGTCACGGTCCTCGACCTGGATGCGGACGACGCGCGAGTCCTTGACCGGCAGGACCCTCAAACGATCTCCTAGCTCGAGCGCGGGATCGAGCTTCGCAAGTGCGTCCTGGACCTTCTTCTCGTCCTTGATGCCGTCGAGCCCGAGGAACCGCAGGTCTCGCTCGAGATGGAGCTTGTCAGTCACGCGCTGCGCGACGGCGCGGCTCGTGATCACCTTGTACTGGGTCTCGTAGTATTCCTTCGAGTACCAGTAGCCGCCGGTGCCGCTGTCGACGACATCCGCTACCTTCTCCTTGTCGAGCACCCGGGGTGCGTTGAGGTCGATGATGAGGGTGGCGGTCGCCGCGTAGACCTTGGGCTGCCGCAGCGTGACGAGGAGCGTCAGGAGCAGGGCGGCGACGAACACGGACGCGATCACCCACCGCCGCCGAATGATTACCCGCCAGTAGGCGCGCAGATCGATCTCGTCGCCGTCCTGGGACGCAGCACGGGCGTAGCCCTCGGACTCACTCTTGCCGGACATCGATTTCTCGCTCTTCGCGCGCGCTCGTCCTCGAGACACCCGGGACGACCGGAGCACGTGATCTGGGCAGCCCCGCTGAGGGGAAAGCGGGCGGAGTTTACGGGAGATCTTGGCCGCGAGTCGAGGGCAGGGGTGTTTTCGGGGAACGCGGCGCTGATGGTATAAGCTCCCTCGTGCTAAGGGGTTACGTTCCGCGAGCACGGACCGCGGCCGTCGTCCTCATCGTCGCGCTCGCGGGTGGAAGCGCGCTCGGGCGGGGAGGCGTGGATCTGGTCGCGCTCGCGATCGCGGCCCCCCTCGCAGCGGGCGCGTTCGCGCTTGCACCACGGCTTCGGCACGGCGAGATGGCCTTCATCCCGGCGCTCGTCCCCGGAATTTCCCTGGCAGTCGCAGTCGTGGGCCTGCAACTCGTGCCGCTGCCGCCGTCGCTGCTGCGAGCGTTGTCTCCAGCGGCAGACGCGATCCTCTACGACACGCTCGCCCCCGTCGGGCTTTACCCTGCATGGCGTCCACTCACGCTGGATCCCGGCGCGACGGCGCTCGAGCTCGCGAAGGCGGCCGTGTTCACCGCGGTCTGCGCTACCGCCGCCGTCCTTGGTGCGTCGGAGCGGCGGCGGGACCAGCTGCTGCGCGGGCTTGTGCTCTCGGGCGTGGCCGTCGTCGCCGTGTGCTACGGGGCGACGCTGCTGGGGCTCTCCCCTCTCGTCGCGCCGACAGTCACGTTCGTCAACCCGAACCACCTCGCCGGGTTCCTGCAGCTCGCCGCCTGGCCGGCCCTGGGATTCGCACTTCGGGCCCGTGGCCCGGCTCGAGCGGGATGGCTTCTCGCCTTCGCGTTCACTATCAGCGGAGTGTTCCTGTCTTTGTCGCGCGCGGGGATCGCGGCCTTTTTCGTGGCGGCGGGCATCTTCGTGGTTCTGAGACTAAGGGCTCGATCGCTCTTCAATTCCGCGGCGGTTTCGCTGCCGATACGCCCAGGGCGAACGGGTGGGCGGGTGGTTGCAGCGGGAGGCATTGCTGCGGCGCTTGCGATAGCGTCCTGGCTAGCGCTCGATCCGATCCTCGCGGAGCTACGGACCGTCGGCGACGAGTCGAGCACCAGCGTGAAGCTCGGTCTCTGGGCGGCCGCGGCGCGGCTGATCCGCGAGTTCCCGCTCGTTGGCATCGGGCGCGGCGCGTTCGAGACGGTGTTCCCCGCGTACAAGAGCGAGCCCCTCCAGCGGACCTTCACGCATGTCGAGAACGAGTGGCTGCAGCTCCCCGCGGAGCTGGGGCTTGTCGTTGGGCTCGCCGTCATTGCGCTCTTCGCCTGGGCCTTCCTCGCGGCGGCGCGCTCGCGCGACCTATCCCGGCCCATGGCGGGCGCGCTCGCCGGCGCAGGCGCGCTCGCGCTCCACAACCTCTTCGACTTCTCGCTCGAGCTCCCGGGGGTCGCGATCCCGTTCGCGCTCGTCCTCGGTCTCGCGTCGCGTGCCATGCCTCGGCTCGAGGTGCGCCCGTGGCTCGTCCGCACAGGCGCCGCGCTTGCGCTCGTCGTCGCTGCGGGCGGGCTCCTCGCGCACAGCACGCGCGCGTCGCGGGGCGATCCCGCCGTAGTGTCGACCGCGCCGACGGCGGACGAAGCAGTCATGCGCGCACGCGCGGCGCTGGACGTGCATCCCGCCGACTACATCCCGCACGCAGCGGTAGGTGTGAAGCTCGCTGCCGAGGACCGCTGCGCGGAGGCGCTCCGCTGGCTCACGCGCGCGATGCTCCGGAACCCCACTGCGCCGGAGGCGCACCGCGCCACCGCCTGGTGCCTCGCGCGCACGGGGCGCGAGGCGCTCGCGAAGCGCGAGTACCGGCTCGCGTTCCTCTATGGCGACGGCAGCGCGCTCGGCGAGGCGCTCCGGCGCTTTAGCCGCCCCGGGGAGCTGCTCGAGATAGCCCCCGACACGTCCTCGGGCCTGATGGCGGCGGGATACCTCCTCCGCGAGCGCCCGGCGGAGGCCGCTGAGGCCTGGCGCCGTGCGTGGGAGTCGTTCGGTGAGCCGGTGGCGCTCGCGCAGCTCGCGTCGGTGAGGCTCGCCGTCGACGACAAGGAGGAGGCGCTTCGGCTAGCGCGCCTGCTGCAGGAGCGCGCACCCCGGAGCGCGTCCGGGTACATCATCGCAGCGCGCGCGCTCGACGCCCTCGGCCGAAGCGACGACGCGATTCGAGAACTCGAACTGGGCGCGGCGAGGCTCCCCGGCGAGGCGGAGATCCTCGCGCCGCTCGGCTCGCGACACCTTTTGCAGAAAAGGTTCTCGCAGGCGAAGGCCATCTTCGATGGCATCGTCGCGACGGAGGGTCCGGCGGACACCCGAAAGCGCATCCTCGTTGCCCGCGCGCTCGAGGGACAGGGGCGGTACCAGGAGGCGCTCCGCGAGGCGCAGGTCGCGCGCGAGGTGACCCCCGGAGACCTCGCAGCGCTCGACACATTCGCGCGCATCGCGGCCGCCGTCGGCCGCTACGACGAGGCGATCGACGCGATCGAGCACGCCTCGCGGGTTCCGGCGGTGAAGCCTGGCGCGTACGAGGCGCGGCTCGAGGCGCTCCGCCGTGCTCGCGAAGAGCAGCGTGAGCAGCGGCTGATCCAGGGCCTGGCGCGGTGAAGGCGCATGCGCGCGACCGACCTTCGCGTTGACCGCCGCATGCTCCTGCGCGAGAGCTAGGGCCCGGACGCAACAGACGCTAAACCGTGCCCTGGAGAACAGTAGGGGAGCGGCTCATCTGAGCCGCTCCCCTATCGGGTCCAAACTAATCGCGGCTTATGGGACCGCAGCGATCACGGATGAGATGGTGTACGTCACCCACGTGTCCGCGTCCTTGAGAACAGCGGGACTCGTGCGAACGTAGACGACTACGGTGTAGGTTCCGGGCAGAGTGGTCCCTGGCATCGTCCAAGTCGATCCAACGCCGTAATCCTGCGCCATCCTCCAGCCGGTCCCTTCGCTGATGTGGAAGCGGTACTCGTACCCGGAGGAACCCGTCCCGGCCGCCGTGAACACGACGGGAGTTCCCGCGACTTGAGGTGATGGAGCGTCGGACGAGAGCGTCACGCCCGTCGCCGGCGGAAGCCGGATCGAGTACTTGATGAACGTCTCGGCGTCCTTGAGAACCGCTGCACTCGTGCGAACGTAGACGACCACGGTGTAGGTTCCGGGCAGAGTGGTCCCTGGCATCGTCCACGTCGATCCAACGCCGTAATCCTGCACCATCCTCCAGCCGGTCCCTTCACTGATGTAGAATCGGTACTCGTACCCGGAGGAACCGGTCCCCGCCGCCGTGAACACGACGGGAGTCCCGGTGACTTGGGGTGATGGAGCACCAGCCGAGAGCGTCACGCCCGTCGCCGGCGGGAGCCGGATCGAGTACTTGATCGACGTCTCCGCGTCCTTGAGAACCGCGGCACTCGTCCGAACGTAGGCGACCACGGTGTAGGTGCCGGGCAGAGTGGTCCCAGGCATCGTCCACCCGGATCCAACGCCGTAGTCCTGCACGATCCTCCAGCCGGTCCCTTCGCTGATGTAGAACCGGTACGAGTACGAGCCGGGGACCGATCCCTGACCCGTCGCCGTGAACGTCACGGCCGTGCCTTGGACCTGCGGGCTCGCCTTGTTCGGCGTGAGTGTGACGCCCGTCGCGGGGATCACCGCGCTCGAGGTCGCCGTCACCTGGTTGGACGCGCGCTCGCCGCCGGTGTTGTAGGCGACGATGCGGTAGACGTCGCCGGTCGTGCCCGTCGGGTCGAGGTACATCGTCTGATTGGCGAGCGCGTTCGCGAGCGGCGCGAACGTCGCGCTCCCCGCCCTCTTCCGCTCGATCCGGAACCCGATCTCGTTCGCCATGTTGCCGAGCGTCGAGGGCGCGTCACCGGGCGTCGCGTCCGTCCAGCGCAGCTGGAAACCGCCGGACGTCGCGGCCCCCCAGAGCATCGGCGCGGCCGGGACCGTGCTCGGCACGTACATCGAGATCGGCCGCATCATGTCGTCCTCTTCGTGGGAGAGGATGTGGCAGTGCCACACGTACTCCCAGCCGAAGTTGACGACCTGGTTCGTGACCATCGCTGGGCCGGTGAGCGGCTGGCCCGTGAGCGGGTCCACGTTCGAGAAGCCCATCATCGAGCCGATCCGGTCGGCCGGGTTGAGCGGCCTCCAGCTGTCGGGCAGGCCGAACGGCTGCTTCGGCGCGACCGGGCGCAGCGCGACGATCGTGTCCTGGAGCGGGCTGATGCGGACGGTGTCCTTCCAGCCGAGCTCGTTCGCGTCCGGGAGGTCGATGATCCCGTCCCAGGCCACCCGGTTCACGACCTGCACGTCGAAGGCGTGGAAGTGGATGGGGTGGGTGTCGACGCCGTTGTGCGAGATCTTCCAGAGCTGGATCCCGCCCGGTTGCACCACCTCGGTGACCGGGTCGACGAAGTTCTGCAGCACGAAGTTCTGCGTGCGCGCGCTCGCGTTCGGCAGCTCGAGTCCGAGCTTGCCGCTCATGCAGCCGTACTCCGTGTCGAACGCGGCGCCCATCTCGTCGTGGATCGCCTTCGGCTTCATCGGGAAGTTCCAGAGCGTGGTGGTCGTCCCGTCCGGCTCGAAGGTGACGAAGCTGAGCTGGGCGTCCTGGATGCGCGAGACGCCCCAGAGCGGATAGCTCGTGGGGAGGGTGGTGTTGTAGGCGGCGCCGTACGCGGGCTGGCCGACGACGATGGGATCCTGCGAGCGCACGAAGGTGCCCGCCTGCGTCGGCGTGGAGCTGAACGCCGCCCCGAGCGCGCCGAGGTCGAACGCCGGCGCGGCCGGGGCAGCGGCCACCTTGATCTGCATGACCGTGCGGGTGTTCGGACCGAAGCCGGGCTGCGGGCCCGGGTGACCGCCCGTGTCGGACTGGTTCGGCGCGCCGGTGTAGTAGTCGACGCGCGGTTCGGACGCGGGGAACGCCGCGGGCGCGTCGTTGTAAAGGATGAGCGTCTTCCCGGCGTAGCTCGAGAAATCCACGATCACGTCGGCGCGCTCGGCCGGAGCGACGAGGAGCGCGTGGTCGGTCACGTTGCCGAACGTGAAAGTCGTCGGGTTGTTGTTCCACGCGATCGGCTGGTTCTTCACGACCGCCGGCGCGGGCAGGAAGCCGCCCTCCGTCGCGATCTGGATGAAGTCCGGGCCGCGCGTGGTGGGGTCCGGGACCCCACCCTCGCGATTGTCCACCGGCCAGGAGTCGGGGAAGCCCGGCGTCTGGACCGCCGGCACCATCTTCACCTCGGTGTCCGTGCGTCCGTCCGCGCTCACGACCGTCGAGTCCGCCACGTAGAGCTGCAGGTTGAAGAAGCGGTCGTTCGCCGCGTTGAGGATGCGGAAGCGGTAGCTCTTCGGCTGCACCGTGAGCGTCGGGAACGGCGTGCCGTTCACCATCGCCGTGTCCATGAAGGACTCGCCGGGCATTGACGGGTTCGGCGTCGCCGGCATCTCCGGCGGCTCCCACGGCGCGAACACCGGGTCGTAGTACGGGTTCGGGATGGGGGGGTGCATGATCTCGTTCGTCGGCGGCCAGAACCACGGGCCGTAGTGCCAGCGCCCGAACGCGTTCGTTCCGGAGAGGTCGTACGGGTTCTGCGCGGGCGAGTAGACGTGCGGGTACCAGAGGTCTCCCGTGCGCGGCGTGAGATGGCCGTTCGCGTCCGGCGCACCCGTGCCCCAGTTCCAGGTCGGGTCGGTCACCCGGATCGTCGAGGCGTCGACGAAGCTCTTGTCCTGGACGATGAGGGGGATCTGCTCGGCGGGGATGAGCCCGCCGGCGAGGAGGTCCTTCTCCTCCTGGTCCTGGATGAGGTAGCCGGCCGCCTCGCCGGCGTACACGTTGAGCCGCGTGATGCCGTACGAATGGTCGTGGTAGAACATGAGGCGCGCGCTCTGCTGGTTCGTGTAGAAGAACGTCTGCGAGCCGTCGCCCGGGTCCGGCATGTCCGGCACGTTGCTGACGCTCACGCCCTTCGGATACGGCGTCGCCTCGCCGGCGGGCGTGATCCACTGGTGCGGCGTCCCGTCCGAGATCCACGGCGTGCGCCCACCGTGCAGGTGGAGGGTCGCGCGGTTCTGCGTGTACATCGCGCAGTCCTGCATCTGCGGATCGCAGTCCGCCCCGCTCGACGTCTTCGGGCCCTCGCCCGAGCCCATGATGGACGTGTCCACCGGGATGAAGAGGTCTCCGCCGGCGCCGGTGGAGAGCTTGTTCGTGAACTTGATCCGGACCGGGAGATCGCGCTGCGCGATGATCGTCGGGCCGAGGTAGCGGATCGGGTCCGGGTTGATCGTGTTCACGCCGTTCGCGTCGGTGCCCTTGTTCACCTGGACGTAGCCGCGCAGCCGGGTCGGGGGCAGATCGCTGTGCAGCTTCTCGTCGAACTGGCGCAGCTCGATCTCGTAGTAGTCCGATCCGGGGTAGGTGAGCGTGTCCGGGTGCGCGACCGCGATGAACTGGCCGAGGTTGTTCGCGTTCGCCGCACCGAGGCCAGGGAGCCCGTCCACGAACTTCCGCAGCGGCGGGCTGAACGCCCAGTTCGGGCTGCCGAAGTAGTCGGGGGTCCCGCCCGGGACCGTCATCGGCGACGGGTCGGGCCAGGTCGGCTCGACGGCGGCCGCCGTCGCGGCGAGGGCGGTCGCGCCGACCGTCGCATCGGACGAGAAGACCTTCGTGGTCCCGCCGCTCGTCGTCGTCTGGCGCCGCACGCCAGGGGAGGTCTTCGCGGGTTGCGCCTTCTTTGGCGCCTTCGCGCGCAGCTCGGCCTGCCTTTGCGCGGCCGCCTCGCGCTGCGCCTGGGTGATGCGCGTGCTCACCTTCTTGTGGACGTCGGCGAGCGTCTTCTCTGCAGCGGCAGCGGCGCCGGACGCTCCGAGCGCGAGCGCTGCCATGACCGACGTGAGCCGCATCATCGTCCCCACCCCTTGCCTCGTCATGGCCTCTCCGCGATGTCGAGCCACCCGGGCGCGGTGGCCCGGGTGGCGATCCCAGCGTCTGTCTTCCTGCCCCACCTCGCCTCGTACGACCCTTCACCACGAGGCAAAGAAGGCGACAAGAACCCACATGCGATGCGCGACGGTTCGCATGGCACTCGCGCCTCTCAAGTGCCGCATGCGGGTTACACCGTGCGTGGACGCGGCGAGTGTCTTCCGCGGTGAACCCCAAAACGCGGGGTCGCACGCCGCCCGGAATGATTGCCGCGCCCTGGCGCATTCGACGCTCGGTCGGTGTTTTGACAGCGAGCGACCTCGGGCGGTTCCTCCGTCCGCGTTGATTGTGGTCAAGGGCCGGATTCCGCGTCGTAGACTGAGGGTGACACGCGGTGTCGCTCGGCGGCGATCGGCGCCGGCGCCGCCTCGCGCCGGTGCGCGCCACCGCCGAGCCCCAACGTGCCGCCGGCGGGAGGCCTGCCCGGCCGCTCCCGTCGGGGGCGTCCGCGCTTTGACTTCGGCGGCGACGTGCGGCTTAAAGTCCTCCCGCATGACACTCGACTGGCCCAAGGAGCGCGTCGTCGTGACCGGCGGCGCCGGCTTTCTCGGCGGCTTCGTCCTCGACGAGCTGCGCCGGCGCGGCGCGCAGGACCTGTTCGTCCCGCGCTCGAAGGACTACGACCTCGTGGACATGGCGGCGGTCCGCGCCCTCTACCGCGACGCGAAGCCGACCCTGGTCCTCCACCTCGCCGCGAAGGTCGGCGGCATCGGCGCGAACCGCGACAACCCGGGGAAGTTCTTCTACGACAACCTCATGATGGGCGTGCAGCTCATCGAGGTGGGCCGGCAGGTGGGCCTGAAGAAGCTCGTCGCGCTCGGCACCATCTGCGCCTACCCCAAGTTCTGCCCCGTGCCGTTCAAGGAGGACGACCTCTGGAACGGCTATCCGGAGGAGACGAACGCGCCGTACGGCATCGCGAAGAAGGCGCTCCTCGTCCAGAGCGAGGCGTACCGGCAGCAGTACGGGATGAGCTCGGTCGTGCTCTTCCCGGTGAACCTCTACGGCCCGAACGACAACTTCGACCTGCACACCTCCCACGTCATCCCGGCGCTCATCCGGAAGTGCGTCGAGGCGCGCGATCGGGGAGAGCAGCAGATCGTCGTGTGGGGGACGGGCGCCGCCTCGCGCGAGTTCCTGCACGCGCGCGACGCGGCCGAGGGGATCGTCGCCGCCTGCGAGAAGTACGACAAGAGCGAGGCAGTGAACCTCGGCGCCGGGTTCGAGATCCGGATCCGGGACCTCGTGCCGCTCGTCGCGCGCCTCTGCCGCTTCGACGGCGAGATCGTGTGGGACCAGACAAAGCCCGACGGCCAGCCGCGCCGCATGCTCGACGTCTCGAAGGCGGAGCGCGAGTTCGGCTGGAAGGCGCGCATCCCCTTCGAGGAAGGGCTGCGCGAGACGATCGAGTGGTTCGAGAAGCACCGGGCGAGGTAGGCGGGAACCGGTTCGTCCTTAGACGTTGCCGCGCCCGCTCGTCTTCCTTACTGTACGGTAAGGAAGGCAGGAGGCTGCGCCATGCCCATCGCGACCGTCACGTCGAAGGGACAGGTCACGATCCCGAAGGAGATCCGGGACCGCTTGAAGCTCAAGCAGGGCGCCCGGATCCGGTTCACCGAGAACACGGATGGGACCGTCACCCTTCGCGCCCAGACCCGGTCGATCCTCGACCTGGCCGGGACGCTGAAGCCGAAGGACGGGCGGCACCTCACCGTCGAGGAGCTGCACGAGGCGGTCCGCCGCGCGGCCGCGCGGAGCGAGCCCGGGCGGTGATCGCGCTCGACACGAACGTCCTCGCGCGGCTGCTCGTCGAGGACGACCGCGAGCAGACGCGGCGCGCGACGGCGCTCGTCCGGCGTGCGGTGGGCCGTGGCGAGACGTTGTTCGTGTCCGACGTCGTCATGTGCGAGCTCGCGTGGGTCCTCGCGTCCGCATACGGCTTCTCCTGGGAGGTCGTCGCGGCGACACTCCGGGAGCTCCTCGACGTGGACGAGCTGACATTCCGCGATCACGGGACGCTCGAGCGGGCGCTCTCCGCGTTCGAGGGTGGGACCGGCGACTTCGCGGACTTCGTCATCCGGGAGGTCGCCCGGTCCGCCGGATTCGAGACGGTCGCGACGTTCGACCGTGCGCTCCAGAAGCTCCCCGGCTTCACAGCGCCGTGAAGCCGCGTGGCGCGCGGCCGTCCGCCTCCGCCGGCGCTCGCGCGTGCGCCCGGTCGCATCCGCGGTTCGCGCGGTCAGGCCTCCGCGAGCTCGAGGCCCAGCCGCCGGGCGCACCCGCGCATCCGCTCGTCGTAGCTCGCGAGCGCGAGCCGCTGCCGGCGCTCCACCAGGTGGTGCGCGGTCGCGAGGTGGAGCGCGTCGAGCGTCCGCACCGCCACCGGGAATGGCTCGAGCGCGCGCGCGAGCACCGGCGGGACGAGCTCGACGAGCGACACCCGCGCCAGGAGCTCCCGCACCGCGTCCCCGTGCGTGCGCGCGTCCCCCCGGGCGTTCACGCGCGTCCACAGCTCGTACTCGAGCAGGCGGCTCGACACGAGCGGCTCGCGCCAGAGCGCCTCCGGCGGCCGCCGGTCCTCCGCGTACAGCTCCGCGAGCGCGACCGAGGTGTCGAGGTAGATCACCGCTCGGACCGGTCCGTGTCGAGCTCGGCGAGGAGCTCGCGCAGCTTCTCCTTCGGCGCCGGCCCGCGCGGGCGGGTCCCGGGCGGCAAGAGCGCGGGGGTGACCACCCCCTCGCGCACGAGCGACGCGAGCACCGCGTCGGACACCGTCTCGGCTCGCCCGGGCTCGGGCGGGACGAGCTCCGCCACGACGCGGTCGCGATCGGCGATGAGGACCCGCTCGCCCTGGGACGCGAGGCGCACGTACTCGGACAGCTTGTTCTTCAGCACCTTCAGGCCGACGGTCCGCATGCGCCGAATGTAGCTTCCGGGAGCTTCCTTCGCAACGCGCGGGGAGCCCCACCCGGGACGCTCCGCGCTCGTGCGAGATAGGGTGCTGCGCCTCGGCTACTCGGGCGTCGGCGACTACGCGCGCGAGCGGCTCGGCATCGCCGCGGGCACCGCGCTGAAGCTCGCGCGGCTCGCGCGGGCGCTGCGCGAGCGACCGCTCCTGC
>Ga0137368_10001448_pt1 | contig 25117 bp, 32 predicted proteins | sample SagtaG_13_FD_104917 | JGI IMG/M metagenome (GOLD analysis project Ga0137368, IMG submission 104917) | Vadose zone soil microbial communities from Sagehorn Ranch, Mendocino, California, USA - Sage1_L_100_16 metaG | ecosystem: Environmental > Terrestrial > Soil > Vadose zone | place: USA...
ATACCGCCCCGGCCGCCCTTGAGCCCGCCGCCCCCTCCCTTGCGGAACATCGCCGCCGCGGGCGGAGGCTGGGGCGGGGCCGATGGCGACCTTGACCTCGGGGAAGATCTGTTTGACCGCCTGGGCCATCAGATGCGCCGTCGAGTGGCGGAGAGTCGGCAGCGGCTCAGGGGCGCAGTCCGCCTCCCCGGCGAGCTTGAGGTGCCGATCTTCTTCGGAGTTCATTCTGTCTGTGCCATTGGTTTTAGAGACAAAAAAGCATCACGGGGATTGCGCCCGGTGATGCTTCGCACTCCCTCAACCACGACCGCGCTGCCCGTCTCCGGCGATGTGCACTCCTCAACGACTGGTGGAGTAAATGGTAGGCTCGGGCGGTGTCGAACCGCCGACCTCTACCGTGTCAAGGTAGCGCTCTCCCGCTGAGCTACGAGCCTACGTCAAAAAGTACAAACGAGACTACAGGATAGCCGACAGGGCTGTCAAGAGGACCCGGCCCGCTCGAGCGCCTCGATCACGATCGCTACGAGCTCGGGTTGCGCCCCTCCCCGGATGGGCGGTCCGGATCGAAGGGGAATCTGGATCCTAGCGCAGGAACTTGTTGATCAGGCCCGAGTCCTGGATGAGGTACTTGAAGGTGCCGTTGATCGGCAGACCGCCCTTCGAGATCGCGTCGGGCACCGGCGGGAAGGGCGAAGCCAGCTGCACGGCGCGCATGGCGTAGTCGTCTAGGAGTTCCACGCCCGAGGTGCGGCGCCGCTCGATGAACTGCAGCTCCCCGCTCTTCGCGATGCCGAAATCGATCTGCAGCTCGCCTCCGATGCCGCGGCTCGCGGCCTCGTGCGGGTAGATCCACATGCTCTGGATGCGCTCGCGGATCTGCCTGAAGTAATCCTGGTATTTCGGGTCCGGCGTGTCGAGCGCGATGGGATCGCCTTCGATACCGCCCCGGCCGCCCTTGAGCCCGCCGCCCCCTCCCTTGCGGAACATCGCCGCCGCGGGCGGAGGCTGGGGCGGGGCCGAGGCAACGCGCTGATCGGCGGCAGGCGCGGGAGGCTGGGGCTGGGCGGCCGGCGGTGCGGCCTTGGCCGTCTGACCCTGGTCGGGAGCGGGAGCCGGGGGCGCAGCTTTGGGCGCAGGGGCGGGCTCGGCAGATTTTTCCGCGGCCGATGGCGCCTTGGGCGCTGCCTTGGGCGCTTCCGCGACTCTCGGCGCCGCGGGCGGTAGTGATGCCTTGGGAGCGGGCGGGACGGGCGGCGCGGCCTGGCGCGGCGGCGCGGGCACATCAGGGCCGACCGGGCGCGAGGGATTGCCGAGCGGAGCCGTCTCTTTCGGCTTGTCGGGTGCGATGTCCACGAAAAGGGGCTCGCCGCGCTTGGCGATCCTCCGCTGTTCGATGCTGCCGCCCGCGATGAGTGCCACGCCGACCAGGATGTGGAAGAGCACCGACACGATGACGGTGACCACGAGATACCGGTTGGTCCGGTCCTCGGGCAGGTATTTCAGACACCACTCCCACGCGCGACGCATACCCGCCAATTATAGGCCACTTCGCACTACGGGAGTCGTCGTGACGCCGCGGAAGGGCGGCAAGCCGGGCCGGCGTGGCCGGCAGAAACTCGTCGCGGGAGGACAGGATGCGGGGGCGCCGTGCCGGGGCAGCCCCCCCGAACCCCCGTGGCCGGCGGGGGTGACGGGGGCACCCCGGTAGGGCGCCCCCGCTCCCTGTCCGTGACTACAGCGAACGCCCTACAGCCTCGGCGACGGGCTTCAGCTCGCGCATGAGCTGGGCGAACTTCGCGGGCTTGAGCGATTGCGGCCCGTCGGAGAGCGCCTCTTCGGGCTTCGGGTGCACCTCGATGATGAGCCCGTCGGCGCCGCAGGCGACCGCGCCCTTGGCCATGGGCGCCACCAGGTCCCAGTGCCCCGTGCCGTGGGACGGGTCCACGAAGACCGGCAGGTGGGAGAGCTTCTTCAGCACCGGTACCGCGTTGAGATCGAGCGTGAAGCGCGTCGCCGTCTCGAAGGTGCGGATGCCGCGCTCGCAGAGAATGACGTCCGGATTGCCCGCGGCCAGGATGTACTCGGCCGAGAGCAGGAACTCCTGGATGCTGGTCGCCATGCCGCGCTTGAGCAGCACCGGCTTGCCCATCTCCCCCACCCGCCGCAGCAGCGTGAAGTTCTGGATGTTCCGCGCGCCGATCTGCAGGATGTCCGCGTACTCGGCGACCATCTCGGCGCTCTCCGTCTCCAGCACCTCGGTCACGACCGGCAGCCCCGTGCGCTTGCGCGCCTCGGCCAGGTACTTCAGCCCCTGCTCCTTGAGGCCCTGGAAGGCATAGGGCGACGTCCGCGGCTTGAAGGCGCCGCCGCGCAGGATGCGCGCGCCCGACTCCTTGACGCGGTCGGCGACCTCGAGCACCTGCGCCTCCGACTCGACCGAGCACGGCCCCGCCATCACGACGACGGCGTTGCCGCCGATGACGACGCCGTTGACGCGCACCTCGGAAGGCTCCTGCCGCACCTCCCGGCTGGCGAGCTTGAACGGCTGCTGGACGGGCATGACCGACTCGACCGTCTCGACGGCCTCGAGCAGGCGAAGGTCGGGCCGGCCCCGCTCTTCTCCCACCGCCGCCACGATCGTCTTGAACTCGCCGCGGATGATGTGCGGCGCGTAGCCCATCTCGGTCACGCGACGGCAAATGTCGTCGATCTCCACGTCGCCGATTCCTGACTTCATGATGATGATCATAGCGACCTCCCCAGCACCTCGGCCAACGGCCGCAGCTCGGCCATCAGCCTGGCGAACTTGTCGGGTTTCAACGACTGTGGACCGTCGGACAGCGCCTCGGCCGGGCTGTTGTGCACCTCGATGATGAGGCCGTCGGCCCCGGCGGCGAGCCCCGCCTTCGCCATGGCGGCGACGTACTCCCAGTGGCCGGTCCCGTGGGATGGATCCACGATCACCGGGAGATGAGAGAGCTTCTTGACCACCGGGATGGCGTTGAGATCGAGCGTGTAGCGCGTGGACGTCTCGAAGGTGCGGATGCCGCGCTCGCAGAGAATGACGTTGGGGTTGCCGCCGGCCAGCACGTACTCGGCCGAGAGCAGCCACTCCTGGATCGAGGTGGACATGCCGCGCTTGAGCAGCACGGGCTTGCCGCACTCAGCGACGCGCTTGAGGAGCGAGAAGTTCTGGACGTTCCGCGCGCCGATCTGCAGGATGTCGGCGTGCTGCGCCACCACGTCCACCTTGTCGGGCTCCATAACCTCGGTGACGACGGGTAGGCCGGTCGCCTTGCTCGCCTCCTGGAGGAGCTTCAGCCCCTCCTCCTCCAGCCCCTGGAAGGCATAGGGCGAGGTGCGCGGCTTGAAGGCGCCGCCGCGGAGGACCTGGGCCCCGCCCGCCTTGACGCCCTCGGCGACGGCCAGGAGCTGCGGGCGCGACTCGACGGAGCAGGGCCCCGCCATGACGACCAGCTGCTTGCCGCCGACCGGCACGCCGTTGACCTTGAACTGCGTCGGCTCCGGGTGGGCCTCGCGGCTCGCCAGCTTGAAGGGCTGGAGGATCCGCACCACGTTCTCGACGCAGTCGAGGGACTGTAGCGCCAGCAGCTGCTCCTTGGCGCGGTCCTCGCCGACCACGCCCACGATGGTCCGCACTTCTCCGCGCGAGAGGTGGGTCTTGAAGCCCATGTCCCGCACGCGGCGCGACACATCGTCGATGTCGGCGTCGCTCGATCCCGGCTTCAGCACGATGATCATGTCCGTCTCCCCTGTTGAGAAATCAAAAACGCCGCGGGTCCGTTACCCGCGGCGTCTTGTGTCTGTCCTCGCCACGGGCCGGCGGTTCGTCCGCCCCGTGGCTCCTCGGTTCAGCTCATGGGAGCCAGCGGGCAGACGGGGGAAAGTAAAAATACCGCCACCAGCCCAGCGCGGTACCGCTTCCCGTCCGATTCACCGGCTCACGACCTCCATGGAGAAAGTACGGCCGACTTTACTTCTTCGGACGCTCAATGTCAAGTCCGGGTCTCGGGCTTCCATCGGGCTCGTCCTCCGGCCCGGTCCGGCCCTCGAACCAGGCCACGATCCGGTGCCGGAAGTAGTAGAGCGGAATCGCGAGAGCGGCCACGACGGCCGTCAGGAGCAGTACCTCGATGTAGTGCCCTGTCGCGGTCTTCGCCCCCTGGGCCGAGAGCACCCACGTGCCGGGGATGCGGCCGAGCGTCGAGACCACGGCAAAGACCCAGAACGGCATCGGCGAGAGTCCGAAGAGGTAACAGATGATGTCCTTGGGCAATCCGGGGATGAGGTAGATGATGAAGCAGAGGATGGTGCCCTCCGCCTCGACGATGAAGCCGAGCTTGTTCCACGTCTCCTCACTGACGAGGTTCCTCACGTAGGCGTCACCCAGCCACCGACCGAGGGCGAAGGCGCCGAGCGAGCCAAGTGTCAGGCCGATGGTGGAGTAGATGAGCCCCAGCCACTGACCGAAGACGTACCCGCCGAGGATCCCCGTTACCTCTCCTGGGATGGGCGCGACGACGACCTGTAGCGCCTGGATGACAATGAAGATGATGGGCGCCGCCGCCCCCCACTCAATCAGCTTGTCCTTCATGTAGTGGTTGTCGTGAAGGAGCCGAAACCAGAAACGATACGCGGGCGCGTTCGTCCAGACGAGCCACGCGGCGTACGCTGACACAGCTACCACGAGCCCGACCCCCAGCGTCCACCGCATGCGGGTCGTCAGGGCCGGCCCTCCCTCACGTCCCGCGGACTCACGCCGCCGTCGCCGGATCGGGATCGAAGCGCCCGAACCAGCCGTAGCGGGGCCACCAGCGCGCCAGCACCGGGTGGCGCCCGGCCACTTCCGTGAGCGCGACGAGCCACTGGGTCGGCGCGTGCTCAGCGGCCCACTGCGCCAGCCGCAGGATGCCGTAGGCGCGGCGGTAGCGGTCCACGAGAGTGCGGTACCGCTCCAGCCCCTCGGAGATCCCAATGCGACCGTCGAAAATCTGCTGAACGATGCGCCCGCACTCGACGCCGAAATAGAGCGCCGGCCGGATGCCCTCGGCCGTGAGCGGCAGACACTGGCCCGCGGCGTCGCCGACGGCAAAGAGCCGCCCGACGGTAGGCCGCAGGAGGCGGTGTGGAAAGTAGGTGCCGTGATAGGTGGTCGCCACCGCGCCGCGGTCGCGCAGGAAGCGCTCGAGGGCCGGCTTGAGCTTGGACAGCCCGACGTAGGAACCGAGCCCGATCAGGCTGCCTGTGCCCACCGGGAAGATCCAGCCGAGCCCGCGCGGGAACAGGCCGCCGTCGAGCCAGAAGGAGAGCCCCTCGTCTTCGAGCGCGGTGTGCGTCTCGAGTCCGAAAGAAAAGTCGCGGCGAGAGGGCGTGGCCGGTGCGCCATCGTTGACGAGCGTTCCCCGCCAGCCCGAGCAGTCCACGATCACGGGCGCGGTGAAGCGCCCTTCGCTCGTCAGCACGGCGCCGTCTTCCATGCCCGTCACCGAGGCCCTGAGAAAACGAGCCTGCGTCTGGTCGAGGAGGCCGCTGCAGAAGCGGTGGTAGTCGAACGTGCAGAAGGGCACTTCCGAGAGATCGTAGGTGACGGTGCGCGTGGGAGCGCGAACGATGAGCTTGTCGTGGACCTGGAGCACGCTGTCGGCGACGCCGAGCGTCTGAGGAACCCAGAGCGGCGTGCCGCAGGCCGACGTCTGTACCGCACCCACCTCGTTGCGGTCGAGCAGGAGGACCCGGCCCGTGAGACGGCGCGCCACCGCCAAGCCGGCGAAGCTGGCGCCCACTATGATGGCGTCGTAATCCCGGCCAGCCATGTCATCGGATAGTCCGACAGACGGCGGAAGATGTCAAATCGCCCGTGAACTTCGGGAGATCCGGCCGCTCAGACGCTGATGCCGCTACCGTTCGAGCGTGCCGCGCGCGTCGACGGCCACGACACCCGCGGGACCCGCGATGAGGGGATTGATTTCGATCTCGCGCAATCCAGGCACATCCACGACCAGCCGAGCGAAACGGCAGATCGTCTCCGCCAGCGCGGTCCGGTCCACCGGCGACTCGCCCCTCACGCCGCGAAGCAAGGGCGCCATCCGGAGCTCGTCCAGCATCGCGAGCGCCTCCCGGAGCGGCACCGGGGCCAGGCGGGCCGCCGTGTCCTTGAGCACCTCGACGTAGATGCCGCCCAATCCCACCATGACGAGGGGACCGAACTGCGGGTCTCGCACCATGCCGAGCAAGAGCTCCCGGCCGGCGCCGACCATCGGCTGGACGAGCACGCCCTCGATCCTCGCCTGCGGGCGCGCCGCGCGGACGCGCCCCAGCATCTCTCCCGCCGCGCGAGTCACCTCCGCGGCGGAGCCCAGCCCCAGCGCGACGCCGCCGACCTCCGTCTTGTGAGTGATGTCCGGCGAGAGCACTTTCAGCGCGACGGGGAAGCCGAGCCGCGCGGCGATGGTGGCCGCGTCCTCCGGCGTCGCCGCCGCATGCCCGCCGGCGCACGGTATGCCGTACGCCTCGAGAAGCGGCCCGAGCTCGATCAGTCCAAGCTGGGCGGTGCCCGCTGCCGCGAGTCGAGCCACCTGCGAGCTCACGTCGCGGGCCGGCACCGCGTGCCCGGTCAGCGCTGATCCCTGGCGGCGTCGCTCGGCCACCTGCGCCATACCGGCCAGCGATTCCACCGCCGGCTCCGGAAAGGGATAGCAGGGAATGCCCGCTTCCTCGAGCGCTCGCGCACCGGCGACGAGCCGGGCCCCTCCGACGAAGGCCGCCACCACCGGGATCGACCAGCCGCGAGTCGCGCCGACGATGGCCCGGGCCACGCCCACAGAATCCGTGGTGGCCTGGGCCGTGAGAACGATCAGCAAGGCATCGCCGCCTTCTGGCCCGAGCGCGTGTAGAGCGCGGCTGTACCGGGCCGCGTCGGCATCACCGACCAGATCCACCGGGTTCGCGAGGCTCGCGGTGGACGGCAGGACGCCAGCCAGTCGTCCGCGCACCGCGTCCGGAAGTGGGTTGACAGCCAGGCCCGCCCTCCGCGCGGCGTCAGTGGAGACGATGCCGAGGCCGCCGCCGTTGGTGACCACGATCAAGCGGCCGCCACGCGGGAGCGGCTGGCTCGCGAGGCCGCGCGCCACGTCGAAGAGCTCTTCGATCCGCGTCACGCGCACGGCGCCCGCCTGCCTGACCGCCGCGTCGAAGGCGGCGTCCGAGCCGGCGAGCGCGCCCGTGTGCGAGGACACGGCGCGGGCGCCTTCGGCCGAGCGGCCCGCCTTGAGCAGCACGACGGGTTTTGTCGCGGCCGCCGCGCTGAGCGTGTCGAAGAAGCGGCGCCCGTCGGCGATGCCCTCGACATAGGCGACGATGACCCGCGTCTCCGCATCCGAAGCCGCGGCCTGCAGCAGGTCGCTCTCGTTCAAGTCCGCCTGGTTCCCCAGGCTCGCGAAGAGGGAAAAGCCCATGCGACGGTCGCGGGCCCAATCGAGGATGGCGACCGCGAGCGCGCCGGAGTGGGAGATGAAGGCGATGGCTCCCGGCTCGGGCATGCCGGGGGCAAACGTGACGTTGAGGCGCCTCGACGGTCGGATCCACCCGAGGCAGTTGGGCCCGAGAATCCGGATCGGCTGCCCCGAAAGCCACCGGCGGAGCTCCGCTTCGCGCTGTCGCCCTTCCTCCGTGGACTCGCGAAAGCCAGCCGAGATCACGACGGCGCCCCGGACGCCCTTGCTGACGCACTCCTTGAGCGCCGCCAGCACGGCCGGGGCCGGCACGGTGATCACCGCGAGGTCCACGTCGCCCTCGGCGTCGAGGAGAGACGGATACGCCCGGAGGCCCTGGACCGTGTCGGCGACGGCGTTCACGGGAATGACCCGACCGGGAAAGCCGGCCGAGCGGAGATTGGCGAGGACGCTACCGCCGACCTTCGAGGGGTCGCGAGAGGCGCCGATGACGGCGACACATCGCGGATCGAAGAAGGCCGCCAGCGATGGGCGCGTCACAGGCTGCTCCACCTCATTCCGTGGGAACGCCCCGGCCCAGGGCCGGCCGGGTGCGTCACCTCACGACGAGAACCGGGACCGGCGATCGCTTGAGGGCTCCTTCGGCGACGCTACCGAGGAGGAGGCGCGCGACGCCCCCCGCGCCACGGGCGCCCAGGGCGAGAATTCCTGCCCGCTCCCGACGGACGATCCGGAGCAGCTCGGGCAGCGGCACTCCGACACGGACGATTCCTCGCGCGCGCCAGCCCGCACGCCTGAGGCGCGCGGCTGCGGCTTCCACCTCCCGTCGCGCCACGCGCACGCGGGCGGCCACGTCCGATCGGACCAGGCCTGCTACGCCGAGCCGCATGGAAGCCGGGGCGAGCGCGAGCGAGGGCAGCCTCACGGACTCGACCACTCGCACCACTGTCGCCCGCCCGCGGCCCGACCAGCGCGCCAGATGGGCAACCACGCGGGAGGCATGGCGCGAGCCGTCTAGTCCGACGACGACCCGGCGGCGCGCGCCGGGGCCGCGCGCGCTCACGCTCCGGCGCGCCCGGTCGAACGTCGCGGTGATTTCGCCGCGCGGCGGAGGGTTTCTTCCCGCTTCACCGCGATGGCCGCAATGGGCCGCTTGTTCTTCTTGTTCTTGCCGCGGCTCTTCCGGATGCCCATGTCGTCTCCGTGGTCACTCGAGCGCCGAGAGGAACGCTTCGAGCGCGTCCGAGGTCGTGAAGATGCCGACGATGGCCTCGCCGTCCCGCACCGGCAGGCAGCCGATCTTCCGTTCCAGCAGGACGCGCGCGGCGATGGTCACCGGCGTCTCCGGCGCCACCGTCACCGGGTCTTCGGTCATGATACGCGCGACGGGCTGGCTCTCCCAGTTGGCAAGGGCCTCGCCGTCCCGCACCCGGCGCCAGTCCCGGTGCGAGACGATGCCCACGAGCCGGTCGGCCTCGACCACGAGCAGGTGACGCACCTCGGCGCGCCGCATGCGCCCGAGGGCCGCGCCGATCGAGCAGTCGGGCGCCACCGTGGCGGGCTGCTTCGTCATCCAGTCCCGCACGGCTCCGCAGCGCTCCCCCATGCCGCTCACCAACCGCTACTCCGTCTCGCGGACGGTCACGACGGGGCACGGCGCCAGACGGACCACGCGGTCCGTCACGCTGCCGAGCAGCGCGCGATCGAGGCCGCCGCGCCCGCGCGTCCCCATCACGATGAGATCGGGACGCTCCTGAGCGGCCGCACCGACCACCTCCACGTGCGGCACGCCGGTCTTCAGCACCCATCGGGCGGAGAGACCAGCGGCCGCGGCCGTCGCCGTCCACTCCCCGAGAGTCTTCACGGCCCACGCGCGCGCCGCGTCGAACACGTCTCGAGCCCGCTTCATGGTGAAGGGGCTCTCCGAGTACAGCGGCGTCTCGACCAGCACGTGGACCAGAATCAGCTCGGCGCCCAGCCGATCCGCGAGCTGTCGCGCGACGGCCCATGCCCGTTCCGAGCCCGCGGAGAAGTCCGTCGGCACGAGGATCCTCGAGAAACCACCGGTGGCCGGCTCAGCGGCCATGGGCTCGCACCGTCAACACTGGGTACCGTGACTCGCGCACCACGCGCTCGGCGACGCTGCCCATAAAGGCGCGCGAGAGCCCGGTGCGCCCGTGAGTGCCCATCACGATCAGGTCGGCGCGCGCGCGCCGCGCCGCGCGCAGGATCTGGTCGGCCGGCAATCCTTCCGCGAACACGACCTGCGCCCTGATCCCGTCCCGCCGGGCGCGCGCGAGCGCGGCCGCGAGCCGCCGCTTGGCCGAGCGCATGCTCACGGCGAGGAGATCGGCATACGACTCGGGCGGCATGCCCTCGCCGATGAAGGGCGACGGCGGCGTCATGACGTGGACCAGCACGAGCGGCGCTCGACAGGACTTGGCCAGGGCTACGGCCCGGCGGTAGGCGGGCGCGGAGGCCGGCGAGAAGTCGGTCGGGTGGAGGATCCGGCGGAAAGGGCGCATGGGTCACTTGAGAGAGGCAAGGTACGCGGCGAGCCCCTGGGCCTCCTTCTCCGTCATCTCGATCTTCGGCATGTGCGCCCGCGGCTTCTGGGCCTTGGGCTCGCGGAGCCAGCCGCGGAGAGAGGTCTCCGTGTACTTCGATCCCACGTGCGAGAGATCGGGGGCGATGGCCGTTCCCATCTTGCCCACGGTGTGGCAGCCGTAGCAGCCCTGCTCGGTGAACAGCCGCTTGCCCTGCGCAGCAGGCGATTCGTCCTGGCCGTAGGCCGCCGCTGAGGCAAGCGCAATCGCCGCGGCCGCGCCCGCGAGAGCCACCCATGGCGGCGGAACAGCCCGAACACGCGCTCGCATCACCGCTCTTCCTTCACCTGGCAGTCGAGACAATGCCGTGCCCACGGCACGGCCCGCAGGCGCGACAGCGGGATGGCGCCGCCGCACCCCTCGCAGACACCGAAGGCCCCTGTTTCGAGCCGCGCCTGCGCCGACTGTATCTCGTCGAGCTCGTGGCGCTCGCGGCCTTCGAGCCGCCCGAGGAGATCCCCCACGGCGCGGCGTGCGGAGTCCTCGAAGAGCGCTCCGGGCTCTGGCGCGGTCAGCGAGGCAATCTCCCCGTCCGTCACCACGACGGTGTCCAGGAGGCGCTTACGTGCCTCGGCGAGCATCCCGCGAAATTCGCGCCGTCTGTCCGTATCGAGCTGTGGCGTGTCCGCACTCATGGGAAGTCTCCCTGTCGCCCGAAAGCCGTCGTCTCGAAGAGGTCGCCCGGGTCTCGGCCCTCGACCTCGACCGCGCGATTAGCGGCGCGATCTCCTCGAGACGGCGGCAATGCCCCGACGCTACTCTGCCTTGATCGGGATCGTGGTGCCCTTGGCCGCCGCGGTCTTGGGCAGCGTGACGGTCAGCAGCCCGTTCTTAAAGGATGCGGTGACCCTGCTGCCGTCCACGGCCACGGGCAGGCGGACGCTGCGGGTGAAGGCCCCGTAGACCCGCTCCGTGCGGTAGTAGCGGTGCTCCTTCTCTTCCTTCTCCAGCTGCTTCTCGCCCTTGATGGTCAGGAGCTGCTCCTGGAGCGAAATGTGGATGTCCTTCGGGTCCATGCCCGGGACTTCCGCCTTGACCATCACGGCGTCCTTGGTCTCCGAGACGTCCATGCTCGGCGCCCACTCGCCCGTCGCCGGGAACTCGTCCAGCTTGGAGTCGGCGAAACGCTCGAAGAGCTTCTCCATCTCCTGCCTCACGCTTGGGAAACCCATCCATGGCATCAGCGCTCTCATAGCCTAACCTCCTTTTCACGACCGGTCGAGGCGAGGGCCTCGGCTGGTTTATGAAGCATCAGCAATGCCAGTATGTCCGCCCACGATTTCAGGGACTTGTGCTGCGTCCTGGCGCTCCGGCTGGGGCGCGTGAGCCCGGGATGGGGAAGGTCTTACCCACCGCGGGCTCCGCGCCTTGCCCACCGCCGCCCCATCGCGCATATTGCCAGCATGTTCGTGGGTGTGCCCAGGGAGATCAAGGCTGGGGAGCAGCGTGTAGCGCTCTCTCCGGCGGGCGCGCGGGCGTTGTCCGACGCCGGGCACGGCGTGCTGGTCGAGACCGGAGCGGGCGCCGGCAGCGGCTTCCGCGACGAGGAGTACGCGGCGGCGGGCGCCAGGCTCGTCGATGTGGCCGGCGTGTGGGAGACGGCCGAGCTTGTGCTCAAGGTCAAGGAGCCGCTCGCGGAAGAGGTCGCGAGGATCCGCGAAGGCCAGACGCTTTTCACCTATCTGCACCTGGCGCCCATGCCGGACCTCGTGCGCGCGCTCCAGCGCCGCGGGGTCCTCGCCATCGCCTACGAAACCGTCGAGCGCGCCGACGGCAGCCTGCCGCTGCTGACGCCGATGAGCGAAGTCGCCGGGCGACTTGCCATCCAGGAAGGCGCCCACTACCTCGGACGCGCCTACGGCGGCCGCGGCATCCTGCTCTCCGGCGTGCCGGGCGTTCCCCGCGGCAACGTGGTCATCCTCGGAGCCGGCACCGTGGGCATCAACGCCGCCAGGATCGCGCTCGGCCTGGGTGCCGACGTCTCGCTGCTGGACATCAACCTCGACCGGCTGCGCCACGTCGACGACCTCTTCGGCGGGCACGTCGTCACGATCGCCTCAACGCGTTCAACATCGAGCAGGTGGCGCAGCGCGCCGATCTCCTCGTGGGCGGCGTGCTCGTGGCGGGAGCCAAGGCGCCACGCCTCGTCACGGAGTCCCTCGTCCGGCGCATGAAGCCCGGCGCCGTCATCGTGGACGTCGCCGTGGACCAGGGGGGCTGCGTAGAGACGATTCGCCCGACGACCCTGTTCGAGCCCGTCTATACGCTTCACGGCGTGCTGCACTACGGCGTGACCAACATGCCGGCCCTCGTGCCCCGCACGTCGACCTTCGCGCTGACCAACGCCACCCTGCCCTACGCGCTGGAGCTCGCCCGCAAGGGCACGGAGCGCGCCGTGGGCGAGAGCGCCGAGCTCGCCCGCGGGGTCAACGTCTGGCGCGGCCGTGTCGTCTATCCGGCCGTCGCGGCCGCCGTCGGAGAGGCGGCGCTGCCGATCGCGGAGCTGCGCTGACGCCCGAACGAAGCTCAGGAGGGCGGCGCGGCTCCGGCGTCGATGACGAGCGCGAGATTGGCATGACAGGCGGGGCAGTCCAGCGACCACGCGGGCGTCAGACGGTTGCCGGCCGCGAACGCCTGCTCGAGTCCGCAGCGGGGACACGCGCCACGCACGCCCGACACGATCTGCTGGTCGCGAAGATGCCTGAACCCGGCGGCGACGCCGATCATGAGGAAGCTCGGCACGAGGACGAAGTGAAGCCCCGGGAGGAACACGCACCCGGCCGCGATCGCCCAGAAGGCCCCGCCCGCCTTGAGCGCCCGCGCGAGGCGCTGGCTCGGTGACGGCCACACCGCGGTGACGGTCACCCGGCGCGGTGGCGCCCCGAAAGCGGCGAGCGACGCGGAGAGATGTGCCGGTTCTCCCGCGTGGTCCCGCATGACGAGATCTTCCCACACATCCGCAAGTGCGCGCGCATCGGACCGGGCCGGCTCGCGGTACACTCCCTCCAGCCATGGCCGCGCCCCGCGGGCATCCAGTCTTCGCGGCCGTCTACGACAGGCTGACACGGTCGGCCGAGCGGAAGTTTCTGGGCGCCCATCGAGCGAGGCTCGGCTCCCGCGCCCGCGGACGCGTGCTCGACCTCGGCGCCGGGACCGGCGCCAACTTCCCCTACCTCGACGCCGGCGCGGACCTGCTGGCAGCCGAACCCGATCCCTATATGCTCGAGCGCGCGCGGCAGCATGCCCGCGCGCTGGGCCGTTCCGTCACCTTCCTGGCCGATGCCGCCGAATCCCTCTCGCTCGAGACGGCCTCCGTGGACGTCGTGCTCGCGACGCTGGTGCTCTGCACCGTCGACGACCCGGCACGCGCGCTCGGAGAGATCAGGCGAGCGCTGAGGCCGGGCGGCAGGCTGCTCTTCCTCGAGCACGTCAGGCTCGAGCACCCGTTTTGGGGACGCCTCCAGGACGCTGTGACGCCGCTGTGGAGCGCGCTTTGCGCGGGGTGCCACCCGAACCGCGACACGGTGGGGGCTATCCAGCGGGCGGGCTTCGCCATCGACGAGATCGAGCACTATGCGTTCGGCCCGATCCCTGGACCCCTCTGGGCCTGCGGCGTCGCGCTGTCCGCTTAGCTCGGGTAGCGCCGGTAGAGCCAGCGCTTCACCGATCGGTCCCCTCCCCGGCGGGCCTCCTGCGGGAGCCGCCGCTTCCGTGCGCGACGGTCAGAGCGGGTAGCGCAGCAGCGCCGCCACGCCGCCGACGGCCGCCAGCCGCTGATGTGCCTCCACGGTGTCCACCGAGCCGCCGGCCGCGAGCACGCGCTGGATCAACGCTTCGCCGAGCCCCACCGGCTTGAGCGCCTTGCCGCACAGCCGGCACTCGTCCGCCTCGCCAGAAAACAGCGTGCCGCACCCGACGCAGGCGGCGGCCGGCCCGCGCACCCCGCGCAGCACGTAGAGCCGATGCACGGCGCCGCGGTTGACTGCCTCCACGGTCTCGTCCACCCCGGCCACGGCCTGCCCGCTCTTGGCCGCCTCGGTGAGCACGGCGTCGACCACTGGCACGTCGTCGGAGGCGGCGAGGTGACCGACAAGTTCGCTCGCGCGGGCAATGATGGCGCTCGAGGGCTCGTGCCGGGATGCGGAGATCTCGCCGACGACGTGGGCGGCCAGCCGCGGCGGCAGCTCGCGGCGCAGGGCGGCGATGTTGCGTGGCTCACCCGCCAGCACGATGCGCTCGACGCCGTGCGCGTCGATGAGCTGAGCCAGGCTCTCCGTCACTGCGGCGACGTGCCGGCCGCGGTGCTCGCGGATATGCCGCTCGTAGCGCGACTGCGCGAACTCGACCCAGTCACCGCGGCTGTGGTGCCCGGGCATCTCGCTCGTGAGGTCCACCTCCCGGCCGGGCCCCTCCGACGTCAGGTGCATGAGGCGGGCGCTCTCCGTGTCCACGAAGGCGACCAGCGTGGACGGCGTGCGCTGGATGACCGCCGCCAGAGGCGCAAGGAACGGCGTGTCCTCGACCGCGAAGCGGTTGTCGGGCGACACGCGGAGGCGCACGATCTCCCCGAGCCCGGCAGCTTCGCAGGCGAACATCGCCACACCCTGCGCCACGGGCGCTGCCGACTGGCCGACCAGCTCGCCGCCCGCGGACTGAATCCACTCGAGATCGCCCGGCGCGGCGCGGCGGGCATCTCGGGCCTTCGCGATCTCGTTCTTGAGGAATATGCGAACCCGCTCCCGCTGCTGCTCGTCGCTCCAGCGGGTGTCGAGATACACGCTGACCACCGGCGTCTTCGTCTTGCCAACTTTCGAGAGCCGCGTCAGGCGCGCGCGCAGGTCCACGGCCGACTCGATGCGCTTCATGGTCCTAGCCCTCCTTGCGGCGCCGCACGCGCCTGGAGGGTCCCGGTCGCTCGAGGCCGCCCGTCAGAAGGCGCTTGGCCACGAAGTACTTCTTCGGCCGGCGCTTGATGTCACGGTCGCGCTCGCGGTACCGCTCCAGCTGCCGCTCGAGGGCCGAGAAGGCGCCGTCGAAGGCCAGCCGGCTTGTCTGGGCGACCTGCTCGACTCGGATCGCCGGGCGATAGGGCAGCCGCACGTACAATGCGCAACGCTTGCCCAAGCCGCCTTTAGGGCCGTTGTCGTCGAAGAAGGTCACCTTGGCCCTGATCGGCCCAAACCTGATGGACTCGAGCGCCGCTTCGACCACCTTGGCCGCCCGTGCGCGCAGCATCCTGTCCTTTTCCACTCCCTGGATGTCGATGACCATGATCCGTCCTCTCGGAGGCTGCTGGGCCTCATCCGATAAATAGCCAGCAACGGCGATGCCAAGCGCCCACGTCAAGCATTCCGGGAACTTTCGCGCTGCCGCGCTGCTTCCGACCGGGTCGGCTGGGGCTGGGGTGTCTCGTATGTGCCTCCACCCTCACCCGCCCGCCCATGGGGCTAGAATAAACCTCCGTGAGCCAGAGCGACTACCCACAGGAGCTGGAGCGCGACATCGCGTTAAACGACGGGACGCAGCTCCGGCTCCGCCCCATCCGGGTGGAGGACGCGCCGCGCCTCATCGAGTTCTACGATCGGCTGAGCCGCCACACCGCGTATCAGCGGTTCTTCACCGTCATGAAGCGGCTTCCTCCCGACTGGGCGCGCCTGCTTGCTACCGTGGACTATCGGCGACGCCTGGCCCTCGTGGTCGAGCGGGGACCGGTGGACGCCCCTGAGCTGCTGGCCGTCGCGCGCTACGAGCCCACCGACGACCCCGAGACAGCGGAGGTTGCCTTCGTCGTCCAGGACGGCTTCCAGGGCCGCGGGCTCGGCGTGCTACTCCTGAACCACCTCCTCGAGGCGGGGGAGGCGCGGGGCATGCGACGCTTCCGCGCCTATGTGCTCGCCGACAATACGCGCATGCTCGATCTGCTCGCCCGCTTTACCGAGATCCGCGAGCGACGCGTGGAAAGCGGCGTCGCGGACATCGTCTTCGAGCGCCGCCGGGTCGGACCGGTCATCCGTCACGGATAGGAGACGACGATTTCGGCGATCTCCTTGCAGCAGTCGGCGTCGACCTTGCAGATCCGACGCAGCACGTCCGTTTCGGTCACGATGCCGACCACGCGCGCGCCTTCGACGACCGGGAGCGACCCGACCTTGTCCTCCAGCATGATGCGCGCGGCCTCGGCGACGTCGGCCTTGGCGGGCACGCTCATCACCGGCGTGGACATGATCTCGCTCACCGGCACCGCCTTGAGCAGGATGTCCACCGCGATCGTGCCCACGTCCTTCAGCACGCGCGGGCCGAAGAGATGGTGGCGCAGGTCCCGGTCCGTCACCACCCCGATGAGCGCGCCGGCGTCATCGACGACCGGCAGGTGACGCACCCGCGCGCCGTGCATTCTCGAGACCGCCTCGAGGCAGGAGTCCGACGCCCCGATCGTCACGACGTCCCGGCTCATCAATTCGCTGACTCGCATATTGCCTCCCCGGACGGCATTGACCGTCTCGCGCGATGAGGGTGCAACGCGAGTGCCATGGGCGTACGCCATGAATTCGCCTGGTTAGCCGTGGGGGCGGGCCCGCGACTGGGGCGCCTGCGCCACGGATGGGGCGCGGCGCGGCGTGATATGTTCGCGTCGATGGCCACAGGCGAGCGGACGGCGGCGCTCAAGTCCAATCCGGTCTTCGCCGGATTGCCCGCCCGGGAGATCGAGATCCTGGCCGGCGCGGCCAGCGAGGAGGTCTATCGGGCGCGCGAGTACGTCTTCATGGAGGGTGACCCGGCGGGCTGGCTCTGCCTCGTCATCTCCGGACGGGTGAAGATCGTGAGGCATTCACGCGCGGGCAAGGACGTGGTGCTCGAGCTCCTGGGCCCGGGCGAGATCTTCGGGGGCGTGGCCGTCATCGAGAAGCGCCCCTATCCCGCGGCGGCCCAGGCCGTCGAGCCCACCACGGTGCTCAAGATCCCGGCCGACGCCTTGACGGCCGCCAGCCTGCGGCATCCCGACATCATCAAAGAGATGGCGCTCATGTTAGGCCGCCGGCTGCGCGCGGCCCACGACTCGGTCACATCGCTCTCCGTGGACCCGGTCGAGGCCCGGTTGGCCGGGGCGCTGCTCCGGCTGGCCGAGCGCGACGGCGCGCGCACCAAGGCGGGGCTGGCCCTGCCCTTCCACCTCACCCGGCAGAGTCTCGCTGACATGACGGGCACCACGGTGGAGACGGCCATCCGCGTCGTGAGCCGCTGGCTCAAGGCGCGGCTCGTCATCGACGAGGGCGGGCGCCTCGTCATCGTCGACAAGGCGGCGCTGGCCGAGATCGCGGCGGGCGAAGGCGAAGACTGAGGCGCCGTGACACCGCTGGTGCGCCGCTACATCAAGACGAGCTTCGTCTTCCTCCTGGCGGGCCTGCTCCTCGGTGGCTGGATCGTGGTGGCCGAGTTCCTCGCCGGCCGGTACCCGCCGAGGCTCTTCATCACCTCCCACGTTCACCTCTTGCTCGTGGGCTTCATGCTGATGATGGTGATGGGTGTGGCGACGTGGATGTTCCCGCGGCCGGCCAGGGATGACACGCGCTACAGGCCGGGGCTCGCGGAGACCGTCTACTGGGTGATGACCGTCGCCACGGCCGTGCGCGCCTCAGCCGAGCTCGTGGCGGGAATGGCGCCCGCTCCGGCGCTCCGCTGGGCGATCGTGGCGGGTGGCCTCGGCCAGATCGCCGGCACGCTGCTTTTCGTGCTCAATATGTGGCGTCGCGTGCGCATGCCGCCCGCCGCAGCTCAGCACTAGCGTGAATTATTCATGAAGGCCGTTCCCGCGTCCTGCACTCCCCCTCACCCTGACCCTCTCCCCTCCGGGGGCGAGGGGATCGAAACGGCTCCCTCTCCCTCGGCGAGGGAGAGGGCCGGGGTGAGGATGGGCGCCTGTTCGCGCGTAGTCCGGGCTAGCGAGCTGGCCGCGGGGCGGTTGTTCATTCCTTCACCGCCTATGATGGCGGTCATAGGAGCCTCGCGGGTCGCGAGGTACCGTTGAGCGTGAGGAGGACACAACCATGGTTCATCAGTGCGGCTGCCACGCTCAATCGTCCACGACGGCTCAAGAGTCGGGCGCACCCATCACCGCTGATCTCACGGTGGGCGACGTCGCCCAGCGCTATCCCGGAGCGCTCGAGGCGATGAAGGCGATGGGGATCAATCACTGCTGCGGTGCGCATCTGACCGTCCGCGAGGCCGCGGCCTCGGCGGGTCTGGCCCTCGACTCCCTGCTGAGCGCGCTCAACCGGCCCGCGGCGGCCTCGAGGTGAGCGTGGACGTCCAACGCCCGCCGGCGCTCGATCGGATACCGGCGGCGAGCCAGGTTCCTCTCGACGTCCGCGAGGATATCCGCCGCGGCCAGGATCCCTTCGCCCGAATCATGGCGGCGGTCAAGGCGCTGGGTCCGGAGCAGGTGCTCGTTCTGCGCGCGCCCTTCGAGCCGGTGCCTCTCTTCGCGGTGCTCGGCAAGCGCGGCTTCTCCCACTTTAGCCTGCACAGCGCGCCCGACGACTGGACCGTCTGGTTCTACCGCGACCCTGGAGCGCCGGCGGTGCCCGTCCCCGCCGCGCAGGCCATCGCTTCGGGCGCCGGGGTCGCCGACATGCTCGTCGACGTGCGCGGGCTCGAGCCGCCGGAGCCGATGGTCCGCGTCCTGGAGCGGCTCGACGCGCTGCGGCCCGGACAGCGTCTCGTCGTGCTCCACGAGCGGCGGCCCATGCTGCTCTACCCGCAGCTCGACGAGCGCGGCTTCACCCACGAGACCGACGAGCCTGAGCCGGGTCTCGTCCGGATCGTCATCCGGCGCCCCGGGCTTGCCCCGGCATGATCCCGCCCGGACCAGGCGCTCGCAGCGTGCTGTCGCCGGCGCTGCCCCTGGCCTATCTCGTGGCCGCGGCGGCGGCCTTCGCCCTGGCCTGCGCGGGCGTGCCCGCGCTCGCCGGGGAGCTCGCCGGCCACTACTATCATCCGCGACTGGTGGCTCTGACCCACACGGTCGCCCTGGGGTGGATCACGCTCAGTATCATGGGCGCGTCGTACCAGCTCATCCCGATCGTGCTCGAGCGGCCCATATGGAGCGAGCGCCTCGCCCGCTGGCAGTTCTGGTTCATGGTGGTCGGCATCGCGGGCATGGTGGCGCACTTCCACATCGGCCGGTGGCCCGGGCTCCTCATGGCCGCCGTCATGGTGGGCGCGGGAACGGGGATGCACCTCGTCAACGCGGCGCTGACGTTGGGCCGCGTCAAGCGGTGGAGCTTCACGGCGCGGCTCATCGTCATGAGCTACACGGGACTCGGGCTGACTGTCGTCTTCGGGCTCCTGCTCAGCGCCGATAGGATCTTCACATTCCTGCCGGGCGACTTCTTTCCAACGCTTCACGCCCACTTCCACCTGGCGCTCCTGGGCTGGGTTGCGCCCATGGTCATGGGCGTCGCCGCCCGCGTGTATCCAATGTTCATGCTGGCGCCCGAGCCCAGCGGCTGGCCGGAGCGCGTCCAGTTCTGGGGGCTCGCGCTGGGCGTGCCCGTCGTGGTCGCGGGCCTGCTGGGCGCTCCCGCCCTCGTGGCGCCGGGCGCCGTCGCCGTCGCGGCGGCAGCGGCGGCACATCTCACGTGGGTGTCGCGCATGGCCCGGAACCGCAAGCGCCCCGCGCTCGACTGGGGTCTGCGTTTCGTGCTGACGGGCTCGGCCTTCCTGATCGCGGCCGGGGCCATGGGGCTGGGACTCGCCTTCGACGTCTTCTCGGGGCCGCGCGCCGCGTTCGCCTACGCGGTCCTCGCGCTGGGAGGCTGGGTCTCGCTCACCATCGTCGGCATGATGCTCAAGATCGTCCCGTTCCTCGTCTGGTACCGCGTCTACAGCCCGCAGGCCGGCCGCGCTCCCGTGCCGACGCTGGCGCAGCTTGGCTGGCCCGCGGCCGAAGGGCTCGCGTACTGGCTCCTGACCGGTGGAGTCGCGGGGCTGTCAGCGGCACTCGGAGCGGGCGATGCGAGGCTGATCGGCGCGGCAGGCGCGGTGCTGGCCGCGGGCGGCTTCTGCTTCGCCGCGACTCTCGCCCGCGTGCTCCACCACATGATCCCGTCTACGCGTCTGCCGGTCATAGCCGGCTCGTCCGATCAGCCCACGCGCGAGCAGGTGCTGGACGCGCTGGGCGGTGTCCTCGACCCCGAGCTCGGCATGTCGGTGGTCGAGCTCGGGCTCGTCTACGGCATCGAGATCATGCAGGGCGCGGTCACCATCACCATGACGCTGACGGCCCCCGGATGCCCTGTCCACGACATCATGCCGGACTGGATCCGCCGGGCCGTCATGGCCGTGCCTGGGGTCGAGAGCGTGGACGTGCGCATTACCTTCGATCCGCCCTGGACACCCGACCGCATCAAATTGAGCCCACGAAACCGGGCGCTTCTGAACTAGATCCGCCGGCCGGAGGGGCCGGAGCGCCCCAGAGTGGGACCTGCACGCCCCGCACCGAAGCAGCTTCGCTTATGACCGGCCTCATACGCTTGCATCCTCCCGCACGCTAACGTGGAGATTGATAAGAGTAGAGCGTAGGAAATCGGCACCGAGCACACCGGTTGCACAGGTCAGACATAACGGCAGCTCAGCGCTATCGAACGGAGGGTGGAGAGATGAAGAAAGCACTGGTGGTAGGAATCGTCGCGGCCGTCGCGAGCGTGGCGGCGGCGGGAGTCGGAGTGAAGATCTGGGCCCAGTCGGCCGATACCGCGGCGCTACCCGAGGTGAAGGCTATCCTCACGGCCGCGCCACAGGTGCCGCCCCCGATCGACCGTCAGGGCAACGCGCGGGTCATCGTGAACCTCGAGACCACCGAGGTGACGGCGACGCTCGCCGACGGCGTCAAGTACGCCTTCTGGACCTTCGCCGGCACCGTGCCCGGCCCCTTCGTGCGTGTCCGCGTGGGAGACATCGTCCAGATCAATCTGAAGAACCTCGAGGCCAGCCGCAACCCGCACTCGATCGACCTGCACGCGGTCACCGGCCCCGGCGGGGGCGCCGCGGTGACCCAGCTCGGCCCGGGCCAGCACGGCGCGTTCGAGTTCAAGGCGCTCCTCCCCGGCCTCTACGTCTATCACTGCGCCACGCCCAGCGTGCCGATGCACATCGCCAACGGCATGTACGGCCTCATCCTGGTGGAGCCCGAGAAAGGCCTGCCGCGGGTGGACCGCGAGTACTACGTGATGCAGGGCGAGTTCTACACCAAGGGCAAGACGCTGGCCCAGGGGCTCCAGGCTTACGACCACGAGAAGAACCGGAACGAGCGGCCCGAGTACGTGGTCTTCAACGGCCGGATGGGCGCGCTCATGGGCGACAACACGCTAAAGGCCAAGGTCGGCGAGACCGTGCGGCTCTTCGTCGGCAACGGCGGCCCGAACCTCGTCTCCTCCTTCCACGTCATCGGCGAGATCTTCGACGCCGTGTACACGGAGGGCGCGATCACCGGCCAGCCGGCCCGCGACGTCCAGACGACGCTGGTGCCGGCCGGCGGCGCCGTCGTGGTCGAGCTGAAGATGGACGTGCCCGGCCGCTATCTCCTCGTGGACCACAGCATCGTGCGCGCCATGGACAAGGGCGCGCTCGGATCCATCGAGGTAGCCGGGGCCGCGCAGCCCGGCATCTTCCGGACGCTCACACCCGGCATGGGCGGCACCGGCGGTCACTGAGCCCAGCGCGCGGCGAAGCGGCAGGGGTCCCGCCCTTAGATGATGGGCGAGACTACCTGCCGCGGACCGTCAGCACCGGACAGTGCGCGCCCGCCACGACTCGGGAGGCGACGCTGCCGAGGAAGAACTTCACGAGGCCCGTGTGCCCGTGGGTGCCCATGACGATCAGATCGGCCTTCTTCGACTTGGCCGCTCGGATGATCTGCTCGTGGGCAACGCCCTCGAGCACCAGCGTCGTCGCCCGCACGCCCGCCTTCCGCGCCTTGGCCTGAACCGCGTTCAGACGCCGCTGCGCGTACTTGCGTCCCGAGGTCTCGAGGTCGTCGTAGACCTGGGGCGAGATGTATCCTTCGCCGGCGATCGGCACCACCGGCGCGAGCACGTGGGCGATCATCAGCTGCGCGCGGTCGGCCTTCGCCATCCGGACGGCGCGTGCGAATGCCGCGCCCGAGCCTCGGGAGAAGTCGGACGGGAAGAGGATGCGACGCACTCGGCTCATCGGCAGTCTCCTTTCGGGGTTGGTGATCGCTGTCAGAGTACCATCCCGTTTGACTTGTCGCGGGCCCCGGTTTACGGTGCGGCCTGGGAGGCGCCCATGCGATTCTCGACTCAGAACCTCTTGTCGCTCCGCGAAGGCCAGAGCCATGCCCAAGTCTACGCCAACACGCTGGACGAGTGCCGCCTGGCCGAGGAGCTGGGCTTCCACACGGTCTGGCTGGCCGAGCACCACTTCTCCCCCTACGGCATCGCGCCGTCGTTGCCCGTGCTGGCGGCGGCGGTGGCGTGCGAGACACGCCGCGTGCGCATCGGCACCGCGGTGGTCGTCGCGCCCTTCGCCCACCCGGTGCGCATCGCGGAAGAGGGGGCGATGGTGGACATCCTCTCCGGCGGTCGGCTCGACTTCGGCCTGGGGCGCGGCTACCAGCCCGCCGAGTTCCGCGGGCTCGCCATCTCGATGGAGAAGACGCGCGAGCGCTTCGACGAGAGCCTGGACCTGATCCGCCGCGCGTGGACGGACGAGCGCTGCACCTTCGAGGGCGAGTTCTACCAGGTGCGCGATCTCTGCGTGCTACCCAAGCCCGTGCAGAAGCCCCACCCGCCCCTCTGGACCGCCGCCGTCTCCCCCGAGACCTACACGCTGGCCGCCAGGCGCGGGCTCAAGATCCTGACCTCGCCCGCCTTCACGCCCTTCGACATCCTGCGCAAGAACTACGACGCGTACCGGCAGGCCTGGCGCGAGAAGCACGGCACCGATCAGGGCGCGGACATCTGCCTCAACAAGATCATCCACGTGGCCGAGTCGTCGAAGCAGGCGCGCGAGGACCTCCGCGAGCCGATCCGCTGGTTCTTCCAGACCCAGGCGGGGCTCATCGCGGACGAGACGGGCGTGCCGCCCGAGCAGTACAAGTTCTATCGCCGCGTGCGCGAGAACCTGCTCTCGCTGAGCGACGAGAAGGCCCTCGAGCAGGCCGCCATCGCCGGCGACGCGGAAGAGGTCGCCGACAAGATCCGCCAGCACCAGGAGGCGCTCGGCATCGACTTCATGATGGGCGCCTTCTCGCGCGGCGGTCTCGCCCACGACAAGGTCCGCCGCTCCCTCAAGCTCTTCGGCGAAAAGGTGATGCCCCGCTTCGCCTAACACGATCCCCTCTCCCCTTCCAGGGGAGAGGGTAGGGTGAGGGGGATAAGCCGCGGCCCAGTGACGCTGGAGCTCGGCGGCCACTTCTGCGGGACGCTCGAGCTGCCACCAGTGCGAGCAGCCCGGAAAAGACACGAGCCGCGCGCGGGTCTTCCGGGCGAGGCGCTCGCCGAACTCCACCGGCGCGTACGGATCCTTCTCGCCCACAGGACGAGCCCGGCGCCGACACACGCCGCAAATCGTCCTCCCACTCCGCGCCGGCAGTCACCGCCGAGCGGTACAGCTTGAGAATGCACTGCTTCATCGTGTCATCCAGGTTTCCCGTCGCCGTCGCCGCATCGGCCGCCGGCACGCCCGCGGCGACGAGGGCGGCCTGCAAAGCCTCCGGGGTCAGGCCCTCCAGTACGCGCTCGCCCATGCCAGGCGTCTGCCGGGCACGCGCCGCCTGATGCCACATATACTCCCGGTCGAGCGGTGCGCCTCCCGCGGCCCAGTTCCGCACCGCCTCCGGCCGAACCGAGCCGGCGCGCACCACCAGCAATCCGCCCCAATCGTGCCCGACAAGGTCGATCGGTCCCTTCAGCGCCCGGAGCTCGCCGAGGAGCCACTCCACGTAGGCTTCCTTGGTCGCGCCGAAGTTCTTCGGCAGCGAGCAACCGAATCCGGGCAGGGACTGCCTCACCACGTCCTTCCGATCGAGACGTGACACGACGGCGTCCCACACGCGCGGCGTGTCTGGAACTCCGTGAACGAAGACTACGGACATGTCTCGTTACGTCAACACTTAGCGATACCACACTGCTGCGAACAGCGTCGCGGCCAATAGGACGAGCCAGAAGATGATGGCGGATGCGGACTTTGAATAGTCCGTTGACTTTGCGAAAACGTGCTCCCATCCGAGTCCGGTGGGGAGAGCAAACGCATTCTCGACCTCTTGGATATATGCGGCGAGGTGTCCGATGTGTTTCGACAGTGACCACGCTCTGAGGCCCGACAACGACACGATCAAGGGTGGGACAAGCAGAAGCGTCTGATAAACAGACTGGCTCTTGTTCGCGATGGCCCAGGCCCAGATTGCGCCCGATGCAAGGAGTGCGTTTCGCTCGAGCAAGCGAGACTCCTTGATGCACTCGAGAAGCTCTTCACGCAGCTGATCAAATTCCTTGAGCAAGAACTGCTGAGTCGGTTCGTTCACGGTGTTCCCTCCAACAAAGAGAGAGTCTAGGGCCCGCCGGTCCATCAGTTGATCACGTCCTCGTTTGCAGCAGGAGCGATGCGGGAATCCCCCGGCCGCGAAATGCTGAATCCTCGCCAGTGCGGCGAACGAGTCGATTCAGCAGGACGGTCAACGCAGCCGTCATTCGAGCCGGCGGGCTAGATACGTATAGTAGTTGCAGGATGCAAAGAACGTCCCATCGGCCGATGATTCATGGCTGGCTGTCAGCCATCGTTCCGCCCTTTCGATTGACGCCGTGCCTGCCTTCACTGTCATTGGTGCATAGGACTCCGCGGCGCTCGCAAAGAATGCAGCCTTCCCCGCCTCGGCAAGAACGCTCGGTAGGAATGCGGTTATGCTGAGCCCGAAACGCCAGAGGAGCGCAGGTAGGACTCGCATAACGTACGCATTCGCAACGACCGTCGAGAGAATGGCCTGGACCAGCTCGCTGTCGAGTGCGCGATCCCCCGTGG
>Ga0137368_10001449_pt1 | contig 25116 bp, 16 predicted proteins | sample SagtaG_13_FD_104917 | JGI IMG/M metagenome (GOLD analysis project Ga0137368, IMG submission 104917) | Vadose zone soil microbial communities from Sagehorn Ranch, Mendocino, California, USA - Sage1_L_100_16 metaG | ecosystem: Environmental > Terrestrial > Soil > Vadose zone | place: USA...
AGACGCCGGTACAGTACCGCGCGCGTAAGCAAGCGGCTGACCTATGAGACAACCGCTTGCTTACGCGCGCGGTACTGTACTGACCTCACGTGTTCTGATTTAAGCAAATGCCAAAGAACTTAGTTAGCAGAGTACTTATTACTCTGTAGACAAAGTTCTTTGAAAGTTTTCTGTCCTACATTTTCCTGTTGGACTGATCTTTAACAGGAAAATGTAGGACAGATAAATGTAGCGCATGTGCATAAGTCAGAACGGCGTATTCGTGTAGTTGACAGCAAACAACTTTAATTTGCATAGGCTTCAGAAAAACAGGAGAGAACTTTGTTTACTGACTAACAAGTCGGTCCCACTCTGCTTGTCCCTATTTAGAGGCGCCAGATCATTGACGTTTCGTCATGCTTCGGGCTAAGCTTCGGTCTCACACGACCCGACAACTATTCTGATAAATCTACTGATGGATGTCGTGATGAAGGCGAACCCGTTCAAACAACCGGCCACGTGGCGCGCGATCCTTGCGGCGCTTGCGCTGCTCGTTACCAGTTTGTCACCCGCGCTTTCGCTCGCCGCCAGCGAGCCCGAATTTTGCGAGATGGCTTGCTGCGTGGCCGAGGGGCATTGCTGCTGCGCGGCGCGCAAACCCTGGGTCAAGGGGCAGAAACCGGACGGCCATCCCGTAATCGAGCCGGTCGAGATCAGGTCGCAATCCTGTTACTCTTGCGCTCCGCCTTCGTCATCGAATTTCATTCCGCGCGAAACTGCCCGCCCGGCGGCGCATGATTTCGATCTCGCGCTGCGCCAAGCCTTCACATACCACAACCCATCGCGCGCGCATCACTCCATCTGGTTCACGCCCACGCCGCCTCGCGCCCCGCCGGCCCTCCTCATCTGAATCACAATCAACGACGAAGCAGGGATTAACGTATCTGCATTCACCCATGTAGGAGCAGTATGTCTTGGCGCGCCCATAAGATTCTCGGCGCCGGCAAATTCGCGCCGGCGCGACCTATGCGCGCCATGAATCTAGCTCCGTGTCGTGTTAATTCATCACGATGAGGAGGACGCCAAATGAAAACCCGTACGACTGTTCTTTCTCTGTTCATTTCTATCTGCGGCTTGAGCGCGACGGTTCAAGCGCAGCAGGCCGTGACATCCGCCACGATCAGCGGGCGCGTTGAAGACGCGAACGGCGCGGCGGTCGCGGGCGCGGCTATCGCCGCTATCAATCTCGATCAGAATCGGAGTTCGACCGCGCAGAGCGACTCGCAGGGCCGTTTTCGCTTTCTCTATCTGCCGGTCGGTCGCTACCGGTTGAAGATTGAGGCCAAAGGATTCTCTACGATAGAACGCGAGTTGACGTTGACCGTCGGCCAGGCGCTCGACGCGCAGCTCAGGCTGAGCGTGGCCGGAGTGGCTGAGCGACTCGACATCAAACCTGAAGCGACCTTGATTGAGACCCTGCGCACGCAGGTGGCGGAGACCGTGCTGCCGACCGAGGTCGACCGCCTGCCGCTCAACGGGCGCAACTACCTCGACCTGGCCGCGCTCACGCCCGCCGTGACGCGCGCCAATCCGGTCGCCAATCAACGCTTCGCCGAAACGTCCGCCGTGCCGGGGACGCAAATATCGGTCGCGGGCCAGCGCAACATCAACAACGGTTTCGTCATGGACGGCCTGTCGGCCAACGACGACGCCGCTGATCTGCCGGGAACTTTCTTCAGCCAGGAAGTGATCCGCGAGTTCCAGGTCATCACCTCGGGCGGCATCGCGGAGTTCGGCCGCGCTTCGAGCGGGGTGATCAACGTAGTCTCGCAATCGGGCGCGAACGACTGGCGTGGGCGGGTCTACGGCTTTCTGCGCAGCCGGCGGATGGACGCGCGCAACCCGCTGTCGACGACGCCGGACCCGCGCGATCCGAGCAAGCTGTTGAAAGACCCTCTTACTCAGGCGCAGTACGGCGCGACGATGGGCGGGCCGCTCGCTCGCAACCGGACGTTCTTCTTCACCAACTTCGAGCAGACGCGGCTGAACAATTCGGTCGTCGTGACCATGTCGCCGGCGGACGTGACGGCGATCAACGGCGCGCTGGATCGGGCCGGATACGCAGGCCCGCGCATCGGCACGGGCCTGACGTCGACCGGTTATGACACGACCAATTTCTTTTCGCGGGTTGATCATCATATCAACACGGCCAACCTGTTGACGGCGCGTTACAGCTTTTACGACATCGAGAGCTTCAACGCGCGCGGCGTCGGCGGTTTGAACGCCGCGAGCCGGGGAACCGCGCTCGAAGACCGCGACCAGACCATCGCAGTCAGCGAGGTGGCGAGGCTCTCATCGCGTGTCGCAAACGAGGCGCGATTTCAATTCACCCGCGGCCGGTTGGCCGCGCCGGCCAACGATCTGGTCGGCCCGGCGATCAATATCTCCGGCGTGGCGAATCTGGGGACTTCCACGAGTTCGCCGACCGGGCGCGACATCGATCTTTACGAACTGGTTGACAACGTAACGGTCGAGCGCGGCGCGCACTCGCTCAAATTCGGCGCGGACTTTCTCTACAACCGCGTGAACATTAATTTCCCCGGCGCGACGCGGGGCGTCTACACATTCTCGCCTTCGGGCAGCGGGGCGAATCAGGTCTCGGCGCTGACCAACTTCCGCAACGGCAGGTACAGCGTCTTTCAACAGGCCACAGGCTCCCCGTCGCAATTTCAATCCAATCCGAACTTCGGCGTCTTCGCGCAGGATGAGTGGCGCATTCGGCCGAGTCTGACGGTCAACGCCGGCTTGCGCTACGACCTTCAATGGCTGCCCGACCCGATAGAGACGGACGCGAACAACGTCGCGCCGCGCCTCGGGCTGGCCTGGGCGCCGGGCAGCCGCAAGACGGTTGTCCGCGCGGGCTACGGCGTTTACTACGAGCGCATCCCGCTTCGCGCGACCTCGAACGCGCTGCAGCGCGACGGCTCGAAATACCGCGTCGCCCAGTTCCAATTCGGTCAGGCGGGCGCGCCCGTCTTCCCGAACGTGGCCGCGTCGTTCCCGGCGGGCTTTCTACCGAGCGTCACGACGATTGACCCGAAGATAGAGAGCGCCTACACGCAGCAGGCCGGCTTGCAGATCGAACGCGAGTTGACCGCGAGCGCGTCTCTGTCGGTGGGATACCTGCACACGCGCGGAACGCATTTGATCCTCTCGCGCAACGTCAACGTCCCGCGCTTCCCGCTCTCGGCGGGCGTTCCGAATCAGGGCCGCCCCAATCCGAACTTCGCCAACATCTCGCGGTACGAGAGTTCGGGCGATTCGTACTACGACGGCCTGACGGTTTCGCTCAACCGGCGATTCCGGCGGTGGGCGGGCGCGCGGCTGTCGTACACGTTCTCGAAAGCGATCGACAACACGGGCAACGCGTTCTTCTTCACGCCGCAGGACAACTTCAATCTGCGCGACGAGCGTGGCCGCAGCGACAACGACCAGCGCCACGTCCTGGCGGTGAGCGGCGTGTTGGCCGCGCCCGAGAAGTCGGGCGGCGGATTGTGGCGGCGCGTCGTCGCCGGGTTTCAACTGAGTTCGATCTTCAGGTACGGCTCGGCCCTGCCGTTCAACATCGTGACCGGCGCGGATCGCAACAACGATACCAACGTCAACGACCGTCCGGTCGGCGTAGGGCGCAACACTGGCGAAGGCTTCAATTTCGCCGCGCTCGACCTGCGATTGAGCCGCCGCATTCGCTTCACCGAGCGAATGGGACTGGAAGTGATCGCCGAAGGCTTCAACATGTTCAACCGCGCAAATTTCCAATTGCCGAACGCGACGTTCGGGACTGGCGCGACGCCGAACCCGAGCTTCGGCCGTCCGACCGCCGCCGCCGACCCACGGCAGATTCAATTCGGGCTGAGGTTGTCGTTCTGATGTGATGGATAGGGCGGATGGGATAGATTGTCGTTTTATAGTAGAAGGCAATCAACAGCTTGAGATGGCGGAGCCTTTGGAGTGCGGTAGCTCGGTACCGCTTTGGTAGTCTCTTCCGTCGTCGCGGCGATGATGGGGAAATAGCTCAATGGGTCTGTCGTCCCGGCATTTCGCGGGAATCGGGGATGACTACCAAAGCGGTACCGAGCTACCGCACTCCAAAGGCTCCGCCGATATATTCACAGGCTTCATCTTATTTTCCTGTCCGACATTTTTCTGTTGGCCTTTCGTTTCCGCTTTCTGGAAAAAGGTTGAAACTTCTAGTAACCGGCAACGGTCTGAATGTAGAAGAATCCTAATGCCCGAAAGGAACCGGCTTTTAATGATAAACAAACTTCTCGCCCTAGCCGTGTTGTTGTTGGCGGCGACCGGCGTGAGCGCACAGATTCAAATCGGCGCGGTTAAAGGCGCGGTCACCGACCCGGCGGGCGCGGTTGTGGCGGACGCCGTTGTATGGCTGACCAACTCCATCACCGGCGAAAAGATCGAGCGCGTGACTGACGGCGCGGGCGGCTTCGCCTTCAACAACGTGCCGTTCAATCGCTACACGTTGCGCGTAGAAGCTAAAGGATTCGCCCCGCAATCGCGCCAGGTCACGGTCAATTCAAACCTGCCGCTCGAACTATCCGTCGGCCTGAGTGTGGCCGGGTCCAGCGAACAGATCGTCGTCACGGCGCGGGATAATCTGGTCGGTCCCGAGTCGGCGAGTTCGGCGACGACGCTGGCCGCGAATTTCATCGGGCGCGCGCCGCGAGTCAATCGCGGACGCCAGCTTCAGGAGTTGGTCGCGACGGCGCCAGGCATGGCGACTGAAAACAATGGGCTGCTCCACGTTCGCGGAGTCGATGACGGTATTCTCTACGTCCTCGACGGCGTCCCGGTCGCCGACCGGCTCGACGCGCTCTCGGCCAGCTCGTTCGACGCCGACACGATCAACTCGCTGCAGGTGATCGAGGGTGGCATGCCCGCCGAGTTCGGCGGACGTAACGCCGCAGTCGTCATAGTGCAGCCGAAGTCCGGCATCGATCAGGGAGTCGCCGGCAGCCTGCGGACGGGCGCGGGCGATTTCGGCGCGAGAGACATTGCCGCAGCCTTCGGCGGACATGTCGGAAAGAGGTTCGGATTATTCGGCGCCGCCGCGACGAATCGTTCGGACCGTTTTCTCGATCCGGTTGACCCGCGCAATTTCAACAATCGCGGCGGCGCGATCAATTTGAACCTGCGCGCCGACTGGCGCCCGAACAGCGCATGGGCCGCGCGCGACACGGTGTCGTTCAACGTGTCCGCCAACGGCTCGGATTTTCGCGTTCCGAATGACGCGCTGCAGGAAGAGAGCGGGCAGCGACAGCGGCAGGAATTGCGCGACAACAGCGTTTCGGTAAACTGGCAGCGCCTCTTTTCAGATCGAACCGTCGGCAATTTCGCGTTCTTCCATCGCCGGCATGAGTCGAAATTATTCGGGAGCGAAAATGACGTCCCGATCTTCGCCGAGCAGGATCGCGCGCACCCCCGCGCAGGTCTGATCGCCAGCCTGACGCATCAAACGGGCGCGCAGACGGGCGGCGGACACACGCTCAAGACCGGCGTTGAAGTGAGCCGCGTCGCCCCGCGAGAGTTCTTCACCTTCTACATTACCAACGAGGACGTGGCCGAAGAGCGTGAGGTCAGCGATGAGGCGTTGGATTTCGACCGCGACGATCCGTTCGTCTTCCGCGACCGCCGCGCGCGGGGACAGTTTTCGTTCTACGCGCAGGACCAGTTTTCGCCCGCGCGCAACCTGACGCTGCAAGTCGGTTTGCGCTACGACCGCAGCAGCCTGCTCGAATCCGATCAACAGTTCAGCCCGCGCCTTGGCGCTGTGTATTTCATACCGAAGACGAAGACGGCGCTGCGCGCTTCGTTCAATCGCCTTTACCAGCCGCCGCAGGTGGACAACCTGCTTCTTTCGGCGTCGGCGCAGGCTCGGCGGCTTTCGCCGTTCGTCGAAGCGACAGGCGGCGGCGCGGACATTCGCCCGGAGAAAGTCTCGGCCTGGGAGGCCGGGTTCGCGCAGGATTTCGGCGGATGGTTTCGGCTGGACGCCGCATACTGGGGCCGCGATTTTCGCAACGTCGGCGACCCGAATGTTGTTTTGATTTAGACTGCCTGAAGGCAAGACTCAAAACCTTTTCCGCAGGAGGTTCATTCAATGTGGCAAAGAATACTGGTGATTGGATTGATATTGATCGCCACTGCGATGGCGCAGGCGCAAACGCATCAGCACGGCGCGACCGCGACCGGCGACGGCCAATACAACCCGTTCATTGTTTCGGACAATCGCGGCGCCTTTACCTGACTTACGTCGAACGCGCCAACGGCGTCAGCAACGTGATGTTGCGCCATTCTTCCGGCGGCGCGAATTTTTCCGCGCCCGTCCGGGTCAATGACCGCGCGGGCGACGCCACTGTTCGCAATGAGAATCCGCCGAAGGTGGCCGTCGGCGCGCGGGGCGAGGTTTACGTCTGCTGGGCGAACGAGCGCGGAAAATGGAAGGGCGACATTCGTTTCGCGCGTTCGACTGACGGCGGCAAGACCTTCTCGCCCGCCGTAACTGTCAACTCGGACGGCGCGGGCGAGCCTGCCGGCCACGCCTTTCAATCCATCGCCGCGGACAGGCAGGGCAGCGTTTACGTCGCCTGGATTGACGAGCGCAATAAACAGAAAGAAGATCGCGAGGCGGAAATATGGCTGGCGGTTTCGGCGGATCGCGGCGGGACATTTTCTCGCGACCGCCGCATTCTGACCGACGTCTGTGAATGCTGCCGGACGAATCTGCAAATTGACGCGGCGGGCGATCTTTATCTCAGTTATCGAACCGTACCGCGCTCGGGGCCGATGTACCGCGACATCACCATCGCCCGCTCGCAAGACGGCGGGAAAACCTTCGCGCAGACCGTGGTCAGCGAAGACAGGTGGGAGATCAACGGCTGTCCCGTCGCAGGGCCGAGCTTCAGCTTCGACAATCGGGGCGCCATCGTCGCGGTCTGGTTTATGGGCGGAGGCGAACGCCCCGGACTCTACTACGCGACATCGACCGACGGCGGAAAGACTTTCACTCCACGCCGGCTGCTCGACCCGCGCCAGAAGATCGGAAAACACGCTCACACCGCCGGGCGCGCGGGCGGCGGTGTTTTCGTCGCCTGGGATGACGCGGACGGAAAGACCTTCAGCGCCTGGGGCCTGTTGGATACGCAAAAGGGATTGCTGCGGAGGAGCGACCAATACGAAGGCGTCGCCTATCCCGTGGTGGCGACCAATGGCCGGGTCGCGCTGATAGCCGGAATGCGGTTGGCGGCCCATGAGATCGTGACTTACACCGCAAGTCTCAACGCAATCCCCGAAACAAACTCGCCGGAGCGCTAAAATGAATCTGCCACAGAGACACCGCAGGCGCAGAGACGGAGGGACCGCAGAGATGGAGAGACGGAGCGCCGGTTTGTCTCTCTGCCTCTCCTTCTCTTCGTCTCTCCCTCTCTGTGGCTCTGTGGCTCTGTGGCAAAATAGTAGAGATGATAGAGTCAATCTGCCGATCGTGTGGCGCAAGAGACGCACATCGTTATCAATTGATCAGCTTCGGCGAATTCGGCGAGCAGGGCGACGAGCGCGAATTCCGGCTCTGCGCCCGCTGCGCCCGCGCCGAACGACAGCGGCTCAAGGCGGAGCCTGATCCCGAGGACAGGTTGACGCGCCAGGAACTGATCGCGGCGCTCGACAGTTTCTTCGCGTCGAGTGGGGCTTTCGACATCTGCCGCCGTTGCCACGAGCAAGGCACTGGTTGTTGCCCGCCGACTTGCCGCGTGATGGGGGCGCAGGGCTGCGATCCGAACAACAGATACGGCAAGACCGTATTCTGCGCGGCTTTCGTTTGCGGGGCTTTGCTCAACGCCATTTCGGAATGCGACGCCGAAGCGGGACGCGCGTTGAAATGGGTGAAGACCGAGCTTGGGGCGGCGGAGTTCCGCATCTACGAGATGATCACGCGCGTTCCGCCCCCGTCGCGCGAACCTGTACGCCCGCTCGCGCTGCCACGTCGTTATCCGCGTCCGGATGGGTTGGAAAACGGCGGCAAGATCAAAGAGAAGCTGATCGCTCTCGCCCCTGAAGTTCTGGAGATCAGGCGGCGGTGGCGTGAGTTGGAGGGGCAAGAAGCCGACAACAACATCCGAAAACAGGAGGTCGAACGATGAGGCCAAAATTGGTTTGCCTTGCGGCGATGCTATTGATGATGAGCGCCGGCGCGCCCGCGCAGTACGTCTCCGCCGACACGTATACCCGCTACGAACTGCTCGCGCCAGAAACGCATCAGTTTCGGATTTTTTATGAAGTTACCGAGACAAAACCGGGCGCGCGTTTTCACTTCAACGCCATCCGTCCGGGCAGCGAGGCTTCTGACGAAGAGATTTACGATCTGACCACCGGAAAACAACTGAAGTTCGAGATCGTCACCGGCTCGCAGGCCAAGGCTGATTCGCCTGATGGGAATTTTGACCCTGCGACCAAATACATAAAAGTCCATCTGGCGCATCCCGTTCCCTCGCGCGGCGAGTACCGGCTGCGCATCGATAAGACCTACAAGGACGAAAAAAGCTATTACGCCGAAGGCGACCTCATTGTGTTTAAACGTTCCCTCGGCATTCCGCGCAACAGCGTAGTTTTGCCCGCCGGTTATGAGATAGTTTCGACTTCGGTCGCCGCGCAGGTGATATCTCAACCGGACGGTCGTCTGAAACTGGCTTTTGTAAATCCGGGCAGCGGCGGCCAGCTTGAAGTGACGATCCAGGCCCGCCGGTTGGCGCCCGCCGGGAAAGGAGTGGACAAGCCATGACCCGTATTGCCAGGTCTTACCACGAAGAAATGAAGAACACGAAGAAAACTGGAAAAGAGCGCCTCCAAACTGCCCTTCGCGCTCTTCGTTTCTTCGTGGTTTGCAGCAGCCTTTGCTGTTCCGATTTAGCCGGTATAACCGAGGCGCAACAGGACTCCCCGCTTGCGGAACGCGCCTACCAGGATCGAGAGATTCTTTATGAATTGCAGGATCCTCAATCGCACGCCTTCCGGATCACGCACGATTACACCGAGCGGAAAGAAGGCGCGAGTCATTATTTCAACGTCGTGCGCGCCGGCAGCCATGTCTCCGACCCCGAAAGCATCGATCTGGACACTGGCGCCAATCTCAAATGGGAGACTCTTTCAGGCAAGCAGGTTAAAGAACGCAAGCTGCCGCTGACAGACGCTAAGGACGACGCCGAAGTGGTTGTCACTTACCTGGCGCGCCCCGTCGCCAAAGGATCTTCCACGCGGTTGCGCCTCAAAGAGACTTACACCGATCCGAAGAGTTACTACCTGGATGGCGAAGAACTGGTCTGGGATCGGACCTTCGGGAGGCTGCGAAACACGGTGGTGTTGCCTGCGGGATGGCGTTTGACGGCCCTGTCCTCGCCCGGAGTGATCCAAACCTTGCCCGACGGCCGCGTCTCCGTTTACGTCGTCAACCCTCGCAATGACGATGTTCGCGTTTATCTCCGCGCCCGCCGCCGCGTCGCGCGATGAAGCCGCCGCCGCGTTCGGTTACTGCGGTTTTCACATGTATAAAAACTATTAGCCACAGAGCACACAGAGCGCAAGGAGCAATCATCAGTGCCCTCTGTGCCCTGCGGTGTGCTCTGTGGCTATTCACCCACATGAAAACCGCTGAAAAATTCGTCAGATTCCGACACTTCAGCCACAATCCACCTGACAATCGTCAGGAAAAGGCTACACTGATCCAACAGCCGCAACCTGTTTTCATGAATTTAGCCTGGCACGATTGTTGCGCGACTGAGGCCGCGAACCCGGTACCAATTCCAGACAAAAAACAATCGGAGGTGTATATGAAAACTAAACTGGCGGCAATCTGTCTTTCCCTAATCTTATCGGCGCAATCTCAACTCGCGTTAGCGCAAAGCTCTCAACTCTCTTCGAATAAGGCATGGGACCTTGTCAAAGAGACAATGCTAGGAGAAAAGCTGGAGGTGAAATTGAAAGACGGCAGGAAGGTGAAAGGGGAGAAGGTCCTCGTATCCGATTCCGAGCTGTCGCTTTCAATCAAAAATCAACAGGCCGCGCAATTCAAACGCGATGAGATACTGCAAGTCTGGCGATCGCTGCATCCCGATCCTGAGAAACAGAGGCTTTATCAGGGCATCGGCGTCGGCGTCGGACTTCTCGGCGGACTTGCGATCGCTGTCGCAGCTTCGCGACAGGGTGAACCTTGCTACGATTGTCGGGGAAGAGGGATCGGACTGACAGCCGCCGTCGTCGGTATGACGACTGCCGGCGCCTTGATCGGTCGCAAACTCGGCGGCGGCGGCAAACGAATACTGATTTATCAGGCGCCCTGACCGTATGCCATATGCCATATGCCATATGCCATATTTCATATGGCATATGGCATATGATTATGATCCTATCCTTTCCCATTCATCCTATTGCGATACATTCGTCTTAATTCAGCATATTCAGTGCGCATTTTTGCGGAAAAAACGCAAAAAAATAGTTTTTGACAGCACTGCATTCAATTTGTTACAGTCCGCCTCTCGTTAGATAAGTTCCGAATCCGCCAATACTTGCCTGAAGTTGTCTTGGACAAGGCCTCCTGCTGGCGATTGACAAGCATGGCGATGCGCCAGTGTGTGCATATAAACGGCGGTCAAAGTTCCCTTTCATCTTGAAAAATCCACTTCTGGGAGGTCAGAGAACGGTCAAAAATGAAATCAGCCATCGCTGAGGTTGCTCAGACCTACGGCATTGAGAATTGGGGCGCGGGTTATTTTGACATCAATTCGCGAGGCAATCTGATTGTCCGTCCGGTTGAAGGCGACCCCCGCAGCGTGGATGTCAAACTAATTGTTGACGATCTAATCTCTCGCCGCGTCAAATTGCCGGTCCTTATACGATTCCCCCAAATCTTCGCCAGTCAGGTTCGCAAAATGAACCAATCCTTCCGATCGGCGATGAAAGAGTTCGATTACAAAGGCGAACACCTGGCCGTCTTCCCGCTCAAAGTCAATCAGCGCAAGCAGGTAATCGAGTCCTACCTCGAAGAAGGCTCCAAATACAACTACGGCCTTGAAGCCGGGAGCAAGCCCGAACTTTACGCGGCCATCGCCATGGACCAGTCTCCCGACTCGCTGCTCGTCTGCAATGGGTTCAAGGATGACAGCTTCATCGACCTCGCCTTCGTCGGCGCGCGGGCCGGCAAGAACGTCATAATCGTCATTGAAAAGCTCAATGAACTGGGCAAAGTGGTTGACCGCGTCCTCGAAACCGGCGTCCGCCCGATGGTCGGGATGCGCGTGCGACTTTATACGCGCGGGTCGGGTCGCTGGGAGAAATCGGGGGGCGAGCAGTCGAAATTCGGGCTGACGACGACCGAGCTGCTGCAGGCCATCAAGATGCTCAGCGACGCCGGGATGGCTGACATGCTGCGCGTGCTCCATTTCCACATCGGGTCGCAGATAACGCAGATCAAACGCGTCAAGGCGGGGGTCAAAGAGGCCGCGCGCGTCTACGCCAAGCTCCGCAAGATGGGCGTCGACGTCGACCACCTGAACGTGGGCGGCGGCGCGGGCGTCGATTACGACGGCAGCAAGACCAGCTTCGAATCGTCGGTCAACTACACCATGCAGGAGTTCGCCAACGACGTCATCTACACCATCAAGGGCGTCTGCGAGGAAGAGAACGTGCCCGAACCGAACGTGATCACCGAATCGGGGCGCGTGCTGGTCGCCTATCACGCGATGCTCATCACCAATATCATTGACGAGATCGAGACCGTGCAGGGCATCCACAACATCACGATCACCGGCAACGAGGCCCAGGTGATCAACGAGTTGTACGACCTGTACAAGACGATGAGCGCTAAAAACTTCCTCGAGTATTACCACGACGCGCTCGAACACAAGGAAGAACTCTTCACGCTCTTCGACCTCGGCTTCATCTCGCTCGAAGACCGCGCGAAAGGCGAGGTGCTCTTCTGGGAGGTTTGCGACAAGGCGAACAATTTCGCGAAGCAGACACAGATCAAATCGGAAGAGTTCGACGACCTGAGAAAGTTGTTGTCGGCGAAATACCTCTGCAATTTCTCGGTCTTCCGCTCGGTGCCGGATCACTGGGCGATTGACCAGCTCTTCCCGATCATCCCGATCCACAAGCTCAATGAGCCGCCGAAGGACACCGCCACCTTGTGCGACATCACTTGCGATTCCGACGGCGTGGTGGACAAATTCGTCGACCTGCACGACGTGAAGGAAGTTTTGGAAGTTCACGACCTTCAGCCGGGCGAGCCGTATTTCCTGGCGATGATGCTGATCGGCGCTTATCAGGAGGTGATGGGCAATTTCCACAACCTCTTCGGCACGACCAACGAAGCCCACGTCATCGTTTCGGGCGACGGCGAATACCATGTCAGCCGCATCATTCCCGGCTCGACCGTGGGGGACATGGTCTCTTTCGCCAGATACGAGAAAGAATTCTTGCAAGACGGTTTCCGTAATTTGCTCAATAGACAGATCAAGAAAGGAAAGCTGACTGAAGAACAGGCGACCGGCTTAGCCGACGACTACGAGGGCCATTACCACGGCTCCACGTATCTCACCGGCAACGGACACAGGTAATAGTGGGCAGTGGGCAGTGATTGGTTTATACCAGCCACTACCCATTACCCACTGCAGACTACCCACTACAACCAGTCAGTCATTTGAAAAAGCAATGATCCGAAGAATAAAAGGCGCTAAATACCTTGTAAAACCGACTGACCCGCTTCAAATCGACCGCGACCGGAGCGTGCCGGGATTGCTGGACAAGATGGAAAAGATATCTTTCCAGGGGCGCAACCTGGCTATGGCCCACCAAATCTGGCTCCAGATGCTGCAGGAAAACGCCGTCGTGCTGATGGGGGTGGGCGGCGCCTTGGTGCCGGCCGGGATGCGGCGGCTGATCGCTTACCTGATCAAGAACCGCTGCATCGACGTGCTGGTCGCCACCGGGGCGAACATCTTCCACGACCTGCACGAAACGCTCGGGCGACATCATTACCTGGGCGACCTGAAGGCCCCCGACGCCGAGTTGCTCGAAGAGAAGGTCGACCGCATCTACGACACCTTCGCCTCGGAGGAAGAGTTCCGCGAGGCCTATGAATGGATCGGCGGGTTCGCCGCGCAGCTCGACAGTTCGCACCCCTACTCGACGCGCGAATTTCTGCACCTGCTGGGGCGCGAGTTGAGCGAGATCGCCACCGAAGACGGCATTCTGACCTCGGCCTTCAAATCGCGCGTGCCAGTCTTCTGCCCCGCCATTACCGACAGCGCGTTCGGCGTGGCCATCGGCATCAGCCGCATCGAGAAGAAGAACCAATTCCAATTCGACGTGATCCAGGACGTGGTCGAGATGGCGCAGATCGTCTCCAAGTCCCGTTCGACCGGCGTGGTTTACTTCGCCGGCGGCGTGGCCAAATCTTTCATCCAGCAGAGCGAGACCGCCGCCGCCATGCTGCATAACACTGTCCGCGGCCACAAATTCGCCGTGCAGGTCGTCACAGAGGGCGCCGATTACGGCGGGTATTCGGGCGCCGATTTCGATCAGGCGCAATCGTTCGGCAGGCTGGCCAAGAACGCCCGCTCGGTCACGGTGCGATGCGACGCCACCATCGCCATGCCCATGCTGGTGACATCACTCTCACAAACCGCCTCGAAGGCGATGCGGACTCGCAAGCGCATCCAGTTCAATTTCGGCAAAGACCTGACCATTTCTATGCCGTGACATGCCTCACTTGCTGCAGCTCCTCTTGCTCCTCGTAATCATCGTCTTCACGGCGAAGGCCGCCGGGGCGCTGAGTGTGCGCTACGGCCAGCCCGCAGTCTTCGGCGAAATCCTGGTCGGGCTTCTGCTCGGCCCGACCGCGATCGACCTGCTGCGACTGTGGCCGTTCGCCTCCGCGCACGATTCGCTCGGGAACGTCGTCAAAGATTTTTCCGAGATCGGTGTCATACTCTTGATGTTCGTGGCCGGTCTGGAGACCGATCTGGATGAGATGAAACGCGTGGGGCGCGTCGCCTTCTGGGCGGCGGCGGGGGGCGTCATCCTGCCTATGGCGGGCGGGGCGGCGGCGGCGCGGGCCTTCGGCTATGGATGGCGCGAAGCGATCTTCATCGGAGCGGTATTGACGGCGACGAGCGTTTCCATCTCGGCCCAAACGTTGATGGAGTTGAAACAATTGCGCTCGAAAGAGGGCATGACGATCCTCGGCGCGGCGGTGATCGACGACGTGATGGGCATCATCGTCCTGTCGCTCGTCGTGGCGTTCTCGGCGGTCGGCGGCCCAACGGGTGGGGATCACCTAAGCTCCGAAGCGACGCTCCCCATGCTGCTCGCGGGCGCGCTCTTCAACGGCGCCAAGGTCGCCGAGATTCTGTTCGTGGTCGCGCTGATGGCGCTCTTCTTCGCGGTTTCGACCTGGTTCGGGCTGAAGTTCTTCGACCGCCTGCTGGCGCGCGCAAAGACGGTCCCGGCCAGTCAGGCGCTGCTGGCCTTCGCCGTCGGCGTCGCGTTCATTTACGCCTTCTTTGCCCAGTACGTGGGCCAGGTGGCGGCGATCACCGGCTCTTACATCGCGGGCGTAATCTTCACACGCACGAGGTTCAAACGCGAGATAGACGAAGGCATTCACCCGTTGACCTACAGCATCCTCGTCCCGGTCTTCTTCATCTCGATCGGCCTCGAAGCCGACGGGCGCGCGCTCACCGGCGATTCGGCGAAGCTGTGGCTGATGGCCGTGATTCTGGCCGTCGCCGTCGCTGGCAAGGTCGTAGGCTGCGGCGCCGCGGCGCGATTGTGCGGCTTCAACCGTCAGGAGTCTTTGCGCGTCGGCGTCGGGATGATCTCGCGCGGCGAGGTAGGGTTGATCGTCGCCGGCGTTGGATTGGCGAGCGGGGTCATCGACAAGGAGATTTTCTCGATCATGGTGATTATGGTCCTGGTGACAACCATGATCACGCCTCTGCTGCTCCGGCTTGTCTTCCCTCGCGTGGTCGAGGAGCGCGCCGACGTTTACGAATCCATCGCCGGAATCGAAGAAGCCCAATTTGACGGCGAAACGATCGCGCAAGGTAGGCAGAAAGAAAGTGGAACTGTTTCTCCGCCGCGGGGCGGCGCCTGAATTTAGCCGTGGGTTTCAACCCACGGGACGGTTGTGCAATATTCCCCGTCTCGCGAGCGACGGCTGAATTCAATCGTCGCTGACGCGACGTGGAATGAAAATCACGCCCACCGTGGGTTGCAACCCACGGCTAAATTCAGGCGCCGCTCTGCGGCGGAGAGAGGCGAGCCGCTGCCGCTCACAGAAACTTGAGTAATGACCAGACCTCAGCCTGACATCCGCATGCGCAATCCGCCGCGTGACGCAGCCTGTAGCAAAAAAATGCGGCGAGTCTTGCGACCCGCCGCGTCAAGGAGTCCATCAACTAAGCACCAGCTACGGAAGTAACTCGTTAAAAATTTTCGCCAGCCAAGACGCCGGCTTTTAAATTCGGTCCCAGCAAAACCTGCCCGGAAACTTAGCGCGCCTACTGCTCGCGTGTGCTGAAGGAATAGCTGAGTCCGATCAGCACCGTGTTTTGATTCTGCACCAGACGTCCGAAAGACTTGCTGAAGAAGTTTTGGTCGGACATATCGCGGCGGAATTCAAAGCGCGTGAGCAGTTTGTTCCACAGCTTCACCTCCTGAGTCAGCGTCAGACTCTTCAGAGTCTGAGCTGTCCCTGTCGTGAAACCGTCGTGATCGTCGAAAATCTCGAAGCGGGGCGCAAACGCCAGTCTGTTGGTGAAGGCATAGCGCAGATAGCCCGCGAAGCCTGTCCAGTAACCGGTCGTCCCGCTACTCAGCGTGTCTTTGCCGTAATCGAAGTTGCCCATCAGCGTCAGCTTGTCCGAAGCGAGATAGGTCACGACCGTATCGCTCAAGTGGCGCCAATGTTCATTGTCATTCGGCTGCTCCGGCCCGGCCATGTAGTTCTGCGTAATCGCGAGCCGTTTGGTCGGCGTCAAGCCGAGGCTTACGCCATAGGTCTTGCCGCCGTTGTTATCGGTGAAGTTGTTCCAGCCGTTGACCAGGAAACCGGTCAGGGAGGCTTTGTCGTTGAAGCTGTACTTGGCGCGCACCCCTGTGTGGTAATAGGGGATCGCGTAGGCGAAGAGGAACGAGCGTGAATAATTGAAGTTGTCCTTCGTCTCGATCACCTCAGCCCCGTGCGGCGTGACGAACTTGCCGACGTCCACAGTTAGCCCGCTGCCGACGGGCGCCACATAGCTTAGGTAAGCCTGCTGGATATGTTTGACGACTTCGCCGCCAACCGGATCAACGCTATGGACCCAATCCGCTGTCGGTCCGAAGCCCAGGTCAAGGCGGAAGCCGAGCCGATCTTTAAGATCGTTCTTCTTTTCCAGAACAACCTCAGCGTAATTGATGTTGAAGCTGTTGTGGCGGAAGTCGAAGTTGCGCCCGATGTTGAAATTGTTGTCGGGGTGATTGAAGTTGTAGCCGTAGTAACCGTCCACCAAGCCGCTCAACTCGACGCCACGGAAGAAATTGAGGAAGCTGGCGTCCTTTTTGGCTTCTTCTTGAATCGCCGCGACCTCTTTCTTGATCTCGGCCACTTCATCGGCTTTCGCGGTTGTCTTCGCGGCGCCGGCGGCGGCCACGTCCGTCGCCTGCGCCGATTCCATCTTCGCCAGCTTCGCTTCGAGCTGGCGGACTCGCTCTTCAAGCGCTTCTATTATTTTGGCCAGTTCGGCCGAATTCGTCTTCGCCTCGGATTTACCCTCAGCCTTGTTCTCCGAGGCTCCTTTCTTGCTTACTTCCTTATCGGTCGCGGCGGCGTTCAATCCAACGCCGTTGGCCTCGGTGGTTGACTGGGCGAACGCCTTGTCGCCAGACATCGCGACGAGCGCGATCAATAAAGCGATTCCGAGCCGGGCGAAGTGATGGGTGAAGTTAGCTTTCAGTGTCATAGTGATTTTCTCCTTTTTTCAGCGCCGCGAGCGGCCTTTCAGTCGCTAGATCCGCTCGCCACCACTCACGGCGCTGATTTTTAGATCCGCTCGCTACTGCTCGCGGCGCTGATTTTAACCGAAGATTCGGCCTGATTGCGCAGCCGACGGCCCGCTCCAACTCCGGCGAGAGAATCACTATGAGCGCTTGCCACGCCTGAGGCTGAGCCTTACACTCATAAGCGATCGCGCCGGTAGCTACAGACAGTCGCCAGTGCGGTTATGGTGGAGGGCGTTTCGCGATGATGTTGCCGCATCATCGAATAAGGCGAAACGCCCTCCCGTTATTGTGTGGAGATGAGGCGAGAGCCTCACTCTCACGCCACGACTAAAGCCGTCCTTCATCCTACCTCATTGAATACAGTTTTTCCGACCAGACCAGGCTCTTTGGCCGACGCCGTGTCCGTGGCGGCGGCATAGCCGGGTACCACACTGCCTGACGCGATTTGGAATTCGGGATAGCCAAGCGCGCCCATTTCCGGCAGGTCGAGGCCCTCGATCTCGACTTCAGCCGAGACGCGGATTCCGAACAACTTGTCACACACCTTGAAGAACACATAAAACGCCGTGAAGACGAACACGAAGCAAGTGACCACGCCGATGACTTCGGCCAGAAACTGCTTCGCGTCGCCGTAGAACAGCCCTCGAACCGCTCCCGGCACGCCATTCCACCCGTCGCCGTACACGCCGTCGGCAAAAAGCCCCAGTGAGAGCACGCCCCAGGCGCCGCAGGTTCCGTGAACTGAGATGGCGCCGACGGGGTCGTCAATCTTCATCTTGCGCTCGACGAAGAAAACCGACCACACGACGAGCACGCCCGCGATCAAACCGATGATCACCGCCGACACTGAATTGACGAAGGCGCACGGCGCGGTGATGGCCACCAGTCCGGCGAGCATCCCGTTGGCCAGCATGCTCGGATCGGGTTTGCCGTACCGCAGCCACATGTAGAGCATCGCCGAGAAAGCGCCCGCCGCCGAAGCGAGCATCGTGTTGACGGCGACGACCGCGATGCGCAGGTCGTTGCCCGAAAGCGTCGAGCCGGGGTTGAACCCGAACCAGCCGAAAGCCAGGATGAAGGTCCCGACGATGGCCATCGGAATGTGATGGCCGGGGATGGCTACCGGCTTTCCTTCTTTAGTGTACTTGCCGATTCGAGGCCCGATCACCATCGCGCCGGCAAGCCCCGCCACGCCGCCAACCATATGCACCACCGACGAGCCGGCGAAGTCCACATGCCCGTGGCCTAGACCGAAGTTAGAGCCGAGCGTCGCAAGCCATCCGCCGCCCCACACCCAGTTCGCGAACAGCGGATAGATGAACATGGACATGAAGAATCCGAATAAGACGAACGAGAAGAATTTCCAGCGTTCGGCCATCGCGCCGGTCGGAATGGTCGCCGCCGTATCCATGAAAACCATCTGGAAGAGGAACAGCGCGAACACTCCCACGTCGTAGGAGCCGAAGCTCAGGAAAAAACCGTTCAGCCCTAACAACCCGAACGTCTTGCCGAAGAGCGTCACCGTGAATTCGTGATTCAGCGGCGGCGTGCCGCCTAGCGCGGACACCGCTCCGACGCCTCCCATCTGGAAGGCGTATCCGCAAATCCAGAAGCCCAGCATGCCGATGGCGTAGACCATGAAATTCATCGACATCGTGTGCGCGGCGTTCTTCGCCCGGCAGAACCCGGTCTCCACCATCGCGAAGCCCGCTTGCATGAACATGACCAGGAAGCCCGTGATCAGCGTCCAGACTATGTTGATGGCGATCTTACTGTGCCCGACCGCTTCCAACGCGTCAATCAAGGCCGGCTTGCCAGGCTCTTTGAGAGGCACGTCGTTGGCGGTTCCGGTAGCGCTGCCGGTAGGATCGGCCGCCGGAGGCGCGGGAGTCTGCGCCGAGGCCGCGAAGTTCGCCCCCTGCCAGACGGCGACGCTAAACAATAATGCGAATAACAACCTGATAGCTCGTGCTCTTTTCATCTTGTGCTCCTTTATCGTGCGTACGTTAGGCGCGTCCTCGACGGGCAATGGTTGGAGAGCCAGGAACGCGACATTTGCCACTTGCTACAGGCTGATGCTCAATTCAATTGATGGATCGTCGTAATCAATAAGTAAGTCAGTAACGGTATTGGCCACAGAGCCACGGAGACAAAGAGATGAAGAGAAAGTGAGAAAAAGTGGCGTGCGGTCCTTCCGTCTCTCCATCCCTCCCTCTCGCCGTCTCTGTGTCTCTGTGGCAATGCCTTTTCAAACTGCGTTCACTCCATGTTCGCCCGTGCGAATGCGCACCGCCTCTTCTACGGGGAAGATGAAGATTTTGCCGTCGCCGAATTTGCCCGTGCGGGCGGTCTTGGTGATCGCGTCGATCGCGTTTTCGACGATCTCGTCGTCGACGACGACTTCGATCTTCAGCTTGGGCACGAATTCGACTTTGTATTCACTGCCGCGATAGACCTCGGTATGGCCTTTCTGCCGACCGAAACCTTTCACTTCGCTGATCGTCATTCCCTGCACGCCGAGCGTCTGTAAGGCGTCCTTGACGCTCTCGAGCAGGTGGGGACGGATGATCGCTTCTATCTTTTTCATAGCTTGGCCTCTCTTCTCAGCGCCGCGGGCGGTAGAGTGGGACAGACTTTAGTCTGTCCGGCCCTCAATCCATGCCACGGACAGACTAAAGTCTGTCTCACTCTACCGCTCGCGGTACTGATTCGTTAATCCGCTCGCGGCGCCGATTTGGTAAGCCGCTCGCGGCGCTGATCCTAACCGCGTTACTCGCGAACCGGACTGGCCGCCGCCGCGAACGACGCTTCGGCGTAACCGACGCCAGGTTGCGAGGAAGAAACCACGTCGAGGTCCAGGTTGTACCCCTCTTCGCCGTGCTGCGACAAGTCCAACCCAGTCACCTCGTCTTCGCCGGTCACTCGCACGCCGACGATCAGGTCGACGATTTTGAGGATGACGAACGATCCGACCACGGCCAGCGAGATCGCAATCAACGACGCGATCAACTGGTTGAGAACCTGCTTCGGGTTGCCATCGATCAGGCCGCTCGGCAGCGGGGCGCCGTTGGCGTCTTTGTAGACGATGTTTACGGCCCTGTTGGCGAAGACGCCGGTCAGCATCGCGCCGGTGAACCCGCCGACGCCATGGACGCCGAACGCGTCGAGCGAATCGTCATAACCGAGCGCCTTCTTCAGGCTGGTCACTGCGAGGTAACAGACCACGCCGGCGATGAAGCCGATGATTAAGGCCCCCATCGGCGTGACGAATCCGGACGCCGGAGTGATGGCGACCAGTCCGGCCACCGCGCCCGAAATGCCTCCGAGCACCGTGGGTTTGCCCTGACGAATCCGTTCGATCACGAGCCAGCCGATGACCGCCGAAGCCGCGCCGAAATGCGTCGCGACGAACGCGCTCGAGGCCAAGCCGCTGGCGTTCACCGCGCTGCCCGCGTTGAACCCGAACCAGCCGACCCACAGCAGACACGCTCCGATCACGCTGATCACCAGGCTGTGCGGCGCCATCTGCGTCTTCGGGAAGCCCAGGCGTTTGCCCAGATAGAGAGCGCAGACCAGCGCCGAAAATCCCGACGACATGTGCACCACCGTGCCGCCCGCGAAATCGAGCGCCGGAAACTTCCCGCCAAAAAACGCGTTCAGGAATCCGCCGTCGCCCCAGACCATGTGGGCCATCGGGAAATAGACGATCACTGCCCACAACGAGCAGAAGAGCAGCATCGCCGAAAACTTCATTCGTTCGGCGAAAGCCCCCGTGATCAGCGCCGGTGTGATGATCGCGAACATCAGTTGGAAGACCATGTAGGTCTGATGCGGAATCGTGCCGGCGTAGACCGACGGCGCGGCGCCGACGCCATTCATGAGAAGGTAATCGAACCCGCCGATGAACGGGCTGCCTTTGGCGAATGAGAGGCTGTAACCGAAGATCGCCCAGATCACCGTGATGACGGCCATCAAGATGAAACTTTGCATCATCGTCGCCAGCACATTCTTTTTGCGGACCAGTCCGCCGTAAAAGAGCGCCAGTCCGGGGCCGGTCATCAACAACACCAGCGCCGAAGAGGCCAACATCCAGGCGTTGTCGCCGGCGGTTTGCGCGGCCTTCACGTTGGCTTCGGCCGTCGCCAACCGCTCTTCAACCGTCTGGCCCAATGCGGCAGATACAATTGTCAAACAACCTGTCAGGGCGAGGATCGCCCTGAGCAAAAGAGTCTTTGTTCTCATAGCTGGTTTCCTCAGTTGTAAAGTTGATGAATACTTCTTTTACTTCTTTGTACGACAAACTGAAGTTTGTCGTTTTTGTATCAGCGAGCTGTTCGGAAGAAACTCAAGAGACTACATATCCAGCCGCGACAAACTGAAGTTTGTCGGACATTTGGCGCCGCCCGATTTGCCCTCGCGCTTCAACTAACTTTGAGCGCGCCACAGATCGCGTCTTCAACCGCCGCCAGTCCGTCGTCCGCCAGTTTCTCGCCCACTGCGTTGGTCACGTAGAAGATGTCGAGCGCCAGGTTCTTTTCAGTCGCGACCTTGGCGAAAACTATGTCCAGGTCGAGAGATGAAAGAGCGTTTGCGATTTTGTAGGCCAGCCCGAGCCGGTCGCCCGTTCGCAGTTCGAGAATAGTGCTCTTGCCTGATGATTGATTATCCCAGCTTATTCTTGTGCCGCTCGGGGCGATCGTTTTTCGCCGCTGAAAGCGCGAGGCGGTTTGCGAGCGCAACCTCTTTTCGACCGCGGCCGCCACGTCAAGCTCCCCGCAGACGGCGCGGCGGATCGCGTCGTCTATCTGTTCCCACCGCGCGGGGTCGGTGATCGGTTCGCCGGCGGAGTCGCGCACCTTGAACGAATCTATGGCGATCCCGTCGGCGCGCGTGTTGAGCTGAACGCTGAGAATGTTGACGCCCTGGGCGGTCAACGTTCCCGCGACGCAGGCGAAAAGCCCGCGGCGGTTCGGCGCGCAAAGGTGCAGGTCGGCGCACCGCGTCTGCGTGTCAATGCGCCAACTGGTCTTGACCGGGCGCGAATTGAGCGCATGCGCCAGGCGGACGTGCTCAATGATCGTTTGCGCCGGCGCCGACCTCGCGTAATCTTCCGGCAGCAGGTCGAAGTGCTTTCGCGTCTCGTCGACGTCGATCTCGCTCGCCAGCATCCGCGCCACGCGTTCGCGCAACTCCCCGACTCCGCGCTCAGGCCCCCGGTCCGGCGCAAGAACCGCGCGGGCTTTCGTGTAAAGCTCCCAAAGCAGCGCGTCTTTCCATTCGTTCCAGACGCCCGGCCCCACGCCGTGGATGTCGCCGTAAGTCAGTAGCGTGAGCATGTTCAGGTTGTCGAGCGTCTCGACGCGCGCCGCGAAATCGTTGACCACCTTCTCGTCCGACAGGTCGCGACGCTGCGCGATGTGCGACATCGTCAGGTGATGGCGGATCAGGAACAGGACCTGATCCCTCATTCGCGGTTCCGGGCTGAGCCGAGCGAGCGCCCGCTCGGCCAGCCCGATCCCCTTCTCCGTGTGATTCACACCCATGCCCTTTCCGACGTCGTGCATCAACAGGCCCAAATGCAGCGGGGCCGCGTCGCTGATCTCGCCGTATAGATTCCGATAGCGCTCCGTCTCTTTGCCGCGCGAGAGGGCCAACTCGTCCAACGCCCCGATCGCCCGCAGCGTGTGCTCGTCTACGGTGTAGCGGTGATAACGATCGTGTTGAACCAGACACGTGACGCGGCCGAATTCGGGCAGAAACTTTCCAAGAAAATCCAGTTCGTGCATCAGTCGCAGCGCCGACGCCACCCGCCCTTTGACCCGCAGCATCTTCAAAAACGCCTGCGCCGCTTCAGCGGAAGAGCGAAAAGCGCGATTCACGACGGGCAGACTCGATTGAATCGCGTCCTGCAACTTCACGCTGAAGCCGGCGCCGGTCGCCTGCGCGTACGAAAACGCCATCATCATTCGTTGGCCGTCGATCTCCGCCTGATCGCCGCCCCCGCCGGCGTCTTCCCCGTACGCCTCTACCAGATCTAGCGCCCCGTCGCTCATCACGAACCCGCCGATCGCCGCCGCCGAGCGGGCGCGCGTGAACCAGCTCTTCTTTTGACGCCCGGCCACGGCGCGCTGCAGATGAGATTCGCAGAGACGGCGCAGCAGCCGCGCGCGCAGGTAGTAATCCCGCATGAAGATCTCCGACGCCTGCTGCTTCGCCGAATCGGCGTAGCGCAGGTTGCGCGCCACCTCCTGCTGCAGGTCGAGGGTGAGCGCGTCCGTGCGGCGCGACGTCATAAAGTGCAACTCGTTGCGCACGCGCAGCAAGAAGTCATAAGCCGAGCCGACGGCCTTCGCGTCCCGTTCGGGAATGACTCCCGCGCGGCTGAGGCCTTCGAGCGTCGCCTGACCGTGCGCTATGCGCGAAGCCCAGAGCAACACGTGCAGATCGCGCAAGCCCCCCGCGCTCTCTTTGACGTTCGGCTCCTGCATACAGACCGCGCCCCCGAATTTGGCGTAGCGCGCCTCGCGCTCTTTCATCAACTCATCTAGCAAAGCCGCTTTCTGTTTTTCAAAAACCTCTTCTTCGAGCCGGTCTGTCAGCTGCTCGAACAAATTTCCGTCGCCCCACAGCAGCCGCGCGTCAATCATCGAGTTGCGTGAAACGACGTCCTCCCTGGCCATCGTGACGCAGTCGCCCAGGCTGCGCACGCTGTGCCCGACATTGAAACCTATGTCCCAGAGCAGGTAGAGAATCGCCTCGCTCAACTTCGCGGCGAACGCGGCGTCCCTGCGATTATGGTGCAGGAACATAATGTCGATGTCCGAATGCGGCGCGAGTTCGCGCCGCCCATATCCGCCGAGGGCCACGATCGCGAATTGCCCGCCGTCGGCGACGTCGCCGGACTTGACGCCGAATTTCTCTTCGACCGCCGCGCGGGCTATGCGTTCGATCAACAGGTCTACAATCAGACTCCGCGCCTGAACTATCTGCTCTCCGCCCACTCCGAACCGGTGGCGCAAGCTCAGTCGCTGTGTTTCTATTTTCAAGAACTTTTTGAGCGCGACGAGTCGCAGCGCCGGATTCGGCTGGTTCTCGATCTTACGCAGCTTCTCGCCTGCGTGACGCTGAATTGTGACCAAGTCAATCTGCATCTCATTTGCGCCGTCTGCGCTGAGGTTGAGCAAGCAGGGCGCCAAAGGAGGGAAGGTAACGGTGGGACGCCGCAAGGCCTGTGTTTATTGGCTTTTGCGGCGTTTAGACTCTTTCGGTTGGCCGTAAAGAAAACCGGCCGAATCGAACAAAACTGTAGTTCATGGCGCGCAAACACACATTTTTGTAATACTCCGGCTTGAACGTAGCTCCCCAAGCCTACCGCCGGCAGGAGTGGCGACAGAAGGCTGGTATGTCCTTGATAAACTGAGGTCTGTGCAAATTAAAGTCGAAGGCAATTAACAGATTGAGGTGGCGGCAGCCTTTGGAGTGCGGTAGTTCGGTACCGCTTTGGTAGTCATCTACGATTCCCGCGAAATGCCGGAACGATAGGTCCATTGGGCTATTTCCCAGCCATCGCCGCAACAATGGAAGAGACTACCAAAGCGGTACCGAACTACCGCACTCCAAAGGCTCCGCCGATTTATGCAGGGGCTTCTGCCGGCCGTGGGATTTCGGATGGTCGTGTAAATATCTTGGCCGCTTCAACAACCAGACAAAATTGTCATATCAGTCAATCCGATTAACATTTATGTCAGCGCGTTTTTCGGAAATCACTTCAACATCGCCGTCACTTCCTCGCGCAACCTGCCGCCCGCATAGCTCCGTTGAATGCGAATTTGTTCGGCTGGCGCGGCCACGTCGAGCAGGCCCGCGATCTCGCCGGAGAAGAACTCCATTGACGGCTCATTAGGGCCGAGTTGTTTGACCTCTTCGCCGCGACGCTCTTTCCAGTAGGCCTTGATCCGCGGTTCGTCCAGCTTCGCGAAGATTTGATCGAAGGCCGTCCGGCGGGCGCCCAATCGGATCACCGTC
>Ga0137368_10001452_pt1 | contig 25095 bp, 25 predicted proteins | sample SagtaG_13_FD_104917 | JGI IMG/M metagenome (GOLD analysis project Ga0137368, IMG submission 104917) | Vadose zone soil microbial communities from Sagehorn Ranch, Mendocino, California, USA - Sage1_L_100_16 metaG | ecosystem: Environmental > Terrestrial > Soil > Vadose zone | place: USA...
AAAGAGGCCGAGTTCCGTCGCAATCGCTGCGGTCGGATGCTGATGGCTCGCATCTATCAACCGAACGGTGCGGGACCGTTTCCGACCGTGCTCGATCTGCATGGCGGCGCGTGGAACGCTAAAGATCGGCACGCAGAGGAACCAATGGATCGCGCGCTCGCGTCCAGCGGGTTGCTCGTTGTTGCGATTGACATGACACTCGCCCCCGAGGCGCCGTACCCCGCGTGTGTGCAGGATGCCAATTACGGCGTGCGCTGGCTCAGATGGAAAGCGTCGTCATGGAGCGGCGACGCGTCGAAGATCGGCGTGTACGGCAGCTCCAGCGGCGGTCACGTGGCCGAGTTGCTCAGCATGCGTCCGCGCGATGCCCGTTACACCGCAATTGCGCTCTCAGAGGCGCCACGTCTCGATGCGACCGTGGCCTACGTCGCGATGCGCTCGCCGATCAGCGACCCTTTCGCGCGCTACGAGAACGCGCGGAAACTGAAGCGCGACAGCATGATGAAGAACCACACGACGTTCTTCGATCCGTGGGACACGATCTACGAGGGTAATCCGCAACAGATCCTCGATCGCCGCGAAGCCGTCACGCTGGTGCCATTGCTGATCATGCAGGGAGAGCTCGACGACAACGTGCTCCCCGTAGTGCAGCAGAAATTCGCCGCGGCGTACAACGCGGCGGGAGGCAACTGTGACTTGCAGATATTCGAGGGGTGCGAACACGAGTGGGTGGCCACGCCGGGTCCGCAAACGGACCGCGCCCGCACCATGGTCAAGGCGTTCATCGCGCGACAACTCGCGACATAGCGTTCGCCACTTGCTGCGAGTGGATCAGTCCGTCCGATTCACTCCGTCCACATCGTCAGTGCGTGCCGTTCCGTTCGTCGGAGTCATTGCGCGCTATCGCTGGTCAGTCCAGACGAATAACGATTTCGATCTCGCTGCCGCCCTCCACCTCCGTTTCCCCGGTCCTGCCATCCACTGCAATCGCTTGCAGGCGAAATCGACCGGGAGGAAGGCCGACGTGAAATGATCCGGCATCGTCTGTCCGGCGCCCGATTTCTGGTGTCGGCGCCGTTCCCCACGTGACCGACACGAGAGCGCCGGCGACGGGACGCCCCTGCGAGTCGACGACGCGCCCGCGTCTGAGGACCCGGTGGACCATGAATCAAGGCGGTGTGCCTGTCGCGATCCAGCCACGAATGACGTCGAGCACTTCAGGAAGAATGCGCGGACCCGAATTGGCCGTCAGGTGAAGATCGGCTGGCGTGCCACCGACTCCATATGCGTGAATGCCGACGACAATCGGAGTCGTCGTGTCGTCGACGTACGCCCACACAGGCGAGCCGCTCTGACCACCCATCGTGTCGATGTCGTAGAACAGCCGTCGCGTGGTCAAGGCCTTGATTCGGTTCGCATGAAAATACTGTGACTTGCCGTCACCGGGGGTGACCGGGTATCCGCTCACATTGACGAGCCGATCGCTGAGCTCGTTATCCGGCAGCACCCCAATTCCAAACGTACCGACCTTTGAACCGAGATCGGTGTCGAGGGGAATTGCCGCGTAATCGAAGTCCGGCTCCTGCGCCTCGAGCCATCGATCGGTCGTTGAAAACCGCATGGACGCGGCGGCGGGAAACGCGGGCGGCTCGTCGCCGTTGCGACCCGGCAGCACGCTGATCTCCCGCGCCCATCCGCCGAGCTCCACGGGATCAAAGACGCAATGCCCGGCGGTAATCAGCGTCCGTGGCGCGGCAAACCAACCGGTGCCGATGTATGCGAGTCCATGCTGACTCGTAATCTCGAGCGACGCGATCATGCGCCACGGTGTCAGCTCGGTTTCGAGAATCTGCTTCCGGCAATCGACATCACTAAGAAGGCTCTCGAAGGGGTTGCCCGGGCGCCGCAACGGCTGCGCCCGCGTTCCACGCACCAGAAACTGCGACGCAGCTCGCGATAATGCGCCCGCAGCGTCGCCGGGCAGGCCCGCGACGACGCTGCGCTCGACGCCTGGAGTGGAACGCTCGAACGCGCCGCGCCGCGGCCGCGGATTGTCCACCGACTTCAACGCCATCACTATTCTTCCCGGTCAGCTGCGAGGACCAATGCCCAAGCGACGCTCACGTCACGTCCACACGGCGCCCGAAATGGACGTAGCGCGGTTCGATGTTCTGGCGCGCGCCGCCGCCCTGCAGCGTGAACCCCGCCGCTACCCATGTTTCCTGACGCGGCGCGTGCCGTCGACAGGTGAGATAGTCGCCCCATTTGTTGTCGTTCGGTCCATTCGTGCCATTTCTCGTCACCCGCAGTCGCCAGGCGCTTGCGGACGCGTCCCAGAAACCGACGACGTGGCCAGGATGACTGCTGCCGCCACCTCGAAAAAGTGTGACGCCGACTTCGCCATTGCCATTTGGACATGCGTCCGGATACGCGTACGCGACGCTGCCGCTCCAGATATCCGGTTCGTCGATGACAGCGTTGGTGGACTCGTTGATGCGCACGACGCGAATGTACGGCAGTGGCCGCTGGGGAGGTTGACGGTTCGCGCTCCACATGATGCCAAGCTCGCCGCGCGACACCCAGACGCCCGTGATTCGGCCGTCGCAGCGACTCAGCCAGTTGCGTCCATCAGGCCCCGCCGCGTTGTAGTGGCCTTCCAACCACGCCGCGATGTCGACGTCGATTGCCGTCACGTCAGGAGCCGATTCCGGCCATGAGTACACTCGCACCTGCGAAAGCGTGTTGTGGCTGACGATGTGCATCGTGTCGGTAGCACCGTGCGCGCAGCGCAAGGAAAAGTTCTCGTCGGTTTCGAAGTACTCGTAGGTCAACGTTGCGCCGAGGTCGAACCCCGAGAGCGGAAAACGAAACACGACTGATCGTACCCACGCGTTGGTACCCACCTCGAAAATGTTGCTCCCTACGTAGAGGAAACCATTCGACGTTGACGCGTGGTTGTAGTCGAACCACTGATTCGCCCATCCGGGATCGATGTCGACGGGCCGCAGGTCCCAGAAAACCCAGCCCGCATTGTCGAGCCCGGGGCCGCGGTGCGCAGCAAGGCGCAGCGTGTTCGTGCTGCTCTGCTCGACGTATTGCAGGAGCCAGATCGTCAGGTTCGACGAGGGCACGCCGATGACGGTCTGATCGCAACAAAATCCGCCGTCGACCGGAGGAAGCGTGCTGTACGGATCGACGAACTGCCAGGTGTTTGCGTTGTTCGCGGACTTGCTTGCGTACCAGTTGCCGGTGAAAAACACCTGTTGATTCAGCGTCGAAAGACTCGGTTCGCCGACCGTAGACGTTTGGCCGCCGGTGTCAGCGTGGCCGAGTGCGACATTGCGAAGAAATACGACCGGGCTCGCCATCCATTACCTCGATCACTCGCCGCCTTCGTCGTCGCACTCAGTCGGCGGCACCTGCCGCGGGCGCTCGGAACGAGCCGTTTCCTTCGCCGGCGCTAGCTCCGGACCGCGACGTCGCGTGGTTCGCATGCGCTCCTGGCGCGCATCGAGTTGCTGCGGGGTTTGCTTGGCGGCCGCCGATTCTCGCGCGGGCGCGCGCTGAGCGGGTCCGGTGACGCCCTTTTTCACGGCATATACACGACGTTGATTGGCCATCGACGGCTCCTTTCGTTGAATCGAACCATGCGTCGAGCCGGGGGCCGACTCTCGCGGTGATCCACGACGGCATGAATCTCAGGATAGTGTCACGCCGGCGGCGAAGTACGCCGGCGGCAGCGAGAAGCGCCAGCAGTTCGAACAGGCCGAAATCGAACACCGGCTCCATGAGAGGCGCCTCCCGCGGGCAGCAATGCTAACATCTTGCGCTCGCCGCGGAGCAGCGATCGATCGCGCGAATGACGCGAACCCGTCGGGAATCGACCGGTGTAAATGTGCCGAAGAATGATCGACAGCGGCTTGCCGGTACCGATTGGCTCGGTCCCGGGGACCGGTAACCTGACCGATTCGCGACCGGACGCGAGGCGTTGCTCACGCGCGTCGTCTTGTGCGACGAGCTGAGAACCGACAACGTGATACAGACTCATACGCCCCCTCCACGCTTCTCCGCAACGGTCCCGACGATCAGCGCGACGTGCGAATCGTCAGCGTCGCTCGGCCACGATAAGACTCGCGATGCGTTCCGCGAGCGCGCTTTCCCCTGTTTCACCCGCGAATCAGACGGCGGAGTATATGCCGGTCCCGGGTCGAGGGTTCGCGTTTTTCTTAACGAAGTCTTAACAATCTCTTCACAGCGCCACCGCTCACCGAGGACCGCCGTTTGCTCGTGCACGCGGACGCTTGCGCCAAGACGTCAAACTGTTCTCATCTTCGTACAACACCAGTCCTCTCGGGGTGACGAGGCTTTGGCGACATGCCGCAACCTTTGCGCTGCTGTCGCTCGTCGTCGCCTGCAACAAGGCCGAGACACCTACGTCGCCGACGACCACAGCAGCCGCCACCACTGTTGCTGAACCGACCGCGACGGAGGAGTTCGCAGGAACGGTCGCCGCCGGCGGGTTCAGCTTCTACTCATTTACCGTCGACCAGAACGGCACCGTTCGCGTCACGCTCGAGGACGTGAGCGGACGCAATGTACCGTCCACCGTGTGGCTTGGTCTTGGCATTGGTACGCCCTCCGGCGAAGACTGCGCGACGACAACCGCTGTGAATACACAAGCAGGTGCGTCAGCCCAGTTGAGCGGAACGTATGCGCCGGGCATCTATTGCGCACGGGTGTACGACATTGGAAATCTGATCGCCTCGGCGAACTTCACCGTGAGCATCGCGCATCCATGAACTTGCAGGCGAGGCTGATGGCTGCCGCAGCCGCTCTTCTGTTGGGTGGTTGCTCCAAAAACGCGGAGACGCCGACCAGTTCTACGACCGACACGCCAACAACGAGCACGGTGCTGTACGCCGGCAGCTTGAGCGCGGGCGGATCGCGCTTCTATTCCTTCACCGCGTCCAAGGCAGGAACCGCGACGGTCATGCTCGCAAGTGTGACCTCGCCGCCGAGAGGCGCGGCGCTCGACACTCCTCTTGGGCTCGGCATCGGGCGTCCCGCGGGAACCGGTTGTTCCCTTTCGAGTTCAGTCACGACCGGCCCTGCACTCACCGCGCAACTCCAGGAAGCCGTCGGCGCGGGCATCTATTGCGTCAATGTCTACGACGTCGGCCAGGTGAGCACCGCCGTCGACTTCGTCGTCCGTTTTCAATATCCGTGATGCTGACGCCCACCCTTCGAGTACTGTGTGCGCTGTCGCTGTTGCCTGCCACGGCAGGCTGCACGACTTACTTCGACACACCCGCGTCTCCGACGCCGGCGACGGTCGAAGTGCCGGACCTGTCGACGTTCTCCAGCGACGTACGCAAGGGCGGCTTCGCGTCGCGCTCATTTGCCTTGAAGACCGCAGGCGAAATTCAAGTGACGTTGACGAGCGTCACACCGTCAATCGTCATCGGTGTGGGCGTGGGAATTCCGCAATCCAATGGCAGCGCGTGCAGTTTGAGCAAGTCTGTCGAAGCCGCCGCCGGCAACTCGCCGCAGCTCACCACGACCGCCGATCCGGGAAGCTACTGCGTGAAGGTTTTCGACACCGGGCAGATCCAGGAATCGGCGTCGTTTTCCGTGACCGTCACCCATCCTTAAGCGCGCTTCATCGCACGATAGGGCCGCCAAGTGTCCCGCCGAATTGATTCTGTCGCGCCTCGGGCTTTTTGTCCTCGGCTGGAAGGAAATACGGCCGCGCCGTCAGGTGTTCGTTGAAGTGGTACTCGAACGCCGAGCCGCGGAACTCATTGGTGCCGCTCTTAATCACGACATTCGCCGACATGCCTCCTGAAAGGCCGATGTCCGCGTCGAAGGAGCTCGTCACGACGCTCACCGTTTCGATGGCTTCGAGCACGGGAACGTAGGCCGCGACGTGAGGCAGCCAGAGGTTATTGGAGATGGCGCCTTCGATTCGGATGGCGTTTGCGTTGCGCGTGGTGCCGTTGGAGTTGAAGCCCAGGCCACGGGCTGGATTCACAGCCACCGCCCCCTTGGAGCATGCAGCCCGTGGGATTGTAAGCAGCGCAATACGTGTGATGGATTAGTCAGACGTCACCGATGGAAACGGTCGAAGCGGTGATAAAGTGCGCTGCTGCCGTCGAGGTGGAGCACACCAGACGCACGAGCGCGCGCGAGCTTTGGCGCCGAACTCCATGCAGGCGATCGATTTCCGGATCAGCGTCCATGCCGATCAAGTCACATGACGTCTAGACGCCATTGGCCACTGCTGGCCGTAGGCCTCGTGTCGGCAACGGTGTCGCTGTCGGTCTCCGTTCCGTTGCGCGAGAGTCGCCATCAGCCATTCGATCGCAACGATTTTCTCGCTGCGATGAACCGGCTCCACGCGTACTACATGGCGCCGGAGGGTCTGCAGCGGCCCGGCGGTCTCTCCGTTGATGGCAGCCCGGACTTCGTTGGAATCGCCACGTGGATCTTCGACGTCTATCTGACGTGTCGCTCTGCCGGACGCAGTCCGGACGACGCGTTCGGCGAGGTTGTCGCCCAGATCACCCAGAGTGACGAGTGGAAGTCGAAGCATCCCGGAGAGCCATCGCTGACGCCGGCGGGATGCGGCGCACCCCCGTTGGATAGAAACGAATTCCTGCAGGCGCTGCTGCAGTTGGATGCGTTCTACACGGCCGACGAGGGTCTTCAACGGCCCGACGGGTTATCGATTGGCGGGAATCCGGATTTTGTCGGGATTGCCGCGTGGATTTTCGACATCTATCTCAACGCCCGACTTGCCGGCCGTTCGCACCAGATGGCCTGGAACGAGGTCATTGCCGGCATCCAAGCGACCGACGAATGGAAACAGAAGCACGCCGACGCAGCTCCGAGCGTCCGGTTCGCGGTGATCGGCGACTACGGCCTCGCGGGCGACCACGCGAGAGAAGTGTCAGACCTCGTCAAGGGCTGGAACGTCGATTTCATCATCACGACAGGAGACAACAATTATCCGAATGGAGCGGCATCGACGATCGACACCAACATCGGTCAGTACTATGCCGATTTCATCTTTCCCTATTCGGGCAGCTTTACGTCCACAGCGACGCGCAATCGTTTCTTCCCGTCGCTGGGCAATCACGACTGGGAAACGCCCGGCGCGACACCGTACCTGGCCTACTTCACCCTCCCGGGAAACGAGCGGTATTACGACTTCGTGCAGACACCGGTGCATTTTTTTGCGATCGACAGCGACTTCAACGAGCCCGACGGGATTTCTGCCAGCTCGGTGCAAGCGCAATGGCTTCAAGGCAAACTCTCGGCGTCCACTTCCTCTTACCGATTCGTGTATATGCATCACGCGCCATTCTCGTCGGCACAGAATGGCTCTCACGCGACGTTGCAGTGGCCGTACAAGAGCTGGGGCGCGTCGGCGGTCCTCGCCGGTCACGATCACACGTACGAACGGATCATCCGCGACGGTCTGCCGTACTTCGTCAACGGATCGGGAGGCTATGCACTGTACGCGTTCGGATCGCCGGTCGCCGGCAGCGTCGTCCGCTACAACGCGGATTGGGGAGCGCTACTCGTGGAGGTGGATGGAAAGGCGGCCACATTCAAGTTCATCACGCGCGGCGGGGTGGTGGTAGACACGTTCAGCGTTCCTCCCCACAGCAGCCAATGATCGATTAGAGGGTGCGACGTGACGCCAAACACGATGCGCGCAATCGATTTCTGGATTGGCATCCCGCTCTGCTTCCTTCTCACGCTCGCATACCGGCTGCAGCGGCTGTTTGGATTTCAGCGGGAGCCCGCCGGTCAGCCTCAGAACATTCTGTTCATTCAGCTTGCGGAAATGGGAACGATGGTCGTCGCGTACCCGGCGCTCAGAAAGATGCGGGAGCTCTTTCCGCATGCGACGCTGCATTTCCTGTGCTTCCGGCAGATTCGAGCGAGCGTGGACATGCTGGACATCCTCGATCCGGACAACGTCATCGTCATCGATGAACGATCGGCGTTGTCGCTCGTGCGCGACACGCTGCTGCTGGCGCTGCGTGCTCGCCGGAAGCGCATCGACACGGTCGTCAACATGGAAATGTTCGTGCGATACAGCAGCCTGCTCGCGTATCTGAGCGGAGCGGCCCGGCGCGTGGGTTTTCACCGATTCAACCAGGAAGGTCTCTATACCGGCGACCTGCTGACGCACAAGGTGCTGTACAACGCGCAAATTCATACAGCGCACAACTTTCTCGATCTCGTGCATGCGCTCGACGCGCCGCCGCATCAGGTGCCGCGCGTGAAACGTCCGCGAACGATGGATTCGCTCGACGTTCCAAAGATCACGACGGATGCGCCGACGGCCGCACACATGTGGCGGAAGCTGAAGGCCGTCAACGCCGGCATCGGCGCCGATCGCAAGCTCGTGGTGCTCAATCCGAACGCGAGCGAGCTGCTTCCCATGCGGCGCATGCCGCTCGATTCGTACGTCGATCTCGCCCGCCGGCTGCTCGAAGTTCCCGCAGCGTCGTCGCGCCCGCCGCTCAGCACATCTGCGAACGCCTCGGCTCACCGCGCGTGCTGGATCTGACGGGCGCGACGACGCTGCGGGAACTTCTGCATCTGTTCGATCTCGCTCACGTGCTCGTCTCGAACGATTCCGGTCCGGCGCATTTCGCCGCTTTGACGAACGTTCACGTGATCGTTTTCTTCGGGCCTGAGACGCCCGAGCGCTATCGGCCGCTCGCCAAGAACATGGACGTCATCTACACCGACTACTCGTGCAGCCCGTGTGTGAGCCCGTTCAACCAGCGCAACTCGCCGTGCAACGAGAATCTGTGCCTGAAAAGTGTGGATATCGGCGCGGTGGCCGCGCTGGTTCGATCGCGGCTCGATTCGGCGTATCGCAAACGGCTTTCGGCCGTGACTAATTCTTCAGCAAAATAGCGGCCGCGTCGGTGCCGGTCACGTCTTTCACCGAGTGGATAATCGTGCATCGATTCGGTCCAATCAACTCGTTGAGCCGCGGATTATTGGTGGTGACGATGAGGAGACTGCCGGCCGGGATCCGATCCGGCTGAAAGGCATCGATCGAAAAATACCTGGTGCGCGGCCAGAGATCCTCCCTGCCATGGGTGATCAGGTGAAACTTCCACTGGACGACCTTGCCTGCGCTGAGATCGTCGCTCAGGTAAACCGCGGGCAGCGACGCGCCGGCGTCACTTGCAATCGCGTACTCCACGACGCCGCGGACGTTCAGGAAATCGTGACGGAACGCCGAGCGGAGCTGGTAGTCCGTGAAGTAGTCCCCGGCAAACACCAGAAACTGAATCGGGATGCTGGCCAGAAGCAGCGCCGCGATGGTCCGTGCGATAAGGCGACGGTTGGCGAGAAGAAACTCAACACCGGCAACGGCGATGAACACACCAAACGGCAGGACGAGCAGATCGCGCGCCGTCGCGTACCGCGGCGCTTCCGGCAGTGTCAAGGCGATTGGTAGAGGGGCAAACAAGAAGCCGGCGACCAGCAGTGCGCGCGGAATGGAAAACCCGCGTCTGACGATGTGCCAGGTGCCACACGGAAGCAGCACGGCAAAGGCAAGCACGAATACGCCAACACGCCGGGTCGACCACATCGGATCGGCGCCACCCGCGAAAAAGAGGTACGACGGATTGAAGTAATCCCAGTAGAGCGTCACGCGCTCGCCGACTCTCGAGCTCGTCGCGACGCCGTAGTTCTGAAACATATCGTGCAGCAGCGTCGGGTGAGCCGATACCCACACAATGAGCGGCACCAGCGCAACAGCAAACCCAATCGAGACCGCGGCATGCGCGCGCAGCGGTTTGCGACTCACCCGCAGTACCACATGCGTCGCGACGAAATAGAAGGGCATCGCAATCCATGACGAGATGTGCGTGTACAAGCCCGCACCGAGCGCGAACCCCGCGGCCGCGGCCAGCCAAATCGTGGCCCTGGGGGCAAGTGCCAGGTGCCGAGTGCCAAGTGCCGAGTGCTCAGTGCTCTTGTCCGTTGGCAGATATCGCAGCAGGCACCATAGCCAGAGCAGCACAAACGGCAACGGGCAGAAGTAGTCCTGTGCAAGCCGCGCGAAGAAGAAGTGCGCGGGGGTGAGCGCCAGCATGCCCGCCGCGAGCACTCCGTACCATGGGTTGCCGAACAGCCGTTTCGCGATGAGATATGCCAGCCAGATATTGACCATGGCGAGGCCGATGTTCGGCAGACGAACTGACCACTGCGCAATCGGCGCGACACGGAGCATCGCCGCCGTCAGATAAAACAGAAACGGCTGCCACCACGTGACGCTGCTGTGATTCGGGATGAGCGGATCGGTAATGTGGAAAAGGAGCGGCAAGCGCGCGCCGGTCATGTCGCGGCCGGTCGTTGCGAGCGAATAGCCTTGAACTGCCGTGCGCGCTTCATCCCATCCGAGATACACGGGCGCTTCGCCGAGCCTCCATGAGTACAACGCAGTGGCAAGGAGAAGAACGCCTGCCATCGCCGTGCGCGTCGAGCGCAGCGAGAGCGTCGAGGATTTGCCTTCCTGCAAACCGGTCAACGGAAATCTGGATAGTCGCGGTCGCGGGCGTTGATGACGACGGGCGCGAACGGCCACTCGACCGCAAATGCCGGATCGTTCCAGCGAACGCCGCCGCCAAACTGAGGCGCGTACTCGGCAGACGCGTGATAGAAGATTTCCGTCTCGTCGGTCAGCGTGAGGTACCCGTGAGCGCAGCCCTCGGGGACGTACAGCATGCGCCGGTTCTCGGCGCTCAACTCAACTGAGACCCATGTTTTGAACGACGGCGAATCTCGGCGCAAATCGATGGCGACGTCGAGAATCGCACCGGCGGCGCAGCGGACAAGCTTTGCTTCCTGATGCGGCGGCGTCTGATAGTGCATGCCGCGCAGCGTCCCTCGCGCGCGGTTGTAGGCGACACTGCTCTGCGCGAACTCGGTGGCGAGGCCCTGCCGCCGGAACTCCGACTGCGCCCACAGGACGAGAAAAAAGCCGCGCTCGTCGGCGTGCGGCTCCGATTCGACAATGAACGCCCCTGACACGCGTGTTGGAGTGAACCGCATCGGCGTCACTTCGACAGGTCGATCACGGTGCGACCAGCGAGGCGAGCTCTTTATGAATCAGCTCCGCCGCCAGGTGGTGACCCTCCACTCCAAAATGCGACTCATCGTCGAAATACTCGGGATGGTCCCGAAAAGCGGCGTACACGTCAATCACCGGCGCGTGCTCCTCGCGCGCGACATCGCGCGTCGCCTCGTTGTAGGCGGGGGCGTGCGACTTCCACGATGCGGGGTCGGTCGACGTGCCCATGTATGGCCTCGTCAAAAGTACGACGCGAACACCCCGTGCCCGGCCGGTGCGGACGATGTCGCGCAGATACGTGAGGTATTCCGTCAGGCTGACACGCGGCACAAGCGCGCCCGTTGCACCCGTCGCCACTTCGACTTTGTCCCAGACGTCCACAGCGAGTTGTGCCAGGCGCAAACGTTTGGTTGCGCGCGTCAGGCGCTCGATGCGATCGTGCCGCTGCACGTACTCCGAATCAGGCACTCTCACCTGATGGGCGTCGTTGGCGCCAAAGCTGACGAGCACGAGATCAGGACTGTACGCGAGGAGCTCCTGAAACCGGTTGCGCCCCTGAAATGAGGTGTAGCCCCAGACGCCCGCGTTGATGACCTGTGTGCCGGGATGCGAACCGGCAAACAGGCGCTGAAGCTGCGCCGGCCAGTTGGCGCCTTCATCGACGTCCCAACCGAACGTGTTCGAGTCGCCGAGCGCGAAAATCCGGAACTCGCCGGGATGTTTGGCCACGTCCACCGGCGCGCCGCGAAATCCCTGAGGGTTGAAGGGCGAGAACTGGCCGCTCCATGGGCGCCAGATGAGAACGGGATCGTAGACGAGATGTCGATCGTGGAAGGCGTGCTCCTCGCGCCAGTCGTCTTTGATGTTTGCGCCAATCTTGACCGGTGAGTAGTGGTAATCGCTCGCGCGGAGAACGAGCTCTAACGCACCTCCCGCCAGCAGGATGGACACGGTTGCGATGACAAGGCGACTGACCCTGCGCACGTCGCGTAATCGTAGCATCACGGGTTGCGCGCGGATGCTACGGTGCAGCGGAGGGCGGGACTTCACTCCCACCTGTTCGGGCGTGGCGACCACGTGCAGTGAACCGCCGTAACTGATAGATCGCGAACATCAGCACAATTGCGTCCATTGGCAACCGATACCGATCCTGCACCGTATTGAAAACGGCGGTTGCCAGCGCGATGTAGAGTGCCGTTGCGATGAGCAGCGTTCGCAGGGCCGTTCGCTGATCGCGTTCGCGCAACGATTGCACCATTCCAATGACAGCAATGGGCGCAACGAGCGGCAGAATCCAATATGCGCGGCGGATGTACCACACCACTGCGACTCTCAGCTGTCTCACGTCCGGAGGCGGTCTATTCGGGAAGGACGGGAACGACAGGCTGACGGCACGCTCCGCACAGAGATAGGGACCGTTCGACTCGCAGATCTGGACACTGCGATACGGCAACACGAGCAGCTTCACCAACTGCTTGACGGTGCCAACCGCGAATCGCACGGGATGTTCGACCACGGTGTCGACGGCATATCCCCACATCAGGTTGTCGGTCTCCAAGCCCGAATAGCCACCGTGATAATTCAACTCGTCGCGGACCGGGTAATGCAGGTACGGGCTCGTCGGTCTCAGCGCGTCCACCACGCGCTTCACCGCAGGAAATCTCGTGGTGGCCGGCGGGTCGAGCTCGTCGATGTCGATCGCGCGCAGAAACAACCAGAGTCCCTCGCCGCTGCTGATGCCCCAGAATCCATACTGCTGCCGGTTGACGTAAAGCCATGGCGCGATTGCGATCGCGAACGTCGCCAGAAGTACCGCAGCCGCACCGACGACGCGCCGGCGCTCCCCTCCGCGCCAGACGACAATCGCGATCACCATGAGGATGAGTGCCTTCGCGACCGGACGCGTCAGCGTGGCCACCGCACACATGACACCTGTGGCGGCCGCCATGAGCAGTGAGCTGGTTTGCAGGAACCGGTCGGCCGTAAACAGCGTCAGGACGAGCACCACGACGAACAGCGCCTCGGTCGTCACAGAGGTCTCGTAAAAGAGTTGCAATGCGGAGACCGTCCACAGAAGCGCCGCGTAAAACGCCACCGTTTTGTCGAACGCGTCGCGCGCGACGCGATACACCAGGACGCTGGCGGCCACGGCCAGCGCACGTTGAGCGGCAATCATGGCCGCACCCGCCGCAGGCGTAGCGCCCATCGCGAGGAACGCGGCCATGAACGCAGGGAATATGGGTGTGCTCACGAAATTGTGGGACAGATAATCGCCGCGCAGGAACGAGCGAGCCGTCTCGTAATACTGAACGGAGTCGCCCCACAAAATGGGAGACGTCGCGAACATGACGGCGACCCGAACCGCGATGCCCACCACGACGATCGTCACAATCGATCGACGGGTGCTGGGCACAACGGCGCGATGCCAGTGCATCAGCGGACGCCCGATGGAATGACACCAGCGCGCCAGCGGCCGTCGCACGCGATATCCGACGAATCCGATCCAGACGAGCGGCAGGATGACCGGCGCAGCCCAGGCGAGCGGCCGCAGAAGAAGAGCCGTGCGCGACAGGGGCTGCCGCGACACGTAGATCCAGCTCACCGGCCGAAGCGCTCCGCCCTCCGGCGCCATCAAGAGCTCGGGCTCGTCACCCCTGTTGGGAAAGGCATAGCGCAAGCGAAGACCGTGCTGTCCGGCGCTCAACTCGACGCGTCCTGATGCAGGCTCCAGGTCGGGCCCGCGAGCCTGCAGCACCGGCTGCTCATCGAGGAAGAGCTGTGCAGCGCCGTAGGTCCAGAGAACCATCGTGAACGTTCGGGGACGCACGACCGTGAGCAGGCCGCGGCATTCCGTGCTGAAGGTCCGCGCGAATCGCGCGGGTCGTGTCGCGAAGAGCGGTGTGCTGAGATCTCGTTCGATTCGCGTCTCGAATGCCGGCTCCTGCCACCAATCGTTCGCGTAGTCGTGACACTCGAGTCCGACGGTGTCCGCAAGCCGGTTGCTTGCGATGATGAGCATCACCAGTGCAACGAACGTCATTCCGGCGAGGAGAAGCTCCCGGCGGCGGCTGCTCATGCCCGGTTATTATCAACGCCGCAATCGGGCACGGCACGTGGCAGTAGCGCAAGTGACACCGCGGCGCTATTGTAAGGGGCTGGCATTCAGTCACGCAGTGATGTACGGACGATTTGTTCTCTTGATTGCGTTCGCGACGCTGGCGGCTTCGTGTGGGTCGCATGGACCGACGGCTCCTGATGCGCCGTTGCCGCCGCCGGTCGGCACCACACCTGTTCCCCCTGCCGAGCCGCCAAACCCTGCGCAACCACCGCCGCCGCCACCGTCGCCGCCGGAGCCTTTGCCCACACTGTCGCGCACGCGATTCCTCGCATTTGGCGACAGCATCACGGCAGGCACGATCTCGCCGGCCCTGACGCGCATCATGAGCGCCGGACTGCCCGAGTCATATCCGTACAAACTGCAGTCGGTGCTCAGGTCACGCTACACCGCTCAGGACATCAACATCTCCAACGAGGGTTTGGCGGCCGAGAGAGCGGAAGATGGTGTGCGAAGGCTGCCGGGCCTGCTGAGGACCTTGTCGCCCGAGGTCGTTATTCTGCTCGAGGGCGTCAACGATCTAGTGAGCACGTCCGCTGTTCCGCGGGCCGTGGGCTTCGTCAACACGATGGCGCGCGATGCGCGCTTTTCCGGCGCTACTGTGTTTCTGTGCACGCTGCCACCTCAGCGTCCGGGCGGCTTTCGCGCACTGAACCCAACGCTCGTTTCGAGCTTCAACGCGGGGCTGCGCGATATCGCCCGCGGCGAGGGTGCGGTCCTCGTCGACTTCAACACCCAGGTGGATCTCAACTTGATCGGCGTCGACGGTTTGCATCCGACGGAGACCGGATACGAGCGGATGGCGCAGATCTTGTTCGGGCTGATCCGCACGCAATTCGAGCGCTGATTTACGCATTTGCCGGGAACGTCGTGAACTCGCCAGGCGAGGGCGCGGCGATTTCCCGTGCTACTCTTCGCGCGATCTCATGAAGAACCGCTTTTCCTTCGCCATCCTGATGATCCTCGCCGCCGTCTTCACCGTCCCTGCGGACGCACAGTTCCGCCGCGGCATGCTCGGCGAAAGTACCGAGATCACCGTTTATCCCCTGGAGGCGCCTGCGCTACTGCTGCCCGCCGGCAACGTGCAGGTCGAGGTGCGAAACGCCAGCAGCGCCTCTGCGCGCATCATCCAGCAGTTGCACGACCTGATGGTTAGACAACTCACCGATAACGACTCACGCCTCCACGTCGTCGACAAGGGCGCCGATATCGTCGTGGCCGCCACGTTGAACGACTGGAAGGAATCCCGCCGGAACAGCACGAAGTACGTCTCGGAGACGCGGCAGATCGGCACTCGCGAGGTGATCGACAAGAACGGAAAGAAGAAGACCGAGCCTGTTTACGAGTACGGTCGGAACAGACCGTCCGTGGTGATTGACGCCAGCGCCGGGTTACGCGTCGAGGTTCGGCGAACACGTGGCGCCGCGCTCGCTGACGAAACGGTCAGTCACGTTATCCATGAGGAAGACCTCGTCGAAGCAGGACCACCCACGCGTGACGCGATCGAGGACATGCTGATCGACAAGGTCGTGCAGAAGGGCGCGTCGCGGATCTCACCGGGTCGACAGCCCACACGCGTGCTGCTCGCACGCAGCGATGAGGTCGACCGGCTCAACGCGCTCGCTCAGAATCGCCGCTGGCAGGAGTGGCTCGCCGCGCTCGAAGCCGTCAAGCCACACAACGATCGCAAGCGCGACTCGTACAGGCTGCACAATCTCGCAGTGGCACACGAGGCAATCGCCTACGAAGCGACGGCTGTCGAAGACTGGACCGCACGGCTGAAGCTGGCCGCAACGCTCATCGCCCAGGCGGCGGCGCAGAATCCGAGTGAAAAGTACATTGCCGAGTCCGCATCACGTATTTCGAAAAGCGCTCTTGGCTACCAGCAGCTCGCAGATCTTTATCGCGGAGCCGGTCTGACATCGACTCCGACCACGGCTGGCGCGCGACCGCCAACCCAAACGCCAACCGGCAGTGCTCCTGCACCAGCGATTCCCGCCGCTTCTCCCACGCACGCGCTGATGACGAATCAGGACGTGGTGGATCTCCGCGCGGCAGGTCTCGACGATGACAATCTCATCGGCGCTATCAACGACGCGAAGACGGTGAAGTTCGACCTGTCCGCGGCCGGACTCAAGACATTGCTGGCCGCGAAGGTTTCAAACCGCGTCATCACAGCCATGCGAGCGAGGGCCAAGTAGAGCCGCCATCGCGGGCAAACCGCGTGTTCCAGACCGATGACTCCGCCGGCCCGGCTGTCACGCTCGACGGTTAACGCGCTCCACGCGAGCCAGATCATCGGCCTCCGCGCAGGCCTCGCCGACCATCGCTTCATCGCCGTGTGGGTCGTGGTCGTGGACGATCGCGTGTTCGTGCGGCCGTGGAACGACAAACCCGCCGGCTGGTATCGTGCGTTTCTGGAAGATCCACGTGGGGTTCTGCAGCTTGGAGAGTGTGAGATCAAGATACGAACGCGAAGGAGCCGGGGAGAACGGTTGATGGATGCAATTGACAACGCGTATAAGGAAAAATACCGCACGCCCGGTGCGCAGAAGTGGGTGCGTGGATTTGCGACCCGAAGGCGCCGCAGCACCACATTAGAGCTGCTTGCTCGCTGATTATTGCGGTCACTTCCGTATGTCGTCGCACGCGGCCCGGCTTCTAACCCTGACAGTGACAGTAATAATGGCTACTCATTCCGCGTCCAGCGCGCCCGTCGCTTCCGGTCCCGAACCAGATCAAAGGGCCGCCGTGTCGCCATCGAAGTCGTTTGCCATCGAAGAAGCGACCGTCACGCAGATCCATGCTGCGCTCGCCGCGCGCGCGATCACGTGTGCACAACTCGTGCGCGCATACCTCGACAGGATCGATGCCTACGACGACAAAGGGCCGACGCTCCATGCCATCCTCGCCGTGAACCCTCGCGCGATGGAAATCGCCGAAACGATGGACAAGTCGGCCGGGGCGGGCACCAGCCGTCTGCCGCTTTACTGCATCCCCATCATCCTGAAGGACAACTACGACACCGCGGATATGCCGACGACCGGCGGCTCGCTCACGCTCGCGAAATCGATCCCGCCGGATGACGCGTTTGTGGTGAAGCGATTCAGGGAAGCGGGCGCGATCATCCTCGCCAAGGCAAACCTCACCGAACTGGCGCTGACGGGCACGACCGTGAGCTCGCTTGGCGGACAGACCAGGAATCCGTACGACCTCACACGTACCGCTGGCGGCTCGAGCGGCGGCACGGGCGCGGCCATCGCGGCAAATTTCGGCGTCCTCGGTACCGGCAGCGACACGGGGCAGTCGATCCGATCGCCGGCATCCGCGAACAACCTCGTTGGTTTGCGCCCGACGCACGGCCTGATCAGCCGCGACGGCATCATGCCCTTCAGTCCCACGCAGGACGAAATCGGTCCCATTACGCGCACCGTCGAGGATGCCGCCCGCATGCTGGATGTCATGGCCGGCTACGATGCCGCCGATCCGATTACGGCGTTCAGTGCAGGCCATGTGCCGCTAACTTACACGGCCTTTCTCGATCGGAACGGCCTGAAGAACGCGCGCATCGGCCTGCTGACCGATTTCATGGGACGCGATGCGATTCACGAACCTGTCAATCACGTCGTGGAAGCAGCCGTCACAAAGATGCGCGCAATGGGCGCCACGGTTGAGCGCGTCAGCATACCGGATCTCGAAGCGCTCACACGCAATCTCAGTCTCATGACGCTCGAGTTTCAGCCGGCGTTCAATCGATATCTTGCGAGTCTCGGGCCGGCCGCCCCGGTGAAGACGTTCGAAGAATTCATGGCGCGCGGCGAGTTCCATCCTTCACTCAGGAGCACGCTCGAAGCAAACCTTCGCGTGACGGACGGACCGGATCGTCCGGAGTATCAGCAACAGCTCCGCCGCCGCGGCGAGCTGCGACAAGCGGTCATGACGGCCATCGCTGCTAACAAGCTCGATGCGCTCCTCTATCCCCATCAACGACGGCTCGTGGTCCCGCTCGGCGAAGATCAAGTCGAACGCAATGGTGTGTTGTCCAATAGCACGGGATTTCCGGCGCTCACGTTCCCTGGTGGATTCTCAACGCCGACAGCGGATGCGCCGCTTGGCGTGCCGGTAGGTATCGAGCTACTGGGGCCCGAGTGGACCGAGCCAACGCTTTTGAAGCTGGCGTATGCATTCGAACAAGGCGCGCGCGTTCGTAAGCCGCCGGCGAGCACGCCGCCTCTCTGGTAAACCGCACGGAGGTCTCGGTGACGAAAAAGACGCGCGCAAAGCGCCGCCGATCGACCATTGGCTCTCGGGTTCTGTCCCGAGGCAGCCGGCAGCCGGTAACAGAAGCTCTCTCGGTGGTTCTGGAGCCCGCGCCAGGACGCGACGCCATGGCGATCGCGCGGCAGATTGCGCGGCGTCTTCGTTTGGGCAGGTGGCGCGTGGAGGCGGTCGTCGAAGATGGGACCGAAGTGGAACTGGTGCCGCCGGGCCGCGTGCGCGCCGCCCGCGCCTGGGATCTCACGTACGCACTGCGGGACCAGCCCGAAGTCGTCTATGCCGAGCCGATGTTCCGTTACTTCGTCCCCGAAAACGCGCCGGTCATTGCGCACAAAAAATCGGGTGCTGGATCAACCGACGATCCCGCAACGGACACCGAGTACGACTGGAGCCTTCGCAAAACGAATGTGTTCGAAGCCTGGCGATTGTTTGGTCCAAGGCCGCCCGGCGCCGGTGTGTACGTCGGACATCCCGACACCGGCTACACACTGCATCCCGAGCTTGCCGATCCGGCGCGTCTGCTCGTGAGTGCCGGCTACGACTACGACGACAACGACCCGGATCCTGTAGACGATCTGAATGACGGCTTTCTCGATAACCCGAGTCACGGCACCGGAACCGGCAGCGTGATCCTGAGCGGCGTCGGAGCGGCCGACGGCAGGCCCGGTCCTTTCGTGTCCGGTGCGGCGCCCAACGCGCTGCTCATTCCGATTCGGACGACAGAGTCGGTCGTGCTCGTATCGATGCGCGGGTTACGGCAGGCAATCGATCATGCCGCAACGCACGGCGCGCAGGTCGTCTCGATCAGCCTCGGCGGTCCGCTTCCTGGATTAGGCACGCGCCGCGCGATCCAGCGCGCCATCGACGGCGGCGCCATTGTTCTCGCAGCCGCTGGCAACGAGGTTGGCTTCGTCGTGTTTCCCGCCGCGTTCGACGAAGTCGTCGCAGTCGCCGCATGTAACATCCGCGACCAGCCGTGGTCCGGCTCCAGCCACGGCGACGCCGTCGACATCACCGCTCCTGGCGAATCGGTGTGGCGCGCACGAACAGTACGAGGCGACCGAGGTCGGATGACGTTTCTCGTCGAGCGTGGCAACGGGACGTCGTTCGCCGTCGCGACGACGGCCGGCATTGCGGCACTCTGGATTTCCTATCACGGATGGCCGACGCTGGTGCGAAAGTACGGGGCCGCGAATATCGCGAGAGTGTTCAAGCAGCAGATGCAGGCCACCTGCCGCACACCACGCGGATGGGACACGCGGCAATACGGTCCGGGCATCGTGGACGCAACCAAGCTGCTCGCCACGGCGCTGCCCGATGCGATGCCTGCACGCAAGCTTCGCGATGCCGGACGAGCCGCCGTGTCGACCGATACAACCGGTCTCGAAATGCTGGTGCACGTGCTCCCCGACGTGCCGCGCACACGTATAGAGGAGATGCTTGCCGTGTTGTTGGAGGTATCCGATCGCGATCTGCCGTCGGTCCTGCAGCGCTACGGCGACGAGCTCGCGTTTCAGCTTGTGATGCACCCCGCGGTGCTGCAGACGTTCAGACAGACGTCACGCGGCAGTCGAGCGGCGCGATCGTCGCGAATGACTGTGCGGCGCCGGCTCGTGCAATCAGAACTGTCGTCGCGACTGCGAAAGCGTCTGCGTGAAGGCTCAGCTCACGAGCATTAGTCCGCTATACTGAACGTGTTGAATAAGCCAATTACGATGAAAAAGCGCCTGCCCTCCCGTCGAACCGCGGTGCGTCTGGCCACGAAACTTCCAGTGCCGGCTATGAAAACGGTCCCTAACGAGATCGCTGTACGATACCGCGCTGGCCAGGAACAGCAAGTCCGCGAGGCGCTGTCGCGCTTTGGCAGCGTGCGGGCGTACCCGGTCAAGCGCATGATCGTTCTTCACCGGGCGCCAGGATCTGCGAGCGCCGCGGTGAAATCGGCTCTTGACAATCTTCAGGGTACGGGAGACGTCGAATTCGTGACGCCGGTGCTGCTCGATCCCGACAGCAACGCGCGACAGGTGCTGACGGACGAAATCGTGGTGCGGCTCAAACCTGGCCGCACGACGCGCACGCTCGACGCGCTCCAGGCGGAGCACGGAATCGAAATCGGCAGCCGCAACGAGTTCGAACCCTCGCAGTACATCGTGAAGGTGCCGAAACCCTCCGGCACTCAGACGCTGGACGTCGCGCGCTCGATCGATCAGTCCGACGACGTCGAGTTTGCCAGCCCGAATTACCTCACTGAAGTGAAACGGTAGCCGCGAAACCGGGGCCCGCCCGCCCCGTGAGGTGTCTCGATGCCCCATTATTTTGCTGCGTCCGGATCACCGGTCCATCTCGATGAAGCCCCGGACGACGTCGGCGTTCGGTTCGGCCGCGAGGATGGCGCCGCCTCGTCGAGGGCGGCGTTTCGCACGCTCGTGCGGTCGGCGCCGAAAGCGAAGGCGCCGGCGCTGGGAGCGCGGCGATTCGGCCGCTTCATGATGCTTCACGACACCGGCGCCTGCGCGGCGCCCGTTGCGACCGTCGTCAACGCGCTGCCACATCGACTGGCCTCGCGCGTCTCACGAACGATGCCCGTGTTCGTGGAGCGTGAGTCACAGCTGAAGCTGGTGGTGACCGAGCAGATCCTCGTCGGCTTCAGACCGACAGCGTCCGCAGCCCTTCGGCGGAAGCTCCTCGACAGCCTCGGCCTGAAGATCGTGGGCAAGAGCGAATTCGATCCGGCGCGATTCATTGTCATACCGAAATCCGTGCAGCGCGCCTCGCGGTCGCTCGATCTCGCGAACCTGCTGATTGAGGCGGACGACATCGTCACTTACGCGGCGCCGAACTTTCTGGCAGAAGTGCGGAAACGCGCGGTGAACGATCCGCTGTTCACCGCGCAGTGGCATCTCGACAACACCGGACAGAATGGCGGGACTGCCCTGCAGGACGTCCGCGCGCTTCCTGCATGGAAGCGTGTCGGTGGCGGCGACCCGTCGATCGTGATTGCGGTGATTGATGACGGCATCGATTTGGATCATCCGGATCTGAAAGCGAACATCTGGAAGAATCCAACCCGTGGTGCGCGCGATCAACACGGTCGCGATTTCGTGGACGACTCCGACCCGTTCAATCCACGGCCGAAGGTGTTCAACGCGCCGTTCGACGACACCGACACCAACGACATTCACGGGACGCCGTGTGCAGGGGTCGCGGCCGCCGTCGGCAACAACCGAAAAGGTGTGGCCGGCATCGCGTGGAACTGCCGGCTGATGGCGGTCAAGATTCTCGCCGGACCGGACCTCGCGCCGAACGATCGCATTGCGGATGCCATCCGCTATGCCTCACAGCACGCCGACATCTTGTCCTGCAGTTGGGACGTCGCGCAGCATCCGGACATCGAGAGCGCCATTCAGTACGCGGTCTCGCGGGGACGCCGCGGACGCGGGTCTGTCATGTTCGCTGCGACCGGCAACGAGAGCCGCGCGCGCATCGGCTTTCCCTCGAGCAACGAGTCGGTCGTCGCTGTCGGCGCGTGCAACGATCGAGGCGTTCGTTCGTCGTACAGCAATTACGGTGACGGAATCGATCTGGTTGCGCCGAGCGACGACAGCCGGCGGCAGGGGATCACAACCACGGATGTCAGCTTGCGCGGCAAGGGGTACGCCGCCGGCGCCTATTGCGACGATTTTGGCGGCACGTCGTCAGCGACACCGCTTGCGGCCGGCATCGGTGCGCTCGTCCTCTCGGCGAACAAGTCGCTGAACTGGAAAGCGGTCCGCGATATTCTCACGCGCAGCGCGGACAAGATCGACACCGCTAACGGCCGCTATCAAGACGGCTACAGCAAAAAGTACGGGTTCGGGCGTGTGAATGCGGAAGCGGCTGTTTCGTCGGCTGAGCGCCGGAAACAACGCCGCCGACGCCGCCGCGCGACGCGGAAGCGCTAGGAGCCTGGCTAGCAGTGACTCAGCGAGCCGTCGAGACGGCCGCGACCCTCAGCGTCGGAGTCGCGGCGGCCGCGATATCGCGCCAGCGGAGCATCAGGAAATTGCGGCTCGAGCTGTTCATCGCGAGGAACATCCCGTCTGGAAAATCGGGACCGAGGGGGCGGCGGTGACATCCAGTCCGTCGGTGCCGTCCGCGCCGCCTTTGAACGAAACCAGCGTCTTCGAGTGATCGTGAGGCCGGCCGGGTTCGCCTTCTCGTTTGTAGACGTGGAAGATGCGAATAAGCGGGTCGGGGGACGGAATGCGCTGTCCGTCGATCATCATCGAGTTCAGACGCGGCTCAGTGCCCCGAACGTTCACGTAGCGTCCCTCACCCTGATCTTTGGTGATCGAGACGCCGGGAATTCGCTGGGTCGTTTCGGCCGCATTGCGATCGGGAAACGACCCAATCTGATCGGCCGAAACCACGTTCGTGATGTTCGGCGCGCGCTTCGGCAGCGCCGCCGACCACGGTCACTTTGACACGGGCAAGGCCTCGCCCGTGTCGCGGCGTCGGTCACGCGTCCTTCAAGAACTCCGGGCGGCGTCGAGAGCGTCTGAGCCACGGCAAGAGGCACTCCGCCAGTACTCAGACTCGGGCGAGCCGGTGTCAGCTCAGAAGCTGTACTCGATGGCGACGAGCGGCGTGACCTTGTCGCGAAGGCCATGCTCATCGAGCTTGAACAACAGATTCACGTCGAGAAGGAAGCTCCCGAACGGGTTTGTCTTGAGGCCGAGCGCGCCGCTGAGCGCGTTGAACGAATCGGCCGCGAAGGAGATGTTCGGGAACACCGATTTTTCATCGAGCGCGTGAAACTCCTGAGATCTGAGACGCTCCGCATCGAGGAAATAACGGCCGAGGACATCAAACGCCAGCGTGACGCGCTGACTGACGCCGACATCCGCTCCGACGCTGTAGGCGACCTGGTCGGGGAAATGAGCCGAGACGCCACGAGCGGGATTACCGGCGAGCACGCTGGAGCCGTTCCACTTGTAGCTCGCATTCACATGCGGCGAAACCTTCTGGTATTTGCCGGACCAGATGGCAAACGGCTGCAGACCAGGGGCGCCACTGCCAAGCAGATTCATTTCGTTTCCGGTCGGCAGCCGCACGTCGATACCCGCGGAGATGCTGTTGGAGGGGTGTTTTCGAACGGCGCTTTTGACGCGAACCATCAGATCGCCGAGACCCGTCGCATTGCCAATCGCGGTAAAGATACGCCGATCGCCGACATCGCCGTTCGTTTGACGGAAAAAATGCGTCAGTGGGTTGGTCGTCCCCAGGCGGTGAATCGTGGCATCTGAAACGACCTTGACGTAATTGGAAACGAGCGGCACCGCAAGCGACACATCGAAATGATCCGTCACGCCAACGGTGACGAAGGTGGTTGTCTGGCTGACGTTTGCCTCAATCGAATTGAGTGTCGTTACAACATCTTCCCTGCCGCCGCGGAGAAATGCGTTGTCGTGCGTGAACACAGCGGGCACCCGGCGCAGATCGAGCCCCTCCACCGTGTCGAACGTAAAACGCTGAAAAGCGAAGCCGAGCGAAATACGACGGGCGCCAATCGTGTCGGCGCGATCCGCCAGAATGGGCCCGAAGCTTTCGGTGGTCCGCTGAAATACGCCGAGCGTGCTGTCGAACTGATACGTGAAGCCGCCCGCCGGCGACGGCAGCGGCACGCTCACGAGCTGACTGACGAGCGCAGTGCTGAACTGGCTGAAATTGACCTGAAAGTCGCTCGCAAAATGGGCGGTGTGCGGTTGCTCGTTGGGCAGCGTCGCCTCGCTGTCGACAACGAGCCCTCTTGGCCCGAATAAATCGGTAAAGAGCGTGGCGAGATTGGTAACTGGAGCGATGAGATTGTAAGGCTCCTGCGCACTCGCCGTTTGCGCGAGGCCGCCGACACAGAGCATCGCGAGGACCAACCGTGGAAGCATCTCCCCTCCTGAACTGAAAGGCCCTTCGGTCACAAGTCCGGCGGCGCCTTCGGTTCCCTTCGGCGCCTTCGTCAGCGGATTTCCACGATCACCCAACCGCTCGCCGCGCGTGAGAGCCGCATCGTCTGCTGCGTTTGCGTCGTTTGCTGCCGTCCACCAGCTTGAATCGTGTCGCGTCGTTTGAGGACGACTGACGCCGTGTCGCCATGCACGTCGATCGATGCAACGGAGACCTCGACGCGTTGTGACGTGACGGCCTTGAAGCCTTCCTGCAATCGGCGCTCTTCTTCGCGCGACAGGTTGGGTTTGATCGATCGAAACAGCGCAAGGTCCTTGGTTTCGATGGCGCGGGCGTACGTCGTCATCACGCGCCTGATGGCGGCTTCGTCCTGTTCAGCCGACCCTGCTGCTGCTTTGCGCTCGTTTTCGCGCTGCTCCGTGGCAGACGGTGGCTCCTTCGGCTCCGCTCGGGACGGCGGCGGTGCCGCGGGCTTCGGGGGCGTCGGCGCTGACGGAGGCTCCGGCGGCGAGACTTGGGCAGGAACGCTCGTCGCGGTCGGCGCCGGGGTTGGAACCGCGGCGACAGCCGTCGATGGCGTAGGGGGCGGCTGTGCCGAGGGCAAAGACGTCGGTGGCGGCAGTGCGGCGACGCGATCGTTGCGACGGGC